>JACCDU010160878.1_pt1 | contig 10544 bp, 30 predicted proteins | sample 7446081 | NCBI WGS metagenome assembly JACCDU01 (sample SAMN15323447, study PRJNA562643) | freshwater metagenome | isolation source: river surface water | place: USA:Blue River Watershed | collected 2017-08-17
AAACTATCTAATTCGCGTGAAAACCCCTAGTGGGTTTCTCAGCGAAGTTTGGATTCGTGCATTGAGTTATGGACACGCCAAGGACATGGCTGGTGCTTACGGTCAAGTCATTGGACTTTTGGAATCGAGAAACGACTAATGAAGGCAGTTCAACACCCCGACGGTGTCCGCAGAATCACTATGAAAATGGAGGTGGCTGTGGATGTCGACAGCCTGACCCATTATGCATTGGATATGGTCAAGGCAGAACCTGACCCTGTGGCTATCATCACGGGTGCGAACAAGCGTGAGATCTTTGCATTGGCTCGCGCTAACATTCAAGCCTACGGTCGGGACACGGCTCTACAGAATGTCCCATTATCAATTAATCCTGCAGAACTGGCTCTTGCCCGTGAGCACGTTCGCAGTGTCTTTCCGGAGATTGACTGATGAGTCTACTTGAGTTGCATGGCCGCCCCTTTACGGTCTTTGATCCCGAAAATGCAGAACATCGTGAGTTCTACTATAACTTTGTCAAGAATGGCACGTGGGGGCGCTGTCCGTTTCGCTTTGTAGTGCCCGAGGATCACGGTAATTTGGTTACAATGATCCAGCGAGCCTTGGTCAAACACTATGTAGAGTCGGAGTTTGAGCCCAAACGCAAAAGGATTCGTGTTGTAAAAAAGCCACGAACTAATGGTTGACAACCGGTAGTGACCGGTGCTATAATTGATTCATCAACTGTGAAAAGGAGCGTGAAATGAATGTAAGTCAGATCAACACCGCAATCGTTACTGGCACTTGGAGCAACGATGAACTCAATGCTATCATCGACGCTGTTAAGTTCGCTCGTAGCCGTCTTGCCCAGACTGTGAAGTTCCAAGTCCGTGCTGGTACTCGGGTGCGATTCACTAGCACCAAACGTGGGCAGACTTTTGAGGGTACTGTGACCAAGATGGCGTTGAAGTATGCTACGGTCAGCACTCCTACTGGCTCTTGGCGAGTTCCTGCTAATATGCTTGAGATTGTTGCGTAAAAACAACACACCGGTCGTGACCGGTTGACAGGGTCACGACTTGGTGCTATACTATAGGCTAAGTTAAACAAAGCAGGAGCGAAAATGCTGAACGTAGACAAAATCGTAAAGACCTATTCGGGCAAAATGGGTTGCATGTGCGGGTGCCGCGGCAAGTATTCCTACACCCAAGACGGTGCTACTAACCATGGCCCGGGCTACGATGTCCAAGACTCGGTCAACGAGCGTTCGGTGCGCATTATCGCTAAGAAAGTCCTTGCAGACCCCAACGTGCAATGGGAAGACGGCATGGCCTATGTTGAGGATCGTGCTAAGAACACTATCAAGGTCATTTACTTCAAGGAGGCTGTATGATTCTCGCAGACACACTCAAGACTCTGACCTCCTTTACTGCGGAGGGATTGACCCGTGCTATTCGTCTAGCAGGCTACAAAGAAGACGAGTTTACCAGCGCCAAGTTCCTGGGCATGACCAACGGCGGACAGTTCTGCTACTCTGTGACCTACCCTAGTATCTACGGCGAAGAAGGTACTACTAAAGTTTACGTTTCTTATAACCCTACAGAGGGTAAGGTTTCTGTTGACTACTAAGCCAAAAGGCCGTATAATAGAGACATACTGAAACACAAAGGAGCGAGCAATGAGCGTAGTTTTTAAGGCAGGTGAGCGTACTTTCAAAGCCAGCGAAGTGCTGTGGCTCAAGCGCGAGTTGATCGACGCTATTATTGAGCAAGCCCTGCTGGGGCAGACCGAAGCGTTTATCGACATGATCATAGACGGTCAAGAGGACTTGTCGCGTACTGCGATCAACGAAACCCTGCGTGGCGTTAAAGAAAGTGCCGGCGAGTTTCTCAACGATATGCTTGGCGACTTGCAACACGCCGTTGAGGAGCGTCTCAAGTCCGCACAATACGGCGCGGCTGTTACTGGCCTCAAGTTTGACCTTGCTGGCGATGTTACAGACATTGAAGTCGACGTTACTGTGGCGTTTGAGCAACAATAACCCTAGTGGTTGACAGGGTATTCAAAAGGCCTTATAATACATACATAGACAGCAAACAAACAGGAGCGAGCGATGAATGTAGCAGAACTGATTGAAGAACTGAAACTCATGCCACAGGACGCAGAAGTCCACTTCCAGTACAATTATGGCGACCACTGGCGCACTCAAGTTGCGCCCACTGTTGACAGTGTGCAGGAAGGTATGGTCGAATACTCCTCCTACCACAGTATGCACAAGGTCGTGGACTTTGACTACGACGACGAAGACGAAACTGTTGAGGGCAAAAGCGTTGTCCTTATAGGTTGACAGGGTATTCAAAAAGCGTTATAATACACACATCAACAGCAAACATTGGAGCGAAACAATGAGCAAAGTAGTTTTCAACACTGACGGCAAGCGTGGTCTTTGGTCTAACGTGGCTAAGGCAGTAACTATCACTGATATCCAACTGGGCAAGGGCACTGTTTGGGAAGGCGAAAGCGACGACCATGCCTTTGGCGAATTGCGTGTTTACTTTGATGAAAGCACTTGGAACACTCGCGAAGACGGACTGATCTACACTGATCGTGGCTTCCTCAATGACCTGCAAGCGTTCCTCAACCAACACGGCTTGCCCGGCAAGGATGTCTGCTACTCCGAGCAGGGTATGCAGGGCGACGACTATGTGTCGTGGGACGCAGGCGGCCTGTTCTACAAGGCTTGGATGGCTAAGTTTGCTATCCCCCGTGAGCAAATGATCGAAGTGTACTAATAACCCTAGTGGTTGACAGGGTATTGAAACGATCGTATAATAGAAACATACTGAAACAAACAGGAGCGAAACAAATGGCAACTCGTAGCACTATTGCACTGGAATACGCAGACGGTACCGTGGGTCAGATCTACTGCCACTGGGACGGCTATCTCGAGCACAACGGCAAAATCCTGCAAGAGCACTATCAGGATCCGTTCAAAGTGCGAGCCCTGCTTGACGGCGGCGACACTTCTACGCTGTCTGAGAGTGTTGAGGACTGCGACTTCTACACCAAGCGCGGTGAGGAACTCAACCCACAGCGTATGTTCAAGGACTTTGCTGAGTACCAACGCGAAGTACAAGGCGAGGAATATAACTACATCCTGCGTCGTGACGGCGTGTGGCACGTGGAGTTCTACGGCGAGTACAATGGTCCACTCACCGAAGCATTTGCCAAGGAGCAAGCATGATCAAGGTTGTAACGAACAGCCTGGGCAGTGGCGATTGGGTCACTGTTAAGGGCCACTGCGGTGAAGTACTGTTTGAAGGACACAAGGCGGGTGCGCAAGACATTGTAGACATCCTAAACGCTTTGCTGGACTGCGGTGCTGAACTGATTGAAACTACTGACGAACAACTGGAAGAAGGAGCATACTAATGACCCGCGATGAAATGATTGACTTCCTTGTTGAAGAGGACTATAATTACATCATGGAGTGCGCCAATGGTCCTGAACTGTTGGACTCCTATCTCAAGTTTGGATTCAAAGGCTACTTCAACTTTACAGATGCAGAGTTGGCAGCAGAGGTTAAGGAACGTAACGCAATGAAGGAGATGTCATGAGTAGATTCGCTAAGGTGTACGAAGATCCCGAGTACGAAATGGACGCAGACGAAGACATGGATTGGCAAGACATTGACAACCAAGCAGGCGAAGCAGTGTTTGCTCGCATTGCAGAAGAACTCAGTCCATTTGAAACACTGAATTCCTAAAGACCCCGCTGTTTAAAGGACTCAAAATGAACGATCATGATAGACAAAACCTGAACTTCTTGCTGTACTCCAGTCCCGAAGTCATTGCAGATTGGTTCACTAAGGTAGAGGAAGACGACATTGCCTATGCCCAGGAACTCTTGGCTATGGCTGCTTTGGAATTGAAAGAAGAGGCTCAGGCACTTCGTATCGAAGCAGAACTGGCTATCATGGATCGTTTTGAGCAAGCAGAAGCCGTAATTGGTAAAATTAAACGTTGACCTTTGTTGGTAGTGCTGTTACAATAGTAGCACGATGCAGGAAAGCATCACTACTAACAGAGGACAAAATTAAAATGAAATACACATTTTCTAAGGACACAAAGACATTCAAGGTTTTCACAGCACTCAAGGCTGGTGACAAGTTGACCCAAGCAGAAGCCAGCAAGCGTTTTGGCGTAAAGAATTTGGCTGCTGAAGCAAGTCGTATCCGTGCAAATGGTTACGCTGTCTACAGCAAGACTCGTACAGCAGGCAACGGCGTAACCGTTACTGAGTATGAGTTGGGCAATGCAAGCCGTGAGATCGTTGCACTTGGCTACAAGGCTAAGGCAATGGGTATCACTATCTAAGTTTCACGTCGCGACGACGTTGAATGGTGTGAGTAGATTCGCTCCCGAAAGCACCACGAAGCCCTAGGATTCGCTCCCCTAGGCAACGGCTGAACCGATTCGCTCCCGGGTAGGCCACGAAGCCCTGCACCTAAAACCGGTGTGGGGCTTCACCTTTTATAAGCCCTGCAAGCGGCGATCGTGTTGCCCGTGTACCCAAGCCAGCCCTAGATCTGATCGTTCATTGTAGGGCGTTTAAAACGGTCTGTGGATAACTCAAACTTGTCCACAGCCCTGTGGATAACTTTCAAAGACCCATTTGGTTGACGGGTTATCCAAAAGGCGTTATAATTAATGCATACTAAGGAGCACACGATGGGACGAGCCAGCACTGAAATGCGTGAATATCAAGAAGAGTTCACCAAAGCCGTTGAAGTTGATATGTTTACACCCGAGCAGATGAAGACCATGCTGTTGGATGCTGTTCGCTTTATGAACCCGCACGAACTGGATCGCTTGCTGGCCACAGTTGGTAAAGATCGTTGGGATCTGCCTTAATTTGGTTGACAACTTGTCCAAAAGGCCTTATAATACATACATAGACACAAAGGAGCGAGCAATGTACAGAGAGATTGGTTTCATGGAAGGCTACCGTATGATGCGTCAAGTTGAAGCGGACTGGCTGAGTTCCGTGTTCATGGCCTTTGTTTGGGTCCTGCGTGGCGACAAGATTTTGGTTGACGAGTGAGCCAAAAGGCCTTATAATACATACATCGCAACAAGGAGCAGGCAATGAACTTCGAAAAAATGTTCTACATCGCACTAGGCGCAGTGGTTGATTTTATTGAAAAGGCTGACTCCTACAAAAGGTTTGTTGAGTTCGCAGAGACAGCAGACGAAGCCAATCGCTATGCTCGCCGCGCACTCAAGTACAAGACCAAGGCCATCGTTGGCTTCGATCGTGAGATGGATCGCTTGGTAAAGGAGTATCTGTAATGGCTAATACCAGCATCCCCAAGAGCCTGTATCGTGTCTATGAGGTCGAAGCAGACATGTTCGACTACGATGAGAGCAAGTGCCTGTTTGAAAGCGATGATCTGGGCCAGGCACACTCATTTGCCTACATGAAGTGGAAGTTGAGCCTGCGTGAAAAGGCCTACACTGTGATCCAGCCCTACGATGAATCCTGCCGCGGTCACTACGGTATCAAGAGTTACGACTACGAAGCAGAATAACCCTAGTGGTTGACGGGTTATCCAAAAGGTCGTATAATAAAGACATAGACAGCAAGGAGCGAACTATGTTAGTCAAAGACCGTAAGACAGGCGAGATGTATGATCCAGAAGTCCGCTTTCAAGAACTCTTGCAAGAGCCCTGGTTTCAAGAGCAGATGGTTCGTATGCGGATGCGGGATCAGGGCTACAAGGACGTTTCTGTAGAGGCTCCACAAGACTACGAGCAGGTCCTTGTAACCGACGGCACTGAGTTCCGTGTTTTGCACAGAGAAGAAGGTTCTTGGGCATTCACTGTATCGCCCTGTGACAGATCAGCCATGAAATTCTGGAAGAAATTGGTTGACTGATTGTCCAAAAGGCCTTATAATACATACATAGACAGCAAACAAACAGGAGTTGAAAATGGAAATGATCGTAGCATACTTGGTAGGTGTTGTGGTATTGCAAGGCCTGTTTGCCCTGCGTTTGCAACATGAAAATGGCCGTACAGTGTTCGTGATCTGCTTGTTCTGGCCCGTGAGCATTGTGCTGATGGTTCTGTTGGTCCTGATGCAGGTTGTCCGTTGGGAAGTTGAAGTTGCAGAAAGCACCAAGCGATTCGGCTATCGCAAGCCTACAAACCCTAAGGCTAAGGGCTTTGCTGTTACCCTGTTCAACACAGAATTCCAGTTCTACTCTGTGAAAGCCTAACATGAACATCTACACCGTACGCGACAATCTGAAAAACACAATCGCCGGCAAGCAACGACACCTAGAGGGTCTACAAGAGTGCATCCGGGGTCTTAATGCTCTAGACGACCAGGGCGATACATGGTTCCGAGCCACTATCATTGTAGAGTTCCTTACCATCAACCTAGAAGAACTCCATGCTATTCTCAAGGATGTAGAAGTCTGTTGCGAAAAAGCCACAGAAGCATCTTGGATAGGAGTTGACAGGCAGGGCGGAATCTAGTATAATACACACATCATCAACAGTAATAGGAGCGAACTATGCCAAATTGGTGCAATAATAACATTTCGATCACTCACGAAGACCCAGCGAAACTTGAGGCTCTAGCCCAAGCGGTTCGTGAAGGTAAGTTTCTGAACTTTGTGATTCCAGTGCCTGAGGATCTGCAGATCGTAGCAGGACGTCTAGGCGATGAAGCAGAACAAGCGGCTCTTGAGCGTAAGGAACAAGAGAACCGCAAGAAGTATGGTGTAGCCAATTGGTATGACTTCTGTGTGAGCCGTTGGGGCACCAAGTGGGATGTTGATGCCTACGAAGGCGAGAACGTCAAGGTTCTAGACAACAAACTCGAGTTCGGCTTTGACTCAGCATGGAGCCCACCCGTTGGCATCTACGAAGCACTGGTAGAAGATGGCTTTGATGTTGTGGCCTATTACTATGAGCCCGGTATGTGCTATGTGGGCAAGTATGACAACGGCTGTGACGAGTGCTATGAATACGGTGGAGAAACTTCTAAGACCGTGCGTGAAGCAATCGGTGAAGAACTCGATGACCAGTTTGGCATCTCAGAATCAATGGCAGAGTGGGAAGAAGACGAAGAAGCCGCTGAATAAACAATAACCCTGCCCAGTGCAGGGTTTTTGTATTTTGGTTGACAACCCGCCCAAAAAGCCGTATAATACACACATAGACAACAAAGGAGCGACAATGCTTACAAACAAGGAAAAAGCAGATAAACTGCGCGAAGCCATTGCACTGTTACAGGATGTGGACAATTTGCAACAAGTTGCAATCGGTGCATCGGATGTCTGTTATGAAAACCATAATCGCATCCAGGATTTGATTGCAGACTTCGAGTTCGATGTAGAGGAGTTAGAAAGTGCTGAATAATGCACTCCAGTGGGCAGGTACAGCCTGCTTTCTCACCATGTACACCGTGATGAGTTTCTTTAGCGAGTACCATACCCTGCAACTGATTGCAGGTTGCTTAGGAGGATTACTGTTCCTAGCATGGAGCATTCGTGTTGCAAATAAACAACAAATGATTGTCAACGTTGCTGGAGTAACCATAACGCTTATAGGGTTATATAAGATTTTTGGTTGACAACCCGCCCAAAAGGCCTTATAATACATACATATTGAAACAAACAGGAGTCGAAGATGAGCGAAAAGTCTGCAATGTTTTTGGTGTTCGTAGGTATGCTAATGGCCATGGGCGGCGTGGGCGGTGTTGAAAACAGCATCGAGACTCTAGAATTGGTGCAATCATTCGTGGTTGCCCTGGTAGGTGTTTGCGTTATGGGTTGCGGCGTTTTGGCAATCCGAGTGCAACAAAACGGTTGACACCAATCCAAACTGGTGTTATACTATTGAAACTGTGAAGGGTTTCACAGACATTTAAGGCAAATTGAAAGGCAAATGAAAATGGCTACTGATAAGATGTTTACTGTCGCTGGTGTTTCTACACTGAATGGCGATACCAAAATCCGCTTTGCGAATGATGTTATGCGCATCAAAGTACTTGCAAAGAACGGTCACGAGAACATTCAACTCGTGGAACTCCCTGAAGCAATGCTCAAGACTGACATTGCCAAGACTTTGGCAACACTGCCCGAGTTTCAGGATGCCGCATCGCAAGAAGCGATCGCAGAGTATCTGACTAAACATGACAAGGCTCCTAAAGCCAAAGTCGAAGTCAAGAAGGCTGTGAAAAAGGCAGTTGCAACCAAGCCAGCAAAGGCTCCTGCTAAGGCCAAGGTCACTGTGCCCGCAGACGCAGAAGACGCTCCTTTCTAAGGTCCGTATCCAAGGGCCTTGACAACAGGGCCCTTTGGTGCTATACTTTAGTCATAGCAAACAGCAATTCGCTGAAACCAAAACCTGTAATATGAGGAACATCATGAAATCTTTTATCATTCGAGCAATCAACGCAAAGACAGGCGAGTTTGTTTACTCTAGAACAAACAACATCAATCAACGCCTCGATCGTTTGCGTTATAACATTCTAAGCATCAACGGTCAAGGTACTGCGGTATTTGATCGTTTCAAACCCTTTATCGGGTGCGATTTGAAAGATGTAAAGTTTGAAGTCTACAAACAAATTGACTACAAGGAGCAAGCATGAAAGCAATTCTCTGGATCATCGTTATCATCGCACTGATCATCCTCGGTCCGATTCTTACCATCTGGGCCGCCAACACACTGTTCCCAGCACTGGCTATCCCTTACACCATTGAAACATGGTTTGCCGTTGTGGTTCTGGGTGCATTCGTTCGTTCTAACATCAAGGTCAGCAAATGAGTCACATCATTGCATTCATAGCAGGCATCGTAGTGGCCACAGTGGGCTTCACAGGTGTGGCACAGATCGCCGACTCGGGTGTTCAAAAAGTTCAAACGATCACACGCGAAGCCACTAAGTAATATCTAGGGCCTATGGCGCAATTGGTTAGCGCAGTGGACTCATAATCCATTGGTTACAGGTTCGAGTCCTGTTGGGCCCACCAAATAACGGTTGACAGATCCGCCAAACTGTCGTATAATAATGGTATAGTAAGGAGCGAAACTTGCAATACACACTGATCACAAAGTCGGGCAAAATCATGCAGTTCTATGTCAAAAGCGTGGCAGAACTGTATCAACAAATCAACGGCGGTGTTGTTTTTACACAACAAATTCTGGTTGACAAAGAGACCCAAACCGCAGTATAATAATCACATAGCGTAAACAAACTAGGAGCGAAAAATGGCATACATCACAGCAAAAGACGTTCAAGCAATCCGCACAGAACTCAAGCAAGCCTTTCCCAAGTGGAAGTTCTCCGTTCGCAAGGGTTCGGGCTCACTGAGCGTGGACGTTACCATCCTGCGTGGCACCGTAGACTTCAGCGAGAACTTCAACGGTCGCCGTCATTGCCAAGTGAACCAGTACTGGATCGACAGCCACTGGACTGATGCAGAAGCCAAAGCGGCACTGAAGAAGATCAATGAGATCATGCACAATGCTCCAGGTCGTGCTGACGCCAGCCGTAAGTTCTACGACAATTCGGACGCGATGACTGATTACTTTGACACTGCCTTTTACACTCACTTGAGCGTGGGCGAGTGGAACAAAGACTACGAATGCGTTGAGAAATAATATACATCAAAAGGGCTTGCCCAAACAGGCCCTTTGAGTGTATAATATTGACTTACAAACACACATAAGGAAGAGCGAATGAACAAACTGGCTACAGCACCCAAAGGCTATCGTGTTATTTCCCTAGAGCAGGAAAGCCCTGCCCAAAGCAAAGAAACAGATGCAGAGATCATCGAGCGTTTGCGTGAGCGTTTTGAAATCCTAGACGACATGACTCGTGCTGTGAAGAAAGGTGCTGTTCGCGCTATGATCGTATCGGGTGCGCCAGGCGTAGGCAAATCCTTTGGCGTTGAGAAAGTACTGAGCAAACATGCTGTGATGGCAGACATTGCCAACGATGAGAAGTTGAAGAAGTACGAGATCGTTAAGGGTGCAATGTCAGCCATTGGCTTGTACAGTAAACTCTACGAGTTCTCAGCAGAAAAGAACATTCTTGTGTTCGATGACTGCGACTCAGTACTTCTAGATGACTTGAGCCTGAACATTCTCAAAGCCGCATTGGACACGTCAAAGAAGCGTACCATTCACTGGAACACTGACAGCCGTCTACTGCGTCAAGAAGGTGTGCCCAACAGTTTCGAGTTCAAGGGTGGTGCAATCTTTATCACCAACATCAACTTTGCCAACATCAAGAGCAAGAAACTGCAAGACCACTTGATGGCACTTGAGAGCCGTTGCCATTACATTGATCTAACTATCCACTCAGAGCGCGAGAAGATGTTGCGCATCAAACAGATTGTCAGTGATGGTATGCTGGCAGAGTACGAGTTCACAGATGAAGAGCAAGCAGAACTCATTGCTTACATTGACGAGCACAAGAAGCGACTGCGTGAACTTAGTTTGCGCACTGTGCTCAAGTGTGCAGACCTTATGCGTAGTTTCCCCAACGGCA
>JACCDU010974582.1_pt1 | contig 10543 bp, 14 predicted proteins | sample 7446081 | NCBI WGS metagenome assembly JACCDU01 (sample SAMN15323447, study PRJNA562643) | freshwater metagenome | isolation source: river surface water | place: USA:Blue River Watershed | collected 2017-08-17
AGCCGCTCCGCCTGCATCTGCGCCAGCACGTCGGGTTCCGGCGTGATTACTTCCCACGTCATTACGCCGTCTACCGGGAACACTTCTCGGCAATACTGATACCACTCAACCTGCGGGCAGTCTTTACCCACGTAACCAAACCACTCACCGATGTCCGTAGTTTCGGCGGGCATATCCGGCAGTTGCAGCCGAACACGCAGTTGCTCCAGCGTCACACCAAAATCAGAGCCGTCTTTCTTTGCGTAGTAGTACATGTTCTCTCCTATTATTGCTGGCCCGATACGGCCTTAGACGTTGAAGACTGTGGTGTATATGACGTAGCAACAGTCGCATTCGAACTAAGCGTCGTTCCAGATAGCGAATACTGCGTAAGCGTAGAGTTGCCCTGCGCTACATAGCTATTATCAATCCACTTGCCTTGGAACGTGTTAAGCCCTTGACTGATGATCTGTCCGGTAGACAGCGCATTGGTGCTGACAATGTATGAATACAGCGACGTGTTGGTATCCGACATCTGAATGACGAGGCTGTTAGTAGGCGTATATGTTCCACTACCAATACTGTCAAACCCTTGTGGTGCCGCATCGGTAGTGTACGTGTTTACCAGCGTAAATGTCTGCCCTGATACCGTGTACGTACGGTAGGTGTATACGTCTGACCAAGTTTTATACGCAAGAAAAAACCTCGACCCGTCAGAACTAAACGCCATATCTAGTACGCGACTACCATCCGGCGGTGTGGGCGCTAAATCCGCTACGTACGTAAACGTATCGGTAGAAGTAACCAAGTTGTACCGAGACAGTGGCAGGTTTGCTCCGCTAGACTGACTCGTATTACCGATAAGGAACATCGTTGTCCCAGTAACAGGACTCCACACAACTGGGCCGTACGTGTTGTGGTTAGTGCCGCTAATTACCGTTGTCGGGGAAGACATAACCGTAAGCGTTGTGCCGGAACGCTTCATGAAGTAACCCGGAATGTAGTCTGTAGCACCGCCCGTACCGTAACCAACCCCACCGCCAAGCCCCAAATACGTACCCGTACTATCCCATGCAATGAGTGGGTAGCTGCTATATGGGGTGTTAACCGTGGCATCAAGAATCGTAGTGTTAGCCTCTGACCAAACACCGGCAGACGTTTTTGTAAACAACGTCATTTGTTTTGTCGTAGCGGCCACGGTGCCGTTAAACACCGCAAGAACCGTCCCGTCTGGTGTAAAAGAAGACGGAAAACCCGAAGCGGTAAAACCCGCCACGGTACTAAACGACTGCCACGAAAAAAGCTTTGGTACTGTTTGGCCGGTGTTACGTACGGTCTTATATAGCGTTAGCCCGCTGCCGCTGGTTGCGTTAGTCGATAGGTAGTTAACCTCGGCCGTTTTATTTAAAAAACTAGATACGCTGATCTGCGTAGCAGTAGCTGACGCAGTATCAGAAAACGCACGTATGGACGCGTTGTTCAGCGAGATGTTCGTCGCTGCTACTTCTGTTTCTGTAGCAAGCGCGGAAAACGTGACGTTAGTTGCGGGGATGGTCATTTTGCCCTCTTAAGCTCTTCGACCTCTTCCTTGAGTTCCTTGACTGCCTGAACCAGCAGCGCCACAACACGGTCGTACTTGATTGCAAGATACCCGTTGTCGCGCTCAGTGACAATCTCCGGCAGCACTGCTTGCACTTCCTGCGCAATCAGACCGACATCCTGCTTCCTGTTAAACACCGGATCTTCACCGCCATGCTCTTTCAGGTACTCGTCAGTCCAGTCAAAGCGAACACCGCGGATCTTATCGAGCGCGGCCAGCGCACTGTCAATCGGGCGCACGTTGATCTTTAGTCGCGCATCGGACGAGTAGTACGCCGTGATGTTGTTTGTTGCTCGGATTTCGCCGGACGTACCCGACGCGGCAGTACCTACACCGAACGAGCCAAACTGAACGCTTGACGTTGTGCCAATCGACTGCGGTGTGGACAGCGTTAATGACGTAGTACCCGTCACCGTAATCTGGTTCGGTGTGCCGCTGATGCTACTAGACAGGCTACCCCACGAAGGCGCAGATGCCGTACCGTTAGTTTTCAGGAACTGTCCTGAAGTACCTGCGGCCAGTTTTGTCAGCGTGTTTGCCGAGCTACAAACCAGAATATCGCCAATCGCGTAAGTGTTAAACCCTGTGCCGCCGTAGGCCTGTGTGATTGGCGTAGTCGTGTTGTTGAACGACGTACCCCATGCCGTACCCGTAGACACCGCGATGCCTGCGCCGGGGTAGATCATGCTCGACGGCGGAGCAATGTACGTCAGCCCTGTACCAGTACCATTAACAGAGAGCAGTTGGTTTGCCGTACCGATAGTGGTTAGGCCCGTGCCGCCGTTAGCGGTAGATAGTGCTCCGGTAAACGACGAGCTACTCAGGCTACCAGCAAACGAAACAGCACTCAGTTGGCCCGCATCAGAGATGGTGACGGAGCTATTCTTAAGCTGCGTGCCGGTGATGCCGTCGAAACGTGGCACTTCGTTGTTTGTAGACGTGCCCGGGCCAATAACGTCGCCCGCACCGGCAGGTGTGGCCCAAGTGCCGTCACCGCGCCAGAATTTTGTGTTGTCTGCATCAATGCCGCCATTAAGATTCGTTACCGGAAGATCGCCTGTGACTGCCGTAGCAAGGTCAACCTGACCCCATGTAGGCGCTGCGCTTGGGCCTTGCGTAAGCAGAGGGAGGCCCGCAGTACTAGGCGACAACTGCAGTAGCGTATCTATGTCTGCCGCATATAACAGCGAATTGGCAATGTATGCGCTGAAGCCGGTACCGCCACTGGTCTCCGGCAGCGGGTTTGTCAATGACAACGAGTTTGCGGCTAAAGGGCCGCTGACAGAGAAACTTCCGTCAACATGATTGAGCGCATCTACGACATCGTACAGCGGGCTTTTACCATCACAGTAGACCATGACGGTTTTGCCAGACGGAATTACGACTGACAGGCCGAAGACCGGCGGGGAACCGCCGTTGTTTGTAGGTGTGGTTCCGTTTAGCGTAGTAGCCGCACGTACCGTAGCTACGTACGCCGTATTGTTACGGAAGATGTAAAACTTCTCTGCCGGAGGCACATACACCGTAAAGTTTGCACCAACAGTGGACGTGGACGAGAAGTTAATAATCATGTTCCGCGCTTCGTCGTTCACACCGTTCAGGGCGACAAGCGCTTGATCTGCAGAAGTAACTACTACGTCAACGTACCCGGAGATCGCGTTTTCCAGCAAGGCACCGAGGTTGTTGTTGGTGGTCGAACCCCAAGTACCCGACTGTTCGCCGTTGGCAATGAGTTCGATGCGAAGATTAGGACTGTAGGTTGACGGCATGGTTATTCCTTAGATAGCAATGCTCTTACTTGTTCGTACTGGGCTTCGCACTGTTTGACTGCGGCGTTGACTTTGGCTGCGTCGGCACTGTACCCGACAAGAAACTCGCCATCTCCCCTTGCCAGTTCCGCTCCGGATACTCCAGCACAAGCGGGGGCGGCACCGGACACTTCACTACCGGTGCGGGCAATTCTTTCGGGGCGCTTGCGCAACTCGCCAAGAGCCACAGACAACTGCTGGTTAATAGCACTGACTTTTTCACGGTGGTTCTTCCGTTCCGTTTCTGCTACTTTTTGCGCGTCATGCTCGGTCTGCCGCGCTTTGACTTCCGCGATCTGAGCGCGAGCCGCAAGTTCTTCACGGGTTTTAGCATATTCAGCCTGAATTGTCGCTATTTTGCTCGTAAAACGCCAGTCCTGAACCTTCCAGCCACCCGTGAATCCAACGAAAAAACTCAGCAGCGATGCTGCCACTATTGCGGCGATTGAGTACATATGGCGTGTTCCTCTTTGCGGCGCTTAAGCAACCCCGGCAACTGCCGTAAAGGTTTCTTTTTTGAAAAGCATGGTTGTCCCGGCTTGGCCCGAGTAACCTGCGTAGCCGGGCCGCAGGAGAATTCTAGGATGGTGTCGCACGCCGCAGCGTACTGCTGGGTTTTGATTTTGGTGGGGATAGACGAGTTACAGAAGCGCGACACGCCTACATTGTAGGCAAGGCTGACGTACGCATCGAACTCGTTGGGGTAAAGGAAAGCCCCGTCTAGACACTGACGTACGCCCTGTGCATGGGCTTCCGTTGATTCTAGCAGTTGTACAAGCGCCCGTACAGGTGTCGTCTTGTCGCCCATCTTCACGCCCTTAGTCTCGCCAAACCCGAGCGTGGGCACGTCGCCCGGCACCGGGATCATGGCATCACCAACATACCCTTCGTGCACAGCAATACCTACCAAGGTAGATGCCGCCACAACAAGCGATGCTACCGCAACCCGAACGCGGTTCATTCCAGATCCTTTTGCGCCACCAGACGCGCAATGAATGCGGCACCAACTGCCAGACCGGACAAAGCCGCAAAAATACCGCGAGGAAAGTGATCCTCAAAGAACGGTAGGGCTACCTCAACCGCCGACAGAACACCGGCCAAAAGCATGAATCGAACAGACCACGCTTTCTTTAAGATATCTCGCCAGTTGTCGTATAGGTGCATCATGCGCAGTTTAGTATTAGTTCCAACCAGTACCTGCCGGGCCAAAAGCCGCGGCGCTCTGAGAGTCCACTTGCTGTAAACGGAAATAGAATACGTTTGACACAGTACCAGCGCCGTTAATGTTTGCGCTCAAGTTGTACTGCGGTGCAATAGTGCCTGCAGTAGTGATCTTTAATAGCCCGCGTAGCGTTATAACGTACACGCCGCCAGATGTGCTGCTCGAAGCCGTTAGTACATTACTGACGTTAATATTGACCGCGTTGAATGGAAACGCGCCGGTAGTACCGCCCGAAGTCGGGGAGCTTAGTGACGTGCCACTAAACGTGCCTGCGGCGTTACCCGTACCGAGAATGTTTAATCGAGCGGTCGCGCTAGTAGTTGATGATCCCCGAGTAATCGTGAGCGACGTATCTAAAAAATAGGTACCAATAGGTAGTGTGATTACGTTATTGGCCGCAGGCAGCAGGCTTTGCAGTGTTGCTTCACCGTTAGTAGTGAGCGCTGTACCCGCACCGGACGTGTAGTTCGTCAGCGGTATAGTGGTGCGGTTCAACCCGGTGTTAGGTGTAGCCGACATGATTGTGCCGTCGTATTCCACCGCGCCGATTTCTGGCGACGACAGGTTTGTGCCCGAGGTAAACTTCAGTGGGCCTGTGCTTGCCGTTGCCGTCCCGCCACCAAGCGTTATTTTGGCGGTTGGCGCTGCCGTTGTACCAAAACTTGAGTTGCCTGCAAAAGCATTATTAGCGGTACCGTTAGCGTAAAAATTCCAGTCGCCGGTACCTGCCGGAATATTCCCGTAGAACCCGTAGTTGTTAGTCGCGCCAATTATGTTGCTGTTGGCGTAGAAACCGTACTGCGTAGTTACCGTACCGGTAAACGTGCCTTGCTGCGCGTTGTAATACGTTAACGCGGGCAGTGTGCCTGCCGACACGGTAGGAACGGTGTGGTTAATTAACGCCGCGGTAGTCGCAACCGCTGGGTCAACTGTACCGTCAACACTGACTGCATAGGTTGTTCCTACGTTAGCCGCATACGTCCCAGTAATACGCAGTCGATTAGATGCGGCGGGTATCGCACCAATACCTACGTTGCCTACGTTGTCGATAATAAACGGCGTGCTATCAGGATTAGCGGCATCTTCTACAACCAACGCATTCCCGGTGCCTACTTGCGTAATACGTAGCGCCTCGTTAATGCTTGCGTCCGTAATTATTACGCCACCAGCAGCTTCATAGTTGACTGATTTTTCTGACGGGTACGTGACAAACACGTCTTTGGTACCTGCCGAAAAAGGTACAAGCCCGCCTGCATTACTAGACGACAGAACCGTGTCTCGGGACAACGTAGTGCCTGATGCGGTGTACGTACCGATACCTACTTCCCATTCGGTCGTACCTTGCCCCGCTATGCAATAGTACGTAGTGTTTCCGTTACCAATGACACTGAAGGACTGAAAACCAATTGCGGCACCGTCCAGTGTGACTGCCGTAGTACCCGTAGAGGTTGTCGTTTCTCGAACGCGGTCTGCTAATACAAGCGCCATTATGTTACCTCTGTGTCAATAGGAGTCCAGCCGGGATCGTCCGCACTGTTTATACCGGCCCACCCCGCCGCGTTATCGGTATTAAACGCTGCCCAACTAGGGGTATCCGCCGTATCAATTGGTGCCCAACCTGCTGCGCTTGTAGTGTTCAATGCTGCCCACCCCGCATCTTCTGCGCTTAAGATGGTGCTCCAACCTCTAGTTACGTACAGTTCTGTAACCGTCACGCCATCCTGCACGCTTGCGACAAAGTTAGCTACTGCGTTGCGAACATCTGCTACCCTTAACGACTCGGCAATAGAGAACACCACAATAAGACCGCCGGTTTGTGCGTCTGCGACAGTTGTACTTTCATTGAGGCTTACGGTGTACGCCGTGATTGCCCCTGCTGCATCTGCAGAAGTAACCGCCTCAATAACCGCCTCAACTAACGCTTTTATGATGGTTGCTGCATCCGCAGACGTAACGCCATCACTGAAGCTAACCGCAAATTGCGCAGCTATGGTTGGTGTATCTGTTACGCCGATATTCTCGGTGATGCTCTGCAAAAACGACGTAAGCGCTGTGCTGTTATCAGCCAGCGCTACGTCTTCAAAGATACTCAGTACGAAAGAAACTGCCGCTGTCTGACTGTCCGCCAGATTAGTGTTTTCGGTAATCGACAGAGCAAACGCGCTGCCCGCAGTCGCAGCGAACGGGGCACCTGCAAATGTCGTTAAACCGAACATCGGCCCGCCATTACGAAGTAGCTGTGGTGCTGTAAGTAACCGCGATGGTGTCGCCAGCCGTAACGGTCTTCGACGTACTGAAGTTTCCTTCGCTGTACAAAACGCCAGACGTATTGCCTTGAGCAGACGATGCGCCTGTGCCTGTCACCAAGAAACAACCAAACACCGTACCGCCAGCGCCTGTGATCGTATACGTGATCGGGCTTGCTGAGGAAGTCGTGATGTTGGTTGGCGTAGTGCCGCTAGACGTAGCTGCTGCAAATGTAGCAGTTCCGCGCACTGCCGAGCCGCCGACTGTGTAGTTGATAAACTCTTTGGACGGCACAATCGTAGCCAGCGTATCCGTTGCGGCGGCGGATGCTACCGATGCGTCAAGCAGACCGAGGAACGGGCCAACTGTGGTGTACGTACCGGACGTGCGCAGCAACGTGTCCAGCATAAGCTGTTTACCTACTGCGACCACTAGGTTAGGGAACTCTTCTTCCCATTTGATACTGCCGTCTTTATCTCGGCATACCACGTGGTACTGACCTTCGATACCCATGCCTTCGGGGGCTAGTTGGCCTTTTGCTTGCATAGTCATCACCGCGTTGTCGCCGCAGCTACCAGTCTCTTTGTGCATGATTACCTCTTATGGTAGGCGAATTAGAGCCGTCGTTGCCGTATTCGGCGGCATCGTGACGGTGTTGTTGGCCGGAGTAAACCGCTTGTCGGATCCGAAGTCTAGTACCGCAATCGACTTGTTACCTTGGCTGGGGCTATAGATTAAACCACCACGCGCCGTAAAGTTCGCACCGGGCCACGGAAGGTTATCAAAGTTGACGTAGACGGTGCCAGTATTGGCATCCGCTTGAATTGTCATACCAGTCAGCATGTTGCCACCCGCAGTGTAGCCAGTACCAACCACTTCGTTAGTGGTTGTGTACACCGTAGTATTCGGCCCCAGATCTGCCAGCGCGGTATACAGCGCCATCTTCAGGTCGCCCGTTGTCAGATCCTGCGTACCTTCCAGAATCTCTTGCTTGAAGCTCGTGGTTAGTCCTTGTTGGATCACGGTGCCACCTGCATCTTAGCTTGACCGTCACGGTACGCATCGCCGCGCTCAAGACCGGCACCCAGACGAACCAGTTGCGACAGCGCTTCTTTGAACTTCGTCTCGTAGTACGTCATCATGTCTTGCTCACCTTTCATGAAGGTGTATGCTTCAAGCAGCGTGCCGTACAACAGCGCCGGATCGTAGTTGTCACCGAGCCACGAAGTACCTGTGGGGTTGCTGACGGTTGTAATGGTAATTGCAAAGTTGGTTCCGTTAATCAGACCCGCACTCAACACATCACCAACTACATAGAACGACCCCGGATTAACAATCGCTACGTTGGTTACAGCACCGCCAGCAACCGTAATGTTTGCTAATGCCCCAGAACCCTGACCACCAGTTAGCGGGATGTTCTGGTACACGCCGTTTGTGTAGCCTGTGCCACCCACAAGTGTGAACGCAACAACCTGCCCCTGTACCAGCGATTCTGGGTAGTAGTAATAGTGCAGTTCTACCGTGTAGTCATCGTCCGGTGTTGGCGCAAGGATTAGGCTCAACTCGGTCGTGATGCCGGTGTTGTTAACGGTGGGGCCAAACAGTGCGTAGTAGCGCGGCAGGCCTTCGTCATCGGGGCTTGGGTACGCTGCACGCAGGAAGTTGACATCCTTGTTCAGCAAGTACTCGTAGCTACCGTCACCGTCAATAACCGCCAGCGAGAACACAGACAGAAAATCCGTTGGGCATGAAACGTACTTGTTGCCTTCCGACGCAGTGCCGATGACGTTCTTGCGCAGCGCAGGTAGCTGAACCGTGTTGTAGATACGCTTCTCTGCTTGCTTGACGAACAGGGGCATACTCGCCACAAACGCGGTTTCGTAGTTCTGCGTGTAGTCCTGAACAGCCGCAATCAGTTCAACGTAGTTCACAAGCGCTCCTTAAGCCATCGGGCCGCGTGCCATCGTGCCTTTGGTTGCCGCACCGGTACCACGGATCTTGATGCCGGTAGTCTTGGCTTCCTTACCGTTATTCTTCGAGATGGTACCGATTGAGATGTTCATCTCGTTCATGGTCGAAGCACCGGACTTGCGAGCGCCTTCGTTGGCCGTTACTTTTTTGCCATCCATAGTATGTGGCTCCGCGTACGTGGCAGCTTGACCTACTTCTTTGCCGCCCATTTTCTGTGAGTATTTAGCCATGTCTGCCCCTTAACCCGATTTTTGGTTGGCTACACGTGCCAGATTGCGGCCTACGCGCTTCATGTCTTCCGAAGTCGGGCCACCTTTTTTCATTGCCTTGACACCTTTGTGCATGCGCTTTTCATGCGCCTTCACTTCTTGGTCGGCAATCGCTTTGACTTGTTTCTTGTCCATAACTCACCCTTAAGAGATTGTAACGCTACCCACTACGCCTGCGGAAGTCAGATTGTTTGGTGTAAGCCCCGCATCGTTTGCTCGGGAACCGCCAACCGGTCGCCAACCCCACTGGAATACTCGACTACCTTCGCTCGGGTAGCCATCTTCATCAAGCAGCGGCCCCGACTGGTTTATCAACTGCAGACCGGTTCGACCCGACTGGTAGTAGCTCAGATCCTTACGCGGTTCACGCACGCCCTGCGGATCGTCTACCGGGAACATGCCCAACTGCAACTGCGGATGGTCTGGATCCCAGCACGACGGGCAAACCAACAGGTTGTACGTCTTGGTCTTTTTGACTTCCTTCTTTAACTCTTTGAGCTTGTACCGCTGCCCGCAGCGGTCGCACTCTGCAATCGAGTTCTTGCCAGAAGCAAACTTGTTACCCATTACATGCCACCGCCAATAAACATCTGACGCGGAACAAAGCGAACCGCTGCTTTTTCACGGTCTTCCGTCGATGCCAGATCCCATGCCTCGTCGTATTGGGCTTTCAAGATATCCAAGCGCTGCATACCTTCAGGAATCTTCAGTGCGATATAGTAGGCCAAACCCGCCACCAAGCACGGCAAGAAACGAAACGGTACATCCATAGTACGCGTACCGCCAGCGCCTGCGTCTTCAATACGGCGCATGCGCCAGTAGACGAATTGGTACAGGTTTGTCTGCTCTGGCACCGGCCACACGGTGATTCGTGGGTTTGCCGGTTCTTGCCCCAGCAGCGGTGTTGGGCCTTCTAGCTGACCAGAACGCCGCTCGATCCATACTTGGATCGGACGACCTTGCGACAGCTTGTTGGGGATCGTGGCGTAGGTAGAGACAGAGATTCGCGTAATGGTCAGATCTGCTTGGGTAGCAGCGTTCCCGGCACCAGTGCGAATAACATGTTCCAGAAGATCCACGGTATCGTTAGGTAGATCATAGGTCGCCTGTCCTTGTACTAGCGGAATCGTTCCTTGTTCGAACGTCCACATGTTCACACCACGGTTGGCCCAATCAGCAAACAGCAAGTTCATCGAACGTCGGGCCGTACGCAGATCGTAACCGGTGCGCAACTCGCCACCGGCTCTCTCAAACGCTTCCTCGACAATCTCATTGAGGTCGAGGTTAAATGTTGCTGTGCCCGAGGTTGTCATTATTTAGTGCCTTTGCTTGCTGCACGCATGTTGTCGATCAAGTTCGGATACGGCCTACCAGCAGCTTTCGCTGCAGCCTTTGCGCGTGATTTCTGCGCTGGCTTTAACTTCTTGGGCTTGCCAAGACTCTCCGG
>JACCDU011130364.1_pt1 | contig 10540 bp, 16 predicted proteins | sample 7446081 | NCBI WGS metagenome assembly JACCDU01 (sample SAMN15323447, study PRJNA562643) | freshwater metagenome | isolation source: river surface water | place: USA:Blue River Watershed | collected 2017-08-17
CTTTAATATCGTGGCAAACAACAGAATTATTAGACATAGCTCGCCAAGAAGGAATATTCCCCATGTCCCAGCGCTTAGCCAATAGATACTCGACATCGTCAGGATCTCCTATCGCAATTTGAGCAGATCTACGTACGTTACCGGCTACGACAATAGAACCAATGATGTTCATGATGTCAAGGCAGTCGATTGGACGTAGCTTCTTACCGGCTCGTTTCTCAAGAATGTTACTAATCTTTTCAATGCCGTCACAGAGATCCTCTGGACCTGAAGCAGTTCCGCCAAAGCCCTTAATCGGTGCGCCACGACCACGTACTAAAATAGTACTGTAGCTGAATGTTGGCTTTGTATCCGCTAGAAACGCCGCTTTGAGCGTCTTACCAAGGAGTTTGACCCATCCTTCTCTGGAGTCAGGCACAATAAAATCAGCGTCAGCAGTATTAACACGAGTAGGAGCGGAAAAGCTAGGATTGACCGCAGGAAGTTTATCAACATATTGCCTCTGAATGTTGTAGCCAACGCCTGAGCCAAGCATCAGCAAGTCCATCGCCCACGTGAACGGACGGACGGGTTGATCAATTACGGTAAACGCACAGTTCTGTAGACTAGCTAAGCCGAGTCGACCAACTGTATCCGTTCCCATTTGCCAAAGGAATCGTCCAGCAACAGTGCCTTTTAATTCTAGTAAATACTTACGAAGGCGTTCCTGCTCAGCTACGTCAAAATTACAACCTAATTGATCGTTAGCTGCTTTAATTACCCTTTCAACTGTATCGGTAAATTCTTCTGTTTTTGATTTCGGATCTGCTTCGTTTAATCTCCTTGCGTAAGTTCTTTTGTATGTTATGTATCCTACAGTACTAAAGGGTGTTGTATATGTCATTCGACTTCTTTCTCCAGTTCGTCAGCGTTGTCTTCAATAATATCACTAAATCTTTCTACTATGTCTTCACTTGTCAGCTGCAACAGTTCGAGTAGATCGTCTTCGGGTATTTGTTTTAGTCTTTCCTTTATCTCTACCAATGTGAGTGGCACATCCTAACTCCTTTCTTAAATAATGTAAAGCTTGATTTAAGCCGTTTTCCCATGTATCGAACCATGCAGTATACATACTATCATACCAATATGTTTTTTCGCCTTTTGGAAACCATCTCCAACAAGCTCTGCTTTCTTTACCTATTAAGTTTACCACAGGAACTCCGACAGAACCAGCACAATGAGCAATAGCTGAGTCTACCGAAATAACCCCATCTAATTCTTGGATCTGATTTGCTGTATCATCCCAATAAGTAGAAGTGATAAATCCTTCATTTTGCTGCAATGAAACCCAATCAACTTCCGGATGCTCACGAATAAACCGCATCATAATTTCTTTCGGCATTTGTTTTGCATCCATATTCCAGCTATTGTTAATTGTAGTATAACAATACCCAATTAAAGGTTTCTCCCGTTGTGGTTTTATGATTGTAGGGTTTCTAAAAATACCCTCACTGCCATAAATACTATCAACAGGTTTTGCTGGTATAACATTGTGTTCCATCAAGAAGTAAGGCAACGACATTACTTTCAGTCGTACCGCATTGGGGAAAGAATCCCCTACACGGTAAAAACCGTCATAATTTGGTAATCGTTTTAATAAACGCAGAACTGCGTCAGGAAATAATAGTTTAACTTCCTTAAGTCCTGCTTTTTTCAGCAGAGGGATAAAGCGACTAAACTGAATAATATCGCCCCATCCTGCTTCACTCCACACAATAGCATTCTTTCCACGACAATCCATGCCCGGAATCCAGACAGGTGATTTGTCAAACTGAGTCTTAACTCCTTGTGGGAGTCTTAGATTCGGTAAGGAACGAAGTTCATGTAGATAAAAACCGTACTCCCAATCGCCTTTCTTGATTAATTCCATGCCTTTTTGATAGGCGGGATTGGCAGCTACTTGGTCTCGAATAGCGTAAAAGTCAATTCTACGGTTCTTGTTTAAGTGTATCATGAATAATAGGTTTTGTCAATAGTTTCGTAGTTCGCAATAAGAAATTCTATGTAATGCTTAGCCTTTTCAAGGTCTTGTACACCGTTCTTATACGGAAAGCGGAGTGAGTACTTAATTACATTAGCTGTCCAAGGATCCAGCTTGTAAGCCATGAAAATGTCCCAAGGCTGGATTTCAGCGACTTGGTAGTGGTCGCCCCCAACCTGCTTGCGATCGGGGCTTACGGACTCGTTTATGCGGTCTATATAGTCTTTTAATTGCATTGCTTCACCTCTACAGACGATTTGATAGATTTTGTAGACTGCGACCAAGTTCCGCAACTACGGCACTGGTAACGCTGATAGGTTCCGGTAGCCGAGATTGCAGTCCCCCGCCTTCGTAGGCTAGATGAGCCGCAATTAGGGCAAACATGGTCGTCAGAAAAGAGATTATGATTAGGATGAGACTTAATCCAAGGACGCAAAGCCCCGTAAAGACTCTCAAGTAAAACCACATCTTGAACATTATACTTTTCCATCCGCTTCCACGCATCTTTATCTCCGTTCATACATTTAACCCAAAGCTCATGACCTTCGTGCTCGTGTTTCTTGCCTAAGTTCAGCCGCTGTGCTACGTAGTCCAGCTTATTACTAGGAAAGCGAAAGTTGCTACGAACAACACGCAGTAAGTCAATCTGTTTATAAGGCGATGGTGGATTAAAACTATGTAGTAAGAATTCCTTGTTAAGAGTAGGAATATCGAACTTAGTACCATTATAATGAACAACAGCGTCTGCAGAGTCGAGAAGCCCATGTATGCCTTTTAACATTGTTTTAGGTTTAGATTGATGCACGGAGTCAAACATAACTTGCTTGTCGCCGAGCCATTTTGCTGCATAGCAAAGAACATAGGATGATTCCATTAACTGATTGATGCTGACGTTTTGCTGCCACAGCCCCCAAACATGGGCGGTGTTAGGACTAGACTCAATATCAAGCAGAAGGATTTTCATGACCATTCCTCGTCGTCAAGATTAAGTTCTTGCTGAGCGTTCTTCAGTTCTAGAAATTGTTTCCAATCTTCTTCAAGAATTGTATGATCATTAGCACGATCTTGTTCCCAAGCAAACTTACTAATAAACTTAACCTTCGCAGATACATCATATCCGTACTTTGCAGAAATAACATCAGCACAGGCTAGAAGCATATCTGTCCAAGGACTATCTTCATCAAACTCTTTTGTACGGGTTATAGAATCTTCGTTATCACTTAGACTTATTTGTAGACTTAACATTTTTAGTTCCTTTATTAAATTGGGCATTAAAGTTATCCAACGATGTGCGGAGCAGTGCGTTAAAACCGTACTCGATTAAAAACAATCTTTCCTCTTCTGTAAGATCAAGCTTCAGATCCGCACCTCCATCTTTACGCTCGACCATGTCTAATACTTCCATTATTTCCTCGCTATTAAATCAAAAAAGACTTCTGCATCTAAAACAACTAAAGGCTTTTTACCGTTTTGCTTGACAACAGCAATCGGTTCGTGATTGCCGTGTGTCTTTGCTTGTTCATAATAATTGTAAACCGCTACTTTTGCAAGTGATTTACATTCAAACTGATACGGTATTAAGTCTCTTGCCGCTGGACTTAGCTTGATGTCCTCGCCTCCGGCTCCCATTGACGTGCTTGCGAGGTCTCCGAGGCGTAGTTGCGGGAACCTTTTTTGCAACTGTTCTACGACCCACTTTTGTAGGTTTCTTCCCTTTGCTTTTGCTGACTGCGGCTTCATCTTGTGTTTCCTCTAACTGTTGCGTCAGAATCCAAGACTTTGGGATACTGATGCGGTTGTTACATTCATGATCTGATACGGTTCCGGCAACGCAGATAGCGTCTTCGGTTTCTCCAACGAGAAAGCCGACAGTCACGCAGTGAGCGATGTCAACCTTCGGTTCATCCCAGCCAGCATCGGCTTGAGCGTCAATCCATGTAATCTTGATAACCGGACAGTCCTGTAACTTCATTTTGTTGGCGGCTGCCATACTTGCTTCTCCTCTCTTAAAATCCATAATAAACGAGCATTTTCAAGCACTCTGGCTTCGTCGCCATCGTACGCTTTCAATACAGCTTCGTACATCTCTACTTCTGTGTTGCAGTCTGCTAACAACTTCTTGGACTTAACAGGACCGTTGCCCTGCAGTCCAATAATGTTGTCAATCTTATCGCCGGTAAGGATCTGAAGATAGAAGTTACGGATAGCGTCTTCTTCGGTAACGAAATATTTCTCTTCCTTAACAAAGTTGTAATGATTACCACGAATCATATTGAGGTCTTTGTCAATACTGACAATGATTGTCTCTTCTGGATCGTGGCGATAGGCTTCAATACCAATCGCATCATCTGCTTCCATACCGTCTATTACTTCAAATCCCCACGACTTCTCCATGTACTCACGAAGCAACTGATAATGATACGGCTTTGCAAGAACACGGTTGCCTTTGTAGGGAGCAGTCACAGCAATCTCATTTCTAAAATTACCGTGACCAGTTAAATAACCCCACACTTCGTCAATGTTTAATTCTATATAGAGATTATCCAAGAATTCGGATAGACGAGCTAACGCAAATTCTGCTGGGTCTCCTTCCGATGCGAAACCGAACCGGTATACAAGAATATCAGCATCGACTAAGGCTTTCATAAAGGAATGTCGTCCTCTTCAATTTCGTTCTCTTCGGCATTGTTATATACCTTAAGATCGTTAATGACGATTTTGACCAAGGAAGGAGAAACACCTTTCTTGTTTTTCCAGCTCCACTCGTAAGGCTTAATCAACGCAACTGCCTTTGAACCGTTGCCGACAATATCAGTAATCTCGTTACCGGATTTGTCAACAGGTTTAATCTCGTAATTACTCTTGGCGGTAATAAACCAGCCTTTTTCAGGCTTGTCTTGACGATTACGTGGCTCAAGTCCTGCATCCTGCAGTGCTTTGACAGCATTGTCGCTAAGGTTTGTCAAGTCTACTTGAAACTTACCTGACATTTCATTCTTCTTGTTGAAGAACGCCCATTGAACTTCTGCTTCTACTTTAATTGGCTTTTCAATATTTGCCATGATAACTCCTTGTTATACTGCGGTTAATAAATACAGCTTAGTGATGCCTTCCAGAGAAGGACTTCATTTCATCGATCCCGTCCATTGTTTCTTCGACTAGTCCGTCTGCGGCTGCGATTAGGCAGTCAAGGGTAGTGTCTAAATCAACAGAGGTTCCGATAGAAAAAGTACGATCGGTGTACAAAGTAATAATCACTTGACCTTCTACTTCTTTATCTGCTAGTGCGTCTCTTTCCATGTATCACCTATCTTATATTCCCCAGTTAAGGGGCAGTTCATTTTAAATTCCAATCCAGCATTCTGTATTGCTCGAATACCCGACTGACCTACTTCATCTGCAAATTGTTCAGGAACTTCTATTTGCCACTCATCGTGAACATTAGCCACTAATTTAAACGGTATTTTACGATTTGTCAAGTCTTTGTGTAATAATACCAACGCTTTTTTCATGGCTATCGCACCAGCGCCTTGCAATAACGTGTTGAGCGCCGAATGCTCCGACCGAACGAGTAACTTACGTCCGTCAAGACCGAGAAGGACACCCCTCGCAGAATACGCCTTAGATACTTTATCTCTGAGCCTTTCGAGCTTCGGCGTGTTGCGTAGAAAATTAGTAATGAGCTTTTGTCCTTCTTTCGCTGAGCCTCCAACAATCTTCCCGATCTTGGCAGCTCCTGCGCCATAGAGGAATGCATAGATAAACGTTTTAGCTTGATTCCTCGTTTCAAGCCCTGCCGCATTTTGATTGGCTGTGTGTATGTCGCCGGATACAACTTCATTGGTATATACATTATCATTCATGTAATGAGCTAGCATACGAAGCTCTAAACCGCTTGCGTCAATACCAACTAATTTACATCCTTTCTCAACTGTCCAAAGGTTTCTACATTCTGCACCGTAGATAGCACCGGTGTTAGGCACTTGTGCCATGTTAGGACTGTGATGTGTCATTCGTCCTGTCACAGCCCCGTTGGTGATTACTTTACCATGTACCCGACCATCGGGTTGAATGTGTTCAATCCAACTCTCGATCTGTGCAATCCGCTTTTGTAACATCAAGTATTCTGCGATGGCTTTCGCTTCGGGGAAGTCGAGACCTTCGAGGGTTGTTTCGTCGACGATGACGCTGCCTTTTTCGGTATACTTTTCTGGCTGCCACCCTTTCTCAATGAGCCTTTCTGCGATTTGCTGGCGGCTACCGGGGTTGAACGGCTCGATGATGTCTTTGAGCGGCTTGCCGGTTTTTTTGTGGGTGCGACCAGAAGTGATGCGGGGAGGAAAAATCCTTTGCATTTCAATTGTAATAGCGTCCAACTTAGCTTTAAGTTCAGCCAGTAATTGCATAGCAGATGCTTCATTGAATCGGAAACCGTTTCGTTCTTGTATTGCGATGATTGCTTGAACTTCATGTTCTAACTCCTGTGATTGTGTTGAAAAATCTTGTCGCTTTAATTCAGCTTCAAGGTAATTATAAATCCGATGTAATACTTCTACATCTTGTTTACAGTACTGCACCATCTCTTCGATGCTTTGATTCTCTAAATTAAAATCAGTAAACTCACTCTTCTCGATCCCTAGTAGCTTTCCTAGGTTCGCCAGACTGTGACCGCCCTCTAGACTTGGATTTAGTAAGCGACTTAGAACGAGTGTATCTCTTACTCTCTTCAATGTAATCTGACATTTCCACAACTTGTTCAGTAAGTAGAAATCGAATGCGATCCCATTGTGAGCCACTATCAAACTCGCTGCCTTTATGTACTCCGATAAGTCTTTTGCTTCTTTCCATGTCTTTACCTCTTGTGTGTCTAAATCCTTTGTAACAACGCACCAAATCTTACTATGATCTAATGTGGTTTCGATGTCTAATAATAATCGCATATAGTTATCTTACTCTATGTGCTAGGTTTTTGTCAACAAATATTAAATTGGAACCGCACTTGATTATAGAACAATATCCGGCATCATGCAACAATGTTCGGATGTTCATTTCGCTATAGGGCTGAAGCTCAACACAAATAACCTTAAATGGGTATCGTTTAAAGTCAATGCTTTGTAATACTTCAAAATCCATTCCCTCAATGTCAATCGACAGAAAATCAGGTAATGCTCTGTTATTTAAAATCTGATCAACCGTGCAGATGGGCAACTGACGAACTTCGGTGATAGCAAACTCTGGGTAATCCATCACAAAACCCTCAGCAACCTCTTTAATAAAGCTATTTCGACCAGATTCGCCATCAATCATGTAGAAATCTTGAAATCCTGACTCAATACCCACACCAACGTTAAGGTTAATATCTTGCGGTCTTTGCTCTAAAAAGATCTTGTGGAGATTAGGGTTTGCTTCAACATTAATACCACGAGAACCAATGTCATAGAACAGCTTAGTATTACTAATCCTTTCCGGATGGTGCGCTCCCAAATCCAAGTATGAAGGAGTGTTAATACCGAGACTGTGAAAGATAGCCCGAATAACAATATCATCTCCATGCTGAGCATAGGTTATATCTCCAAATAGTTGATCAGGATGAGCCATTAATGTTTTCCTCTTTCGGCACTAATCAACTGGTGACGTAATGCTTCCAGCTCCGCCATCGCTATTGTCAGTTCCACATTCAGTTTTACATTCTGATCCTGTAGTTCCTTTATCTGTTTTTGCATTTCTTCGACGCACTGCATTCGGTCTTCTGTCGTCCAAGTCGTCATTTGATTCCTCCATTTCCATAGGTTGTTCCAATTGAACAGATTCAGTGGCGGACACTTCCACACCATTCTCCAACTCCTCAATATACTCTTCTAATAATTGAATGTATTGCTTTTGCTTCTCTAGTTCGTCAATACATCCTCGTGCTAAATCAAATACTCGCTTTGTTACATCATCCACGAAATCATTCCCGATAAGTAAAAGAACACAGCCACTAATTCTACAATCAAAAGTGGATTATCTCGCTGCTGCCATCCAGCCCAAGCCCACATCGCACTACCAATCGCACTGAGAACAATGTTAATAGGATAGTAGTTAAAACTGGTTAATGCGATACCGGCTAGGCAAAGATAGGTAGCGATCCACTTAAAAGCTAGCATATTGTGTATCGACTAACTCGACTTCCTCATCTAATAATTCGTAATCCTCCGCCTTTACATAATCTAGATTGTCATAGCACTCATCGTCGGAGTGACCAAACGCAGTGACTAAATAGGTTTTAGTTACCTTAAATGTTGCCATCAGTTCTTTACTCATCATTCCTCCATTTGTCAATAGTTAAGTCTAAAGCAGTGCCATCAATCCATTCCCACGTAGTCATCTTATTGTCGCACATAACTACTATCGGTGCGTAAGAATTCGGAGGAACATCCCATGCGGAATTTCGAAGCCAAAGATAGCGTTCAGCGTTATTAAAGATTTCTTTATTATCCTGAATCCTGCTAAAGACATCTTTATTTAGCTCACGCAAACGCTCAATCTCGTTACACAGATCGTCGATGATTTTGCGGGTAACATGATAATCATCGTGCTTTGCATAGTTCCTAGCTTTACTCAAAAAATCTTCACTCATATTGTTTCCTGTATCTCTAACATTCTTCCGGTTGATGGGTTATACAATAAATCACAAGCACCGCCAGTGTAACCGCTAAATCGATTCTTTAAAACCCTAACATGAGTAGTGTTTCTTTCAATCTGATCAGTAGCCTGTCCGTTACGCTCTAGTCCAATCACAATATCCGATAGCTGTGCGATCGATCCTGAGCCACGCAACTGAGCCAACGATGTTGCAGCGCCTTCCTCGTGACCTTTACTTTCCGGTCGTTTTAGGTGTGATACGCAAATTAGACTGATTCCTGTTTCCTGAACTAACATCCGTAAGCGGGTCATAATCGCATCAAGAGCTTTACGTTCATCGCCCACATCACCCCCGCTAACAATGATACTAATATGATCCAAGACCACATAGCCACAGCCCAATCCTTTAGCCATATAACGGACACGATTAACAATGTTGTCAAGAGTGCTACTTCCAAAATGATCAAAAAGATAAAGGCGGTCAGTGCCAAGTGTGCGATTAAATCCATCTTTTAGTTCTTCCTCAGTTACATCCACATCAGGTAAGTGGATTGGTTTATTCAACGCCAATGACATCAGCGACCTAGCAGTCTTGCGAACTCCCTCTTCCAAGAACATCATGCCGATATTGTCCTCAGTCTTCGAGAGAATATGCCAAACGATCTCACGCAAGAATTGTGATTTACCCAATCCTGATCCTGCGGTGATCATCACTAACTCGCCCTTACGGATTCCGTAGGTGAGTTTATTGATACCAGCATAAGGATAGTCGACTTCTGCCTTGTCAATCGGCTTAGATACCACTTCCCAAAGCGTAGAGCCTTGAATGATGCCATCAGGGACATATTGCTCAGCCCTCCACCAATCGTCCACAAACTCCTTATCCGCTTTGATTTTGAGGTAGTCCGATGCATCTTTTAAGCCTGTTCGCATCTTCATCATACGAACCTTGCCACCAAAGAGTTCAGCTACAGACTGCATCGCCTTTTGACCGGCTTCATCGCCATCAAAGCATAGGACAATGTTCTCGAATGAATCAATGTATTCGTATTGTGCCTTACAGTCTTTCATAGCCGCAGAAGCACCGTTGCGGATGGATACAACAGGATACTTCGCACCCATCATTTGAAATGCTGATAGTGCGTCTAATTCGCCCTCGCAAATAGTGAGGTAGCGACCTCCTTTCGGGAAACAGTTTTGACCAAATAACATCGTAGAGTTAAAGTCACCAGCAATCGAAAACGATTTAGAACTGACGAGCCTAATCTTAATAGCAGATAACACACCATCGTTATCGAAGTAAGGATAATAATGTTTATTAACATCTTGTTTAACTCCGTATTTTACGCAAACAGCCGAAGAAATATTACGATCACTGATAGCATTAGTAGTAGCATTGTCATAGAATTCCAAGTCCTTATTCATAGGTTTAATTTCTCGTTTCGTAGTTAGGGCATCGCCATCGACATAGGTTTCACATACATGACAGTAGGTATGCCCGTCGTCATACAGACTATTACCATCGCTTGATCCACACCGATCACAGGCGATATGTTTAATAAACTTACTTTTTTCCTTTAGCATTTTTCTTATATCCTAGTTCTTGTTCGTTACGGTGAGCTATCATCGCCTCGGCAGAGATCCGAGAAACTTCTTCCTTGTAGGTCTTTACGGTGTCGTGGATGAACCACATCGTGCCGCTACTGAGGTCATCAGAATCCGATGCCGCCAGAGCCTCTAAAACATTCATAAACGAATCTAAACGATACTCTAAGGTATCAAGGTTGTTGCTAATATCATAATACTGTGTCATATATAACTCCTAGGTTGTAAAATGTAACATAAATATATCCTTATAGGTTATAAAGTAACGATAATGTTACTTTACATCGATAA
>JACCDU010589680.1_pt1 | contig 10539 bp, 9 predicted proteins | sample 7446081 | NCBI WGS metagenome assembly JACCDU01 (sample SAMN15323447, study PRJNA562643) | freshwater metagenome | isolation source: river surface water | place: USA:Blue River Watershed | collected 2017-08-17
GTGGGGTAGCGAAGCGCAAAATCATGCTCGCCCTTAGTACGATCCGCCGTATTTACGGTACGGTCGTATAAATGAATTCGTTTGGCATATTCAGCCGCTGCTAACAGCTGTTTATCATTCATGCCGCGCAGCTCCCAGTTCCATTCGCGATTTCCTTCGAAACGCAAATTCATGGCATAAAAACGCTCTCCCCGAACAAAGCCTGAGCGATTGGCCATGCCCTTCACCTCTTGCTCGCTTACCTTTACTTTTGGCGGAATAAAAATTGGCTTACCCAACTCTTCACGAGCAAGCTGTCCGTAGAAATTAAATTGATCCTCCAGCAATCTAAACTGATTGTTTGCCGCTTCGGAGTTGCCACCCTCTTTCAGAGCTCTTCCATACCAATAGGTCCACGCTGGATCACGTTGACGGACAGCCGGGTTCATATTTTCGATTGTCTCTTTGACTAGCTGCCAATCGTGAACACGTAAAGCTGTGCGTACCTTCCATTCTTGGCTTTCTGCTGACAAAAGTACATCAAAGCCCAATTGATTTTGACGTCGGTATGCATCGATCGCATTTCGATCCAAACGCTTTGCCAAAAATTGCCCAAGCACTCCTAAGGCCATTGCTTGGTCTTCTTTGCTGTACTTTATTCCTGATTGCAAAAATTCTTTGTAAGCCTTGGTAGCATCGGCTCTGGCTGCACGCACAATTGGTGCAATTGGATCCTCTCCTGCCATTCGTCTGCCTATTGTTTCTAAGTTCATTTCGCCAGCAGCACGCCCTAGGGCCTTAACTTGTGAAATTGTCAATCCATTCGCCTGAACCAACAGCGGTACTAACTCTTGACATGCCGATCCAAAATAACGCGGATCAATCATGATCTTGATTGCATCTTGGCCAATTACTTTTGGATCTTCTGCTTTAGTGAGCCGAGATTGCAATGCATAGCATTTCACATTCGTGTCATCATCCAACACAAAGCGTGGATACTCTCTATCAAATTGCTGCCAATCTTTTCGCTTACCAAGAACCAAGAGCCAGTCGTTGCGCAAGCGATCCGCAATCGCACTACCCTCATACGTCTTTAGAAAAGCATGCACTTCTTCATCAACGATGGTATCGGCGCGAGCCTCATTACCCTTATCAAATAACTGCGGCTTAATCCGAAAATACCGAACATAGTCAATATAGGGATAGTCGACTAAAGCGGAAGCGAGTTGTTGGGTTCTAAATACATCATTCTTGCGGGAGGCATCGCGTAAATCAATAAATAATTTATCTGCCTCGGTCAACTCATAAGAGGAGGCCTGACTCTCGTAGGATTTTGGCAAAGCGGGCTTTTTAGCAAGGCTGTGGACCGATTGTCCAAATACCAAAATAGTGCCTACTGCCAAGACGATAAAACGTCTTCGAATGTCGGGGCGGATGAGGTAATTGTGGGACATACTTCTATTTTCACTCGATAATAGATGCTATGCATACCCCCATTGCTCAACTCCGCCGGAATTTATTAAAAAATCGAGCAGATTTCTTGAAAAGTGCAGCTTTTCAGGGGGAATTTTTAGCCTTACTAATGAGCTTGAAGCGCTTTCTATCAAGCCTTGACTCACATCACCAGGCGGTTGCTTTTTGTTGGCCATACAAAGATGAGCCAGATCTCAGAAAACCCCTCCTAAACTGGTTGCATTCAGCTCCCAACAGAAAACTTTTGCTTCCCAAAATCCGCCCGGATCACCAATTGGATTTTTATACATGGTCTGAATCAGACCCATTGATCCTAAATTCATTTGGGATTGCTGAGCCCAACCCACTGTACCCTGGTGTTTTGCGAGTCAATCCGGATTGCATTTTGATCCCGTGTGTTGGATGGAGCGTTGTTAACAATCGCTTCTGGCGACTCGGTTACGGGGGTGGCTACTTTGACAGAACGATTGCCTCTCTAAAAAAGGAGGGGCAGCCATTCAAGGCTATTGGGATCGGGTTTGACTGGCAAAAACTCAATGGTGATGACTGGGCACCCCAGAATCATGACCAGCCACTGGATTTTCTAATTACAAATTCAGGGACTTACTCGTCGTAGAGACAGCGTTATCGAGTAGAAGGTTGATGCAACTGAAGATTCTGCGTAATGCGCAAGACGGGATCCGCTTGATTAAGTGAATAAAAATGGAGTCCTGGAACACCGGTCACTATTAATTGTTCGCACAGTGTAGTCACTACCTCTTCTCCAAAGGCTTTAATAGACTCTAGATCATCTCCATACGACTGCAGACGTAGACGAATCCAACGAGGAATTTCAGCGCCACAGGCATCTGAAAAACGAAGTAGCTGTGAGCTACTAGTGATCGGCATAATGCCAGCAACAACAGGAACGTCTACCCCAAGTTGATAGGCATCATCTACAAAACGAAAGTATGCATCGCTATTAAAGAAATATTGTGTAATTGCTGAGTTCGCACCCGCTTTTATCTTCTCAGCAAAAAATTGGATGTCTTTACTGGGTGACTCTGCCTGGGGATGGGTTTCTGGATAAGCAGCCACCTCAATATGAAACCAATCCCCCGTCTGCTCACGAATAAATTCAACAAGCTGATTCGCATGCTGCAACTCTCCATACTGACCCATACCGGAAGGCAAATCACCCCGCAAAGCAACGATGCGTTTGATCCCCAAAGCTTGATACTGTTTTAGAAGATCAGCGATAAGTGCTTTAGAGCTTCCGACACAAGATAAATGGGGCGCTACCACCTCCCCCATCTCATGGATAGCACGAACAGTTTGCAATGTTCCTGCTTGAGTTGATCCCCCCGCCCCAAAGGTAACGGAATAAAACGCTGGCTTTAGGGTAGTGCTAAAGCGCTCACACGTCTGTGCAAGACGCACCGCCCCCTCAGGGGTTTTAGGGGGGAAGAACTCGATGCTTAATTCCATTGAATGGCGCGCTCTTTTCGTGATTAATAACGATAGGTTTCGGGCTTGAAGGGGCCCTCTTTCTGAACGCCAATATAGGATGCTTGCTGATCGCTGAGTTCAGTTAGTTGAGCATTCAGCTTCTTCAACTGTAAACGAGCCACCTTCTCATCCAAATGCTTGGGCAAGGTATAAACACCGACAGGATATTTGTTTGTACCGGCGGCGCCCCACAACTCAATTTGCGCAATAACCTGATTTGCAAAAGAAGAGCTCATCACATAGGAGGGGTGACCTGTACCGCAACCTAAATTAACTAAACGACCCTTTGCCAAAATGATCAAGCGTTTTTCTGGCATTCCATTTGCTGCTGGGAATATCACATGATCCACTTGTGGCTTGATCTCCTCCCAAGTGTATTTTTCAACACTGGCAATATCGATCTCATTATCAAAGTGGCCGATGTTGCAAACAATAGCCTGATCTTTCATTTTCTTCATATGATCGTGCGTGATCACGTGGTAATTGCCAGTCGCAGTAACAAAAATATCTGCCTTGTCAGCAGCATATTCCATAGTCACAACACGATACCCCTCCATTGCTGCTTGCAAGGCACAAATTGGATCAACCTCTGTAACCCAGACCTGGGCAGAGAGGGCGCGTAAGGCTTGAGCGGAGCCCTTACCAACATCACCATAACCAGCAACTACCGCAACCTTGCCTGCAATCATTACATCGGTAGCACGCTTAATCGCATCCACTAAGGACTCACGACAGCCGTACAAATTATCAAACTTACTCTTGGTTACAGAGTCATTCACATTGATCGCTGGGAAGCGCAGCTCGCCTTTGGCATGCATTTGATAGAGTCGATGAACACCGGTCGTGGTCTCTTCGGTGACACCATTAATTTTTGCCAACCGCGTGGAATACCAACTTGGGTCAACTGCTAATTTGCTTTTAATGGCTGCAAATAAAATTCGCTCTTCTTCACTGGTGGGGTGATTGAGCACCGCCTGATCTTTCTCTGCTTTTGTGCCGAGATGTAAGAGAAGAGTTGCATCACCGCCATCATCCAAAATCATATTGCTAAATCCGCCATCGGCCCACTCAAAAATTTTGTGGGTGAAATCCCAATACTGCTCTAGAGTCTCGCCTTTGATGGCAAAAACAGGGGTTCCGTTTGCAGCAATCGCTGCAGCAGCATGATCTTGTGTTGAGAAAATATTGCATGAAGCCCAACGCACTTCCGCACCCAATGCCTCAAGTGTCTCAATTAGGACTGCCGTTTGAATGGTCATATGCAATGAACCAGTGATACGGGCACCACGCAAAGGTTGCTTGGCGGCAAATTCTTCACGAATTGCCATTAGGCCCGGCATTTCAGTTTCAGCAATTTTGATTTCTTTACGGCCGAAGTCGGCTAAACCAATATCGGCAATGGCATAGTCGCCATTTAGTTTGAGATCAGAAACAGTATTCATAGTAGCTCCAGCTAAAGAAGGCCAATGGAGCAAGTTAGAAACTCGCCAACCATCGAGCATTCGGGTTAGCGAGCGCAGTTGCAATGAAGTTACTGGGTAACTCCCCTTCAAGCCTGGGGGGCAACATTGGCATCAATGGGCCCCTTGCAACGCTCCTTGAAGGAATTGCCTAAATTGTAATCAATTTTGGCCTAGACGCCTGCCGCCGCCTTTAATGCTGCTGCTTTGTCCTTACGCTCCCATGTAAATTCAGGCTCTTCCCGACCAAAATGACCGTAAGCTGCTGTCTTTCGATAGATTGGGCGCAATAGATCAAGCATTTTGACAATGCCCTTGGGGCGGAGGTCAAAGTGCTCAGAAACCAATTTGGCAATTTGTTCATCAGAAATCTTGCCAGTACCAAAGGTACTAACCATGACCGATGTCGGTCTTGCGACGCCAATTGCATACGAAATCTGAATCAAGCACTTGCTAGCCAAACCTGCCGCGACCACATTTTTAGCAACATAGCGACCTGCATATGCGGCAGAACGGTCTACTTTGGATGGATCCTTGCCAGAGAATGCGCCGCCACCATGCGGTGCCGCACCACCATATGTATCAACAATAATTTTGCGACCAGTTAAACCACAATCACCTTGTGGGCCACCGATGACGAATCGACCGGTTGGATTAACAAGGTATTTGATGTCGCCCTTAATTAGGTTTTTAGGTAACACTGGCTTAATAATTTCTTCAATCACTGCTTCGCGCAATTTTTCTAATGGAATATCAGCGGCATGCTGCGTCGATAAAACGACTGTATCGATTGAATCGGGCTTGCCATTGATATAGCGCAAAGTGACCTGTGACTTTGCATCAGGACGAAGCCAATTTAATCGGCCATCACGTCGCAACTGCGACTGACGCTCAACTAAGCGGTGAGATAAATAAATCGGTAGCGGCATTAGCTCAGGGGTCTCATCACAGGCATACCCAAACATCAAACCTTGATCACCGGCACCCTGATCTAGGCCGTCATCATGTGCCTTATCTACACCTTGAGCTATGTCTGGACTTTGCTTGTCATAGGCGACTAAGACAGCGCAGCCCTTGTAATCAATGCCATATTCGGTATTGTCATAACCAATTTCACGCAAGGTATTTCTCGCTACGTGAATGTAATCAACATTCGCGTTAGTCGTAATCTCTCCGGCTAAGACAACTAGTCCAGTGTTACACAATGTTTCTGCAGCAACGCGGGCTTTGGGATCCTGAGCCAAGATTGCATCCAAGATTGCGTCGGAAATTTGATCTGCGACTTTATCGGGGTGGCCTTCAGAGACTGACTCTGAGGTAAAGAAATAATCGTTTGCCATTCTATTCTCCTTATCGTTTGCACTGACAACAACGTGCCGAGGAATACAACGGCGACGCTTTAGCAGATTTTTTTAATTCGCCCCGCAAGTTGTCTTTAACTCGGCGAATCATCAGATTTTATCCGAATCCTGAAAAACGAGCGAATTCCCTGTGGCAATTGAATATCATTAGCACATGTCTAAAGCCGTATTACGCCTAATTCTTAAGGGAATTGCCAGCCTTCCCCTTGGATTAGCCCAGCTACTGGGTGGCTTGGGTGGAATCCTCGCATTTATGTTCTCTAGCCACTTTCGTGACCTATTTAAGAAAAACTATAGCAAGGCTATGGATTTAAAAGGGATTGAGCAAAGCCCCTTAAGAGCAGCAGCAGCGTCCGGTATGCTGTTTATCGATAGCCTATGGATTTGGCATAACCCACAAAAAGCTCTGAAGCTTGCTGAAATCGAAGATTGGCAAAAAGTAGAGCAAGCAATTACCCAAAAAAAAGGTCTTGTGATGCTAACGCCGCATCTTGGCGGTTTTGAGATTATTCCTCGTATTCTTGCTAATCATTTCCCAGCGACAATTTTGTATCGACCGGCCCGTCAAGAATGGCTCAATGACGTCATTGAGGAACAGCGCGCCTATCCCAATATGAAATTTGTGCCAACCAATCTGCAAGGTGTGCGCAAAATGGTAAAGGCGCTTCACGATGGCGAGGCAATTGGCATTCTTCCAGATCAAGTGCCCAGCGGCGGTGATGGCGTATGGGTTAAGTTCTTTGGGCGGTATGCTTACACCACCCCCCTACCAGCTCGCCTAGCCAATCGAAATCAGAGTCCGGTTATCTTATTTTCTGCAATTCGTAAATCGCTAGGTCAAGGCTGGGTCGTTAAGGCGCGCCTGTTAGAGCCATTAGCCGAAGATGCTCATCAAGCCGCAACTCAAATGAACCAAGCGCTCGAAGAGGTCATTCTTGAAGCCCCACTTCAATTTATTTGGTCCTATAACCGCTACAAGCACCCCGAAGGTGCTGAATTACCGCCTGCAGGCTATTGAAATCATGGCGTGGTCACACACCCTCCTAAATTACCTTGCACTGAGCATCTTGCGGCTATTTGCTTTCATGCCTTATTCATGGATCGTCCACATCGGTTATGGCTTAGGGTCTTTATTCGGCCGCCTGCCCCACGAACGTAAACGCGTGGTATTAAAAAATTTACGTCTTTGTTTTCCAAAATTATCTGATCAGCAAATTCAGCGCTTAGCCCTTGAACACTGGCGCTTACTTGGCAGAAGTGTATTAGAGCGCAGTCGAATTTGGCTTGGCAGTGCAGAGCAAATTTTATCGATGGTAGAAATTCAATCTGAAATTCCCTTGAGCGATCGTAAACCTCGTATCTTTGTGATTCCTCATTTTGTTGGGCTCGAGGGCGGGTTTATGGCCCTATCTGCAATGGCCGAACAAAATGAATGGCCCCGAGGTGCTGGGCTTTACCAAAACATGAAAGATCCGTTCTTTAATCAGAAGATTATTGAGTGGCGCAATCGGTTTGGGGGTAAATCCATTGCAAGACAGAGCCGTCTTTTGGAGCTCATTCGCGAAATTAAAACAGGCAATTTTATTTTTATCGCGCCTGATATTGATTTAGGTCCCAAAGATTCGGTATTTGTCCCTTTCTTTGGCATTCAAACCAATACAATTACCGCAATCTCGCGCTTAGCAAAAGCTAGCGGAGCAGAAGTCTGCTTAATGGTCACCACACTTAATAAAGACCGAAGTAAATACATTTGTCGCATTCACAAACCCTTAGATCATTTTCCCACCGATGACCCGGTGGCTGATACGGCACGACTAAATCGTTGCTTTGAAGAAGAAATTTGCCAGCGGCCTGCAGAGTATTACTGGGTTCATAAGCGCTTTAAATATCGACCTCCAGGTGAAGCAAGCTTGTATGATTAGCCTGTTGAGCCCAATCATTCAAATATGACCAAACTACGCTTTACCAAAATGCACGGCGCCGGCAATGACTTCATTGTGATTGACGGCACGCAGTACGATGTAAGTCATATCGATGCGTCCATCTGGCGCAAGCTGGCACATCGTCATTTAGGTATTGGTGCCGATCAAATATTGATTGTTGAAAAATCGAGTATCCCAGGAGTTGATTTCAAGTACCGCATATTTAATGCGGACGGCGGTGAAGTTGAGCAGTGTGGAAATGGTTCACGCTGCTTTGTACGATTTGTGCATGAAGAAGGTCTCAGTCATCAAAATGAGATTCGGGTTGAGGTTGCTCACACCATACTTACGCTGCGTCGGCTCGCTGATGATCGCGTCGAGGTTGATATGGGAAAACCCATTTTTAACCCGGCTGATATTCCATTCAATGCAACGGGCCTGACTAGTAAACAAGAAATGCATGAGATTTTGTACGCCTTGCCTCTGAGCCAAAATAGCGGTGCTCATGCAGATTGGATTGCAGCCGTATCGATGGGCAACCCCCACGCTGTTCAAGTTGTTGAAGATCTTGATAGCGCTCCGATTTCTATTGATGGGCCGCTCATTGAAGCGCATCCGGCATTTCCGAATCGCGTTAACGCTGGCTTTATGCAAATTCTTAACCGTCAGGAGATTAAATTGCGCGTCTACGAGCGCGGTGCCGGCGAAACTTTATCTTGTGGCACTGGTGCCTGTGCTGCAGCTGTATCTGGAATCCGCCGTGGCCTACTGGACTCGCCCGTTCAAGTGCATACTCGCGGAGGTACGTTAGAGATCACCTGGAATGGCTTTGCTAATGCTGATGTTTCATCGGTACTGATGACCGGCCCTGCACAAACAGTCTATCGAGGCGAAATCGATTTAGATAATCTATAAGCCTTAAACGCCGTAGCGGCTTCGATAGTTTTGTACGGCAGGTAAATAGTGTTGAAGCTTGTCATCTTTTGATTGCTGTAAATAGGCCATCAAATCATTGAGGTTTGCAATCGCGATAACTGGTAAGCCAAACTCCTTGCTGACACTTTGTACAGCAGAATGCTCGCCGATATCTACTGCATTGCCCGACTTCTCCATGCGATCGAGTGCAATTAAAACGGCGCAAGGCTTGGCACCTGCCGCCACAATAATGTCAACTGACTCTCGTACTGAGGTCCCTGCTGAAATCACATCATCAATAATGACCACTCGACCGGCTAAGGGTGCACCAACAATATTTCCACCCTCACCATGATCTTTAGCTTCTTTGCGGTTATAGGCAAATGAGGTGTTGTGGTTTAAGCCAGCTAAGGCAATAGCGGTGCTTGCTGCCAGGGTAATACCTTTATAAGCCGGGCCATACAACATATCAAAACGAACTTCCGACTGAATCAAGGCATGAGCATAAAATTCGCCCAGACGACCCAATCGGGCGCCATCATAAAAAAGACCGGCATTGAAAAAATAGGGGGAAAGTCGTCCCGCCTTCGTTTTAAACTCTCCGAATGACAAAACCTGAGCCTCAAGAGCAAAACGGATAAAGTCAAATTGATTATGTTGTGAATTTAAATTCATAGGCCCTAATGTTACGCATCATTTCAGCTAATCTCAATGGTATCCGCTCCGCTGCCAAAAAAGGGTTTATGGAGTGGATGGCCCATCAACAGGCTGATTTTATCTGTGTACAAGAGCTCAAGGCCCAACGCGCCGATCTTGAGCCAGAGATTCTTTCGCCAAAGGGCTTCGATTCCTATTTTCATCATGCTGAGAAAAAGGGCTATAGCGGTTCCGGCATCTTTACACCCCATGCAATTGATCATGTGCAGATTGGTTTTGGTAACAAGGAATTTGATGCGGAGGGTCGCTACCTTGAGGTTCAAGTTGGCAAGCTCTCTGTGATTTCAGTCTACATGCCTTCTGGCTCAAGCTCACCCGAGCGACAAGAAGCTAAATTTCGTTTTTTAGAGGCCTTTCTGCCTCACCTCATCGCGCTGCGAAAAAGTAAGCGTCAAATTCTCCTGTGTGGCGATATCAATATCGCCCATCATGAAATTGATTTAAAGAACTGGAAAGGTAATCTCAAAAACTCTGGTTTTTTACCAGAAGAGCGCTCTTGGTTAACAAAACTTTTTACCGAAGTTCAGTATGTCGATGTCTACCGTAGGCTAGAGCCAAATACCACCGATGCCTGCTATACCTGGTGGAGCCAACGCGGACAAGCTTATGCCAAGAATGTAGGCTGGCGAATTGACTATCAGATTGCCACCCCAGAATTTGCTGAGAGTGCAAAAAAGGCAAGCGTTTATAAAGAACAGCGCTTTTCAGATCACGCGCCACTCATCATCGAATACGATTGGAAACTCTAAGTCTTGCGTAATGCGTCGACACGCATTGCAAGGGTAATCAAAATAAGTACGGGGATGCCAATCAGCGCAGTGGCAATAAAAAAATGCTCATAGCCAAAAGTATCTACATAAACCCCTGAAAACCCAGCCAGCCATTTGGGCAATAGCAACATCATGGAACTAAATAAAGCATATTGTGTTGCCGAATACTGCACATTGGTTAATGAGGACAAATAAGCAATAAATGCTGCGGATGCAATACCAGAACTTAAGTTATCGGCGGAGATTACCCAAACCAAACCCTGTAAATCATGGCCGCGTGTACTTAACCAGGCAAATAGTAAATTGCTAGCGGCCGATAAAACGGCACCTAACAATAACACTCGCATCACTCCAAAGCGCAGCGTCAATAAGCCGCCCAGGAAGGCGCCTAGTAAAGTCATGATGACCCCAAATACTTTAGTGACCGCTGCAACCTCATCTTTGGTATAGCCCA
>JACCDU011025285.1_pt1 | contig 10536 bp, 8 predicted proteins | sample 7446081 | NCBI WGS metagenome assembly JACCDU01 (sample SAMN15323447, study PRJNA562643) | freshwater metagenome | isolation source: river surface water | place: USA:Blue River Watershed | collected 2017-08-17
GTGCAATCAGGCCGCTTGAAGTTCCGCCGGCTCCATGACAGGGCGGCTGGGCGCGGCGAAAGCGGGGCCATAGGGCGCCGTGGCGAATTCCTTGTGCAGGCGTTGCAGCAGATCCTCGCGGTCGGGCTGCGGCGCGCCGCAGGAGGTGCGCGAGGCAATGGCGCGGTCCAGTGCGCCTTCGATGCCGTTGCATTGCACCGAGTAGGAGGTGTGGTGCGGCTGGCCCTGGCGATCGGTCCAGGTGGCCACCACGCGCAGCACGGGGCCGCAGCTGCGCATTGCCCATTCGAAGCGGATGCCAGCGGTGCGCGTACGGCTGCGGCGCATCAGGCGGCCCATGGCGCTGCCGCCGGGCCGGCGCTGCCGCGGCGCCTGCTCAACGCCGGTGGCCGTTGTGGCCGCAGCGTCCGGGGTCGCGGCCGGCTGTGGCGGCTCGATGCGGTGCAGCGGCGTGGCTTGGACGGCGGTGGCGAGTGGGGCGTCGAAATCCATGTCAATGACTCCTAGGCAGCGGGTGAAGGTGAAACCTGTCTGCTATGGGCAAGCGGTGTGCCCGCAGCGCGTCAGAGCAGCGGCTCGATGACGCGCGCCAGCCCTTCCAGCAGGCGCTGACCCAGGCCGCGCTGGGCCCAGTGGCGGGGCTCGATCGGCGTGGACGTGGCGAGGTCGCGCGTGAACAGCGCCTGCATCTGCTCGCCGAAGTCGTCGCCCAGCACGATGACATCCATCTCGTTGTTGCCGACGATGCTGCGCCAGTCGAGGTTGCTGGAGCCGACGCTGGAGAACACGCCGTCGATGACGGCCGTCTTGGCATGCATGACCGCGTGCGACATCTCGTGGATCTGCACGCCGGCTTCCAGCAGCTGCGCGTAGCGGGAGCGCGCGGCGTGCAACACCATCGTCACGTCGCTGCGCCCCGGCAGCACGAGGCTGACGGCAACGCCGCGTCGCGCGGCGGCGCACAGCGCGTCGATCAGGTCGGGGCCCGGTGCGAAGTAGGCCATCGTCAGCTGCACGCTGCGCTGCGATGCGTTGATCGCATTCATCAACGCCGTGTAGGTGGGGTTGATGCCGTTGGCAGGGTCTCCCGCCACGAGCTTGACGACGCGCTGCCCTGGCGCCGGCACGCGTGGAGCTGGTGCCGGCGGCAACTCGCCTTTGCAGCCCTGATGCTCCCAGGATTCGCGGAAGACGGTGGCCAGCGCGGTGACGACCGGGCCGCGCAGCTCCACCTGCGTATCGCGCCAGCCCTGGTGGTCGACGTCCTCCGGCGGGCGTTGGCGGCGGGCGCTGCTGAACGAGCCCTCGGCGTAGACGTTGCTCAGATTGATGCCGCCGGTGAAGGCCACGTCGCCATCCACCGCCAGCATCTTGCGATGGTTGCGCTTGAGCAGGCCCCAATGGCCGGGGCGTTCCAGCGGATTGACCGGGTTGAAGGCGCAGACGGCAACACCGGCGTCGCGCAGATTGTCGAAGAACGCGCGCTCGGTGCCCATGGAGCCGACGCTGTCGTACATCAGCGCGACGCTCACGCCCGCGCTGGCCTTGGCCTTCAGCAGCTCGGCGACCTCGGCCGCCACGCCCTCGTCCTCGACGATGTAGAACTCCACCAGGATGCGGTGTTTGGCGGCGGCGATCGCGCTCTTCATGGCGGCGAACGTGGCCGGGCCGTCGACCAGCAGCCGCGCGGTGTTGCCGCGCAGCAGCCGGTTGTCGCCGTTGCCGGCGAGCACCTTGAGGTGGTGCTCGAACAGCGCGGCGTTGCCCTCGGCGCGCACGCGGGCGAGGTCACGCGCCTCGGCGGCGGCCGACACCGGGCCGTTGTGGCCGACCAGCGTCACGCGGTCGGCCGCTGAGGAAGCAGCGGGTGCCGGTGCCGCCGGTGCAGCTTGCGCGGGCAGGCGGGCGCAGGCGGCCGTCACGGCGAGCGCACCGAGTGCCAACAGCATTGCGATCCACCCGGCTTGGCGCCGGTGCCGTGCTTGCTTCATGTCGAGGGCCAGATGGGTTGGCAGCAGGCATTGCTGCAAGCGCCAAAGAGCAAGCCACGTGCCGGTCCGTCAGCTGGGTGGCGCGCAGCGGCCAGGCGGTGGGGGCGCCAGCTCCCCCAGGCTGGCGCCGGGGTCTTCCTCGCCGGCGGCGGAGGTGCTGTCGTCGTCGGCAATCGGAGCCGCGGGCGAAGGCGGTGCAGGTGGTGGTGGCGTCATGGTGGCGACCTTGTGTGGCGGGGCTGGCAACGGCCGGCCATGGAAAAGCTTCGGCAAATCCTGCCGACGGATGCCGGTTATGGGCGACGCCCGGCAGCCGCCTGGGCGGAGATTGCAAACGGCGTGCCGTCCTACGAGCGATCGACGTGCTGGGCGAGAATCCGCGCGATCGTTTTCGACGAAGCTCTCTCCCATGGCCCGCAGCCCCATTGATAGGCTGATCTCTGAAGGAACCAACCCCGATGCCCCATGCCCTGGTGGTGGATGACGACCCCGATTCGGCCGCTTCTTTGCGTGCGCTGATCGCGGGAGAGCAGTTCACCGTCGCCGTTGCCCACACGCTGCGCGATGCGCGGCGGCAGATCTCGCTGCAGCAGCCGGACATCATCCTGCTGGACTTGCGCCTGCCCGATGGCAATGGCATGGACCTGCTCGCCCACCCCAAGCTGGTCGCCAATTCCGAGGTGGTGCTGTGCACCGGCCACGCCAACCTCGCAACGTCCATCCAGGCGCTGCGCCTGGGGGCGGCCGACTACCTCATCAAGCCCGTCAACCTGACGCAACTGCAGGGCGTGCTGTCGCGCATCATGAAGCCGGCGGCGCTGCAGGCCGAGGTGGAGGACCTGACCGCCAACCTGGCGCAGTCGGGTCACTTCGGCCACCTGTGGGGCCGCAGCGCGCCGATGCAACGCATCTACCAGCAGATCTCGCGCGTGGCGGGCACCAGTGTGTCGGTGTTCATCACCGGCGAGTCGGGCACCGGCAAGGAGGTCGTGGCGCAGACCGTGCACGACCTCAGCCGCCGCCGCAAGCGGCCCTTCCTGGGCGTGAACTGCGGCGCCATCAGTCCCAACCTCATCGAGAGCGAGATCTTCGGTCACGAGAAGGGCAGCTTCACCGGCGCCGAGCGCCAGCACCAGGGCTTCTTCGAGCGCGCCAGCGGCGGCACGCTGTTCCTGGACGAAATCACCGAGATGCCGCTGGAACTGCAGGTCAAGCTGCTGCGTGTGCTGGAAACCGGCCGCTTCATGCGCGTGGGCTCCACGACCAGCCAGGAGACCGACGTGCGCATCATTGCCGCGACGAACCGCCAGCCCTACCAAGCGGTGTCCACGGGCAAGCTGCGCGAGGACCTGCTGTACCGGCTGAACATCTTCCCCATCGACCTGCCGCCGCTGCGCGACCGCGCGGCGGACATCCCGCTGCTGGCCAACCACTTCCTGGCCGGCATCAGCGAGAAGGAAGGAACCGTGCGGCGCTTCACGCCGGCTGCGCTGGCGGCGCTTGTGGAATACCCCTGGCCCGGCAATGTGCGCGAACTGCGCAACGCCGTGCAACGCGCCTACGTGATGGCCCAGGACGAATTCGTCGACGAGGCCTGGTTGCCGACCGTGCAGAGCGTCGGCCTCGCATCGGGCTGGGGCGCCATCGACAGCGCGGCGCCCGCGCGCGCCAGGGCTCCCGCGCCCGATGCCGTGCCCAGCATCACGCTGCCCATCGGCTCCAGCGTGGCCGAGGCCGAGCGCGCACTGATGCTGGCGACCTTGCGTCATTTCAACCACCACAAGGAGCGCACGGCGGCGGCGCTCGGCATCAGCCTGAAGACGCTCTACAACCGGCTCAAGGAATACGCGGCCGAGGGCGCGCTGCCGGACCGGCCGCCGGGCGAGTAACGGGGCCGCCCGGCGCCGCTGCTGCGGCCCGTGCGGCAAAACGGGCCACGGGGCCAACGGGTGTTCGGCACGAGGTTTGCCATGCAGCGGCGCTGACCACTGCCTTCGGAGGTTTTCCCGTGCGCATCGATGCCGTTCACGACCTTGTCGCCGCTGCCCGCCGCAGGGCCCGGTCTCGCATCACGCGGCCTGCGCCGCGTGCGAGGGCCGCCACATGACGCCGGCTGCCATGGTGCGGCGCGCGGTGCCGGCACCAGGCACGCCGCGCGCCTTTGCCTGTGCTTGCGGCCGGCCGGTGTTCTTCCGGAACAGCCAGTGCCTGGCCTGCGCGCGGCCGTTGGGTTATGCGCCGGCGAGCGGCCGCTTGCTGGCGCTGGAGCGTGTGCGTGCCGGTGGCTGGCGCGAAGCCGGCCGGGCGGCGCGCGGCGCGCCACGCTACAGCCGTTGTGCGAACCTGGATTCAGCAGCGGCTTGCAACTGGCTGCTGGAGGCGGATGAAGCGGCGGCCGGCTTCACGCTGTGCCGCTGCTGCCGGCTGACGCGCACGGTGCCGGACCTGACGCTGCCGCAAGCCGGGGTGTGGTGGTGCCGCATCGAGCAGGCCAAGCGCCGGCTGGTGTCGTCGCTGCTGGGCCTGTCGCTGCCGGTGCGGGCCAAGGCCGAGGTGCCCGACGGGCTCGGCCTGGCGTTCGATCTGCTGATCGCGCCGCCCGAAGGGCCGGGCGTCATCACCGGCCATGCCGATGGCGTCATCACGCTGGACGCTTGCGAAGCCGACGATGCGCGCCGCGAGGCCCGGCGTGACAGCCTGGGCGCGCCTTACCGCACGTTGCTGGGCCATCTTCGCCACGAGATCGGCCATTACTACTGGCAACTGCTCGTGGCGCCGAGCGCGTGGCTGGCGCCGGTGCGCGAGGTCTTCGGCGACGACCGGGAGGACTACGCCGCCGCGCTGCAGCGGCACTACACGCAAGGCCCGCCGCCGGACTGGGGCCAGCGTTTCGTCAGTGCCTATGCGAGCTGCCACCCGTGGGAGGACTGGGCCGAGACCTGGGCGCATTACCTGCACCTGGTGGACACGCTGGACACGGCGCGCAGCTTCGGCCTGGATGGGGAGCGCGTGGAGTTGAGCTATGAGCGGTTCGGCGCCGAGGTGCTGGCGGGCATGCCCGGCGTGGCGACTGGCGACAGCGCCGACTTCCTCCACCTCATCAACAGCTGGATGGAGCTCACCGGCGTGCTCAACGAGCTGTCGCGCAGCATGGGCGTTGCCGACTTCTATCCCTTCGTGCTGTCGGCGCCGGCGGTGCGCAAGCTCTACCTGGTGCACTGCGTCATCCGCGCCGCCGGCTGAGGGCCGGCACCGGCGCGGCATGGGGAAGGGCCGCTCCGCCCGTGGGTTGGCAGAGCGGCCCGGGCGCTCGTCAGAGCGCGGCGGCGCGAGCTGCGTCGCGCTGCATGCGCACCTGCTGATGGTTGCGCTTCACGCCCTCGTACTGGCGCTCCACGACCAGGCGAACTTCCGGCGGCAGCGGCTCGTCCAGTGCCTTGCGGTAGCTCTCCAGCGCGCTGTCTTCGCCGCGCTCGGTCTCTTCGAGGATGGCCTTGTCGGTGTAGCCGGCCAGCGTGCCCTTCACGGCCACCCAGCCGCGGTGCAGTGCACCCACCGCCGTGCCGCTGTCCTCGGCCTTGCCGCCCAGTCGTGTCACCAGCTGCTGCAGCTCTGCTGCGGCCTGGCGGCACTCTTCGGCGCGGGCCGTGAAGCTCTGCTTCAGCGTCGGGTCCTGCATGTACTCGGCCGAGGTGCGGAAGCCGTACTCGCCGTCCTTGCTGGTTTCGATGAGGTCGTTCAGCGTGTCGATGATGTCGTCGTTGCTCATGTCGAGGTTCCTTTCAAGGTGGAGAGGTGCTGTGCGACGGCGCCGCAACAGCACGCACCTCCATCAGGGCACATGGCGTGCCCGCCCCATGAGCAACGCCGCGTCAGTGCGGCCGTGGCGCTCGTGCGGCCCGCCACGCGGCCTGCAGCGCCGCCAGCAGCTCGGCCGGTGCGCAGGGCTTGCGCAACACGGTGAACTCGCCATCGGCGATGGCCGTGTTGCTGAAGCCGGTGATCAGCGTCACGGGCAGCCCTGGCCGCAGTTCGCGCAGCCGCCGCGCCAGGGCCACGCCGTCGAGTGCGCCCGGCATGACGATGTCGCTCAGCACGAGGTCCACCGTGGCACCGGCCTCCAGCAGGCGCAGCGCCGCGTCGGCCTGGCTGGCGCGCAGCACGCGTGCGCCTTGCGCTGCGAGCAGCGCGGTGGTCACGTCGGCCAGCGCTTCCTCGTCCTCCACCAGCAGCACCGTTGCGCCCGCCAGGCCCTGCTCCACGGCGGGCGGCACAACGGCAGGCTGCGGTTCGTCACCTTGCGCGGCCGACAGCAGCAGCGACACGGTGGTGCCCAGGCCTGGCGTGCTGGCCAGGCGCGCCGTGCCGCCGGCTTGTGTGGCAAAGCCGTAGACCTGGCTCAGGCCCAGGCCGCTGCCTTGGCCCACCGGCTTGGTGGTGAAGAAGGGCTCGAACGCGCGCGCGGCCAGCTCGGCGTCCATGCCCACGCCGTCGTCGCCCACGGTCAGCAGGACATAGCCGGTGTGTGCAAGTTGCGGCAAACCTTCCATGTCATCGGCCGTGGCGGGCGCGGCGCGCAGCCGCAACTCGCCGCCGCGGGGCATGGCGTCGTGCGCGTTCAGCGCGAGGTTGAGCAGCGCGAGGTCCAGCTCGCTGGCATCCACGCGCACGGGCGCGACGTCGGGTGCCACGTGTACCTGGATGTCGATGCGCCGGCCCAGCACGCTGCGCAGCAGCTCCTGCACCTCGGGCAGATAGCGGGCCAGCGACAGCGTCTGCAGGCGCACGCCCGTGCGGTGGCCCGACACGCGCAGGAGGTGCTGCGTGAGCTGGCTGCCGCGGGCGACGGCCCGCTGTGTGGCGCCCAGCGGCGCCTGCAGCTCCACCGCTGCCGCGTGGCGCTGGATGAGATGCATGCTGTTGCTGACGATGCCCAGCAGGTTGTTGAACTCGTGGGCCACGCCGCCGGTCAGTCGCCCGAGGGCCTCCACACGCTGGCTCTGCGCGCCGCGCTGCTCCATGACCCGCGTGCGCTCCACGGCCTGGGCCACGCTCCGCTCCAGTTCCGCACGTGAACCGGCCATGGTTCGCCCGGCCGTGGCGAGCGCCTCGGCCACCTCGTCGCACTCCACCATGCCCGTCGGGCCGCCTGGCACATGGCGGCCGGCTTGCAGCGCCTGCGCGGCGGATTTCAGCGTGCGGATGGGGCGCTCGATGCGGCGCGCCACCCACAAGGCGCCCAGCAGGGCCATCATGCCCAGCGCCAGCGCCCCGACGACGACGCGCACCACCTCGTTAGGCAGGCGGCCGGCGTAGGCGTCCAGCGGCATGGCGGTGACGTAGCTCCAGCCCAGTGGCGAAGTGCTGAAGTAGCCCGCCGTCGGCATGCCGTCCAGTGCCACGGCCTGGAAGCTGCCCTCGGTGCCGAGGGCCATGCGCTGGCGCAGTTCGTCCCGTACCGCGCGGCCCGCGTAGCTGATGCCGCCGGGCTGCCGCGCAACGACGCGGCCGGCGTTGTCCATCACCGTGCCGATCCAGCCCGGGTTGGCCTGGCTCTGCACGATGCGCTGCAGCTCGGACGGCTGGATGGTGACGACCAGGTTGTAGAGCAGCTGCCCGTCGCGCAGCACCGGCTCCACCCAGGCCGCCGCGAGCTCGTCGCCGTGCGGCTCGCCCACCGCACCGGCTGGCCGTGGCAGCGGTTGCAGGGGCAGCATCTGGGCGGTGGCCAGCAGCGTGGCGGGCGCGGCCATGTCCATCAGCGGCATGCCCTCGGGTTGGCGGGTGCTCAGCAGCAGGCGGCCCGGCGCGCGCAGCTCCACCCAGCCGGCCATGTCCTGCATCACCCGGCGTGCCTGCTGCTCGAAGGCCTGCAGCCGCTCGGGCGGCGGCAGGTCGGTGCCGTCCAGCGCCGGGGACTGGGACAGCACGCTGGCGATCGTGGCGCGGCGGGAGAGTTCGCTGTCGACGAGCATGGACAGCGCGCGCGCGGTGGCGCGCAGGTTGCGGTCATGCGCTTCGCGCTCGGCGGCGTAGGTGCTGCCGATCAGCCAGCTGACGCCCAACATGCCCGGCAGAAGGACCGACAGGACGAGCAGCAGCAAGCGGGAACGGATGGTGACGGGCATCTCGAGACGGGGCGATCGTTCGCGCCTGGCGGGTGGCGACGGAGGCAAATAGGCGAGCGTATCGCTATGGGGGCCATGGGGCCCGTGGGGCAGGGCGGGCATGCGCGCGGGCGTAACTGTCGGGCGAAGGAGGGCTCAGGTGTAGCGGGTGCGGGCAGGCCTGACGGGTGGGCGACGCAGCAGCGAGCGCAGCGAGGGCGGCCGCTCGCGTTCGCCCTCCAGGAAGTGCCGCAGCAGCCGCAGCCCGCGCACGCGGCGGCAGACGCTGCGCAGCGCGATCAGCAGCGGCACGGCGATCAGCGCGCCGGCGATGCCCCACAGCCAGCCCCAGAACATGACTGACAGGAACACCGCCACCGGGCTCAGCGACAGCCGCCGGCCGATGATGAGCGGGCTGACGATGTTGCTCTCCACGGCGTGCACGACGGCGAAGGCCAGCATCGGCGCGAAGATCTGCGGCCCGTTGTCGAAGCTGCTGATGCCGGCCAGCAGCAGCAGGCCCATCAGGGCCATCGGGCCGATGTAGGGCACGAAGCACAGCACGGCGACCATGACGCCCCACAGCGTCGGGTTGGGCAGGCCGAGCGTCCATAACGTGAAGCCCATGATGATGCCCACGGTGCCGTTCACGATGCCCACGACGGCGAGCCAGCGGCCGATCTCGCGCTGGGCCGCGCGCACGCCGCTGAGCAGCAAGGCCCGCTTGCGCTGGCGCGGCACCGCTTCCACGACGCGCGACAGCACCCAGTGCTCCGAGGCGAGCAGGAAGTACAGCAGGATGACCGTCGCGCTGGCCGAGAAGACGAACGCCAGGCTGCGCGTGACGACCAGCCCGGTCAGCGCCACGCCTTCGCTGGCCAGGCGCTCCTTCAGCGGGTCTGCAGGCGCGGCCGCCAGCGACGCGCTGCGCCCGCTGCGGCCCTCCGGCGCTCGCAACCCGGGGATCGTGGCGCGCAGCGCCTCCACCTGCTCGAGCAGTTGGGAGACGGTCCGCGGTGCGGCCTCCCACCAGGCCGCCGCGGGCCGGGCCAGGCTCATGGCCATCGGCACGGTGCTGCCCAGCAGCGCGAGCACGATGAGCAGTGCGCCGATGATCTCGGGCACGCCACGCCGGCGCAGCCAGCGCACCGCAGGGGCCAATGCCAGCGTCAGCAGCACGGCCACCAGCACCGGGGCCAGCAGCGGCCGTGCCTCACGGACGGCGAACACCAGCGCCAGCGCGAACACGCCGCGCAGGGCCCAGCTGCTGCCGATGCTGCGGGCCGCGGTGTGGGTCGTGTCCATCAGCGGACCGCCGCTGCGACGACGATGTCGTTGCGCACGTCCTTCACGTCTGGCACGCCGCGGGCGATCTGCCCGGCGCGTGCTCGTTCGGCCTCGGAGGCCGCGAAGCCGGCGAGCTGTACGGTGCCCTGTGACGCCGTGATTCGAAGACCCATGGCGTTGATGTCGGCGTCTTCGGCAAAGCGCGCCTTCACGCGTGTGGTGAGGGCCGCGTCGTCGAGGGCGGCGCCCGCAGTGCCAGGAGCGGCCGGCAGCGCGCAGCCCGCCGTGACGAGGGCGCCGGCCGTGATGAGCGATGCGAGGAGGATGTTCTTCATGGTGTCTCCCAGGGCGGGTCGTGGCCCGCGCTGAGTCATATAAAGCAAGGCATGTGCCCGGTGCGTTCTGCATGGCCGGGCGCGCGGCATGCCAGGGTGTGCTGGGCGACCGGGCGGCGCCGCACGGGCGTACCGGCAGCGTTTACCGACTTTGCGCCGCCGCGCCCTGTGCGACCGGTAAAAGCTGCCACCCGGGCAGGTCGGCCAGACGCCCGCTGTGGCGGGAACACGCCGGCGCCATTGCGATTCCAGTCCTCGCTGCCGGTGCGGCACGAAGGTTGCGTTACGTCCCGTTGCATCGCACGCCGGCATGGCGGCGCGAGTCTTTTGAAACGAAAGCAAGGAACGCAAGTGGCATCTCTGGACATCCGGGTCGCGCATCGCCAGGCGCAGGCCCAGACGTTGTCACCGCGCCTGCAGCACGCCGTGCGCCTGCTGCAGATGTCATCGCTGGATTTCGCGGCCATGCTGCGCGAGACGCTGGGCCGCAACCCATTTCTGGAAGTGGAGGAGGGTGATGACGGCGAGGGTGGCGACGCCGACGCGACGCCCCCCGACTGGGACGACGCGCCGCCTTCGTCGCTGCAGGACGCGCTGGCCCCGCAGGCAGCGCCTGCCGAGCCGGCCGATGTCGACCTCGATGGCGGGTTCGACGGTCAGGCGGCGATGCACGACGACGACAGCGGGGTCTACAACGACGGCGATGGTGACCGCGAACTGTGGGCCGCCGACGGCACGTCGGCCGCACGGGGCGCTGGTGACGGCGAGTTCGGAGCGCTGGACTTGATGGCGGTCGACACGCCGCTGAACGAGCAC
>JACCDU010600474.1_pt1 | contig 10534 bp, 6 predicted proteins | sample 7446081 | NCBI WGS metagenome assembly JACCDU01 (sample SAMN15323447, study PRJNA562643) | freshwater metagenome | isolation source: river surface water | place: USA:Blue River Watershed | collected 2017-08-17
AGCGGATCTGCGCAGGCGGCCAGCCCGCCGCCTGCAGCGCCTCGGCCGTGCCCGGGCCGGTGCCCCAGGCTTGGGCGCCCCAGGCCAGGCCCGCAGGCCGCTGGGCCATGAAATGCGCCACCGCGTTGGCGCTGACGAACATCAGCGCCGCGCAATCGGGCACAGTGCGCCAGGCGTCCTGCAGCGGCGCGGCGTCGGCCAGGGGGGCGATCTCGATCAGGGGAAAGGGTTCGGCCGCGATGCCGGCTGCGCACAAGGCCTGCACCCAGGCCTGGGCCTGGCCTGCGGGGCGGGTCACCAGCACGCGGGGGGCGCTGCGGGCCATGCCTGGCTGTTCAGTGCGCGCCGCCTGCGCGCAGCTGCGCGGCCACCTGCAGGCCCAGGGCCTCGGCCGCAGGCAGCGTCAGCTCCGGGCTGCTCGCCTGCGCGCGCACCAGGGTGGCGGCGCCTTCGGGCTCGCCCCAGGCGGCCTCGATGTGGAGCACGCCGCCTTGCAGCACCGCGTGCGCGGCCAGCGGCATCGAGCAACTGCCGCCCATGGCACGGCTGACCGCGCGCTCGGCCGCCACGCGCAGCCAGGTCTCTTCATGCGCGAGCGGCGCGAGCAAGGCTTTCAGGTCGTCGCGACCGGCGCGGACCTCGATACCCAGCGCGCCCTGGCCAGCGGCCGGCAGCATCTGCGCCTCGTCGAAGATGTGGCGGATGCGCGCCTCCAGCTTCAAACGCTTGAGGCCGGCAGCCGCCAGCACGATGCCGGCGTACTGGCCCTCGTCGAGCTTGCGCAATCGGGTGTCGAGGTTGCCGCGCAGCGGCTCGATCTTGAGGTCCGGGCGCAGCGCGCGCAGCAGCACGGTGCGGCGCAGGCTCGAGGTGCCGACCACGGCGCCGGCGGGCAGGTCTTCGAGCCGCGCGTATTGCGAAGACACCCAGGCGTCGCGCGGGTCTTCGCGCTCCATCACGCAGGCGAGCGCGAAGCCCTCGGGCAAGTCCATCGGCACGTCCTTGAGCGAGTGCACCGCGATGTCGGCGCGCCCTTCTTCGAGGGCCAGCTCCAGCTCTTTCACGAACAGGCCCTTGCCGCCAACCTTGGAGAGCGAGCGGTCGAGGATCTGGTCGCCCTGGGTGGTCATGCCCAGCAGCGTGACCTCGGCGCCGCGCGCGCGCAGCAGGGCCTGCACATGCTCGGCCTGCCACAGGGCCAGACGGCTTTCACGGGTGGCGATGACGATGCGGGCGGGGGTGTTGACGGACACGGGCGTGGCTTTCAAAAAATATCAAACCCGCAGGGCACATGCTGTGGCTCGGCGCAGGCTCAGGCGATGCTAGCATGGCCTTGCCGCGCCAGCCCTGACCAGGTCTGGCGCGTGCCGCCCCCAGCCACCCCCACCCAAGACCGCCATGAAACCGGCCCCGTCCACACCCTCCGCCCCCGCCGCCAACAAGCGCCAAAGCCGCGACAACGAAAAACCCCTGGTCGAGGACATCCGCCTGCTCGGCCGCATCCTGGGCGACGTGATCCGCGCGCAGGAAGGGCCCGAGGCCTATGAACTGGTCGAGCAGATCCGCAAGTTCTCGGTGGCGTTCCGCCGCGACGCCGACCACGAGGCCGACAAGGCGCTCAAGAAGCTGCTCAAAGGCCTGCCGGGCGAGCGCGCGGTCAGCGTGATCCGCGCCTTCACCTATTTCTCGCACCTGGCCAACCTGGCCGAGGACCGACACCACATCCGCCGCCGCGCCATCCACGAGCGCGCGGGCCACACACAGGAAGGCAGCATCGATGTGGCGCTGCAGCGCCTGCGCTGGGCCGGCATCACGCCGCGCACGATTTCGCAGACGCTGGCGCACAGTCACGTCTCGCCGGTGCTGACCGCGCACCCGACCGAGGTGCAGCGCAAGAGCATCCTGGACGCCGAGCGCGACATCGCCCACCTGCTGGCCGAGCGCGACGCCATCAAGGCGCGCGCCGCCGCCGTGAACGCCAACAAGGACGCGCTGAGCCCCAAGGAACTCGCGGCCAACGAGCTGCAGATCCGCGCGCGCGTGATGCAGCTCTGGCAAACCCGCCTCTTGCGCTTCACCAAGCTCACGGTGGCCGACGAGATCGAGAACGCGCTCAGTTATTACGAAGCCACTTTCCTGCGCGAAATCCCCAAGCTCTATGCCGAGCTGGAGCACACGCTCGACGGCCAGCCGGTCGCGAGCTTTTTCCGCATGGGCCAGTGGATCGGCGGCGACCGCGACGGCAACCCCAACGTGACGGCCGACACGCTCGACTACGCGCTGCGCCGCCAGTGCGAGGTCGCGCTGCGCCACTACCTGACCGAGGTGCACTACCTGGGCAGCGAGCTCTCACTCTCGGCCATGCTGGTGCCCGTGGGCGCCGAGATGCAGGCCCTGGCCGAGCGCTCGCCCGATGACAACGAACACCGTCAGGACGAGCCCTACCGCCGCGCGCTCACGGGCATCTACGCGCGTCTGGCCGCCACGCTGCAGGAGCTGACCGGCGGCGAGGCCGCGCGCCACGCCGTGGCGCCGCAAAACCCCTATGCCAGCGCCGAAGCGTTCCTCGCCGACCTGCGCGTGATCCAGGCCTCGCTGTGCAGCCACCACTGCGAGGCCCTGGCCGCCATGCGCCTGCGCCCGCTGATGCGCGCGGTCGAGGTCTTCGGCTTTCACCTCGCAACGGTCGACCTGCGCCAAAGCTCGGACCAGCACGAGGCGGTGGTCGCCGAGCTGCTGGCCACGGCGCGCCTGGAGCCGCGTTACGCCGCGCTCGACGAAGCGGCCAAGCAGGCCCTGCTGCTGCGCCAGCTCCACGACGCCCGCCCCTTGCGCGTGCCCGGCGCCGACTACAGCGCGCACACGCGCAGCGAACTGGCGATCTTCGACACCGCCAAGCGCCTGCGCGAACGCTATGGCGCGCAGGCCGTCCGCCACTACATCATCAGCCACACCGAAACCGTGAGCGATCTGCTCGAGGTGCTGCTGCTGCAAAAAGAAGTCGGCCTGATGCGCGGCACACTCGATGCGCAGGCCGTGGTCGACCTGATCGTCGTGCCCCTCTTCGAGACCATCGAGGACCTGCGCAATGCCGCGCCCATCATGCGCGGCTTCTACGCCCTGCCCGGCGTGGCCGCGCTGGTGCAGCGTTCGGGCGCCGAGCAGGACATCATGCTGGGCTACAGCGACAGCAACAAGGACGGCGGCATCTTCACCAGCAACTGGGAGCTCTACCGCGCCGAGATCGCGCTGGTGAGCCTGTTCGACCAGCTGGCCAATTCGCACAACATCCAGCTGCGCATGTTCCACGGTCGCGGCGGCACCGTGGGCCGTGGCGGCGGGCCCAGCTACCAGGCCATCCTGGCCCAACCGCCGGGCACGGTGCGCGGCCAGATCCGCCTGACCGAGCAGGGCGAGGTGATCGGCTCCAAATACGCCAACCCCGAGATCGGCCGCCGCAACCTCGAAACCCTGGTCGCCGCCACGCTCGAAGCCACGCTGCTGCAACCCACCAAGCCGGCCACGCGCGCTTTTCTGGACGCCGCCGCCGAACTCTCCGAGGCGAGCATGGGCGCCTACCGCGCCCTGGTCTACGGCACGCCGGGCTTCACCGATTACTTCTTCGGCGCCACGCCGCTGCGCGAGCTCACGCAACTCAACATCGGCTCGCGCCCGGCCTCGCGCAAGGCGCTGCAAAAAATCGAAGACCTGCGCGCCATCCCCTGGTCCTTCAGCTGGGGCCAGTGCCGCCTGACGCTGCCGGGCTGGTTCGGCTTTGGCTCGGCCGTGAGCGCCTTCCTCGACAAGGAAGGCAGCAAGGGCCGCAAAGCGCAGCTGGCCCTGTTGCAAAAGATGTACCGCCAGTGGCCGTTTTTCCGCACCCTGCTCTCCAACATGGACATGGTGCTGGCCAAGAGCGACCTGGCGCTGGCCTCGCTGTATGCCGAGCTGGTGGAGGACAAGCGCCTGCGCCAGCGCATCTTCGCAGCCATCGAAGCCGAGTGGCAGCGCACCGCCGACGCGCTCGCGCAGATCACGGGCGAGAAGCACCGGCTGGAGGGCAACCCGGCGCTCGCCCGCTCGATCCGCCACCGCTTCCCCTACATCGACCCCTTGCACCACCTGCAGGTCGAGCTGATCCGCCGCTACCGCGCGGGCAAGGCCGACGAGCGCGTGCAGCGCGGCATCCACATCAGCATCAACGGCATCGCGGCGGGGCTGCGCAACACGGGCTGATGGGCCACACAGCCCGGCCCGATAAAATCACGGGACCATGACGAACCAACTCGACAAAAAATCCCAAGCCTGGTCTGCGCTCTTTTCGGAACCGATGAGCGAGTTGGTCAAGCGCTACACCGCCAGCGTGTTCTTCGACAAGCGCCTGTGGCAGGCCGACATCCAGGGGTCGCTGGCGCACGCCGAGATGCTGGCCGCGCAGGGCATCATCGGCGCGCAGGACCTGGCCGACATCCAGCGCGGCATGGCGCAGATCCAAGCCGAAATCGAAGCGGGCGACTTTGAATGGAAGCTCGACCTCGAAGACGTGCACCTGAACATCGAGGCGCGCCTCACGCAACTGGTGGGCGACGCCGGCAAGCGATTGCACACCGGCCGCAGCCGCAACGACCAGGTGGCCACCGACGTGCGCCTGTGGCTGCGCGGCGAGACCGACCTGATCCTCGAGCTGCTGACCGACCTGCAGCGCGCCCTGGTCGAAGTCGCCGGCAAATACGTGGACGTGATCCTGCCCGGCTTCACCCACCTGCAGGTGGCCCAGCCCGTGAGTTTTGCGCACCACCTGCTGGCCTATGTGGAAATGTTCTCGCGCGACGCCGAGCGCTTTGCCGATGTGCGCCGCCGCACCAACCGCCTGCCCTTGGGCTCGGCGGCCCTCGCCGGCACCACCTACCCGCTGGACCGCGAGCGCGTGGCGCGCACGCTGGGCATGGTCGATGACAAGGGCCAGCCCCAGGTCAGCCAGAACAGCCTGGACGGCGTGAGCGACCGCGATTTCGCCATCGAGTTCACGGCCGCCGCCAGCCTGACCATGGTGCACATCAGCCGCTTCAGCGAAGAGCTGATCTTGTGGATGAGCCAGAACTTCGGCTTCGTGAAGATCGCCGACCGCTTCACCACGGGCTCGTCCATCATGCCGCAGAAGAAAAACCCCGACGTGCCCGAACTGGCGCGCGGCAAGACCGGCCGCGTGGTCGGCCACCTGATGGGCCTGATCACGCTCATGAAGGGCCAGCCCCTGGCCTACAACAAGGACAACCAGGAAGACAAGGAGCCGCTGTTCGACACGGTGGACACGCTCAAGGACACGCTGCGCATCTTCGTGGAGATGGTGGGCGGCCAGCTCAACCCGGCCACCGGCGCCAAGGAAGGCGGCATCACCGTCAATGCCCAGGCCATGGAAGACGCGGCCAAAAAGGGCTACGCCACCGCCACCGACCTGGCCGACTACCTGGTCAAGAAGGGCCTGCCGTTTCGCGACGCGCACGAGACGGTGGCGCACGCCGTCAAAGCCGCGGCCAGCCACGCCTGCGACCTGTCGGAGCTGCCGCTCAATGTGCTGCAGGGCTTTCACCCGGCCATCGACAAAGACGTGTACGACTGCCTGAGCCTGCGCGGCTCGCTCGAGGCACGCAAGACCCTGGGCGGCACCGCGCCCGCGCAGGTGCGCGCGCAGATCGCACGCCACCGCGCGCGCCTGGGCTGAGCGCCGCCGCCCCTGCGGGCGGCCACGGCTGGGCGCCTCGCCGCGGGCCGGTGTCGGCGGGGGTCTGTCTGATCCCCATCAAGTTTTCTATGATGGGTCCATCGCAGCCCACACGCCGACACCACATGCTGATCGAATCCCTGTACATGGCCCGTGACATGGGGCGCCTCAACACCATCATCGGCGTGCTGGTCAAGCACGGCCTGGGCGATGTGGTGCACCGCATGGGCCTGGCCGATCGCCTCGAAAACGTCGGCCAGGGCCTGATGTGGTCGCGCGCCGCCGAGCTCGCACGGCTGGAGCCGCCGGTGCAGGTGCGCCTGGCCATGGAAGAGCTGGGGCCGACCTTCGTCAAGCTGGGCCAGATCCTGGCCGGCCGCGCCGACCTCTTCCCGCCCGAGTGGATCGTCGAATTCGAAAAACTGCACAACCAGGTGCCCGCCCTGCCGCTGGAAGACTTGCGTCCACAGCTGCTGGAGGACTGGGGCGTGGCGCCCGAGGCGATTTTTGCGCGCTTCGACCCCGAGCCCATCGCCGCCGCCTCGATCGCGCAGGTGCATGCCGCCCGGCTGCAGGACGGCACCGAGGTGGTGGTCAAGATCCGCCGTCCCGGCATCACCGAAACCATCACGGCCGACCTGCGCCTGATGCACTACCTGGCCGGCATCGCCGAAAGCCAGCTGCCGGCCCTGCGCCCCCTGCAGCCGCGGCAGATCGTGCGCGAGCTCGATCGCTCGCTGCAGCGCGAGCTCGACCTCGCGCAGGAATGCCGCAACGCCGAACGCATCGCCCGCGACCAGGCCTCGCTGCCCTGGGTGGTCGTGCCCCGGGTGTTCTGGGCATGGACACGCACCCGCGTCAATGTACAAGAGCGGGTGCAGGGCGTGGTCGGCACCCGGCTGGACGAAGTCGATGCGCAGGGCCTGGACCGGCGCGTGCTCGCGCAACGCGGCGCGCAATCGGTGCTCAAGATGATCGTCGAAGACGGCCTCTTCCACGCCGACCCGCACCCGGGCAATGTGATCTACCTGCCGGGCAACCGCATCGCCTTCATCGACTTCGGCATGGTCGGTCAGCTGACACGGCGCCGGCGCACGCAGCTGCTGCGCCTGCTGCTCGGCCTGGTGCAACGCGACCCGGCGGCGGTCTCGGGCGTGCTGATCGACTGGACCGACCATGCGCACGACATCGACATCGAGCAGCTCGACACCGAAATCGAGGCTTTCGTCGACCGCTACCACGGCGCGCCCCTGGCCCAGCTCGACCTGGGCCAGATGTTCATCGACGTCACACAGCTGCTGCGCACGCACCAGCTCGCGCTGCCCAGCGACCTCGCCTTGCTGGTCAAGGCCTTCATCACGCTCGAGGGCATGGGGCGCGGGCTCGACCCGCAGTTCCGCATGGCCGAGGAAGCGCTGCCGCTGCTGCGCCGCGCGCTGCGTGAGCGCTACCAGCCGCGCGTGCTCGCGCGGCGCGGCAAGCAGGCGCTGCAACGCGCGCTGGCCCTGATCGAAGACGGGCCGCACGACCTCTCGCGCCTGCTGCAAAAGCTGCGGCAAGGGCAGTTGCGCATCGGCCTGGATGTGGCCCATGTGCAGCAGGTCGGCGACCAGATCAGCGAGGCTGCAAACCGGCTGGCGCTGGCGCTGGTGATCGCCGCGCTGATCGTGGGCTCCTCCATCGTCATGACGGTGCCCGGCGGCCCCACCCTGCTCGGCTTGCCGGCCTTTGGCTTCATCGGCTACTGCGGCGCGGTGCTGGGCGGCATCTGGCTGGTGCGCGCGATCGTGCGCAGCCACCGGCCGCCGCGCCGCTGAAGGGCGCAGGCGCGCAGCGCGATTTTTCGCACAGACCCGGCTCGGCCGGCGCGGGCACCATGGGCGCTTGCCGTCGAGGAGTGCTTTCATGTCCCGTGCCCCTTTGCTGGGCGTCCAGCGCACGCTGTTTTTGCCCCTGATCGTGCGCGCACAAGCCGCCACGCTGTGCCCCATGATGGACCCGGCCGATGTGCACGCCGCCCGCATGCTCAAGGCCTCGGGCGAAGACCCGCAGGACTACCCCATGGACAGCGCCACGGTGTTCAACATCCTGTGGCGCACCCGCCTGATCCGTGCGCTGGGGCAAGACTTCTTCCAGCGTTTTCCGCACGCCCTGGGCCTGAACCTCGGGGCCGGCCTGACCCATTACTTCCAGTGGCTGGACAACGGGCACAACCAGTGGCTGGACCTGGACCTGCCCAGGGTCGTGGCCTTGCGCCAGGGGCTGCTGGCCGAACCCGCCTCACGCTGCCAGAGCCGGGCGGTCGACCTCAGCCGGCCCGGCTGGTGGCAGGCGCTGGGGCTGCCGCAACGCGACCACCCCCAGCCCATGCTGGTGCTGCTCGAAGGCCTGCTCATGTACATGCAAGCGGGCGAGGTCAAGGGCTTGCTGCAGGAAATCGGCGAAAACGCGCCCGAGGGCACGGAGCTGCTGTGCGACTTCATCTCGCCCATCGGCATCGGCCACACCGTGCCGGCCAACGACCACGGCGAGGGCGACCGGGCGACCTTTCAATGGGGCGCCCACAACGGCCAGGAAATCGCGAGCCTGCACCCCCGGCTTGAGCTGGTGGCCCAGTACAGCGTGGCCGAACTCTGGGGCTGGGGCGGCGGCTGGCTGGAGATGCTGATGGCCCCCTGGACCGGCGGGCCGATGTACGCCCTCGCACAGCTCAAGGTCTCGGACGACCTCTGAGCCGGCCGCAGGGGCCTGCGCGATAATCGCGCCTTTGCCCTGCTGCTCAGCCCCGACGATGGACACCCCCACCCTGCCCGCCAATGGCCTGCCCTGGACCGCCTCTCTGCACACCGGCGACGCGCGCATGGACGAAACCCACCAGGAGTTCACGGACATGCTCAACGCCATTTTGTCCACGCCCCAGGACCAGCAGCTGCCCCTGTACCGCAAGTTCCTGCTGCACACGGTCGAGCACTTTGCCCAGGAAGAGCGCTGGATGGTGGCCACCGGCTTCGCCGCCGAGAACTGCCACGCCGAGCACCACGCCACCATCCTCGAGACCATGCGTGCGGTCGAATCGCACTACGAGGCGGGCGACACCGAGATCATCACGCGCCTGGCCGAAGCGCTGGCCGAGTGGTTCCCGGGCCACGCCGCGAGCATGGACGCGGGCCTGGCCGTGCACATGAAGAACGTGGGTTTTGACTCGGTCACCGAAACCGTGGCCGATCCGTCCAAGATCCAGAACGTGGTGATGTCGGGCTGCGGCAGCGTCAGCTGCAGCCACTGAACCCCCACCCCATCGCGCGCGGGGGCGCGCTCCTACGCCGTCTGCAACCGGGCGCGCAGCGCGGTCTTGAGCACCTTGCCGTAGTTGTTCTTGGGCAGCGCGTCCACGAACACATAGCGTTTGGGCCGCTTGAAGCGCGCGATGTGTGCGATGCAGTGCGCATCCAGCGCCTGTGCGTCCACCGCGCTGCCGGGCGCCGCCACCACAAAAGCCACCACCACCTCGCCCCATTCGGCGTCGGGCGCGCCCACCACCGAGGCCTCGGCCACGCCGGGCGCAGTCAGCAGCACCTCCTCGACCTCGCGCGGGTAGATGTTGGAGCCGCCGCTGATGATCAGGTCCTTGCTGCGGTCCTTGAGCGTGAGGAAGCCGTCGGCGTCCAGGCAGCCCATGTCGCCGGTCCAGAGCCAGCCTTCGCGGATCGCCGCGGCCGTGGCCTCGGGGTGGCGCCAGTAGCCGGCCATCACGCTGTCGCCGCCGATCAGCACCTCGCCCACCTCGCCCAGCGGCAGATCGCGCCCCTGGCCATCGACCACGCGGATGCGCACCGGCGTCTGCGCCACGCCCACCGAGGCGATGCGCTCGGCGTGGCGCGGGTGCGCGGCGTCCGCGAGGTGGGCGCGCGAGAGCACGGTGCCGGTCATGGGGCTCTCGCCCTGGCCGTAAATCTGCACAAAGCGCGGACCCATGAGGCGCAGCGCGCGTTCGATGTCGGCGGCGTACATGGGCGCGCCGCCATAGACGATGGTCTTGAACGACTGCGCGCAGCGCGCCGGGCTGTGGCCCGCGGCCTCGGCCTCGTCGACCAGGCGCTTGACGATGGTCGGCGCGGCAAACAGCGAGAGCGGCCCCACGTGCGCGCCCAGCGCGAACAGCTCGGCCGCGTCGAAGCCGCCCGAGGCCGGCACCACATGGCGCGCGCCAGCCATGAGGTGCGGGATCGCATAAAGGCCCGCGCCGTGCGACATGGGCGCGGCGTAGGCGATCGCGTCCTGCGGCGCGACCGCGTCCACATCGCAGAAATAGCCCAGGCCCATGGTCAGCAGGTTGCGGTGCGTGATCATCACGCCCTTGGGCCGGCCCGTGGTGCCGCTGGTGTAGAACAGCCAGGCGGTGTCCTCGCCCTGGCGCGCTTCGATGGCGGCGAGCGGCTCGGCGTGGGCCAGCAGCGCGTCGGCTTCGGCGCTGTCGGCCTCGGTCAGGCCATCCAGCCCGCTGAGCGTCTCGCCCTCGCCCAGCAGATCGCGCGTGACAAAGGCCCAGCGCGCCTGCGCGTTGTCGGCGATCCACTGCACCTCCTTGAGGTGCAGCTTGTTGTTGACCGGCACCACCACCAGGCCCGCCCACCAGCAGCCGAACAGGAACTCCAGGTAGCGCGGGTGGTTGCGCATGAAGAGCAGCACCCGCTCGCCCGGCTGCAGGCCGCGCGCGCGCAGCGTCGCGGCCAGGCGGGCGCAGCGATCGGCCCACTGGCCGTAGCTCAGCCGCAGCTGCTCGCCGTCGAAGATCGCCGGCCGCGACGGGTC
>JACCDU010945729.1_pt1 | contig 10534 bp, 7 predicted proteins | sample 7446081 | NCBI WGS metagenome assembly JACCDU01 (sample SAMN15323447, study PRJNA562643) | freshwater metagenome | isolation source: river surface water | place: USA:Blue River Watershed | collected 2017-08-17
GCCTGGAAATTGCCCATGCCCTGCCCACCTGAAGTCCGCCTGCGGGCACTCGAACCCGACGACTACAAAGTCTCCATTCACTGGCGCCAGGACGATGCCATCTGGGATCAGCTGCTGGGCGAAAAGCATTTCGTGTCGGCCGAGTACGAGAAGCGCTGGATGCTCGATGCGGTCAGCGTCCAGAAAACCGACATCCGTCTGGGCATTTGTCTGGCGCAAGAGGAACGGCTGATCGGTCTGGCCTCGATCGGCTCCATCGACCTGATCCACCGCAGCGTTCGCACCCAGTTGATGATCGGCGACAAGACCTGCTGGGGGCGTGGCGTCGGCACACAGGTGCTGCACCAACTGCTGCAATTCGCTTTCTACGACCGCGGCATGGAGCGCGTCTGGTGCCGGATCCTGGCGAGCAACCAGGCTTCGCTGCAGTTGCACCGCAAGGTCGGCTTTGTGCAGGAAGGGCTGATGCGCAAGTCCGCGTTCAAGAAAGGCGCATTCCAGGATGTGGCACTCATGGCCATCCTGCGCGAGGACTACCCCCATGCCCATGCCGGCCACCGCTGAACACGCCCCCGTCGGCGGTGAAGTCGGCGGCTACCCGGTGTTCGATCCACAGCTGTGCCACCGTTTCGGGCACCTGCAGCTGCAACGCAGTGACCGGCGACTGTTTGCCCTCGGGCGACACGCCATCACCGCGCTGTGCCGTTCGGTGCGGCCCCGCAGGGTATGGCTGCCGCGCTTCATGTGCCATTCGGTCAAGCAGGCTTTTGAAAACGAGGGCGTGGTGCTGATGCCCTACGCGTTGAATGAACGCCTGCTGCCCCAGCAGACCGACCCGGACGAGCAGGATGTGGTGCTGCTGTTCAATTATTTTGGCCTGCAGGCCCACCGCAGCGATTTCCTGGCGCAGGTCGACGCCTGGCGCGGTCTGCACTTGCTGGTCGACAACACCCACTCGTTCGGCCTGGACAACCAGTTCCCGGGCGTTTTCAGTTGCGTCTCGCCCCGAAAGTTTCTGCCCGTCACCGATGGCGGCATCGCCTACGATCCTGCCGGGTGGCTCAGCAAAGCGCACATGCCCAGCGCCACCGATGCTTCCTGGCAGCGCATGGGCTGGCTGTTCCGTGCCTGGGAAGACGGCGGACGCGGGCCCAGCTATGCCGACTATGCGCAGGCGCGCGACCAACTGCGCCAGACGCCCTACTCGGGCATGTCGCCTGCGACCGCCTTCTGGCTGGACCTGATCGACGTGCAGACCTGGCTGGCTCTGCGACAAGGGCATTACCAGACGCTGGCAGCGCAAGTGCCGTGCCACCCGCTCTTCAGCGATTTCCGGCACGGCAGCGACTTCAGCCCCATTGGTTATCCCGTGCATGTGCCCCATGCCGGCCAGGCACAGGCCGCGCTGGCTCGGCACAAAGTGTTTGCCGTGCGCTACTGGCCGGAGCTGGAAACCAGCCCGGCACTCAACGCCATGGAAAAAGAACTGCTGCAGCACCTGCTGTTCATTCCCCTTTCCGCCCCTCTCTCGCCACCGCAGGTGGAGGCGCTGCGCACGGCCGTCTCTGGCACGGTCTGACAGGAGCATTTGATGAGCGAAATTTCCAAACAACAGCCCCAGGACCTGGCCCTGCTCGGTGGCCCGCGCCTGTTCGACCACCCCAAGCCGGTGTCCAATCTGCCCAAACCCGACTGGCAGCGTTTCGTGGGGCACCTCAAGCCCGCGTTTGATGCCGGGCTTCTGGGCTCCGGGGCCCTGGTGCAGAAACTGGAAGCGCGCCTGGCCGAATTCCACAGCGTGCAGCACTGCGTTGCCTTCAACAGCGGCTTCTGGGCACTGGCTGCCGTCATGCGGACGCTGCGCCTGTCCGACCGCAACGAAGTGGTCATGCCCTCGCTCACCTACCGGCGCATGGCCGACATCGCGGGCTGGGCTGGACTCCAACCCCGGTTCTGCGAAGTCGACCCGGTGCGCATGACCAACACCGCCGAACAGGTCGCGCCTTGCGTCAATGCGCAAACCGCGCTGATCATGGGGGTTCACCCCATCCATGGCCTGGCCGATGTGAACGGTTTGACCGCCCTGGCGCAACGCGATGGCATCCCGCTGGTGTTCGATTCGGTCGAGTCGGTGTACGAAACCCACGAAGGCCGTCGCATCGGGGGGTTTGGCGATGCCGAGGTGTTCTCGCTGGGCGCCAGCAAACTGATCAACGGCTTCGAGGGCGGGTATGTGACCACCGACAACCCTCGGCACGCCGAGCGCCTGCGCGCCATCTTGCGTTCGCCCGACCAGACCCCCGCCGCCCCTGGATTCAACGCCCGCCTGAGCGATGTGCACGCCGTCATGGCACTGGCGGGTCTGGAGGAAATCGATGCCCAGATCGCACGCAACCGCCTGCGCTACGAGGCCTACCGCCGGGGTCTGGCCGGGTTGGCGGGCATCCGCCTGCTGGCGTTCGATGAAAGCAGCCGCCCGGGGTACAAGAACATCATTGCCGAGGTCATGGCCGAATGGCCTCTGTCACGCGACCGGACTGTGGAGGTCCTGAACGCCGAGATGGTTCTGGCCCGTGCCTACTACCCACAGCCCCTGCACACCCGACCCATGGGCTACCCCTATGTCCCCTGTCAATTGCCTGTGACGGAAGACATGGCCCGCCGTTACCTGCTGCTGCCCTGCGGCGAGCTGGTAAGCGAGCGGGACATCGCACAGATCTGCGAATTCCTGCGCTTTGTGCGCCAGCATGCGGACGCTCTGCAGCGCCCGCTGCACGCCCCCGAGAAGGAGACAGCATGAACCAGACCCCCTCTCCCATCGAATGGGATGCATTCGCCAAGGCGTTTGAAGGCATCTTCGAGCGCCAGTACTACACCGAAAACGGCCCTCTGGTGCGTGAGCTGGAAGCACAGCTGCGTGCACACACCCAGGCCCCGCATGTGGTCGCCGTGATGAACGAATTCGTCGCCTACCTCATGCTGATGGACAGCCTGCCGCGCGAAGGCGATCTGCTGGTGCCCGAGCAGGCGCCTGCGGGACTGCAGCAAGCCCTGCACTGGTTGCCGCAGATCCAGCCGGTGGTCTACCGCCAGGCACACGACATCCCCGGGCTGCTGAACCCGGCGACCTGTGCCGTCGTGGGCTGTTCGACCGACTGGACCGAAGAGGCGGCATCGCGCGCACAAACAGCGCTTCGTGCCGCAGGCGGTCTGCCCCTGATCCTGGATTGCAGCCAGGAGCCGCTGCGGCCCCTGGTCCATGGCAACGCCCACATCTGCTCATTGCATGCCTCCGCCGCACTCTCGGCCATGGAGGGGGCTTACTTGGCGGTGTCGGACACCGATTGGGCGGACCGCATGCGCACCATGCGCAGCAGTTCAGGCGCGCCTCGCGCCTTGCCTGTCAAGAAGACCGTGAACGGGCGCCTGTCCGAAGCCCACGCGGCCGTGGCCCTGCTCGGGCTCGCGCACTGCACGGCCCCCTGAGCTTCAGGCGCCGACCGGTTCGGCGCTCTTCAAAGTGGCCTGGGCGCGCTCGCACCAGGCGCGCAAGCGGTGGGCGGCGGCCTGCTGGCCCAGCCGCTCCAGTTCCTGGGCGATGAAACGTTTGGTGCGGATGCGCTTGAGCTGCTTGCCGCTGGCACTCAGGGGCGTGTAGGTGCTGGCCAGATTGCGGCGCGCCACGCTGGCCACACAGTCCCCCAGGTAGTACACCGGCCCACCGGCCCCCAGCATGGCTGTGAGCACCTGATCGCCCAGAATGCCCTCCTGCGTGTTGAAGGGCGGCAGATCGAGCAAGGACTTGCGCAGCATCAAGGTGTGCACCCACAGCACCAGATGGACCTGCAAAAGATCCTCTTTGCTGAGAAAGCCGCGCGAACGCAAGGGCCTGCCGACCGTGAGCTGTCCCGTGCTTTCATTCAGTTCGAAATGGTTGTGGGTGACGGCCGACCAGGTCGGGTTGTCGACCAGGTAGCGCGCCTGGCGTTCGAGCTTGTCCGACTCCACCCAGAAATCGTCGCCTTCACAGATCGCCACCAGCGGGTGGCGGGCCAGGGCCATCGCCGAACGCCCGGCCGGGATGCCCTGGCTGTAGGTGTTCTTGTCCAGGGCCTCCAGGCGCAGGATCCGGGGGTAGCGCTGCTGCCAGCGGCGCACGATCTCCACCGTGGCGTCGGTGGAGGCATCGTCGCGCACCAGGACTTCAAAAGGGTGCGTGGTCTGCTGGCTGAAAAAGCTGGCCAGCGCCATGTCGATGAAGCGCTCATGGTTGAACGTCACGCAGACCACGCTGATCGCCTGGTCCTGCGGACGGGTCCAGCGGGCCATGATCTCGGCCTCGTCCGGACAGTTGTCCATGGACAGCTGGCGACTCAGGTCCAGGCCGATCATCGCGTCCACCACCGCATTGGCTTGGGCGAAGGCGCGGTTCTGATGCAGCCAGTGCACCAGCAGACTGCCCACCGCCTTGTCGGGCTGCTGGGGGTCGAAGTGGCGCGTGAGCAGCGCGATCGCGCCCTCCAGATCGCCGCTCGAAGCCAGGGCGGCACCCTCGCACGCAATGGCCGCATGCTGCTGCGCCAGCTTCGACAGCAGTCCTGCCGTGACGGTATCGGTCATGCCACCTCCGCCACAGGTGCCTGGCTGGACTCGCGCAGCCAGACGTCCAGGGCCTGGCGGGTCGAAGGCGAAAGAAAGGCCCACTGCCCTGCGTCCACGCTGGCCAGGATACGGCGGATGCGCTCGGTGTTCAAGCCTTTGCCAAAGGTCTTCATCATCTCCAGGTGCACCAGCAGATGGCGCGACAAGGCGGGCTGCTCGCACAGTGCCGGCGCTTCGACCGTGACCACATAGCTCTTGACCGGGGTTCGCCAGTCGCCGTAGTTTTCCGACAGGTTGGTGTCCACATCGTCGGGCACGCTGAAGGTCTCGCCCAGAAAATCGACATCGCGCAGTCCGAACTTGCTGAAACGGAAGTGCTGGGTGAAGCCCAGGTCGAAATCGATGCCGTGCAGGAAATGGTCGCCCCGGTCGTGGAAGAAAAAGAAATCCACCACCATGCCGTTGCGCAGGTCGCGCGCCGAGATGACGAAGCGGTTGTGCCCGGTCAGCTGCGCCAGGTCCAGCTCGAAATGCCCGGCCTCGATCAAGGCCTGTGCCACGGTGAACTGGTCTTCCCAGCCCAACACCCCCAGATCGATGTCCTTGTCGTGCGGCAGCAAGGCCCCGTCGCGCGCAAAGCCCAGCAAGGTGCCCGACATCAGAAAGGGCCGCAGCCCGGCGGCCCGCAGGCAGTGGTTGACCGTCAGCAGGGTGTCTTCGGCCGAGGCGACGTTGAAGCTGTGGTGCTCGTGGTCCGGCTCGTGCACCGGCGGGTTCTGTGCCAGCTCGCGCAGCAAGTCGTCGGTGAGGGCCACGGCCTGTGCCAGATCGCCCGTCATCATGCAGGCCTTGGCCACGGCAAAGCGGCGCTCGGGCAAGGGTTCGCTTTCGTGCGCCAGCGCGGACTTGGCCGCCTCCAGCGCGAGCTCGCCGTTGCGGCTCTTGAGCGCCAGGTTGGCCAGCTGGATGCGCATCTCCTGCACGACCGCCGCCTGCCCGCGCGGCGCGTCCTGCAGGCGCTCGTGCGTGGCCTGCGCCAGTTGCATGGCTTCGTGGCGGGAACGCACGGTCTTGGCCCGCATGGTCAGGGCGCGACACGTCCTCAGCCAGGGCATGGCCGAGGCGTCCAGCGCCTGCCAGGCCTTGAGCAAAGGCGTCATGGCGGTGCTGCGGTTGGCATCGGCCAGCAGCTCGATGCCAAAGCGCAGGTCCTGGGCCCGCAGCTTCATGCCCGCCACTTGCGGGGGGGCGGCCTTGTGGTCGAGGCTGCCCAGCAGCGCCCGGTAAAACGCGGTGGAGCCTTTCACGGCCGAGGCACAACGCTGGGCCGCCTCGTCGACCGGCAGCTGCCCCTGCAGGCACTGGTAGGCCGCCAGCCAGCGTTCGTGGCCGGAAGGGTCCGTGGCGTTGGCGGCGCCCAGGGTGGCGATCAGCACCACCACCTGGCGCGCATCCATTTGCCGGGCCAGCTCCAGGAATTCGGGGTCCAGCAAGGTAGACAGGCCCGCCAGATCCACATCGGCTTGCAGCTGGTCCATGTCGCCGTTGCGCAGGTCCTCGCGGAACCGGCGCAGCCAGTCCAGATGGAAGGGGTTGGTCATGACACTCACCTTTCGAAAAGCCCACAGGGCAAACTGGGGCCGTCGATCACCCGACACCCCTTGACGGTCTTTTCTAGCAAGGCGTGTGCCACGCGATGAGGCGCCTGGGCGGCAAGAGTTCGCCGCTGCAGCCGTCCGGTGGCGGGCTATCATGGCCGACATTGCGGCCTTCGCGTTCCCGGCTTTCACGTCCACCCCACCATGTCGCCTCAACCCCTGATTTCGATCGTCGTGCCCACCCACCACCGGGCACACCTGCTCGAGCGTTGCCTGTCCTCCATCAAGGAACAGGCGGGCAACCTGAGCGTGGAAATCCTGGTCATTTCCGACGCCATCGATCCGGCCACCGACATGACCTGTGCGCAGTGGCTTGAACCCCAGGACGTCTACCTGCGGCGCAACGGCCCCCCCGGTCCTTCGGCCAGCCGCAACCTGGGCCTGAAACTGGCCCAGGGGCGTTATGTGCTGTTCCTCGACGACGACGACAGCCTCGAGCCCGGCTACTTTGCCCAGCTGCAGTCACGCCCCGAATTGCTGGCCCACCTGCCGGTCTACACCGATTGCAAGGTCGTCACCGAAAGCCGCCCGTCCACGGGACCGGTGCCCATCGGCGAGGAGGCCATGGACCTGCGCGAGCAACTCAATGTGATGGTCTACATCAAGAACCAGGTGCCGTTCTCCTGCTTCCTGTTCCCTCGCCTGCTGCTCGACGACCTGCGCTTTGACGAGCACATGCGGGCCTACGAGGACTGGGAGTTCGTGCTGAGTTTCCTGCAGCGCGCGGTGCCCAGCCATGTTCCCGTGGTGGGCCCGCGCATCCATGTGGTCAAGGACGACACCACCGACCGCCGCGGCAGCAGCGCCGCCGCCAACGACGCGCGCGCCGTGCTGGACTACCTGTACGTCTACCACCGCCACCCGGCGCCCAGCCCCGAGGTACGACAAAGGCGCCAGCAGATGATGCAGCCGTTCGCGATCGCGCTGCCGCCCGAGGTTTACTGAGCGGCCGAGCGGCCTGCCGCGCCGAGCTGGCGCTTCATGCTGGCCGACAGGCGCTCGAATTCCTGGCGGAAACGCGGCTGCCCGGTCTCGATGGCCGCCAGCTTGAGCGCATTGCATTGCACCGCAAACGGGTACACCGCCTGCGCCTGGGCGCTGTGGGCAGGCAAGGCATAAGGATCGCGGGTGTCCACCCGCCAGCGCTTGTCCGCCAGCACCAGGTTCATGAGCAGGCCATAGACCATCTGGGCCGCCATCACCGGCTGGCCCTCGACCACGCAGGTCTGGCGCAAGGCATCGCCCAGGGCTGAGCTGTCCTCGGCCGTCCAGCGGCGCAACTTCTGCGCCAGATCCAGCCAGGCCATCCAGACCGGCTTGCGTGCCGCCAGGGTCAGGCCGCACAGGCTGAGCTGGGCCGGCACCAGGTGTTCCTGCAGGTCCACGTCCAGGCCCAGCCGGGCCACCGCCGCCTGGGCCGTGGCCAGCCAGTCGGGGTGCCCTGCCGCCATTGCCACCCAGGGGTTGCGGTGGATGCTGTGCGTGTCCCATCCGGTGGCGACCACCAGGGCATCGGTGCCGGGAGGCACCGAGCCCAGGCGCCGGCGCCACTCATCGGGCGCCCACCCCGTGCTGGCGGTCCAGGCCGGGGTGTCGAGCGCATACAGGGCATGGGCATCGAGGGGCTGCTGCAGCAATTGCTGGCTCAGGTCTGCATGCGCCTGCCATTCCAGCGCCCACACCGGCCCCGCCTCGCGGCTCACCGCCTGCGGCCAGACGAGCCGCTGCACCAGGGGCGCTGGTGCAGGCATGGCAGCCGCCGCCGCTTCGCTGCGCGTGCCTGAGCGGACTTTGTCGAGCACCTCCATCAGGGGGCGCAGCCCGGTGCGGTGGTGGTAGGTGTAGCGGTAGCCTGCACGGGTGCGCAGCGCGACCTCCAGCACCTTGTCTTCGTAGGCGGCAAAGCTGGGCACCGCCAGGTCGGCCTGCCCCAGTTCGGTCAGGATGCTCAGACCCATCCGCGACACCAGGGTCTGCCCATAGCGGCTGACCAGCGGCACCCCGGCGTTGACCACGTCGTTGGAGGTGGAACCGCAGTTGTAGGGGTAGGTGTCCAGATAGACGTCGGCCAGCCGCAGCTGCGCGCAGAACTGGCGGTGGTCACAGCGGGGGGCAAACACCAGGCGCGCGGGATCGACACCGTGCGCCACGGCGGCGGCGCGCAGGTTGCGGGTGGTGACCGTGTTGTCGTCGATCAGCCAGAGCACGGCGTCGTCGATGCGCCGCAGGATGCGCATCCAGCTGGCGAACATGTCCGGGGTGATCTTGTAGACGTTGCCGAATGCCGCCATGACGAAGCCTTGCGCAGGCAAGCCGGCCTCCTCGCGCGTCACCGTGGCCGGCGCGGGCTCTTCGTGGGTCAGGGGGATGAAGCTGCTGCTCAGGTACAGCGGCTTCTCGGTGAACTGCGGCACCAGTTCGGCCGGCATCACCTGCGGGTCGACGACCACATGGTCGAACCAGGGCATGCCGGTCGAGCCGATGTAGCCCAGGTAGGTAAGCTGGTGCGGCGCGGGGTGCAGGGCGAAGATGCCGGGCCGGGCGCCGGAGCTCAGACCGTGCAGGTCGATCAGGATGTCGATCTGGTCCTGCGCGATGAGCTCGGCCGCCTGCCGATCGGTCAAGCCCGAGATGTTGCGGATGTGGTGAAACTGCCCCTCGAGCTGGCGGCGCAGAGGCGTCTGCTCTGGCGCGGTGTAGTCGTAGGCCACCAGTTCGTAGCGCTGGGCATCCACGCCCTGCAGGAACGCCGGCAGCAAAAAGCCGACCGCATGTTCGCGCAGGTCGGCCGACACCAGGCCCACGCGCCAGCGGGCCCCCGCTTGCCGCTGCCGGTCATGCAGGCAGGCTTCCTCAAAGGGGTAAGTGCGGTGCACGAAACGCTGGGCACACATCAACTGCTGCTCGGGTTCGTCCGACAGCGCCAGCATGGCCAGCGGTGAGGTGCAGCGCTGCAAATCGCCGATGCTCAGGCCCGGCAGGGCCTGGAACACGGGCCACTGGCAGGCTTTTTGACGGATGTGCACCCAGTGCTGGACCACGCCGGGCTGACGCGGGTTGAGTTGCAGGCTGTCCTGCAAGGCCCGCTCGGCCAGGTCATAACGCTTGCGCGCCTCCTGCACGCGCCCCATGTGGTTGAGCGTGGCGCACTGCAGCTCGAGGTCCACACTGTCGCGCAGCAGGCGCTGGCCGACGTACTGGCTCCAGACCTGCAGGGCGGCATCGGTCTGACCGATTTTTTCGTACAGAAGTCCCAGGTTGACATAGGCCTGGCCAAAGGCGGGCGCACAGTCCATGCACTCACGGTAGGCCTGGGCGGCCTGTTCCATGCGCCCCAGGCCTTGCAGCACGGCGCCATGGTTGAAAAGTGCGGCGTGGCGCATGCGCGCCTGCGGGTGGGCGGCCAGCCAGGCCCGGTAGACCTCGTCCGCCTGCGCCACTGCCCCTTGCGCCTGCAAGGCCTGGGCCTGCTCCACGAGCTGGGCCAACGACCATTGCGCGACACCCGGCGCCTGCGGGGCAACGGCCCCGCCGGGCGTCTCGGCGGCAGGTTCAACAAGGTTCAAACGGGCATTCATCGGGGCTCCTTCGAGCGGTGTCTCTGGGTATGAACAGCCCTGCAAGCAAAAAGTACGCCCAACGACTTCATCCACACCCGCCACGACAAATGAGCGCTTAAATGCGCGTTTTCTTTCTTGAGAGCCGCCCTGGCCCACGCAGCGGCAACGGTTTGCCACCCCCTTCTGGACTGCGGGCATGAAGAAATTTGGCGCCGCCGACTCAAGATCTCCGGACAAGTGCCGATTCGAGTCCCGAGTAGATAGTTTTCTCGCCCCAGTCAGCCCCGCTGGCCAAGGCATCACGGAAATGGCCCGCCGGGGCCGGTTTCTCGCAGGAGTCCATATGTCGGTCATTTCATCGTTCACGCCCAGTGCCATCACCAGCCTGTCGACGACCCAGGTCGCCGCACTGACTTCTGCGGATGTCAAACAGCTCAACACGGCACAGGTTCGCGCCCTGACCAGCACCCAGATCGCGGCACTGGACACCGACGACGTCCTGGTGCTCAGCGGCCAGCAGGTGGCGGCGCTCGACGCCAATGCCCTGGCGGCCGAGGACAGCGAGGTCTACAGCCGCCTGTCGGTGTTGTCGGGCAACCAGATCAAGGCGCTGACCACGACCCAGATCAGCACCTTCACGACCGCGCACGTCGAATCGTTTGACACCTCGGACATCAGCAACCTGTCGGCCAAGCAGCTCAACAGCTTCAGCAC
>JACCDU011322262.1_pt1 | contig 10533 bp, 7 predicted proteins | sample 7446081 | NCBI WGS metagenome assembly JACCDU01 (sample SAMN15323447, study PRJNA562643) | freshwater metagenome | isolation source: river surface water | place: USA:Blue River Watershed | collected 2017-08-17
ACATACGACATGCCGGCCTTGACGTGTCCGATCAGCGAGCCCAGAAAATCCACAATCGCCTTGCCCATGCCGGTCGCATCCAGGATGCAGCCCAGCAGCACGAAGATCGGCACCGACACCAGGATGATGCTGGACATGCCTTCGTCCATGCGGCCCACCACAATCAGGAGCGGCACCTGGGTGGTGAACGCCAGGTAGCTCAGCGCCCCCAGCCCGAAACAGAACGCGATCGGCACGCCGGCCATCAGGCCCACCACCACGCCGCCGACCATGAAGATCAGCATGTTCCAGCCGCCCAGCGCCGGCAGCGCTTCACGCTGGCTGTAGCCCAGCGCGGCCAGACCCCCGACCAGCGCCAGCGCCAGCACCAGCGCGCGCAGCGGCACGGTCTTGAGGGCGTAGGCCAGCACAATGGCCAGCATCGCCGCCAGACCGAACGGGATCGCCGCCACCCGGAAGGTGTTGGGCAGGTCCAGCGCCGGCGTGCGGATGAACCACTCCTCCTGCGCGTACTCCCATGCAAAGGGCAGCAGCGTCAGCAGGAACGCCGCCACCGCCGCCAGCGCAAAGCCGTGCACATACGGGCGCCAGCGCTCGGGCAGGCGGTCCACCACCAGCGTCAGGCGCAGGTGCTCGTTGCGGTGCATCGCCAGCGCCGCACCGATCATCGTCACCCAGATGAAGGAGATCGAAACCACCTCGTCCACCCAGACGATGGGGCTGGCAAACACGTAGCGGGCCAGCACCGTCGTCAGCAGCAGACCGATGATCACCACCATCAGCAGCGCAGAAAACACCTCCAGGGGCGCCACGATGGAGGACAGCGCGCGGCGCGCATCCCCCTCTTCGGACGAGACGGGCAGCAACTGCGACAGATCGGCTTCAACTTGCGTGGAAACGGCACTCATGAACGGTCCATTCGTGGGAAAAATGCGTGAAAGAAAATGCCCGTGGCGTCAGTGGATGTGCAGGCCACCGCTGACATCCAGCACCAGCCCCGTGATGTAGGACGACTGGTCCGACGCCAGGAACAGACAGGCGTTGGCAATGTCGACGGGCTGGGCCAGCCGGCCCAGGGGCACGCTCTCGGCCACGCGTGCCTTGCCTGTTGCGTCGATCTTGCCCACGAGCAGATCGGTCTCGACCATGCCGGGGGCGATGGCGTTGACACGGATGCCGTCCGGGGCGAGTTCCCGGGCCATGGCTTTCGCCAGGGACTGCAGCGCGCCCTTGGCCGCCGAATAGTGCGGCCCCCCCAGAATCCCGCCACCGCGTTGCGCGGCCACCGAGCCCATGCAGACAATGGCGCCACGCTGGTGCTGGCGCATGTGCGGCACGGCCGCGCGGCTCATGTTGAAACTGCCGCGCACGCTCACATCCATCACCAGGTCGTAGTCCTGCTGGGTGCTGGCCATCAGGCGGTGCGACTGGCTGACCCCGGCGTTGTTGACCAGGATGTCGACCCGTCCCAAGCGATCGACGATGGCCTGCACCGCCGCCTGCGCCTGGGCCTCGTCGCGCACATCGCAGGCCAGGCCGACATGCGTCGGCCCGATCAGCGCCGCGGCCTGGCGGGCCGCCTCGGCATCCAGATCGAGGATCACCACACACGCGCCCTCGTCGGCGAAACGCCGTGCGATGGCCCAGCCGATCCCGCGCGGCGATGCCGCCCCGGTGACGATGGCCACCTGGCCTTGCAAAGATGGTTGGCTCATAAACCCCGTGCTCCCGATGCCAGAAAACCGCCGTCCACCGGCAAGGCCACACCCGTGGTGTAGCTGGCCTCCTCCGACGCCAGGTACAGCACCGCTGCGGCGATCTCGGCGGTGTTGCCGTACCGCTCCATCGGAATGGCTTTGGCATATTCCTCACGGAACTGGTCCGTGTGCAGCACCCGCGTCATGGGTGTGTCGACCGGGCCGGGGCAGACGGCGTTGGCGGTGATGCCGTGCTCGGCCAGCTCCACCGCCATCTGCCGGGTCAGCGCCACGACGGCCCCCTTGGAGGTGCCGTAAGCCGTGCGACCGCTGCCGACCGCACGCAGACCCGCCACCGAAGCGATGTTGACGATGCGCCCCCAGCGCTGGTGCACCATCAGCCGGGCGGCGTGCTGCGCGCACAGCAAGGTGCCCGTGACATTGACGTTCATCGTGGCCACGAAGTTGTCCAGCGGGAAGTCGAGGAAGGGGAACACCTTGGCGATGCCGGCGCTGTTGACCAGCACGTCGCAGCGCCCGTCCTGCGCAGCAAGCTGCGCAAACACCGCCGCGACCGAGCCGGGGTCGCCCACATCGAGGGTGATCGCTTCGGCACGCCCGCCCTGGGCACGCAGTTCGGCGGCCAGCACCTGGGCCTGCGCCAGGTCCAGGTCGGCGACCCAGACCTTGAGCCCCTTGGCGGCCAGTCCGCGGCACACCTCGGCGCCGATGCCTTTGGCGCCACCGGTGACCAGGGCGACGCGGGCAGAGGAAGATGATGGAGACATGTGTGGTTCCAGAAAAAACGCGGACAGCGCCGTCCCGGCCTGTCCGCCAGTGCGCGATCAGCCCAGCTTGCCGGTGTGCTTTTCCAGCATGGCCCAGGCTTCTTCGCCGTATTTCTTGCGCCACTCTTCGTAGAAGCCCGACTTGATGAGGGTGGTGCGGAAAGCGTCGAGCTTGGGCTCGTTGATGATCAGCCCCTTGGACGCCAGCTCGGTGCGCAGCGAGCTGTTCAGGCGCATGACATCGGCGCGCATGTCCATGGCCGAGCGGTTGAGGTGCTTGGCAATGATCGGGCGCAGGTTGGCCGGAACCTTGTCCCACACCTTGTTGCTGGTCATGCACCACCAGCCGTCCCACATGTGGTTGGTCATCGAGCAGTACTTCTGCACTTCGTTGAGCTTGGCCACCGAGATGATGGTGAACGGGTTTTCCTGACCGTCCACCACATTGGTCTGCAGGGCCGAGTACACCTCGGCAAAGTTGATCGACACCGGCGCTGCGCCCAGGTGCTTGAACAGCGAGGTCCACAGCGCGCTCACCGGCACGCGCATCTTCAGCCCCTTGAGGTCCTGCGGTGTCTGGATCGGCCGCACGCTGTTGGTGATCTGGCGGAAACCGGAACTCCAGATGGTGTCCATGGCCATCAGGCCGACCTTGGGGAACTGGGCGCGCAGGTACGCCCCCAGTTCGCCGTCCAGGGCCTTGTGCACGGCGTCATCGCCGGACCAGGCAAAACCCACGCCCCACAGGGACGCGGACGGCACCAGCTGCGACAGCACGTTCACGCCCGAGACGGTGAAGAAGTCCAGGCCGCCGGCACGCAGCTGCGTCAGCATGTCGGCATCGCTGCCCAGCTGGTTGTTGGGAAACACATTGATCTGCACCTGGCCATTGGTTTCGGCCAGGATACGTTCGCTGGCTTCCACCGCGCGCACGTTGAGCGGGTGCGTCGCCGGCACATTGGTGCCGAAGCGGTAGGTCAGCGGGGCGGCGTGCGCCATGCGCGGCAGCGTGATGGCCGAAGCGCCGGCAGCGGCGGCCATGCCCAGCAGGGTCTGGCGTCGGGTGATGGGTTTCATGGACAAGTCTCCTCTCGTGGTGGTTGGAATGGACACGGCTTCAGGCGGTTCCCTGCCATGCCTTGACAAAAAAATCGGACTGCCCCATCTGGCCCCCCTTGAGGGCGACCTGCAGCGTTCGCAGATGCGCTTGCGTGGACAGCAGGCGGCACAAGGGCGCTCCGGGCGCCAGGCGCGCCACCACCTGCAAGCCTTGCGGAGCCAGCTGCTGCATGATGGCGCTGGAGGTGTCGCCGCCGGACAGCAGCAGGCGCTGGAGCGGCACCTCGCGCAGCACCCGTTCGGTCAGCTCGCCCAGGCGCTGGCCCAGCAGGCGGCCAGCATGCAGGCGGGCCTGCTGCGCCGGCATGCCGCTGTCCTTGAACGCGTCGACCAGCGCCTCGATGCGCGGGTCTTGGTTGCCGCGCGCGGTGTGCAGGATGACGTTGCGGCCCGCGCGCAGGGCCTCGAGGGTCTGCTGGACCAGGGCCTCCAGCACGCCGGGGCCATCGGCCGTGCCCACCAGAGCCCGCGCATCCACCGGCAGCTCGGCGAAGCCGGCCTGGACCGCGGCGTCGATCTGTTGCGCCGTGAGTGCCGATGCGCTGGCGGACACCGCCAGCACCTGCGGCACGCCGTCAAAGTGCGCCCAGGCGTCGTGTGCGCCTGCCGTGCCCGGCGCCGCCTGGACGCTGGCCGACTGCTGGCGCCACCACTGTGTCAGCGCGTACTCGAGACCCGACGAACCGACCGCGAACAGCGGGCGGTCGCGCCCCTGCGCCAGCCGTTCGAGCTGGCGACCCGTCTCGGTCAGGTGCGCCGGCGTGGTGCCGTCGAACAGCAGCGCGTCGGCACCCGACGCGGCGATGGCGTCGACCGCGGCGTCCTGCGCCGGTCGCTCCAGTTCGAACTGCGGCAGCCTGAAGCCGGCCACCGACTGCCGCGTCTGGGCCCCCAGGTGGAGCGCCAGATCGGACTCGGCCATCGGCGTGACCGGGTGGTGGCGCATGATCGGGTGGCGGTCCAGGCGGTACACCTGTCCGTCTGTGCCCGAGCGGGCAAACAGGTGGCCGAAGGTGCAGTAGCGCGCCAGGGCCGGTGTGGCGGCCACCACCGGGATGGGCCCCGGCCCGAAAGCCTGGCGCGCCAGGTCCATGACGTGCCCGATGCTGCCCATGGCCGGGCTGCTGTCAAAGGTCGAGCACACCTTGTAGTGCACCAGCGGCACCGGCAGTTGCGCCAGCGCGGCCAGCGTGGGGGGCAGCTGCTCGTCCATTTCCTGCGGCGTCATCGCCCGGCTGCTGCCCGCCACGCCGATGGCGTCGAAGGGACCGAACTGGCGCAGCATGTCCGGGCTGGGCGGCTCCAGGAACAGCGCGCAGCGCAGGCCCGCAAAAGTCAGGACCTCGAGCGCGTCGGTCGAGCCGGTGAAGTCATCGCCATAGAAGGCCAGTCGCAATGGGGTGGGGGCTTGCTGTGCCATGACGTCAGTTCCCGCCAAAATGGGCCAGCGCGCGCTGTAACGCCGGACGGCTGGCCGCAAAGTCCTGCAAGGGCACACCGCTCACGGCCGCCTGCCAGGCTTGCCGCATGCTCTCGACGCCCGCGGCCGTGCCATCGGGGTGGCCGATGATGCCGCCACCGGCCAGGTGCATCAGGTCGGTCGATTGCAGCTGCGCGTACAGATCCGGCGCCAGGCCAGCCCATTGCCCGGAGGAAAACACCGGCATCAGCGGTGCGATCCCGGCAAAGGGCTGCAGGCAGGCCTGCGCCGACCGGATGACCGACGCGTCGGGTTCCCAGAACTTGCTGCGCGGACCGTTCACATGCAAATGGTCGACCCCGGCCAGACGCCACAGCTTCTGGTACGCCTCGAACGAAAAACCCAAGCCGGGATGGCGGGTGAACGCCCCCCAGCCGTTGCGGTGCCCATGGATCGGCACGTCGCTGTGCTTGCGCAGGTATTCCACGCCCGCAAAACCCACCCAGTTGACGCTGACCATGACGCAGGTGCCGCCTGCCGCCACCACCGCATCGTGCTGGCGGCGCATGGTGTCGATCGAACCACTGATGTTGAAGGCGAACATGGGCATGCGGCCGAGCCGGTCCGCATGGCGCTGGAGCACCGGCATCACCGCCGCCAGACGGGCCTCGAACGACTCGTAGGGCGGGTCGGCGATCAGTTCGTCGTCCTTGATGAAATCGATGCCTGCCGCGCACAAGGCGTCGGTCAGCTCGGCCGTCTGCTGCGCCGTCAGGCCGATGCTGGGCTTGATGATGGTGCCGATCAGCGGGCGGTCGGGTACGCCGGCCAGCCGCCGTGTGCCGGGGATGCCGAAGGCCGGGCCGGCAAAGCCGGCGGCATAGTCCGGCGGCAAATCCAGATCCAGCAGGCGCAGGCCCGTCACCTCGCCCAGTTCAAACAGGTTGCCCGCCACGGTCGCCAGCAAGGCCGGCAGGTTGTGGCCCACGTTGTCCACCGGAAAGGCAATGTCGATCTCGGCACGGTGAAAGGGGCCGGTCTGGCCGTGGCGTTCCACGAAGGCGCTGTGCAGCGTGGGCGCCAGCGCCGGGGGCAAGGTCTCCACACGCGTCACCCGGGCACGCGAGCGCTCCTTGAGTTGCTGCGTCTCGCCGGGCAAGGCAAGGAAGGTGCCGCTGGACTGCTCGCCGGCAATGATCTGGGCCACTTTTTCCGAGGGCACCGAACTCTCGACGAAGTACCGGGCGGTGAATTCGGCACGGGTGCTGCGGGAAGGCATGTGTCTTGTGAGGAAATATCTTGAATGGCCGTGATGCTAGAGACACCTTCACAGGACAGCAAACGATATGATCTCTCCGCATCGTCAGAAAAACTCACAATAGAACAGGGAAAACCCGAACCCACGGCCCACCCCCATGCTCGCTTCCCGCCTTTCCCTCAATGCCCTGCGCGCCTTCGAGGCCACGGCCCGTTTGCGCAGTTTCACCGCCGCGGCCGACGAGTTGTCGGTGACCCATGGCGCCGTCAGCCGGCACATCCGCATGCTCGAAGACACGATGGGGCTGGCCCTGCTCAACCGCAACGCGCACGGCACCACCCCCACGCCGGAGGGCCAGCGGCTGGCCGAAGGCCTGACCCGGGCGTTCGGCCTGATCCAGACCAGCATCGAGCAGGTCAAACCCGGCCCCCTGACGCTGTCGTGCTCCGAGTCGATCCTGATGTACTGGCTGCTGCCCAGGCTGTCGCGGTTTCAGGAAGAGCACCCCGACATCGAATTGCGCTTCAACATGGGCTATGGGCCGGTGGACTTCGCCCGCGACAACGTGGGGGTGGCCATCCGCCTGTCTTCGATCGAGCCCCCCAAGGAGGCCATCCGCACCGAAGTCACCACCGAATGGGTCGGCCCGGTCTGTGCCGCCAGCTACCTGCAGGCCACGCGCATCCAGTCACCCGCCGACCTGTCGCGGGCTCGGCTGATGGTCTCGCGGACCCGGGTCAGCGCCTGGGACGACTGGGGCGACAGCTGCGGCCTGGACACCGGCCCGTTTCGCGTGGACGAGGTTTTCGGCCATTTCTACCTGCTGATCCAGGCCGCCAAATGCGGACTGGGCATGGCCAACGTGCCCCGCATGCTGGTGCGCGACGACCTGAGCAACGGCACCCTGGTCGCCCCGCTGGGCTTCGTGCCCGGCGCCAACCGCCTGTCGATCTGGACGGCACCGCACCTGGCCCGGCGCCCCGACACCGTGCGGCTGGTGGATTGGCTGGTGGCGGAGTTGCGCGCGAGCGAAGGGCCCTTGCGCGCACCCGCTGGCCACACCGCCGACAGTGCCTGAGGCGCCAGCGGCCCGATGCGCGCTCATGGCCGCAGCGGCAATGCGGTGGCGTTCTTGACTTCTTCCATCACCGCGTAGGTGCGGGTCTCGCGCACGCCAGGCAGTTGCCAGAGGACATTGCCGGCGAATTCGCGGTAGCTGTTCATGTCCTCGGTGCGCGTCTTGAGCAGGTAGTCGAAGCCCCCCGCCACCATGTGGCATTCCATGATCTCGGGGCGGACCTGCACCGCGGCCTTGAACTGCTCAAACACATTGGGGCTGGTGCGGTCCAGCAGCACCTCCACGAACACCAGCAGGCCCGCGCCCAGCCGCAGCGGGTTGAGCCGCGCCTCGTAGCCCAGGATGTAGCCCTCGCGCGTGAGGCGCTGCACCCGCGCCAGCACCGCCGTGGGCGACAGGGCCACGCTTTCGGCCAGCTTGAGGTTGCTGATGCGCCCGTCGCGCTGCAACGCATCGAGGATGCGGCGGTCGATCCGGTCAATGTCAGGGGCTTCGGCACTCATGCCGAACATTATTCATCTGGACTGGTATTTTTTGGAGAAACATGCGGTGCGAAATCCAGACCATGGTGAGTTGTCAGCCCCTCTTGCGTGAGACAAACACCATGAACAGCACCCACCATCCCACCGGGCTGCCCCCGGCTCCGCCCTCCGCGGCCCTGCCGCAGGGGGCCCGCTTTGACGCGGGCGGCCCGCAGGGCGAACGCAGCGCCCTGCGGGCCGCCATCGACCGCGCCAGCCGCCGGCCCGAGGCCGAGGCCCTGGCCCCGCTGCTGGCCCTGGCCCGCAGTCCGGACGACACGGCGGCACGCACCGACGCCCTGGCCCGCCAACTGGTGAGCGGTCTGCGCGCAAGCGGCCACCGCCACGCTTCAGGCGGCCGTGGCGGCCGGGTGCAAAGCCTGATGCAGGAATACGCCCTGTCCAGCGAAGAGGGCGTGGCCTTGATGTGCCTGGCCGAAGCCCTGCTGCGCATCCCCGATGCCGCCACCCGCGACGCGCTGATCCGCGACAAGATCGGACGTGGCGACTGGCAGCAGCACCTGGGGCACAGCGGTTCGCTGTTCGTCAACGCCGCGACCTGGGGGCTGCTGCTGACCGGCAAGCTGGTGGCGCCCCACAGCGAAGGCCTGCTGCGGGGTACGCTCGCGCGCCTGGTGGGCCAGGGCAGTGAACCGCTGATCCGCCAGGGCATGCGGCTGGCCATGCAGATGCTGGGCGAACAGTTCGTCACCGGCGAAACCATTGGCGAAGCCCTGCACCGCGCCCGCGATCTGGAGGCCCGAGGCTTCCGTTATTCCTACGACATGCTCGGCGAAGCGGCGCTGACCACACAGGACGCCCTGCGCTACCTGGCGGCCTACGAGCACGCGGTCCATGCCATCGGCCGCACGGCCAAAGGCCAAGGCGCGGTGGACGGTCCGGGCATCTCGATCAAGCTGTCGGCCCTGCACCCCCGCTACAGCCGCGCACAGCACGGGCGCGTGGTGGCCGAACTGCTGCCACGCCTGCTGCAACTGGCCGAGCTCGCCCGCCATTACGACATCGGCCTGAACATCGACGCCGAAGAATCGGAACGGCTGGACCTCTCGCTGGACCTGCTGCAGGCCTTGTGCGAAGCGCCCGCCCTGCAGGGCTGGCAGGGCCTGGGCTTTGTGGTTCAGGCCTACCAGAAGCGCGCGCCCGCGGTGATCGACTTCATTGTCGACCTCGCGCAGCGCACCGGGCGCCGCCTCATGCTGCGGCTGGTCAAGGGCGCCTACTGGGACAGCGAGATCAAGCGTGCCCAACTGGACGGCCAGAGCGACTACCCGGTCTACACCCGCAAGCACCACACCGACGTGGCCTACCTGGCTTGTGCACGCCAGCTGCTGGCCGCCCCCGAGGCCATCTACCCGCAATGGGCCACGCACAACGCGCACACCGTGGCCGCCATCGTGCAGATGGCCGAAGCGCTGCATGGCGACTACCAGCCGGGTCAGTACGAATTCCAGTGCCTGCATGGCATGGGCGAGCCGCTGTACGGGCAGGTGGTGGGGGCTGGCAAGCTCAGCAGGCCCTGCCGCATCTACGCCCCGGTGGGCACGCACGCCACCCTGCTGCCCTACCTGGTGCGCCGTTTGCTGGAGAACGGCGCCAACACCTCCTTCGTGCACCGCATGGCCGATGCCACCTTCCCGCTCGACGCGCTGGTGCAGGACCCGGTGCGGCAGACCGAAACCGAGGCCGCCCGGGAGCATGCACCGCCTGGCCAGCCGCACCCGCACATCCCGCTGCCGGCCGCGCTTTACGGCGCGGCACGGCGCAACGCCAGCGGCCTCGACCTCGCGCACGAACCCACGCTGCAGCAGCTGGCCCGGCAAATGGCCGCACACACCGCGCCACGCACGGTGCGTCCGCTGCTGGCCAGCCCCATCGCGGCGGGCGAGGTGTTCACGCACGTCAACCCGGCCGACCACAGCGATGGGATCGGCACCGTGCAGCACGCCACCCGCCTGGATGTGCACGCCGCACTGCAAGCGGCGCAGGCCATCGCACCCGCCTGGGCACAAACGCCCCCCGCACAACGCGCCGCGCTGCTGGAGCGCGCCGCCGAGCTGCTGCAGGCCGACGCGCCACACAGCATGGCACTGCTGGTCCGTGAGGCCGGCAAGACCTGGGCCCACGCCGTGGCCGAAGTGCGCGAGGCGGTGGACTTTCTGCGCTACTACGCCGCACAGGTGCGGCGCGACTTCGACCACCGCACGCATGTGGCGCTGGGGCCGGTGGTGTGCATCAGCCCCTGGAACTTTCCGCTGGCCATCTTCATGGGCCAGGTGGCCGCAGCGCTGGCGGCGGGCAACCCGGTGCTGGCCAAACCCGCCGAGCAGACGCCGGCCATCGCGGCCCTGGCGGTGGAGACCCTGTGGCGCGCCGGCGTGCCATCCGCGGCCGTGCAATTGCTGCCCGGGGGCGGCCCCGAGGTGGGCATGCTGCTGGTCGAAGACCCGCGCGTGCAGGGTGTGATGTTCACCGGTTCGACCGGCACCGCCAAACGGCTGCAGAGCGCACTGGCGCAGCGGCTGAACGCGCACGGCCAGGGGGTGCCGCTGATCGCCGAGACCGGCGGCCAGAACTGCATGGTGGTCGATTCATCGGCCTTGCTGGAGCAGGTCGTGCAGGACGCTGTGGCCT
>JACCDU010699826.1_pt1 | contig 10531 bp, 20 predicted proteins | sample 7446081 | NCBI WGS metagenome assembly JACCDU01 (sample SAMN15323447, study PRJNA562643) | freshwater metagenome | isolation source: river surface water | place: USA:Blue River Watershed | collected 2017-08-17
GCTTTTTTGGAAATCTATTTTCATTGGCGAAATAGGTAAATAACCGCTTGGGTTGTATTCTGTTCCATTTCCGCTAAACGGTAATAAAAATTTAAGATCTAAATTTTGCACTACTTCGATACCATCCACATTTAATGTCAAATAACATTTGTTGTAGTTGTTTGTTGTGCAAGTAGTAACGTTATTAATATCCTTTGTAATTACTCCGGCGTTATAAAATACTATCCCGGTTGTGTAAACTTCGCGAAGATTAGGAAGATCCGGAAAGTATTGGCGGTTAACTGCTGATGCCTGGTTAATTTGTATGGTTACAAATTGATAATTTTTTACTGCGTATTCTCTGTATAACATGTATTAATATTTTATTGGTAAAAAACTGTAAATTGACAACACAAATTAGCGGTACCGGTTGCTACTGGAAGATAAATATAGCATTTAGTCCAAACAACAATACGCGGATCAAAAAACATAATCGAATTTGTATTAGATCCGTAAAAATAGTTGGTTGTAATTAATGCAGTTGCGTTATCTGTTTGAGTAGTTATTACTAATTCCTTTAACGGCATATTTTGAATAAACTGCTTACCTTGATCATCAGCCAATGTCAAAAAAGATGAAGTATTGGCCGCGCTTTGTGCTACTGATGCTCCAAAGTTAGTCAATCCAGTATTAGCTCCTTTACTCATAGTCGAAAGTACAATGCCGGTTATCGGTCTGCTTCTTAAAAATGGAATATCTGGAAACATCCAGGTAAGGGCAGTATCTGAGGCGGAAGGTACTACTTCAACTGAGTACGATCTTTTAATGCCGTAGTTATTTTGTATCATATTTATTTTGATATTTTAAAAAGGAAGGGGCGGCTTTTGTATACCGATCCGCCCCAAATACCGGATATAGTGATTAGTTAATCGGTGTCACATTCTGGCAGAGTATGCCCCTAAAAATACAAACCAAACGTGAATTTGTTGGTATTACGCTCGGCCCTACTGGGAAAGTAACTGTCAAATCATTCTTTTTATTACCAGCCAATACTACGTTTGGCTCTGTTGGGTAAAATCCAAAGTCCGCTCCATTTGCATTATCATCAAAAGGATGTCCAGTTGTTGCACCGGCACCAGGTGAAACAAATGCCGCGGTTGTAACTAAACCGGCGTTCATTTGCACTGGAGGGATGAATAAATGGCGATATAAATCCCAGGCAGTAATTACTGTACGTTGGTTAACAGTTAACTGCATAGATCCTTGATAAATAGAGTTAGCGGCTACCGCTTGAGCAGCAGTAAACGTTGGGGGCGTTCCTACTAAACTTGCAGTTGTTCCGATTGCTGGGTAAGTTAATAAACGGAAAGTTGTGTCACTTGAACCAGTTGGCACTCCAAGGAAAAATCCAATTTGATTAGCTACAAAAGCATCTTGCAAATTTAATTTTTGTTGAGTGTTGATAGATCCGTTTACGCTTTCATTTACAAGTATGTCAAACTTGTAAGAGGTTGCAGAGGCGGCCAAAGGTACTTCCATACGGAGGTAAGATTGAGATAATACGGCGTTGCCAGGGTTAAGGCCAGCGCGCTTTACGGCATTTGCGGCATTTTGAAAGGCCATCCGTTGTCCAATTTGTGAGGGCATAATAATTGATTTTTTGTTTGTTATTTAATTTTTTAAAGGTCGAAAGTGCAGTCTATGTTATTACGCGTTGTAGTATTCTTCGTCAGCTTCCATGGCGGCGTACTCTTCTGTATCTGTGCCAGCCAATACACTAATTTGTGCATCGTTATCTCCGGCCATTGCGAAGTCAGAATCACCGGCCATTGCAAAATCATCATCTCCAGCTACTACTGAAAGATCATCACCGCTGATAGTTACAGACATTTCATCTTCTGCTGCACCTAATCCGGCTAAACCAGCTTTTTGTAAAAACTTATTACCACCGTATGCAATCATACCGGCACCCAAAGCTTTACCAAAATCTGATTTCAACAAAAATGCTGGTGTTGCAATACCTAACGCAATAGGAACGATTGCTTTTACATTTTCTGATTGATTACCAAGTGCTAATTTATTTACATAACCGGCAGCAGCTACTCCGGCTAATACGCCTCCAATCTGAGTAAGTAAGTTACCTGGATTGATTGCGCCCATACTGCGGCGGCCAGAACTACGGCGGCGGCGAGTTGTTTTTTTTGATTTACGAGCCATTTTATTTTAATTTAAAGGGTTTATTTTAAGAATGAATTAATTGATTTGTTTGCAGCTTTTAACGCTTCAACAATATTCTTTTTTTGTTTAGTGTAATATTTTTTCTCATTTGAAATTACTGAAGGTGCTAAATCCTTAGTATTTTGTTTATTTTGATAAAATTTTAAATTATTATTTATACCTATCAAAACATTTTCTAAGTAATCTCTATGTTTTACAAGATTTGGTAATTGCCAATCTTTTACACCACTTACTACTTTAATGTTTACATTATGAGATTTTGTATCTTTATGTGTTGCTACTTTCTTAGTTGATGCTTTTTTGGTTGATGCTTTTTTGGTTGCAGATTTTTTTGCTTTAGATTTAGCTCTGACCATTTCGATAAATTTAGCTCTTGCAGCTAACTGTGCGGCAGATGGTTTTTTCTTAGTTGCCATGGATTATTTTTTACGGGTTAAAAAGTAAGCTGCGGCCAGTGCTGCACTTCCGATGAGTATTGTATTAGTCGAAAGTCCACCTACACCATCACCGCTATCTGATCCAGTTTCTTCTGATCCGTTTTGTTCTGATCTTGTTTCTGAATCCAAAGCTTGTTCGGCTTCCTTTGGTATATTCATATCATCGGCGGATTGTTGATCTATTGGCGTTTCTCCTTCTTCTGATGCGGCTATCTCATCGGCTTTAGCATCTAATTTCTTTTCGACAATCTGTTTTACTGCCTTTGTTGCATATTTTTTCACATCATCAGTGGTAATACCTAATTTTTTAAGATACTGTTCTGCCTTTAATAAAATAGGTACTGCGGTTGCGGCGGCCGATGCCAATACTGGATCACCTATACTGTTATCGAAACCGGCAAATTGTGGTTTTTTCTTAGCACCTAATCCAATGTTTATAGATAGCGTTCTGTAATTACCGCCAATAGTTTCCCAAAACTTTTTAAGCTTTGCGGCATCTTTTTGCTGCGCCAGGTATAATTTACTACCAAGCTTCAAAGCATTAAGTTTTACCAATAATAAAAAAGCATTACGCGCGGCGGCCGTTGCCGGGTTAAATTTCAAAACTACCTTACCGGCTTTTTTGATCTTATCCTTAATCTTGCTTTTTAATTGTTTACGGCGTTCTATTTTTTCAGCTCTTGTACGTTTTACTTTGCCGATTCCGGCTACTGCGACTAATGCCATAGGTTTTTTGTCAATTTTGTATGTGAATTGTTTACGGTTGTTGAAAGTTGGCAGAACCGGATCTACCCATATTTCTTTATCTGTATTTGGGTTAAGGCAAATAAATACATGGTGTGGTAATTTGTCCAAAAGTTTATAGCTGGCAAATCTGTAACACCAATTTATTTTCATGCCTCTACGTTGCCAGGCAGAAAGTATACCGGCGATAAATAAAGAATAAGATTTACAATCTAAACCTACGCGCGGGTTTGCTCCAAGCGCGATAATTGCGGATGGTGATCGTAAGGTCTGTTGGGTATCCGGTTCTATTTTGTAGTGCGTGTTTGTTTTAAGATAGTCATATACCTTCCTGGCTATTGTTTCGGCATTTCGGCCGGCAAACTGATCAGCAATCCGATCATAATCCTTCGCATACATTGAATGCGTACGAAGAATGCCGGTAATAATATCACCGACTGCCTGGTTATGAACAATAACCTGGCGTTTGTTTTGAAAGGATGGTAATTTTTGAAGTAAGGTAGGCACTATCCTAATGTAGTTTTGATTGGCAAACTAATACCGTCTACATTAGCGGTACCTACAAAAGTAGCTTGTAACGCTGCCGGGGTTGATCCTTTGCTTTTTACAATTTGCTTTAATGTTTGGAAGATACCGGCAAGTGATGGTTTGAGGTCCAATGTAATTAAGCTTTTGGCGTTTGGTAAAATACTTACTTTATTAAAGCTTTCAATACTGGCTACTTGTTTGCCGGTTACATACAATGCACCAACAATACTATTTAATGTAGCAGATGATCCGGTAGGATTATTTGCGCCAAGGGTAACCTTTATTTTTTTTCCTTTAAGATCAATACCAAGTTTCTCCAAACTAAACTGTGTTGCAGATGCCAGTTTCTTTTTACCCAATAACAAGTAAACAAGTCCGGCACCGGCGGCCAAAATGAATAAATTTTTAGGATTCATAATACCAAAGTTACATTATGTTAAATAGGAATTGAAATTTTTTTGCAAAATTTTGCGGAATAATGTCTTTTTAGTGCAAAAATCTGTAACTTTGCCCCGCGCACTTGGGGGAGCGCGGGGCAAAAAGTATTTTATTGCACTTTCGACATTTAAATAAAAAAAGTACATAGTATTTGGAAATTCACTTTTTTATTCTACCTTGCACCCATAACATAGAACTGTGGCCGAGTATAATGGCCAAATTATCATGCAACATAATGAGCAGATTGCCGGAAAGGCACAAGAGCAAACGCACACTATCGAATTGAATCAGCGACAAGTTGATCTATTGGCGAGGGTGTTAGGTTATTTTGAAATTAACATGGAGTACGAAGAAACTACGCGCACCTGGATAGACGAGCAAAAAGTTATTGCGGCCATGAATCCAAACACAAAGCGCGAATTTGATCAGCTGGCTTTATCGTTTAAAATTTTATCATCATTTTCAAAATAACATACGATGCGACATAGAATAAACGAAAGAAATTTAGGTTATAGCACTTTAGATGCTGCGCCAAAAAAACGAAATCAAAAATTAAATGCAGATGAGTTAGAAACCATTGCAATGATTATCTCCAATGTTTATGATGCAATGGAAAAGGATGAAATAACCAGCACATGGACTGATGGCGGAAGGATTACATTATCCTTAACTGGCGAACAAATGTTTGATTTGTTTGAGGCTAAAAGAAAATTAAATTTTTAAACATCAAAACAAATAAAAAATGAGCAATCAACATTTGGCTCCGGCCTTTCCGCACCATCCCATCCAGGATAAATTTGGATCTGTTATCATGAATCTTGGTTTATCTAAGATTGAATTATTTACTATCATCGTTGCAGCTCAATTATCTGCTGCACATAGTGAAAAGTATTTGCCCGAAACTATCGCAGAAGAGGCTTACAACATTGCGCTTTCAACCTTTGAAAAGTTGGAGGAGGAATTGGCCAAAACTGCTACCAATCAACCAAAATCAACCTTAATACATGGCAAAGACGGAGAAAATAACAGTTGATTATGATCAGCTGCTTAACCTCCGCCATTACAAGCATGGCTATACTCCGCCACAAGAGCAAGTATTCTTAAAAATTAGCAATCACACCATAGGCACCGCTGGAAACTTTATTGTTTTCAGCGGATTGCCAAAGGCCGGTAAGTCCACATTTATTCATGCCGCGTTAGCAAGTAGAGAGATGCACTACAAAAACATTTTTAATATTTCGCTTGATACTGATCCATTGCGGCCATTTATTGGATATTTCGATACAGAGTCAGCGGAATATGATTTTTACCGAAACTTGGAACGGATAAAACAATTTACTAATAAGGAAAAGTTTTCGGAATATTTTTCCGCATTTAATACGCGCCAGGATGGGGCGGAGATGAATCGGATGCTTATCGAAACTTATATAAAAAACTATCCGGTATCTGTTGTTGTTGTGGATGGGTTACTTGATCTGATCAAAAACTATAATGACGAAATAGAATCCAGGCAGCTTATTGATTGGCTTAAAGCTATTACTGCCCAGTACAAAGTTTTGATTATCGGCGTGATTCATACCGGAAAAAAGGATAATCATACTTTAGGGCATTTCGGATCTATGGCTGATCGTTACGCACAGTCTGTATTGGAGGTGATAAAGGATCGGGAAACTGATACTTATCAGTTGCACCCTAAATATTTACGATCTTCGGCAGATTTTGATCCAATAGCTATTAAGTGGAGTGGCGGAAGTTATGTAGAAACCACTATAATAAATAACGCCCAGCAAATGCCAAAGAAGGCTGCCAGGCGTTAAGATGCACAACATAGATGCACTTTCTATGCACAAAAATACATTTTTTAATTTACAAACAAAATAAACATGAAATTTTTAGAGAAAAAATCGGCATTCGAAACGGCCGACAATTTGTTAATTCATACTTACGATGTAGAACGAGCATTACAAGTATGTAACCGGATTTTGACGCTTACCAGGATACCGGAGGTTAGATGGCATTACACCGTTGTGCGTTATGTTTTACTCCTTAAAAAATTTACCGGACATGGCTCTTAAACAATACACTGCGATTATATTCATCCAGGACAGAGAGTATCCCATAAAATACCGAAAGATTACTAACTTGGAAAGGTTTATGATCTTCGCAGTTAGCAAGTATCCTTACTGTACTGCGGTTAATTTTTACAATAAAGAAACCAAAGAATTTTACAAACAATTAAAACCGTAATAATGTCAAGAGAAGAATTTTATTATAAACAATTAATTAAATGCTACGATATAATGTTAAGACACGAAAAGATTTTTTGGAGTTTATTTATATCACTCAGCATTTCTGTTGCTTTAAATTTATACTTAATTTTAAATAAATAATAATGGAAACAAAAAAGAAATACACCAAGGAAAGATATCGTGGGCATCGCATACAGATCAATTTAAATGATGCCGAATGGGTTAAATTGCAATTGCTGGCCAGTCATAAAAAGACTTCAAAAAATGATTTTATTAGGTATGTGATAGATAGGCTTTATGATCAAATTAAACCGATTGAAAATGCTTAAAAATATTAGGTATATATTATTGGCAATACTTTGTTGTGTGCTGTTTTTTGGTTGCAATCCAGAACCAGAATTTTACATTAATGGTAAACCATTTTACACAAGGTCAAGGTGTGTAGAAAGTAAGACTGAAACAAATTGGGAATACCATTATGGGTATAATATGTTTCGTGGAAAATGGGAATATCATTATGGCCCAAATACTAAAACTGAATGTACGCGATATGTCATAGATACTGTCGAAATAAAATAGCACATAACGTTTTGCAGCCTTACGCAGTGAGGGCTTTTAACCACTGTACTAACTTAAAAGAACAAAATTATGAGTAAAGAAAAAATGTCAAACAAAGTACATAATCCCTCATTGCGTAAGAATGCTGTTAGTGGTTCGTTGCATCAAATGAGGGCTATTAACACATTTAAAGAAATGGAAAAAGAACTTGCAACATTAAAGAATGATGTTTCCTTTCGTGAATACATTGGATTTGAAATGTGTATGAAGATTTTTTGTAAAAGGTATGAAAAGTGGATTGTTGTCAACAGCAATGACCACTAACTTACAAATAGGCGAAACTTTATTTCGTAAATAAATGTTACTAGGATTATACTTGGATTAAAAATTGACAAAGCTTTACTGTAAAGGATGTAAAGTATTTACAAAAACAAAGCTCCCAATAGACATTGGGAGCTTTTCACTTAAACAATAAAAGGTAATTATGAACGAACTATCGAAAGAGCAAATATAGCGAAATAGCTACTATCGCCAAAGGAATAATACTTATTGTTGTTGTTGGTATTGTTTTTTGCAGCTTAGCGTACCAATTAGATAAACCGGCTGAGTAATTTTTGATGGCATTTGGATACCTGGGCGAAACCTCATAATATTTTTGATCTGCTAATCTTAAAGCAAATTGGGCGGTATCTGTGCTTTTCTTTAGGTTATTACCTACTAAACGTAAATAATCCTTTGCCCAATCGTTTAAGGTTGCAAATTTGGCGTAATTGTACTTTGGAGCTTCCGGTAATGGGTTGCCTCTGGTGGCGTTGGGTTGTTTCTTAGGATTATTTATAAAGGTGATTCCGGATGCGTTATTATGCGTTGTGATCTTGGCGTTATTAAAACCTCCGGTTTCATGCGCTACTTGCGCCAATGCCAATACTAAACTATTACCGGATAGTCCGGCATTAGATAACGCGGCGGCTACCTTCTTTAAATTATCCTGGTTAATCTTAGTTGGCATCTGTTCCAAATATATGTCCAATACCGGCAGCAATAGTCGAAAGTGCAATGGTTTGCTCTCCTTTAGTAAATAATACTATACCGGCTGCAATACTTACCAATCCGCTAACGGTTGTTTTCCAGTTGATGAGAAATTTTTTCATGTTATTTGTTTTTATAGAAATTTATTAAAAAATCGGTTTTTTCTTCTATCCTGGCTAAACGATCAGTAACATCTGTAATTGTATCTATATGCTTTTCCAGTTGTTTGATCCTGGCATTGGTTGCGCCGTAAAATATGCCAATGGGTAGTACGAAACCAGCTAATTGTATAAGTGTTTCCGACATACTAAGGTAATAATAAAGCTATTTTGTATAGTGTACCTCCAATTACTAAAGGCAAATGTAAGCCGCTTGATCCTCCAGCTGTAACCGCTAAAGTAAGATTATTAATTTCTATTGTTTGCGCGCCTATGTAAACTCTATTTGCGCTGGTGTCTGCTTTAACATAACCAGTAGAAACGCTATCATAACCAATAACTGCCTGATTATTTCCATCGTTAAAACTTGCAACCGCACCAATGTTTATTACCTGGTTAACACTATCATAATAAATAATTGTATCCTTAAAAGAAGGAATTGGATCATCTGTATAATAAGGGACAGTATCTATACCTGGACCAGAACTATATAATGTAGGTACGCTTACTTGCTTTGTGTATGTAATTGATGCCATTATTGATTAATTTTTTTAATTACATAAACCTCCCCATTGGTAGCACCGCGAAAGTCTAAGATATACTCTGTAACGTCTATTTCATCTGAATTTCCGCCAATATTTAAAGAATTACCTACCGTAATAGGAAAATTGTTTACATATATGGTATATGGCGAATTGTTAATAAATGTAATTGCGTTACAATTTGCGATAATTCGCTGATTGGTAGTATAGTATGCAATATCGGTTCTGTATTGTCTATCCATTTTTAAATGTTGAAAGTGCAATTTATTTGCGAGTGATTAAAATAACGGTTACAAGTCCAGCGGCAATAAGTGGAGCATATTTTTTTAGAAAAGATACGCTTTGCTCGCTTAGTGCGTCAATAGGTGATTTTTCGTAGGCAGTTTTAGTTTCTGCTTGATACTGCTCTTCGGTTTTTACGCCTTGATCAACAAACTTTTTTAAATTAATTTGTCCGGCTCCAGGTTGAAATTTAAAACCGTATTCTTTACCCGATGGATCTTTAAATACAAACCAAACTTTGGCTTTCTTTACAGATTTTATATCTCGCGGATTTACACCGGTAAGATCTATTTTATATGTGACGAGTTTACCAATCAATCCGCCTTTGGGTACTTTACGGAAAGGCTTTTGATCTTTGCTACTACGGTATAATTCTACCGGCTTGGCGGCAAATACTTTTTTTCCTTTAAGATCCGACAATCTGAACTCCATTATTGATTTCTAAGCATTGTTAACAAAAAAGACAATCTATCCGCTGGCATTGCATCAAGCTTTTCAAAATCTGCTTGTGTTACTCCTTTGGCCACAAGTGATTCTATTGTTGATTCCAGGCTTGTATCTATACCGGCCATGGCCATAGGTCGCGCGTATTGTTGCGTTTGTGGCGTTGGTGTTACATGATTGCTCACTACATTAGCGGATAGGTTGGTAAGGAAACTGGCAATAATATTTTGTACTGCCGGGTTACCCATAATCCCAGCTATTAAGCTTTGCGGTTGCGCTTGATCTTCCAGCTCTTCGTCTGTTTCCGGTTCTGCTTCAAGTTGATTCTTTAATGCTCCGATTTCGGCTCTCATGTTTCTAAGCTCCTCCATCATGTGTCCGCCCAATCCTCTACCTTCCCAATACTGATTCTTTTCTTCCAGTGTATACTTTTTTTCGTATGGTAACGAAAGAAACACCGGTGTTTTATCGTCAATGCCGGCCTTTGGTACGGTTTTGTATATTTTTATTTTGAATGATCCATTCTCTACGCGAGATAGAAACCTGGAAAGCATTTCTTCGCCTTCCTCCAGGTCTTTCCCTTCGTATATTTTACGGCGTTCTTTACCTTCATATATCGCAAATGCCGGTTGGCCGTTTTCGCGATACTCTTCCAGGATGCTTTCGATAGAGTATGTCATTACTTTTTAATTTGGTTTGGGTAGTAATAATAAATACCAAAGCAAAAGCTAAATGGCACCGTTGCGCCTAAGTTTTGTCCGGATGCTACATTGACATAGCTTTTTTGGAAATCTATTTTCATTGGCGAAATAGGTAAATAACCGCTTGGGTTGTATTCTGTTCCATTTCCGCTAAACGGTAATAAAAATTTAAGATCTAAATTTTGCACTACTTCGATACCATCC
>JACCDU010477393.1_pt1 | contig 10528 bp, 10 predicted proteins | sample 7446081 | NCBI WGS metagenome assembly JACCDU01 (sample SAMN15323447, study PRJNA562643) | freshwater metagenome | isolation source: river surface water | place: USA:Blue River Watershed | collected 2017-08-17
ATCTACATCATCGATATCCAACAATCACTTGCACTAATTGATAGCGCATATGAGTTTATTAAGAATGAGGTTGCTAAGGGCGGCCACGTTCTATTTGTTGGAACAAAGAAGCAAGCACATGAACCAATCAAGCAACAATCAGCACGTGTGGGAATGCCATATGTAACTGAGCGCTGGTTAGGTGGAATGCTTACTAACTTCCCAACTGTTTACAAGCGCGTTCAACGCCTTAAAGAGTTGGAAGCATTAGAGACAGCTAATGATCAATTATTAACCAAGAAGGAATTGCTTGTTCTTCGCCGGGAGCGCGAGAAGTTAAACAAGAACCTTGATGGTATTCGCAACATGACCAAGCTACCTTCAGCAATTTGGGTAGTAGATACTAAGAAGGAACACCTTGCAGTGGCAGAGGCAAAGAAGCTGGGAATTCCAGTTGTTGCAATTCTTGATACTAACTGTGATCCAGATGAGGTTGATTTCAAGATTCCTGGAAATGATGATGCAATCCGTTCAATCGCACTTCTTACTCGCGTAATGACAGATGCAATTGCTGCTGGATTATCACTTCGTTCACAACAAGCAGCAAAGATTGCAGATGCTGCAGCAAAGGAAGCAGCTGAAAAGGCTTCTGCAACTGCAGATCAACCACTGGCTGATTGGGAGAAGGATTTAATTAAGGAACCAACTGCTGATGTTGCTAAGACAGAAACTGCAGGTGCTTAATTGGCATACTCAGCAGATGATGTAAAGCGCCTGCGCGAATTAACCGCGGCAGGTATGTTGGATTGCAAGAAAGCATTAGATGAAGCAGATGGCGATTTTGATAAAGCTGTTGAGATCATCCGTGTTAAAGGTCTAAAGGGAGTTACCAAGCGTGAAGGTCGTGCGACCTCAAATGGTTTAGTAACTGCCAAGGCTGAAGGCGATCTTGGTGTGATGCTAGAACTTAACTGCGAAACAGATTTCGTAGCAAAGGGTGAGCGTTTCCAAGAGTTAGCTGATGAATTGTTAAATCACCTTGCATCTTCAAAGATCGCAGATCTATCTGCCTTCCTTGCCTCAAAACTTCCATCAGGTAAAACTGTGCAGGAGAGAGTAGATGAGGGCAATGCAACACTTGGTGAGAAGATTGAAATCAAGCGCATCTCAGTACTAACTGGCTCACCAGTTGCACTGTACTTACACAAGACTTCACCTGATCTTCCAGCACAAGTTGGCGTTCTTGTTCAATTAAAGAATGCAGCAGCAGAGGCCGGACGCGATATCGCACAACACATTGCAGCATTTGCGCCGCAATTTATTAGCCGCGATCAAGTTCCAGCAGATCAGATTGAGAAAGAGCGTCGCCTTGCAGAGGAGACAGCTCGCAATGAAGGAAAGCCAGAGGCGGCAATTGCAAAGATTGTGGAAGGTCGCGTAACTGGTTTTGTGAAGGAAGTTTCACTTCTAGAGCAAGCATTCGCAAAGGATGCAAAGAAGACTGTCCAACAAATTCTTGATGAGGCTAAGACCGCCGTGTCCGCCTTCAATAGATTCCGAGTGGGTCAGTAAACTTAAGTTCAGTAACAGTAATTAGATAAGGAGCGCTTGTGCCACGTAAAGGTTATAAACGAGTGCTCCTTAAATTATCTGGTGAAGTATTTGGTGGCGAAAAAGGCATCGGTGTAGATCCCGATGTAGTCCACGATGTAGCAACTCAAATCGCAGATGTAGTTCGTAGTGGAACTGAGATGGCGATTGTAGTTGGCGGCGGTAATTACTTCCGTGGTGCAGAGTTACAACAGCGCGGCATGGATCGCGCTCGCGCAGATTACATGGGCATGCTCGGTACCGTTATGAACTGTTTAGCATTACAAGATTTTCTAGAAAAAGAGGGAATTGAAACCCGCGTGCAAACTGCAATAACTATGGGTCAGGTTGCCGAACCATATGTTCCACGCAGAGCAATTCGTCACTTAGAAAAAGGACGGGTTGTAATTTTTGGTGCAGGCGCTGGAATGCCATTCTTTACAACAGATACAGTGGCAGCACAACGTGCACTTGAAATCGGAGTCAATGCCTTACTTCTTGCTAAATCTGGTGTTGATGGTGTTTACAGCGCAGATCCTCGTAAAGATAAATCAGCAACTAAGTATGAAAATATTTCCTACGATGAGGTTTTATCTAAATCATTAGCGGTAGCAGATGCAGCAGCTTTTGCTCTTTGCCGAGAGAACAATCTGCCAATTGTGGTCTTTGATCTGAAGAAAAATGGCAATATCAAGCGTGCGGTTAAAGGCGAAGGTATCGGAACTCTAGTTTCTTAACTAGAATAACGATTACTTAAAGGGGAGTTAAATGTCTGATCTAAATGCTCAATTAGCCGATTGCAATGTGAAGATGAATAAGGCTATTGATGTGGCAAAAGAGGATTTCGCAGCAATTCGTACCGGTCGTGCCCACCCAGCGATGTTTGCCAAGTTGATGGTGGATTACTACGGCACCGGAACACCACTTGCCCAACTTGCAACTGTGCAGGTTCCAGAGGCACGTCTGGCATTAATTACTCCGTACGATAAAGGCGCACTTGCTGCAATTGAAAAGGCGATTCGCGATTCAGATTTAGGTGTTAATCCTGGCTCTGATGGAGTTGTAATTCGAGTTAACTTTCCACAATTAACTGAAGAGCGTCGTAAAGAGTTTATTAAGGTCGCAAAGGCAAAGGCGGAAGATTCCAAGGTTGCAATCAGAGGAGTGCGCCGTATTGCAAAAGAGGCAATGGAAAAATTAGAAAAAGATGGCAAGGTTGGTAAGGATGATCTAGTTCGTGCTGAAAAAGAGCTAGAGAAAGTTACATCTGATCACGTAGCCAAGATTGATGAGCTTTTAAAGCATAAAGAAGCTGAACTTTTAGAAGTTTAAAATGGCTGATCTGCATTCAATTAATGATGCGATAAACAAACGCGCAGGACGAAAGCTTCTGCCATCGATTTTAGTTTCACTATCTCTACTTACCTTAATCTTTGGTTCAATCTCATTGGAGCCTAAATTATTTTTAGCCCTGATCTGCGTTGTAATTATGTTGGGCGTTCGCGAGTTAACACATGCATATCGCGCAGGTGGAATTGAACTACCAGATCTGCCAATCATGGCGGTTTCTCTAGTTATTTTGCTCGCCTCTTGGTTTGGTGGAACTGAAGGGCTTGCCGTCTCAACTGGTTTATCAATTCCAATCTTAATGTTCTTCTTGCTTTTGATCTCGCAAAAGGATTTTATTAAGAGATCAACCTCTGCCGTATTTGCTGTTTTTTATCTTGCAGTGCTTGGTGGATTTATTCTCTTGGTTGCCAATGATGCAGATGGTGGAAAGCGAATCTTGGCGCTAGTTATTTTGATTTCTTGCAATGACACCTTTGCCTACTTTGCCGGAGTCTTATTTGGAAAGCACAAGATGGCGCCCACGATTAGCCCAAAGAAATCTTGGGAGGGTTTAATCGGTGGCTTAATCGCCTCCTTAATCGGCGGTGGCTTGGTATTTCATTTCGCATTTGAAACCGCTTGGTATGTCGGAAGCGCAATTGGCGTGATGACAGTTGTAACTGCAACATGTGGTGATCTAATTGAGAGTGCGATCAAACGTGATTTAGCAATTAAAGATATGTCTAATTTACTGCCAGGCCATGGTGGCATTATGGATCGCTTAGATTCAGCATTATTTACGGCACCTGCTGTTTGGTTTGCCTTTGAATTAATTAATCGGTACTTATAGTGGTTGATTTAGTCTTTGATCCACCAGCTGAGAAAAAGAAAGCACCAATTCACTTAGCTGATCTAACTGTTGCAGAGCGCAAAGCACGGGCAGAGGAGCTTGGACTACCAGCCTTTCGCGCCAATCAATTAGCGGTGCATTTTTTTACACATTACAACGATGATCCAGAATCATGGACCGATATTCCTAAAGAGCTTCGCCAACCATTAGCCGATGCGTTCTTGCCAAAGTTACTTACCTTCGTTCGCACAATTACCTGCGATGGCGGCAAGACTCGTAAAGATTTATGGCGCCTGCATGATGGTGTTTTAGTTGAATCAGTTTTAATGAAGTACTCAGATCGCACAACTGTTTGTATTTCATCACAGGCTGGATGCGGAATGAACTGCCCATTTTGCGCAACTGGTCAAGCGGGATTAACTAGAAACTTAACTGCGGGTGAAATTACAGCACAGGTTGTTATGGCTGCTAAATCATGTGCTGCTGGTAATTTACCCGGTGGAGAGACCCGTTTATCCAATGTGGTATTTATGGGAATGGGAGAGCCACTAGCTAATTACAAACCAGTGATGCAATCAGTTAGAAATCTAACTACACCACAACCAAATGGTTTAGGAATTGGCGCAAGATCAATTACCGTTTCAACAGTTGGCTTAGTAAATGGTATTGATAAGTTAATTGATGAGGATATTCCAGTAACACTTGCTATCTCATTACATACTCCAGATGATGAATTACGGGACACCTTGGTGCCAATTAATTCACGATGGAAGGTAAAGGAGGTGCTACAAGCAGCAGATCGATACGAGGCAAAGACCGGCCGTCGTTATTCAATTGAGTACGCCTTAATTCGAGATATCAATGATCAAGCATGGCGGGCAGATTTGCTGGGAAGATTATTAAAAAATAAAAATGCACATGTAAATCTAATTCCATTAAACCCAACACCAGGTTCTAAATGGACCGCATCTCGGCCCGAGGATGAACGAGCATTTGTTGAGATCCTGGAAGGTTATGGCGTTCCGGTAACGGTGCGCGATACCCGAGGCCGGGAGATCGATGGAGCATGTGGTCAATTAGCCGCCGCCGAAGTATCCTCGGCTAAGTAAATCTTTAGATTATTTAAAATAGAAAGGTTTTAAAGTGAAGGCGCTTAAGAATTTTGTTAATGGAAAGTTTGTTGATTCTAAATCTGGCAAAACTACAGAGTTAATAAATCCAGCAACTGGTAAAGCATTTGCTACAGCGCCAAACTCAAATGAGGCAGATATTGATGCTGCACTTCAAGCCGCCGCTGCCGCCTTTCCTGGCTGGCGCGATGCAACTCCATCTGTTCGCCAAAAAGCCTTACTAAAAATTGCCGATGCACTAGAGGCAAATGCCGAAAAATTAGTTGCGATTGAATCAGAGAATTGCGGAAAACCGATCTCGGTAACGATGAGTGAAGAGATTCCACCAATGATTGATCAAATCAGATTTTTCGCCGGAGCTGCGCGTAATCTTGAGGGTAAATCAGCTGGTGAGTACATGAATGGCATGACCTCATTTATTCGCCGCGAACCAATTGGTGTTTGTGCACAAGTAACACCATGGAATTACCCAATGATGATGGCGGTATGGAAGTGGGCACCAGCAATTGCTGCAGGAAACACTGTGGTTTTAAAGCCTTCAGATACAACACCAGCATCAACATTATTTATGGCAGAGATTATGAGTGAGTTTTTGCCGGCGGGTGTATTTAATGTTGTTTGCGGAGAGCGTGACACTGGCCGTGCTTTAATTTCTCACAAAATTCCAGCGATGGTTTCAATTACTGGATCAATTCGAGCCGGTATTGAGGTTGCAAAATCAGCTGCAGATGATGTGAAGAAGGTTCACCTGGAACTAGGTGGTAAAGCACCAGTTGTTGTCTTTGCTGACTCTGATTTAGCAGCAGCGGCTGAAACAATTGCCATCACCGGCTTCTTTAATGCTGGTCAAGATTGCACAGCTGCAACTCGCGTAATTGTTGAGACTTCTGTATATGACAAATTTGTCGAATTAATTGCAAATGAAGCAAATACCAAGATTGCAGTTGGTAATCCTGATGAGGATGTATTAGTTGGGCCAGTAAATAATAAGAATCAATTAGAGCGAGTCAAGGGATTTATTGATCGCCTGCCTGCACACGCAAAAATTGTTGCTGGCGGCAAGGTATTAGATCGCCCAGGCTTTTTCTTTGCACCAACCGTTGTTGCTGATTTAAAACAAGATGATGAGATCATTCAAAATGAGGTATTTGGACCGGTAATTACTGTTCAAAAATTTACCGATGAGGCCCAAGCAATCCAATATGCAAATGGTGTCGAATACGGCTTGGCATCTAGCGTTTGGACAAAGGATCATGGCCGAGCAATGCGTCTTGCCAAGGCATTTGATTTTGGTTGCGTCTGGATCAACTGCCACATTCCATTGGTTGCCGAGATGCCTCATGGTGGATTTGGTCGATCTGGTGTTGGCAAGGATCTTTCAGCCTATGGATTTGAGGATTACACCCGCATCAAACATGTCATGACCAATATCAACGCCTAAATCCTCAATCACTGGTTGAGATATCAGACTTACTAAATCATTAATTTGTTATGGAAATGTGCTGGAAAGTGGCGGATAGAGGTCTAGGATTTTGCCAATCCGAGCAGCTGAATTAATCAGCTCCGATCAGAAAGTGGTGCAATGGCCAACAACGGTTCCAACACAAATCAAGATAAGTTAAATAAATTAGCTGCAGATAATTCGATTCCATCCGAAATTAAAAATTTAATTTCAAAATCATTATCACGCAGAACTGTGTTGGCAGGAGTTGGTGGTGCAGGAGCAGCAGTTGCACTTGCTTCATGTAGCAGTGGTGGCGGATCAAGCGCTGAAACTGTGCGTTGGGCAAACTGGACTGAGTATTTAGATTATGACGAGGCAAGTGGCGAGAATCCATCTTTAGTTGATTTCGCAAAAGCAAATGGCATTGAAGTTTCATACAAAGAGGCAATTTTAGATAATGATGAGTTCACCGCTCCATTACTAGATAAATTGCAATCTAAAAAAGATATTGGTTATGACTTAGTAACACTTACCGACTGGATGACCGCTCGTTGGATTCGCTTGGGTTACACCGCGAAGTTCACAGATGGCAGCATTCCAAATAAGAGCAATTTGAAAGCTTCACTACAAAATCCATCATTTGATCCAGGCCGCAACCAATCACTACCTTGGCAAGGAATCATGGCTGGTATTGGCTGGAACACTGAAAAGATTCCTGGCGGAGTTAAATCTGTTGCGCAATTATTCTCACCAAAAAATAAGGGCAAGGTTGTTGTGCTATCTGAAATGCGCGACACCATGGGCTTGATCTTGTTACACCTAGGCATTGATCCATCTAAGGATTTCACCGAGGATCAATTTATGAAGGGTATTGAGTTCCTCGATAAGCAAGTTAAAGATGGCATCGTTATTGGTGTTAGAGGAAATGAGTACACCCAAGATCTTCGTGACGGAAATGTTTGGGCGGTTGTCGGCTGGTCTGGCGATATGTTCCAATTAAAGGCAGAGTCTGAAGGCAAGTTTGACTTCGTGATCGCTGAAGAGGGCGGAATGATTGCAAATGACAACCTAATGATTCCATCAACTGCAACAAATAATGCCGGTGCTGAGAAGTTGATTAATTACTACTACGACCCAGCGATTGCTGCAAAGGTTGCCGCATTTGTTAATTATGTTTGCCCAGTTGAAGGTGCTCAGGCTGAGATGGAGAAGATCGATCCAGCTCTTGCCAAGAGTGAGTTCATCTTCCCAACTGCAAAGACCAACTCACAACTTAAGATATTCCGTGCACTGACAGCAGCAGAAGAGACTAAATTCCAAACTGCGTTTCAATCGGTGGCTGGTAACGCTTAATGGCAGTTGATGCGTCAACTTCTGCTAAAGGCGATTTAATATTAAAAAATCTCACCAAGACTTACGGTGATTTCAACGCAGTAGATGATCTCTCATTAGTAATTCCAAAGGGATCATTCTTTGCACTACTTGGTCCATCTGGTTGTGGCAAAACTACAACCTTGCGAATGATCGCAGGTCTTGAAGAGCCAACATCTGGCAGCATCTTTGTTGGCACAACTGATATCACCGACATGAAACCGTACAAGCGTCCGGTAAATACTGTTTTCCAAAATTACGCATTATTTCCACATCTATCTATCTTTGAAAATATTGCATTTGGACTTCGTCGTCGCGGCGTTAGCGATGCTGAAGTTAAAGCACAGGTAGATAAGGTATTAAATCTTGTGGAACTGCCACAACTTGCTGAGCGCAAACCAAATCAATTATCTGGTGGTCAGCAACAACGTATTGCAGTGGCCCGTGCCATTGTTAATCGCCCAGCACTTTTACTACTTGATGAGCCACTTGGCGCACTTGATCTAAAGCTGCGTCGCCAGATGCAGATTGAACTTAAGTGGATTCAAACTGAAATTGGCATCACCTTCGTGCATGTAACACATGATCAAGAAGAGGCGATGACGATGGCAGACACCATTGCAGTTATGAACAAAGGCAAGATCGAGCAAATGGGTGCACCTGATGAACTATATGACTCACCCAAAACTAAGTTTGTTGCTAACTTCTTAGGTCAATCAAATCTAATTCCTGGAACTATTGCCGGCACAGATGGCGATAATCTGGTGATTGATCTCTACGGCACCAAGGTGGCAGTTCCTAAAAAGCGCAGCTCTGCGCAAGGAAGTTCAGTATTAGTTGGAATTCGCCCAGAGAAGTTCCGTATCGCTGCAGAGGGCAAAGGCGCAACTGGAAATGTTCTAACTGGCGGTGTTGTATCTGATGTTTCATACATCGGAGTATCAACTCAGTACCAAGTTGAAATGCCATGGGGCAAAGAGTTAATGGTCTTTGAACAAAATGATGATGATGAGGATTTCTTACATAAAGGCGAGAAGGTCACATTGTCATGGGAGCCAGTATTTTCATTTGTGCTAGATGGCAGTGAAAATGCATCATCAGGATCTAATTAACAATGGCGGCAATTAGCAGGCCAAGTGGCAAGGTTTTTGCATTAAAGGATAATAAATCTCTATTTCCATACCTTCTGCTAGCACCTGGCATGCTTTGGTTGTTCATGTTTTTCATCTTACCAATTGTTAATTTGGCACAGATGTCCACAAAAACTAACTCTGGTGAAACTGGTCAATTTGAACAAAGCTACAGATTTGCCAACTTTATTGATTCATTTAAGGATGCAAGCGGTCAGTTTGGTAGATCATTTTTATATGCAATCTTGGCAACATTAATTGCACTAGCCATTGCCTATCCACTTGCATATGCAATCGCCTTTAAATCAGGTAAGTGGAAAAATGTTTTGTTAGTTCTTGTAATCGCACCATTTTTTGTTTCATTTCTACTTCGTACAATCGCTTGGAAACAGATCCTTGGTGAAGAGGGACCGGTTACTGCAATTCTTAGAGCGCTTCACATTATTTCCCCGCAAACCACATTAACTGCTAGCGCCTTCGCAGTTGTTACCGGTTTGGCTTACAACTTCCTGCCATTTATGACACTGCCAATTTACGCTTCCTTAGAACGTATTGATCCCAGAACTCTTGAGGCATCTGGTGATCTATATGCAAATGGCTTTACCACCTTTAGAAAGGTAACACTTCCACTTTCTATGCCCGGAGTTGTTGCTGGAACATTGCTGACATTTATTCCAGCAGCTGGTGATTACATCAACGCAAATATTTTGGGAAATCCAAATACCAAGATGCTGGGAAATGTAATTGAGGCCCGCTTCTTTAAGATTGTTGATTACCCAACCGCTGCAGCCCTGTCATTTACATTAATGGCTGCCATTTTAGTTTTGATCACACTTTATATTCGTAAATCTGGAACAGAGGAGTTGGTATGAAATCACTAACTCGCTGGTTCTCTAAAAATTTAATTCGTATATACGCGGCTATCGCATTTATTTACCTATTTATTCCAGTTCTTTATACATTCATTTTCTCTTTCAATGATTCAGGTAAAACCAACCTAATTTGGAAGGGCTTTACCTTTGAGAAGTGGAGCAATCCATGTGGTGCTCCAGATATCTGTAGTGCACTTGGAAACTCATTTTTAATCGGCTTTAGCTCAACCTTTGTCGCCACTGTTTTGGGAACATTGATTGCTTTTGCCTTGGGTAGATACAAGTTCAAAGGTCGCTCAACTACAAATCTTTTGATCTTCTTGCCAATGGCAACACCTGAAATTGTTCTTGGTGCATCACTTCTTACCATGTTTATCAATGTTGGTTTAAATACCTCACTACTAACAACCATAATCGCTCACGTAATGTTTTGTATCTCCTTTGTTGTAGTAACTGTTAAGGCACGTATTGCATCGCTGGATCCACGACTTGAGCAAGCAGCGATGGATTTGTATGCAAATGAGTGGCAAACCTTCCGCCGGGTTACCTTCCCATTAGTTTTGCCAGGTATTGCAGCAGCCGCTCTTCTTGCTTTCTCTTTATCCTTTGATGATTTCATCATCACCAACTTCACCTCCGGAACTGTAAATACCTTTCCAAAGTTTGTTTATGTCTCAGCAGGACGAGGAATTCCAGCACAGGCAAATGTGATTGGCTCTGCGATGTTTATTATCGCTGTAGCAATCGTGATCATTGGCCAAGTATTAGGAAGCAAACGCAAAAGTAAGGTTTAACTAGTACGCTTTATTCATGGCAAACCTAGGAAATATGTA
>JACCDU010639384.1_pt1 | contig 10513 bp, 8 predicted proteins | sample 7446081 | NCBI WGS metagenome assembly JACCDU01 (sample SAMN15323447, study PRJNA562643) | freshwater metagenome | isolation source: river surface water | place: USA:Blue River Watershed | collected 2017-08-17
GCCGGTTTTCTCGCCACGCACCACTTCCAGCAGCTTCATCACGTTGGCCGGGCTGAAGAAGTGCATGCCCACCACGTCTTGCGGACGGCTGGTGAAGGAGGCGATCTTGTTGACGTCGAGCGTGGAGGTGTTGGAGGCCAGGATAGCGCCGGCCTTCATGGTCTTGTCCAGCTGCTTGAACACGGTTTCCTTGACGCCCATGTCCTCAAACACCGCCTCGATCACCAGATCGGCTTGACCGATGTCGTCGTAGCTCAGGGTCGTGCTCAGCAAGGCCATGCGCTGCTCGTACTTGTCCTGCTTGAGCTTGCCCTTCTTGACCTGGGCTTCGTAGTTCTTGCGGATGGTGGCGATGCCACGGTCCAGCGCGTCCTGCTTCATCTCCAGCATCTTGACGGGGATGCCTGCATTCAGGAAGTTCATGGCAATGCCGCCGCCCATGGTGCCTGCACCGATGACGGCCACGCTCTTGACCTCGCGCTTGGGCGTGTCTTCGGGCACGTCGGGGATCTTGGAGGCTGCACGGTCGGCCATGAAGATGTGGCGCAGCGCACGCGACTCGGGCGTGAGCATCAGGTTCATGAAGATTTCGCGTTCGAGCGCCATGCCGTCGTCGAACTTCTTGGTGGTGGCGGACTCGACCGCGTCCACGCATTTCACCGGGGCCGGCAGGTTCTTGGCCGTGCCCTTGACCATGTTGCGCGCAAACTGGAAGTAGGCGGCGCCCTGCGGGTGCTTGCAAGGCAGGTTGCGTACCAGAGGCAGCGGCGTGCCGTCGGCATGCGCGGCAGCCACTTTGCGGGCCAGTGCCTGGGCTTCATCCATCAGGCTTTCGGGCGACTGCGCCATGCTGTCCCACAGTTTCTGGCCCGGCAGCATGGCCAGCATTTCGGCCTTGACCGGCTCACCGCTGACGATCATGTTGGTGGCGGCTTCCACGCCGATCACGCGCGGCAGGCGCTGCGTGCCGCCGGCGCCCGGGATCAGGCCCAGCTTGACTTCGGGCAGCGCGATGCTGGCACCGGGCGCTGCGATGCGGTAGTGGCAACCCAAGGCCAGCTCCAACCCACCGCCCATGGCCACGCTGTGCACGGCGGCGACCACGGGCTTGCGCGAGTTTTCACAGGCGCGGATGACGCTCAGCAGATTGGGCTCCTGGATGGCTTTGGGAGAGCCGAATTCCTTGATGTCGGCCCCGCCCGAAAACGCCTTGCCGCCACCGGTGATGACGATGGCTTTGACCGCCGGGTCCTTGTTGGCTTGCTCCAGCCCTTGGGTGATGCCCACGCGGGTGGACAAACCCAGGCCGTTGACCGGCGGGTTGAGCATGGTGATGACGGCCACGTCGCCGTGGACTTTGTACTCAGCTGTCATGCTGTGCTTCCTTCGAGAGAAATGGAAAAGGCGTTGTGGGACAGACCTGCAATTCCGTCCCTTGCTGTTGAATAGAACGACCGTTCGTTTTTATCACAGCCCTGCGGCAGCACAAGGCCATGGAAACCCTTGAGCCGTCACCCAAGCGACCGGCTCAAACCTCCAGCCACTCTTTGCGGATGTAGTTGTTGCCACGCAATTCTTCGGGGGTGCCCTCGAACACGATGGAGCCATGGCCCATCACCAGTGCACGGTCGGAAATGTGCATGGCGATGGTGAGTTTTTGTTCGATCAGCAGCACCGACACACCCTTGCGCTTGAGCTGCTGCAGGTACTCGCCCACCAGTTCCACAATCTTGGGGGCCAGCCCCTCGGTGGGCTCGTCGATGATGATGAGGTCGGGGTCCCCCATGAGCGTGCGGCACAGGGTGAGCATCTGTTGCTCGCCACCCGACAGCACGCCGGCTTCGGTGTGTTCGCGCTCTTTCAGGCGCGGGAACATGGCATACATGTCCTCGAAGGTCCAGCGCGAGCCCTGGCCCGAACCCTTTTGGCCCAGTTGCAGGTTCTGGTAGACGGTGAGCTTGGGGAAAATGTCCCGGTTTTCGGGTACGTAACCCAGCCCCAGGTGGGCCACTTCATAGGCCTTCTTGCCCTGGATGGGCTGGCCCTTCCAGTCGATGATGCCCTGGCAATCCACCAGGCCCATGACCGCCTTGGCCGTGGTGGAGCGGCCCGAGCCGTTGCGGCCCAGCAAGGCGACGATTTCGCCCTCGCCCACCGAGAAGTTCACGCCATGCAGCACATGGCTTTTGCCGTAGTAGGCATGCAGGTTGTCTACGCGCAGCATATTCAGTGTCCTCCGGCTTGCGATTCGGCGACCGAAGAGCCCAGATAGGCTTCCTGCACCTTGGCATTGGCGCGCACGGCCTCGGGGGTGTCAAAGGCCAGCACCTCGCCATACACCACGACGGCAATCTTGTCGGCCAGACCAAACACCACGCCCATGTCGTGCTCCACCGTCAGCAAGGTTTTGCCCTCGGTGACTTCCTTGATCAGGTGAATGAAGCGCGAGGTTTCGCTTTTGCTCATGCCCGCCGTGGGTTCGTCCAGCAGGATGACTTCGGCGCCACCGGCAATGGTGATCCCGATCTCCAGTGCCCGCTGCTCGGCATAGGTCAGGTTCACAGCCAGGGTGTCGCGCTTTTTCTCCAGACGGATCATCTCCATGAGTTGCTCTGCGCGGTCGTTGGCGTCCGTCAAGCCCGAGAGGAACTTGAAGAAGGTGTACTTGTAGCCCAGGCTCCAGAGCACAGCGCAGCGCAGGTTCTCAAAAACACTCAGCTTGGGAAAAATATTGGTGATCTGAAAGCTGCGTGACAAGCCCATGCGGTTGATCTCAAAGGGCTTCTTCTGGTCGATGCGTTGGCCCTTGAGCAGGATTTCGCCACTGCTCAAACCAAAGCGACCACTGATCAGATTGAACAAGGTGGATTTTCCCGCGCCATTTGGCCCGATCACGGCCACGCGCTCGCCGGCCTGCACAGCCAGGTTCACGCCTCTGATGATTTCGGTTTTGCCGAAACTCTTGCGCACATCTTTCAGTTCCAGTGCGTAGGTGCTCATACTGCGGTCTCCCTGCGCTTGATTTCTTTCTCGATCTCGGTCTGGATCTCACCCCATTCGAGCACGTACTGGCGTCGCGCCAGCTCGAAAAGACCCATGCCCGTGCCCATGACAAAGGCGGCGCCCACCCAGCTGTCCACACCCTTGGCGTTGAGCGGAATGCCCATGAAACGCACCGTGTCGCCCAGGGCCGAATTCAGTTGCAGGTGGTAGACCATCTCGATCATGGCGCCGGCACCAGCGATCACCGCCAGCGCAGTCAGCCCCAAACCGAGGTAACTGGTCCAGATCTGGCGCAGCTTGCCGAACTTGGCCACGCGCAGGTTCATCATGATCAGGCTGGCGATGCCGCCCGGCGCATACATCACCATAAACAGGAACACCAAGCCCAGGTACAGCAGCCAGGCCTTGGTCAGCTCGGACAGCAACACAAAGGCGATGACCATCAACACCGCACCAATGATGGGCCCGAAAAAGAAGGTGGCGCCGCCCAGGAAGGTGAACAGCAGGTAGGCCCCGGAGCGCCCCGCGCCCACCACTTCGGCGGTGACGATTTCGAAGTTAAGAGCTCCCAACCCCCCCGCAATGCCGGCAAAAAAGCCCGCGATGATGAAGGCCAGGTAGCGCACCCGCTGCGTGTTGTAGCCGATGAATTCGACCCGCTCAGGGTTGTCGCGCACCGCATTCAGAATGCGGCCCAGCGGCGTCTGGGTGAAGGCAAACATCAAGGCCACGCAGATGAAGGTGTAGACCGCGATCAGGTAATAGATCTGGATCTGCGGACCGAAGTTGATGCCCATGAACGCCTGACCGGCCACCCGGTTGCCTGACACCCCAGCTTCGCCGCCGAAAAACTCGGAGAACATCAAGGACATGGCGAACACCAGCTCCGCCACGCCCATGGTGATCATGGCGAACGGTGTGCCAGACTTGCGCGTTGTGACCCAGCCCAGCAACACGGCAAACAACAGGCCGGCCAAGCCGCCCACCAGCGGCAGCAGGCTGACAGGAAGCCCCCATTGCCCGGCACTGACCAGGTTGAGCGCATGGATGGCCATGTAGGCCCCCAGTCCGCTGTAGACCGCATGGCCGAAGCTGAGCATGCCGCCCTGCCCCAGCAGCATGTTGTAGGACAGGCAGGCGATGATGGCGATGCCCATTTGCGCCAGCATGGTGTGCGACAGGTTGCTGGTGAACACCAGCGGCACCACCGCCAAAACCAGGGCGAACAGGCTCCAGATCACCCAGCGGGCCACGTTGTAGGGTTTGAATGTGTAAACAGCCGACATGGTTCAACCCTCCCGCGTGCCGAGCAGGCCCTTGGGCCGGAATATGAGGATCAGCACCAGGAACAGGTACGGCAGGATGGGGGCGATCTGAGACACCGTGAGCTTGGCAAAGGTGTTGTCCAGCGCCGCAGCCGACAGCTGCCAACCCATGTCGCGGCTCAAACTCAGGAACGAGTAGTCAATGGCCACCGCAAAGGTCTGGATCACGCCGATCAGCACCGAGGCGAGAAAGGCCCCCGACAGTGAGCCCATGCCGCCGACCACCACCACCACGAAGATCACCGAGCCCACCGTGGCTGCCATGGCCGGCTCGGTCACAAAGGTGCTGCCGCCAATGACGCCGGCCAGCCCGGCCAGGCCGGTGCCTGCACCAAACACCAGCATGAACACGCGCGGCACATTGTGGCCCAGGGCTTCGGCCATTTCAGGGTGCGTGAGCGCCGCCTGGATCACCAGGCCAATGCGGGTGCGCGTGAGCAGCAACCACAGCGACACCAGCATCAACAGCGCGATCAGCATCATGAAGGCACGGGTGGCCGGGAACGGCGAGCACACCACGCGCACCGCGGCATCGGCGGCGCTGCACATTTCGGCGGGGGCGGCCCCCCAGACCATGCGCAGCCCCTCAATCGAATGGTTGATCAGGGTGAACGACGCACCACGCAGCAGCTCGGGGGGCGGAAACTCCACCGCCACACGGCCCCAGACGAGCTGGACCAGCTCCAGCACCACATACGACAGCCCAAAAGTCACGAGCAGCTCAGGCACATGCCCATAGGGGTGAACCTTGCGCAGGCTCAAGCGTTCAAAGAGAGCGCCGCAGGCGCCCACCAGCAGCGGCGACAAAATCAGTGCCGGCCAGAAGCCGATCAGGCCGCTGAGCGTGTAGCCGAAATAGGCGCCGATCATGTAGAAGCTGGCGTGCGCGAAATTGAGCACGCCCATCATCGAAAAAATCAGCGTCAGCCCGGAGCTGAGCATGAACAGCAAGAGCCCGTAGCTCAGGCCGTTGAGCATGGAGATGATGAAGAACTCCATCGAGGAACCTTCCTGGCCGCATGGGCCGGTACAGCAGGGAAGCGGAAGAGTGGGAACTGGAAAAAGCGGGGCCCGACAACTTGGGGTTCATCGGGCCCGGGTACTGCTTGGCGTGAAGAGGATCAGCCAGGACGTTTCATCTGGCAGCTGGTGGGCGTGCTCGAAACATAGGGCGGGAACTCTTTGACCGGGGCCAGCGTCATGCCGGTGTTTTCAGGGCTGTAGGGATGCTTTTTATCGGCTTTCTGCCAAACCGTCAGGAACAATGTTTGCTGCAGTTGGTGGTCAGTTTTGCGCATCTCGACTTCGCCATGGAAGCTGTTGTACTTCAAGCCCTCGAAGGCGGCCGCCACCTTCACTGGCTCGGTCGATTTGGCCTTGGCCATGGCTTCGCCCAAGCCCTTGAAGATGGAAATCACTGAGCCAGTGTAGAAGTCATCGTTGAATTTTTGCTTGTACTCAGCTTGCCATTTGCCAATGTCTCCACCCATGTTGTAGTGCTGGTAAGAAATTTGGTAAACGCGACCTGCGCCCCCCTGGCCCAGCGCAGTGGGGGTGCCGGTGACGCCGGTGTAATAGGTGTAGAACTTGCCGTTGTAGCCGCCCTCGTTGGCCGCCTTGATGAGCAACGCCAGGTCGGAGCCCCAGTTGCCGGTAATGACGGTGTCTGCACCCGAAGCCTTCACCTTGGCGATGTAAGGCGAGAAGTCACGCACCTGGGCCAGGGGATGCAGGTCCTCGCCGACGATTTGCACGTCCGGGCGCTTGCGGGTCAGGTTTTCTTTGGCGAATTTGGCCACCTGATGACCGTGCGAATAATTTTGGTTGAGCAAGTACACCTTCTTCACGGCCGGGTCGTCCTTCATGAAGGTCGTCATGGCTTCCATTTTCATGGAGGTGTCGGCGTCAAAGCGGAAGTGCCAGTAGCTGCACTTGCTGTTGGTGAAGTCGGGGTCGACGGCTGAGTGGTTGAGGAAGATGACTTCCTTGCCCGGGTTGCGCTCGTTGTGCTTGTTGACCGCGTCGATCAGTGCACCGGCCACCGACGACCCGTTGCCCTGGGTGATGTAGCGCACGCCCTGGTCCATGGCAGCCTTGAGGGCGTTGAGACTTTCGGCAGGGCTCAACTTGTTGTCAATGCCGATCACCTCGAACTTGACCCCGGCAGCGTTGTTGGCGCCGCTGAACTTCTCGGCAAAGAACTGGAAACTCTTGAGCTGGTTGCTGCCCACGGGCGCCATCAGGCCCGACAGCGGATCGATCCAGGCGATCTTGACCGTCTCACCCTTCTGGGCGAAAGCGCCGGTGGCGCAACTGGCCAGGGCGGCCACGGCGATCATGCGAACAGCGTATTTCATGGGTTTGTCTCCTGCGTTTTGAAAGTGGACGGGGTCAGCGTAACGTCTTTGTCGGGGCTTGCGTTGGGGGTTTGCCCCTAGGGGCTATCGCGGTGGTGACTGCTGCGGTTAGCGGTCTTGTCTCCGGTCAAAAAAACACCCGACGGCTGGCGCGGCATCGGGTGTTTTCATGGCGCGGTCACAGTCCTGGCAGCGTGTAGTCGTGCAACTGCTCGCGCAGCTTGGTCTTGAGCATCTTGCCGGTGGCACCCAGCGGGATCGCATCGACAAACACCACATCGTCAGGGATCTGCCACTTGGCGGTCTTGCCTTCGTAGAACTGCAAGAGCGCTTCGCGCGTGACTTCGGCGCCGGGCTTTTTGACCACACACACAATGGGGCGCTCGTCCCATTTGGGGTGACGAATGCCGATGCATGCGGCCATCGCCACAGCAGGATGTGCCATGGCAATGTTCTCCACATCGATGGAACTGATCCATTCGCCGCCGGACTTGATCACATCTTTGCTGCGGTCGGTGATCTGCATGAAGCCATCGGCGTCGATGGTGGCCACATCGCCTGTGGGGAACCAGCCGTCCACCAGGGGCGAGCCTCCCTCTTGCTTGAAGTAGCTGTCGATCACCCAAGGCCCTTTGACCAGCAGGTCGCCCGCGCTCTTGCCATCGTGGGGCAATTCCTGACCTGCGCTGTCGACGATCTTCATGTCGATGCCATAGATGCAACGGCCCTGCTTGAGGCGCAGTTTCATTTGCTCGGCAGCTGGCAGTTTCTGGTGTTTGTTTTTGAGCGTGCACAGTGTGCCCAGCGGGCTCAACTCGGTCATGCCCCAGGCGTGCAACACGTCCACGCCGTAGTCGTCACGGAAGGCGTCGATCATGGCCGGCGGGCAGGCGGAGCCGCCAATCACCGTGCGGTTAAGCTGGCTGAACTTGAGGCCGGCCGGTTTCATGTGGCCCAGCAACATCTGCCAGACGGTGGGCACACCGGCGGCAAAGGTCACGCCTTCTGCCTCGATCAGTTCGTACACCGACTTGCCGTCCAGGGCCGGGCCGGGGAACACCAGTTTGGCGCCGGTCATGGCCGCGCTGTAGGGAATGCCCCAGGCGTTCACATGGAACATGGGCACCACCGGCAAGATGGCATCGCGCGCCGAAATGCACATGACATCGGGCATGGACGCGGCGTAGGCATGCAAGATGGTCGAGCGGTGGCTGTACAGCGCGCCCTTGGGGTTCCCCGTGGTACCGCTGGTGTAGCACAGGCTCGAAGCCGAGTTCTCGTCCATGGTCGGCCAGGCGTAGGTGTCCTTTTGTCCACCGATCCAGGCTTCATAGCTGACCAGGCCGGGAATCCCCGTGCCTTCGGGCAGCTTGTCCGCATCGCACAGCGCCACCCATTGGCGCACGGTGCTGCACTTGGCATGGCAGGCCTGGATCAGCGGCAAAAAGCTCATGTCGAAGCACAGCACCTGGTCTTCGGCGTGGTTGGCGATCCAGGCGATCTGATCGGGGTGCAGACGCGGGTTGATGGTGTGCAGCACGCGGCCCGAGCCGCTCACGCCAAAATACAGTTCCAGGTGACGGTACCCGTTCCAGGCCAGCGTGGCCACACGCGCACCTTGCGGCAGTTGATGACCGTCCAGCGCGTTGGCCACCTGGCGTGCGCGACGGGCCACGTCGGCCCAGGTGTAGCGGTGGATGTCGCCCTCCACGCGGCGCGACACCACTTCGCTGTCGCCATGGTGGCGCTCGGCAAAGTCGATCAATGAGGAAATCAGCAAAGGTTGTTGCTGCATTTGTCCAAGCATGGGAACTCCTGAAGTTATGTACTGCGACTTGGCAAGCATTGTGCACGACCGTGCTTTTTTATAAACACCATGGAAACCCGTAGTCCTGGCAAGCACATTGGGCGCCCGACACAATCCCCCCCATGACCGCCCTGCCCGCCCCGCCTTTGACCTGGACCCACCGCTTTTCCCAACTGGGCTCGGACTTCTACACACGCCTGCACCCCACGCCAGTGGCTGCGCCCGCCTGGGCCGCGCGCAACACCGCGCTCTTGCATGAACTGGGCTGGCCCGAACGTTTGCTGGATGACGCGTATTTACCCGCCTTTGCCGGCAATGCCTTGCTGCCGGGCAGCGACCCGCTGGCCACGGTCTACAGCGGGCACCAGTTCGGCGTCTGGGCAGGTCAACTGGGTGACGGGCGCGCGCTGTCTTTGGGGGAAGCCGCGTCGCTGCTGGGGCCGCAGGAAATCCAGCTCAAAGGCGCAGGTCGCACGCCCTACTCCCGCATGGGCGACGGACGGGCGGTGCTGCGCTCATCCATCCGCGAATACCTGTGCAGCGAGGCCATGCACGGCCTGGGCATCCCGACCACGCGGGCGCTGTGTTTGGTGGCCTCGCCCGAGCCGGTGCGCCGCGAGTCTGTGGAGACAGCGGCGGTCGTCACCCGCGTGGCCCCGTCTTTTTTGCGCTTTGGGCACTTCGAGCATTTCGCCGCCCGTGGCCAGCACGACGCCCTGCGGCAGCTGGCCGACCACGCCATCGCCCACCACCTGCCCGAATGCCACGAGCGCGCCCAGGCCTGGCAAGGCAACGTGTATGCCGCCTTGCTCGATGAAGTGCAGGCGCGCACCGCCCGGCTGCTCGCGCAATGGCAGGCCGTGGGCTTTTGCCACGGCGTGATGAACACCGACAACATGAGCCTGCTGGGGCTGACCATCGACTACGGCCCCTTCCAGTTTCTGGACGGCTTCGACCCCGGCCACATCTGCAACCATTCGGACACCCATGGGCGCTACGCCTACGCGCGCCAGCCCAACATCGCCTACTGGAACCTCTACGCGCTGGGGCAGGCCCTGCTGCCGCTGATCGGTGACGACGCCCTGACCACCCAGGTGCTCGAAGGCTACAAGAGCGACTTTCCCCGAAGGCTGGGCGATGCCATGCGGGCCAAGCTGGGGCTGACGGACGAGCTGGCGCCCGAGTCCGCGCGTGAGGCCGACTGGCAACTGGTCGAAGACCTGCTGCAGACCCTGGCCGCAGAACGGGTGGACTACACCCTCTTCTGGCGGCGCCTGAGCCAGGCCATGGCCCGGGACAATGGGCAATGGGACCTGTCGGGTCAAGAATGGCAAGCGGTGACCGACCTGTTGCTCGACCGCCCGCGCCTGACGGCCTGGCTGGAACGCTACCGTGAACGCACAGGCCACGCCCACCCGACCAGCCTGGGCGCTCGCATGCTGCGCACCAACCCAAAGTTCGTGCTGCGCAACCACCTGGCCGAAATCGCCATTCAGCAGGCCAGCGCTGGCAACTTCAGCGAAATCGAACGGCTGCACCACTTGCTACAGTCACCATTTGACGAACACCCCGGCATGGAGTCCTGTGCCGACCTCCCGCCCGATTGGGCCAGCCAGCTGGAAATCAGCTGTTCCTCGTGAACCCCATGTCCAAGATCGAAAAAACCGAGCAAGCGTGGCGCGACCAACTTGCTGCCAAAAACGCCGAACCCATGGCCTACGCCGTGACACGGCAAGCCGCCACCGAGCGCCCGTTTACCGGTCGCTACGAAGGCCACTGGGCCGCAGGCACCTACCGCTGCATCTGCTGCGGCGCTGAGTTGTTCCACTCCGACACCAAGTTCGACGCTGGCTGCGGCTGGCCCAGCTTTTTCAAGGCGGCCAACCCCGAAGCGATCGAAGAACGCGTCGACCGCAGCCACGGCATGGTGCGTGTCGAAACCGTGTGCGCACGTTGCGGTGCGCACCTGGGCCATGTCTTCGAAGATGGGCCCGAACCCACCGGGCTGCGTTACTGCATGA
>JACCDU010903620.1_pt1 | contig 10510 bp, 8 predicted proteins | sample 7446081 | NCBI WGS metagenome assembly JACCDU01 (sample SAMN15323447, study PRJNA562643) | freshwater metagenome | isolation source: river surface water | place: USA:Blue River Watershed | collected 2017-08-17
AGGCGATGCCGTAGCGGGCGCTGTTGAGGCAGGTGAAGGGGCCCTTGAGGCCACGCACTTCGGGGAAGGCGTTCTCTTCGGGGCAGAACACTTCGTCCATCACGATCTCGCCGGTGATGCTGGCGCGCAGGCCGACCTTGCCATGCACGGCCGGGGCCGACAGGCCCTTCCAGCCTTTTTCGAGGATGAAGCCGCGGATCTGGCCGCCATCGTCCTTGGCCCAGACCACGAACACGTCGGCGATCGGGCTGTTGGTGATCCACATCTTGGCGCCGCTCAGGCTGTAGCCGCCGGGCACCTTCCTGGCACGGGTGATCATGCTGCCGGGGTCAGAGCCATGGTTGGGTTCGGTCAGGCCGAAGCAGCCGACCCACTCGCCACGGGCGAGCTTGGGCAGGTACTTCTGCTTCTGCGCTTCGGTGCCGAATTCGTTGATCGGCACCATCACCAGGGACGACTGCACGCTCATCATCGAGCGGTAGCCCGAATCGATGCGTTCGACCTCGCGCGCCACCAGCCCGTAGCAGACATAGTTCAGCCCCGCACCGCCGTACTGCTCGGGAATGGTGGGGCCCAGCAGACCGAGCTCGCCCATCTCGTTGAAGATGGCGCGGTCGGTTTTCTCGTTCAGGAAGGCGTCCATCACGCGCGGTGCCAGGCGCTCCTGGCAGTAGGCGTGGGCGGCATCGCGCACCTGGCGCTCGTCTTCGGTCAGCTGGGCGTCGAGATGGAAAGGATTGGACCAGGAAAAAGTGGCTTTGGATGCAGACATTGGGGCTCCGGTGTCGGGGTTGTATTCAGGGTATCAAACCGTGCGCAGCAACTCGCGGCCGATGATGATTTGCTGCACTTGAGTCGTGCCTTCATACAGGCGCAGCAGACGGGCGTCGCGGTAAAAGCGCTCGACCGGGTATTCGTTGATGTAGCCCGCACCCCCGTGGATCTGCACGCCCCGATCGGCCACGCGGCCCACCATCTCGGTGGTGAACAGCTTGGCACACGAAACGCGCATCGACACATCGGGGTCGGAGGCATGGGGAGGTTTCTGGTCGAAACGTGCAGCGACATCAAGCACCAGCGACCAGGCGGCCAGCAATTCGGCCTGGCTGTCGGCCAGCATGGCCTGGATGAGCTGAAATTCGCCGATTGGCTTGCCGAACTGCTTGCGGTCGCGGGCATAGGTGCGGGCTTCGTCGAGGATGCGCGAGGCCAGACCGCAAGACACGGCCGAGATGTTCAGGCGGCCGCGGTCGAGCACCTTCATGGCGGTCCTGAAGCCCTGGCCGGGCACGCCGCCGATGATGTTGGCGGCTGGCACGCGCACGTTCTCCAGAATCACGTCGCAGGTCATGGTGCCGCGTTGGCCCATTTTCTTGTCCTTCTTGCCCAGCTTGATGCCGGGAAGATCGGCGGGCAGGATGAAGGCCGACACACCGCCAGCACCAGGTCCGCCAGTGCGTGCCATGAGGGTGAAGGCACCGGCGCGTGGGGCGTTTGTGATGTAGCGCTTGGTGCCATTGAGCACATAGTGGTCGCCGTCGAGTTCTGCGCGGGCCTTGAGCGAAGCAGCGTCGGTGCCGACATCGGGCTCGGTCAGGGCGAACGACATGATCAGTTCGCCGCTGGCCACCTTGGGCAGGTACTCGGCCTTCTGTTCAGGGGTGCCGTCCATCAGGATGCCTTGCGAACCAATGCCGATATTGGTGCCAAAGACTGACCGGAAAGCCGGCGCAGTGCGGCCGAGTTCGTAGTTGACCCGTACTTCCTGGCTCACCGACAGGCCAATGCCACCAAACTCTTCGGGCACCGTCAGGCCAAACAATCCCATTTCTTTCATCTCTTCGATGATGTCGGCGGGCACCTCGTCGTGTTCTTCGAGGTGGTTTTCAGCCGGGATCAGGCGCTCGCGGATGAAGCGCTGGACAGTGGCCAGCAGCAGGTCAAAGGATTCGGCATCGAGCGCCATGAAGAATCTCCGGTTCAGCGGTGTTGAAAATCGGGTCTACGCTTTTCAAGGAAGGCGTGCATGCCTTCGTGCGCATCCTCGCTGGCAAAGCGGGCATACAGTTCACGTCGCTCGAATAAGATGCCTTCGCTCAGGCTGGCTTCGTAGGCGCGATTGACCGACTCCTTGATAGCCATGAGCGCGGGCGCCGAGTAGCTTGCGATTTGCGTGGCGAGTTTGAGCGCCGTGGATTGCAGCTCAGTCGCCGGAACCACGCGCGACACCAGGCCATAGCGGTCTGCTTCTTCGGCGCTGAGCATGCGGGCTGAGAGGCACATGTCCATGGCCTTGGCCTTGCCAATCGCACGCGGCAGGCGCTGGGTACCGCCTGCACCGGGGAGCATGGCCAGTTTGATTTCGGGCAAGGCGAACTGGGCTGAGTCGGCGGCGATGATGATGTCGCAAGCGAGCGCCAGTTCGCAGCCCCCGCCCATGGCGTAGCCGGCCACGGCCGCGATCACCGGTTTGCGCACCTGGCGGATGGTTTCCCAGTTGCGGGTGATGAAGCCGCTCTGGTAGACGTCCATGTAGGTCCAGTCGGCCATCACAACGATGTCGGCACCGGCCGCAAAGGCCTTGTTGCTGCCGGTGATGACTATGGCACCGATGTCCGAGTCCTTGTCCAGACCGAGCAAAGCATCGCCCAGCGCGTCCATCAGGGCGTCGTTGAGGGCGTTGAGCTGCGCCGGACGGTTCAGACTGATAAGCCCGACGCGGCCGTGCCGTGCAGTCAGGATGGGGGACTCGGACATGGTGTTTTCCTGCTTACTCGACGGTGATTTTCTGGTCGCGGATCAGGCCTGAGAGCAGCCTGCCTTCGGCAGCCAGCAAGTTGCGGAATTCGCTGGTATCCAGTGCCACGTTCTCGGCGCCAAGATCGGCATAGCGCGATTTCACTGCGGGCTGGCCCAGTGCCTTGGCCAGTTCGCGGCTCAGGCGCGAGACTACTTCAGAAGGTGTGCCATTGGGGGCCCACATGCCAAACCAGATGTCCATGTAGTTACCTTTGAACCCCTGTTCTACGACAGTAGGAACATCGGGGAAGAAGGGCGAGCGCTTTTCGCTCACGATGGCCAACAGCTTGGCTTTGCCTGAACGGATATGTGGAAAGGCAATGCCCGGATCGCAGACAAAGTCGGCCTGACCCGAGAGCACATCCTGCAGTGCCGGCGCTGCGCCACGGTAGGGCACATGCACGATATCAGTGCTGGTGGCTTGCTTGAACAGCTCACAGGCCAGATGCGGAGGGGTGCCTGCGCCTGCGGATGCATAGCTCAACTTGCCAGGTTGCGCCTTGGCCTGTGCCACCAATTCACGCACATCTTTCGCGGTAGTCTGTGGTTTGGCGACCAGGTACATCTGAGTCTTTCCAATGCCTGCAACGGGTGTGAGGTCACGTGACGGCAACACCGGGCTGGACTTAAAGAGTGAAGGGTTTGCGGTCTCTACCGAGGTGGGCGATATGAAAAGGGTGTAGCCATCTGGCGCCGCACGCGCGACTTCGGCTGCCGCAATGTTGCCGCTAGCGCCGGGCTTGTTGTCGATCACAACGGATTGCCCAAGACTTTCACTGAGCTGCTGGGCCATCAATCGCGCCATGACGTCGGTTGTTCCGCCTGGAGCAAAACCCACAATAATGCGTATGGGTTTGGCAGGCCAGGCCTGTGCATGGCTGCTGACGCTGACGCCCAGGCCGAGCAGGGAAAGGGCCGCTACTGTGAGGCTGCGGCGAACTTGCAGGTGTTTGAGAGTTTTCATGGTTTGTCTCCTGTCAAAGGTGGATGGGTAGCGCTTTTGCTTAAGCTGCACAGTTGCGCAAGTCCTCGCGCAGCTTGAACTTCTGGATCTTTCCCGACGGGGTCGATGGCATGCTTTCGCGCAGCTCCAGGCGCTCGGGGATGTACTGGATCGCGACCTTTTGCTCTTTGAGGTAGGCCACCATGGTGGGCATGTCAAAGCTCTGGCCGGGCTTGGTCACCACCACCGCGCAGGCGCGTTCGCCCAGTCGCTCGTCTGGGTAGGCCACGATGGCCGCCAAGGCCACAGCGGGGTGGCGGTACAGCAGCGACTCGATCTCGACCACGGGGATGTTCTCGCCGCCGCGGATGATCACGTCCTTGCTGCGGCCGGTGATGCGCACATAGCCCTGGGCATCCAGACGGGCCAGGTCGCCGGTGTCGAACCAGTCCTCGGCGTCGGTGCCGTTGAGTTGCGGGCGCCTGAGGTAGCCGCCAAAGTTGGAGCACGAACGCACCAGCAGCCGGCCAGCCTCGCCCGCAGGCAGGGGCTGGCCATCTGCGTCCACCACTTTGAGTTCCACGCCCGGCAGCGGCTTGCCGTCGGTGGTGAAGGCGCGCTCGTCCGGATCGTTCAGTTCGATCAATGTGACGGCGCCGTTTTCGGTCATTCCCCAGGCAGACACGATCTTGGTGCCCAGCGCGGCACGGGCCTGCTCCACCAGCGAGCCGGGGATCGGCGCACCGGCGCACAGGAAGGTCTTGAGCGTCGGCACCGGTGTTTTGTGCTCGAGCACCGCCTTCGTCAAATCGGTGAGGAAGGGGGTGGAAGCCATGGTGAAGCTGGCGTGCTCGGCGTTGATGACTTCAACCGCCCTCTTCGGCTCCCAGATGTCCTGCAGCACCGCGCTGGATTTGAGCATGATGGGCATCATCAGTCCGTACATGAATCCGGTCTGGTGCGCCATGGGCGAGGCCATCAGCACCACATCCTCGGCGTCCAGTTGCAGACGCTGGGCGTAAGGAATGATGTTGGCCATCACGGTGTTGGCCGAGTGCATCACACCCTTGGGCTCACCGGTGGTGCCCGAGGTGTAGATCAGCTGGGTGATGTCGTCGGGGCCTGGGCGGTGGGCGCTTAGGATGGCGGCGGCATCGGGCTCGCGCTCCCAGGCTGGGCCACTGAGCAGCGCCTCGAAGCTGTTGGGTCCAGAACCGTCGACCGCAACGATGTGCTGCAGGTGCGGCAGATTCGGCTGGATGGTCTGGATCATCTGTTCGAAGTCGAAGCCCCGGAAGGTCTTGGGCGCGATGATGACCTTGGCCTCGCCGTGCTTGAGCATGAAGTTGAGTTCGCGCTCGCGGAAGATGTGCATGAGCGGGTTGATGACCGCGCCAATGCGGGAGCAGGCCAGGTAAGTGACGGTGAACTGCCACCAGTTGGGCAGCTGGCAGGCCACGATGTCGTTCTTGCCTACACCCAGCCGGGCCAGGCCCACGGCCACGCGGTCGGCCATCTGCGCCAGTTCACGGTAGGTGAATCGGCGCACATCGCCGGCCTCGACGCGGTAGGCGGTCAGGGCCAGCTTGTCGGGGCAGGCCGCCACGCAGGAGTCCAGGTCCTCGTTGATGGTGCGGTCGTGCCAGAGTCCTTGTTGGACCATGCGGGCGCGGCGCGAAGGCAGCAGTACGGCGTCAAATTCCATGTTTGTCTCCTCTTTTCAGGTGAATGGCTTTTGTGGTTCAGGCCGGTACGAACTGGCGGCCGGCGCGATTGCGCGCAATGATGGTTTTCATGATCTGGGCGGTGCCGTCACCGATCTGGAAGCCCAGCACATCACGCAGGCGCTGCTCCATCAGGCCGCGGTCGTAGCCGCCATGGCCAAAGCACAGCAAGCACTGGTGGATCACGTCGTAGGCCAGTTTGGGGCCCCACCACTTGGCCATGCCTGCCTCGGCGGTATGCGGCAGGCCCTGGTCCTTGAGCCACAGGCCCTGCAAGCACAGCAGTCGGGCGCCTTCGACTTCGGTGTCGTACTGCGCCAGGGGGTGGGTCACGCCCTGAAAGGCCGACAAGGGCTGACCGAAGGCCTGGCGCTGGGTGATGTATTCCCAGGTTTCTTCGAGCGCCACACGCGCCACGGCCAGGCATTGGAGGCCGATGAGTGAACGCGAAAAGTCAAAGCCGTGCATGACCTGCACAAAGCCCTTGTTCTCGTCACCCAGGCGGTGGCTGACGGGCACGCGCACGTTCTCGAAGAAGATCGAGCCACGACCGATCGAGCGCTGACCGTGGCAGTCAAAACGACTGGTGGTCAGGCCCGGTGTGTCCATGGGCACCAGCAGCGCGGTCACGCCGTGCGCGCCGGACTCAGGCGTGCCGGTGCGGCCGAACACTACGGTGATGTCAGCTTGATCGGCACCGGAGATCGAGGTTTTTTCGCCGTTGATGACGTAGTCGTCACCGTCGCGCTCGATCTTCAGGCGCAGGTTGGCTGCGTCGGAGCCACCACGCGGCTCGGTCAGGGCAATGGCGCAGATCGCCAGGCCTTCACGCAGCTTGTCCAGCCATGGCTGAACCACGGTCGGGTTGCCGTACTTGTAGAGGATCTGGCTGTTGAGAGAAGCCAGCAGGTTCAGATAAGAGAAGCTCAGGTCGGCGCGTGCGATTTCCTCGTGGATCACGCCGGCAGCCAGGCAACCCATGCCCAGGCCGCCGAACTGCTCGGGCAGTTCGGGGCAGATGAACCCCATCTCGCCCATCTCGCGCAACAGCACACGGTCAAACTCGCGGGTCTTGTCGCGTTCGAGAAAACCGGGCTTGATCTTCTCGTCGGCAAAGCGGCGCGCCGTCTCGGCCAGCGCCTGCAGGTCTTCGTTGATGTACGGATTCGGGTTCATGGGTTTCCTCTGTGCAGACGGACTCACTTGAAGTACTTGCGGAACTCGGGTTTGCGCTTTTCCTTGAGGGCGTTGACGCCTTCGCGCGACTCATCGGTGTCGTAGTACAGCTTGAGCGCGTACATGCCCATGCCCGCGATGCCCGACTGGTGCGCGGTGTCCATGTTGAAGCTGCGCTTGGCAATCGCAATCGCCGTGGGGCTGCGCTCGCAAATCGTCTCGGCCCATTCCTGTACGGTGGCGTCGAGCTGGTCGTGCGGGACGCAGATATTGGCCAAGCCCATGTCCACCGCTTCCTGGCCGGAGTAGCGCTTGTTGAGGTACCAGATCTCGCGGGCTTTCTTCTCGCCGACCACGCGGGCCAGGAAGGCGGTGCCATAACCGGGGTCGACCGAACCCATCTTGGGGCCGACCTGGCCGAAAATGGCCTTGTCCGAGCAGATGGTCAGGTCGCAGATGGTGCACAGCACGTTTCCACCGCCAATCGCAAAGCCCTGGACCCGGGCGATCACCGGCTTGGGCACATCGCGGATCGCGGTGTGCAGCTCTTCCATCGGCAGGCCAATCGTGCCTCGACCGTCGTAGTTCCCGTCATGGGCTGACTGGTCACCCCCGGTGCAGAACGCCCTGTCGCCTGCGCCGGCCAGCACGATGCAGCCCACGTCGCGGTCATAGCCGGCCTTATTCAGGGCCTTGATGATCTCGTCGCAGGTGGTGCCGCGAAAGGCATTCATCTTGTCCGGGCGGTTGATGGTGATCCAGGCCACGCCGTTGCGGACTTCGTACAGGATGTCTTCGAATTGCATGTGTTTCTCCAGATAAGGGGCGGGGGTGGGAACAGGCTGATCAGCCGTGCATCGTCAGGCCGCCAGAGACGCTGATAACCTGGCCGGTGATGAAGGCGGCATCGTCGCTGCCAAAGAAGACGATGGCGCCGGCCAGATCGTCGGGCTGGCCCAGACGGCCCAGCGGGATGGCCTTCTTGAAGGCGTCCATGAGTTTTTCGGGGTTGGCTGCGCCTTCGGCAAAGCCGGCGAGCAAGGCGGTGTCGGTTGGGCCGGGGCAGACCACGTTCACGGTGATGTTATGGCGGGCATGCTCGCGCGCCAGGGTCTTGGACAGGGCCACCAGGCCACCCTTGCATGCGGCATACACCGCCTCGCCGGACGAGCCGCCACGTGCCGCGTCTGACGCGATGTTGACGATGCGGCCACCGCCACGGGCCACCATGCCTGGTAATACCGCGTGGTGCATGTGCAAGGCGCCCGTGAGATTGATGGCGATCAGTTTGTCCCACTCTGCGGGCACGGTCTTTGTGAAAGGCTTGAAGATGTCCCAGCCTGCGTTGTTGACCAGCACATCGATGGGGCCCAACTGGGCTTCGGCGGCGACCACGGCCGCATCCACCAGTGCGCGGTCGGTGATGTCGCACTCGAAGGCAGCAGCGGTGCCGCCTGCGGCCTTGATATCGTCAACCACTTTTTGGGCAGCGGCCAAGTTCATGTCGAACACAGCGACCTTCGCCCCCTCGGCTGCAAAACGCTTGCTGGTGGCGCCACCGATGCCGCCGCCGCCGCCGGTCACAATGACCGTCTTGTCTGTTAGGTTACGCATAATTTTCTCCTGGGTTTTTGATTTGAAGATAAAGCTAGGCCAACGATTTATGACAACATGTTGCATATCTTAAGGGCTTTACCTACTTGCACGCAAGATCAAAAAAACGTTTAATCCATCATGGTTTACCCTATGAATAGATCAGAAAACACCCGCATCGATCTCAGCAACAGGATCTTCTTCAAGCTCTATCAATGTGCCAATATGATGCATAAAACAGGCACAAGGGCAGTGCAAGACGAGGGACTCACTACGCAGCAATGGGCTGTACTGGGAGCACTTTCGAGGCAGGAAACCGCCAAGGGAATCAGCATTGGCGATCTGGCCCGATACTTGATGGTGAGCCGACAAAATCTGGCGGGCCTAGTGACGCGCATGGAGCGCGATGGTCACGTCAAGGTTATTGAAGACACGCGTGATCGGCGCTCCCGCCTGGTTATGCTCACTGAATCAGGGCGCCATGTCTGGATTGACAAAGCACTGCCCAAAATCAATGGCTACTACCTGCAGGTCATGTCCGAGTTTTCGACCACCGACATGACCCACACGCTGCACTACCTGGCCAAGTTGCTTGAAAACATGGGCCAAATTGACCAACCCAATAATGAAGAAACAGACGAGATCGGGTGATAGGGCCATGCGTGACTTGCATGGCGTTTGCCAAGACCACCGATTGCCTTGAACGACCGCTATGGGTTTTAACTTTTAAGACCGCTTCTGGCCGAGAAGCGACTTCCATTGATTGCTGACTAGTCGATAGCAACCCACCTAACGCATTGATTCGCCTGTCAGAGGAAGCGATCCGACAAATCCTCACCCCGCAGTGAGGCGTAGCGCAAGAACATGTCGGTCTTCTTCCAGCCCATGATCTTGCAAATCTCCAACTCGCTCCACATCCAGCCGGTGTCCTGTTTGTTGCGCATGGTGGCCCAGCGGCAGGTCGCCTCGTGGCGCAGGTCGTGCTCGGTGAAGTCCGGCACGTCGGCATAAGCAAACAGGGTGGTGAAGCGCTTGGACAGCGCGTTGGTGACTTTGTCCAGGTTGTCTGGGTTGCCGTCCCAGAACGGAAACAGCAGACCCGTCTTGCCCTTGCAGCGTTTGCGCAGCAGCGGCCTCAGGTGGGGCACCACCGGCACCGTGCGCCGCTTGATGGCCCCACCATGGCCCTTGGTGCCGCGAATTTCCAGCAGGCCCCGGGAGTCGTCGTAGTCCTCGCAGCGAATCCAGTACCCCTCGCGCAGGCGCACCCCGGTGTGGAGGATGATTTCGTACAGCAGCTTGAAGTCTTCATCGGGCGGCAAGGCCCGCTGCTTGCTCGGATTCTTGATCCCGGCCAAGGACGCGTTGATGCGGTCCTCCTCGCCGGGCGCGAAGCGGCGTTCGCGATGCTGGTCCTTCTTGGGCGCTTTCTCGGCCTGCGCCAGCGCCTCGCTCTCTTTGGCGGTGTAGGTGCTGTAGCCCTTGGGCATCAGGCGCAAGGGATTGGCCGGGGCCGTCTGGTCGATCGGCGTGGTCTTGCGGATGTGCCAGTCAATCACCCGGGCCAGCCCCTCCACCCGCTTGCGGATCGAGCCGGGCGCCAGGTTCAACTCCAGCTTGAGCTTGCTGACCCACTTGTCGCACCAGGCGATGGTGATGCGGTCCAAGGTCACCTGCCCCACTTCGGCCTTGAGCCGGTCCAGATTGGCCACGTCGGATTTGGCCGGTCCGGGCGAGCTGAGCTTGTAGTTGTCGATCAACGTGGCGACCTTCAGACCGCTGCGCTGGTCGGGTGTTTCGACCAGGTCGATCGGCACCACGCCGCGCTCCAAAAAGCTCAGCAGGTGCGTGTGGTAGTTCTGTGCTTCAGCCTGGGTGCTGAAGGTGGCGAAGTGTTTGCGCGGCAGCAGCTTGCTGTCGATGCGCACTTGCCATTTGTCGCCGCGTTGGATGATTGCCATGCCATCAAAGATGGGGCCGGGGCTGTGAAATGTCAACTGCACTCCACGGACAAATTGATCCCTCCAAGCGTAGCATTGCTACGGATTTGCGTAGCAAAGGCAGGGAGACGGGGGGATTTTCAGGGAATCGCAGGCACAAAAAAGCCCGATCGAATCGGGCTAACTTGTTGATTTCATTGGGGAAATCTTGGAGGCGCGGGCCGGAGTCGAACCGACCTACACGGATTTGCAATCCGGTGCATAACCGCTTTGCTACCGCGCCCTGTTTGGACAAAAAAGGGAAGCTGCTGCTTCCCTTTTGGGCAGCAAGAAAC
>JACCDU011128306.1_pt1 | contig 10509 bp, 8 predicted proteins | sample 7446081 | NCBI WGS metagenome assembly JACCDU01 (sample SAMN15323447, study PRJNA562643) | freshwater metagenome | isolation source: river surface water | place: USA:Blue River Watershed | collected 2017-08-17
ACTTTGGCGCCCTGTCGCAGCTGCAAAGCGAATGCCAGCGCGTGGGCATCGCGCGTCCGCTGATCGTGACCGATGCCGGCGTCAAGGCGGTGGGCATCCTGGACAAGGCCCTGGCCGCCCTGCCCGACCTGCAGGTCAGCGTGTTCGACCAGACCCCGTCCAACCCGACCGAAGCGGCCGTGCGCGCCGCCGCCGCCCTCTACCGCGAGCGCGGCTGCGACGGCCTGATCGCCGTGGGCGGTGGTTCGGCCATCGACTGCGCCAAGGGCGTGAGCATCGCCGTCAGCCACGAAGGCCCGCTCAAGACCTACGCCACCATCGAAGGCGGCTCGCCCAAGATCACCGACCGCGTGGCCCCGCTGATCGCGGTGCCGACCACGGCGGGCACCGGCAGCGAGGTGGCGCGCGGCGCCATCCTCATCGTCGACGACGGCCGCAAGCTGGGCTTTCACAGCTGGCACATCCTGCCCAAGGCCGCCATTTGCGACCCCGAGCTCACGCTCGGCCTGCCGCCTGTGCTCACGGCCGCGACCGGCATGGACGCCATTGCGCACTGCATGGAAACCTTCATGGCCGCGCCCTTCAACCCACCGGCCGATGGCATCGCGCTCGATGGTCTGGCGCGTGGCTGGGCCCACATCGAGCGCGCCACGCGCAACGGCCAGGACAAAGAAGCGCGCCTGAACATGATGAGCGCCAGCATGCAAGGCGCCATGGCGTTCCAGAAGGGTCTGGGCTGCGTGCACTCGCTCAGCCACAGCCTGGGCGGCGTCAACCCCAAGCTGCACCACGGCACGCTCAACGCCATGTTCCTGCCGGCCGTGGTCACGTTCAACGCCGCCGCCGAATCGGTGCAAAAAGACCAGCGCCTGGACCGCATGGCGCAGGCCATGGGCCTGCAAAGCGGCAGCGACATCCCCGCGGCCATCCAGGACATGAACGCCCGCCTGGGCCTGCCCACCGGCCTGGCCGCCATGGGCGTGGGCGAGGGCCTGTTCGATCAGGTCATCCAGGGCGCCCTGGCCGACCACTGCCACAAGACCAACCCCCGCATCGCCAGCGCCGAGGAATACCGGCAGATGCTGGCCGACAGCCTCTGAGGGCTGTGCGCGCGCGCCGCGCTCAGAGCGGCTGCACGCGCGCGGGGTCAGGCTGCGCCAGCCACGCGGCGAACTCGTCGGCGAGCTGCTGCGCGGCGCTCACCGCCGCGTTCCAGACCTGCACGCGTGCGGCCAGGTCCTGGCCATAGCGCGCAAAGTCCTGGCGGTCGGGCAGCTTGCCGTTGGGCAAGGTCTTCACCCACTCGGGGTTGGGCGCGAGCACCACGGTGCGGTCCAGGCAGCGCGTGGGCCCATGCCGCCACTTCAGCGCCTTGTCGAGCCAGCCCGGCACCACCTGGCGCTGGAAATGCGGGTAGAGCACCAGGCGGCCTTCGAGCCGGTCGCTGGGCGTTTGCCAGTCCAGGTGCAGGTGGTAGTCGGTGATGCCGCCGTCCCAGTAGGCGCCGGGCGCCGCGCCCGGGATGTCGTGCACCGCCTGCAGCACAAAGGGGATCGAACAACTGGCCTGCACCGCGGGCATGAAGTTGGCCTCGGTCAGCGGGTGCTGGCGCGTGCGAAAGTCCTGCGTGCCAAAGGGCAGCGCGCCCTGGCTCGAAAACACCACGCGCTCGAGCCAGGCGCCCAGCGCCGGACGCGTCAGCGCATTGCTGAGGTAGGCGCCCAGGTAGCCCAGCGGCGTGGCCAGGCCATGCTCGCGGCGCAGCAGGTGGCGCCCGCGCGAGGTCAGCACATGCAGGCGGTAGCGCGGGTGCTGCAAGACCTCGGCGATGCGCCCGCCATAAAAAGCCTGCAGGCTGCGCCCGAACTCGCGGCTCACCTGCTCGGCGCTCACGCGCTTTTGGCCGGGTGGCAGTTCGTAGTGCTGCTGGATGTAGTCGCGCTCGAGCCGCGCAAAGGCCGTCACCGGATCGTTCAGACACGCCGTGGCCATGCGCCAGGCGCCAATCGAGGCGCCGACCAGGTGCACCGGCTGCTGGGACTGCGGCAGCCATTCGCCAAACAGAAAGCGGTCCAGCGGCCCGAGGATCAGGCCCTTGGGGCCGCCGGCCGCGGCGGGCACCACGCCGATGTGCCCGGGCTGCAGCCCGTGTTCACGGATGTGGCTCAGGGCTTGGGGCCCGGCGTGGATGTGCAGGGCCCGCATGGCGTCAGCGCTTGATGCCCTGCAGCTTGGCGAAGGCCGAGGCCATGGCCCCCTGCGCGGCCGGCTCGTGCGCGCGCTGCGGCAGGCGCTGGCCGCGCCCAGCCCCTTCGTAGCGGTTCTCGCGGGGCCCGTCGCGGCGCGCGGGCGCGGCGCCCTGCTTCATCGACAGGCTGACGCGCTTGCGCGCCACATCGACCTCGAGCACCGTGACCTTGACGATATCGCCGGTCTTGACCACCTCGCGCGCGTCGTTGACGAACTTGTTGGCCAGCTGGCTCACATGCACCAGGCCGTCCTGGTGCACGCCCAGGTCCACAAAGGCGCCGAACTGCGCGACGTTGGAGACGGTGCCCTCGAGCACCATGCCCTCTTTGAGGTCGGCAATGTCTTCCACGCCTTCGTTGAAGCGCGCGACCTGGAAGTCCGGTCGCGGGTCGCGGCCCGGCTTTTCGAGTTCGCCCAGGATGTCTCGGATGGTGATGGCACCGAACTGCTCGTTTGCGAACTGCTCGGGCTTGAGCTGCTTGAGCAGCTCGCTGCGGCCCATGACCTCCTCGATCGGCTTGGCGGTCTTGAGCAGGATCTGCTCGACCACGGGGTAGGTTTCGGGGTGCACGCCGGTCATGTCCAGCGGGTTGTCGCCGCCGCGGATGCGCAAAAAGCCCGCGCTTTGCTCGAAGGTCTTGGCGCCCAGGCCCGTGACCTTGAGCAGGTCCTGGCGGCTCCTGAACGCGCCGTGGCCTTCGCGCCAGCGCACCACGGCCTTGGCCACCGAGCCGCTCAGGCCCGACACGCGCGAGAGCAGCGGCACGCTGGCGGTGTTCAGGTCCACGCCCACCGAGTTCACGCAGTCCTCGACCACGGCATCGAGCTGGCGCGCGAGTTCGCTCTGGTTGACGTCGTGCTGGTACTGGCCCACGCCAATCGACTTGGGGTCGATCTTCACGAGCTCGGCCAGCGGGTCCTGCAGGCGGCGCGCGATCGAGGCGGCGCCACGCAGGCTCACGTCCACGTCGGGCATCTCCTGGCTGGCAAATTCGCTGGCGGAATACACCGAAGCGCCGGCTTCGCTCACCACCACCTTGGTGATGGCGTGCTCGGGGTGCAGCTTGGCCAGTTGCTTGATGAGTTCGCCGGCCAGCTTGTCGGTCTCGCGGCTGGCGGTGCCGTTGCCAATGGCGATCAGCTGAACGCCGTGCTTCTCGCAGAGCTTGGCCAGGGTGAAGAGCGCGCCGTCCCAGTCGCGGCGCGGCTCGTGCGGGAAGACGGTGGCGGTGTCGACCAGCTTGCCGGTCTGGTCCACCACGGCGACTTTCACGCCGGTGCGGATGCCCGGGTCCAGGCCCATCACGGCCTTGGGGCCGGCGGGCGCGGCCAGCAGCAGGTCGCGCAGGTTGTCGCCGAAGACCTTGATGGCCACTTGCTCGGCCTCTTCGCGCAGGCGGGCAAACAGGTCGCGCTCGGTGGACAGGGAGAGCTTGACGCGCCAGGTCCAGGCCACGCATTTGCGGATCAGCTCGTCGCCGGGGCGCGCGCTGTGGCGCCAGCCCAGGTGCAACGCGATCTTGCCTTCGGCGAGGCTGGGCTGGCCCGGCTCGGGCTCGACGGGCAGCACCAGCTTGGCGTTGAGGATCTCGAGCGCGCGGCCGCGGAACACGGCGAGCGCGCGGTGGCTGGGCACGCGGCCGATGGGCTCGTCATAGTCAAAGTAGTCGCGGAACTTGGCCACGTCGGGGTGGTTTTCGTCCTTGCCCTCGGCCAGTGTCGAGCGCAAAAGCCCTTCTTGCCAAAGCCACTCGCGCAGGCTTTGCACCAGCGCCGCGTCTTCGGCCCATCGCTCAGAGAGCAGGTCGCGCACGCCGTCGAGCACGGCGGGCACGGTGGAAAAGTCGGCGCCCTCGACCTTGCCCGCCGGCAGCAGATAGGCCTCGGCCTCGGTGGCGGGGTCGAGCGTGGGGTCGGCAAACAGCTTGTCGGCCAGCGGCTCCAGCCCGGCCTCGCGGGCGATCATGCCCTTGGTGCGGCGCTTGGGTTTGTAGGGCAGGTACAGGTCTTCGAGTTCCTGCTTGGTGGGCGCGGCCTGCAGCGCGGCCAGCAGCTCGGGCGTGAGCTTGCCCTGCTCCTGGATGCTTTTGATCACGGCCTCGCGGCGCTCTTCGAGCTCGCGCAGGTAGCCCAGGCGGTATTCGAGTTCGCGCAGCTGCACATCGTCGAGACCGCCGGTGACCTCCTTGCGGTAACGGGCGATGAAGGGGACGGTGGCGCCCCCGTCCAGCAATTCAACAGCGGCTTTGACCTGCTCGGGGCGGATCTGGATTTCGGCGGCCAGCTGGGCCTGGATTTTGGGCTGGGACACGAGGCAAAAGCATGTAGGGGACAAGAAGCCGGCGAGTGTGCCACAGGCCACCGCCCCTGCTCGCGGACGCCCAGAACCGCCGGGGCTGGCAAATTATCGAAATTTATAAAATCAAATAAATATACTCATTAATTGACATATATGACACTTGCTGGCTAAATCTGACAATTCATCCAATTTTGTCAGGTTCAGTGGTGTTTGCCCCGCGTCGTCTGCTTTTGGCCCCCGTTTGCGCTGTTTTGACCGCTTGTCACAGCCTGGGCGGGGGGGCTTACCTTTCGGCGAGCGAAACCGCGCCCTTCACCCCCTTGCCTGCCGAACAACGCATCATGAACGCGGTCAAGCTGCGCTGGGAAGTGCGCGAGGACGTGGCCGAGCGCTGCGCCAGCGCCTTGGGCATGGACAAGGAACGGGCCTATGCCACACCGCCCGTGGCCTGCGCGATCTGGAGCGTGCGCAGCAAGGAGTGCACCATCGTGACCGGCCCGCAGACCAGCCATCTGGCCCTGGGCCACGAAGTGCGCCACTGTTTCGAAGGGCATTTCCACTGAGGCGCCCTGCCCTGGCCTGCAAAACAAAGCGCCCTGCACGGGCGCTTTGTTTTGGGGCTTGGGCGGCTCAGTCGGCGCGCAGGGCCTGGCGCAGTTGCTGGCCCACCTCGGGACGCGCCGCGAACGGGTCGGGCGGGTTGCGGCCCATGACGATGGCCTCCATGCGCTGCTGCACATTGCCCAGCGCATGCGGGTGGCTGTAGATGTAGAACTGGCCGGCCTGCACCGCGTCGAACACCTTTTGCGCCACATCGGCGGCGCTCACCTTGCCGCTGCCCACCGCCTTGTCGGTCATGGCCTGGCCAATCAGCTGGCTCTTGGTGGGCTTTTCATGGGCCATGCTGGCCGGGCGGTTGCGCTCGCTTTTGTGGATGCCGGTGGGCACGAAATACGGGCACAGCACGCTGGCGCTGATCTGCTCGGTGACCAGCGAGAGGTCCTGGTAGAGCGTTTCGGTCAGCGACACCACCGCGTGCTTGGTGACGTTGTAGACGCCCATATTGGGCGGCGTGAGCAGCCCGGCCATGCTGGCGGTGTTGACGATGTGGCCCTGGTAGCTCGGGTCTTGCTTGGCCGCTTCGAGCATCATGGGGGTGAACACGCGCACGCCGTGGATCACGCCCCAGAGGTTCACGCCCAGCACCCATTCCCAGTCGGCCACCGAGTTTTCCCAGACCAGGCCGCCCGAGCCCACGCCCGCGTTGTTGAAGACAAAATGCGGCGCGCCAAAACGGGCCTGCACCTGCTTGGCCAGCACCTCCATGGCGGCGGCGCTGCTCACATCGACCTTGTGCGCCATGACCTGCGCGCCCGCAGCCGTGAGTTCGGCGGCGGCTTTGTCGAGCGCGTCTTGCTGCACGTCGACCAGCACCAGGTTCATGCCCAGCTTGGCGCCGATGCGCGCACATTCGAGGCCGAAGCCCGAGCCCGCGCCGGTCAGCACCGCGGTTTTGCCTTGGAAGTTCTCGATCATGGGGAAACCTTTTTCAATGTGAAGCCCACGCGGGGGAAGTGCACATGCACCGTACCCGCCTGTGCGTCCTGGCGGCGCAGGGTGTAGCGCGTGCGGGTGGCGGCGATCAGCTCGCCCTCGGTCGCTTCGGTGCCGAAATGTTCGGCTGCCACCGCCACGGTGCTGCCCAGGGCGATGCCGTGCTCGTCCTGGAAGGGCTCGTCCACCAGCGCGGCCGGCGTCGCCGCGCGCGCCCGCTGCAGCGCCTCTTCGGCACTCAGCGGCTGCGCTGTGCCGTGGCCGATGGCGCGCAGGCGCGCCATCCAGCCCTGGACTTCGGGCGTCCCCTCCAGGATGCCGGCCATGGCCGGCGTGCGCTCGGCCGTGAACCACAGCGGGTGGTAGGCCGCGAAATCGGCCAGGCTGGGCTGGTCGCCGAGCAGAAAGTTCTGCCCGTGCAGCATGCTGGCCAGGCGGCGCAGGTAGCTTTTGTAGCTGGCGGCGGCATCGCCGGGCGCCATGCGCGGCGCGCCGCCGCGCATGGCGGCGCGGTCGGCGACAAAGGCCTGGATCTGCTCCGGGCTCGCGCCCGCAAACACCTGGGCCACACCGGCCGGCTGGAAGTTGTAGGCCATGGCGGCGGTGAACACCGCGCTGTCGGCCCACTGCGCGACGATGCGCGCAGTGCCGCGCGCGCCTTCGGGGTGCAGCGTGGGGTTCGGCGCAAGCTGCTCCAGCACATCGGCGATCAGGGCGGTGTCGCAATAGATGTCGGCGCCGATCTGCAGCACCGGCGTTTTCCGGTAGCCGCCCGTGAGCGCGGTGAGCAGCGGCTTGGGCATGATCATGGGGATGAACACGCTGTGCCAGCTCAGGCCCTTGTGGCCCAGGATCAGGCGGATCTTCTCGGCAAAGGGCGAGTTCGGGTAGTGGTGCAGGATCAGGTCGGCCATGGGGTCCCCGCTCAGATCAGCTTGACCAGCTGCTTGCCGAAGTTCCTGCCCTTGAGCAGGCCCAGGAAAGCCTCGGGCGCGGCGGCCAGGCCCTGGGCCACGGTCTCGCGCGGACGCAGTTTGCCGGTGCCGACCAGGGTGCCCAGTTCCTGCAGGGCCTCGGGCCAGACCTCCATGTGCTCGCTGACGATGAAACCCTCGATCTTCATGCGGTTGACCAGGATCAGCGCGGGGTTGGCCATGGGCAGCGGCGCGCCATCGTAGCCGGCGATCATGCCGCACACGGCGATGCGCGCGAACGCGTTGGTGCGCAGCATCACGGCATCCAGCACCATGCCGCCCACGTTCTCGAAGTGGCCGTCGATGCCGTTCGGGCAGGCCTCGCGCAGGGCTTTGGACAGGGAGAGGTAGTCCTTGTGCGCTTTGTAGTCGATGCAGGCGTCAAAGCCGAGCTCCTTGACCACGTAATCGCACTTGTCCTTGCCGCCCGCGATGCCGACCACGCGGCAGCCGCGGGCCTTGGCCAGCGCGCCATAGGCGCTGCCCACGGCGCCGCTGGCCGCGCTCACGGTGACCGTCTCGCCCGCCTTGGGCGCGATGATCTTGACCAGGCCGTACCAGGCCGTCACGCCCGGCATGCCAACCGCGCCCAGGTAATGCGAGAGCGGCACATGGGTGGTGTCGACACGGCGCAAGGCCCCCACGGCGTTGCCGTCGACCACGCTGTACTCCTGCCAGCCACCCATGCCGACCACCTTGTCGCCCACGGCGAACTTGGGGTGGCGCGACTCGACCACCTCGCCCACGGTGCCGCCGATCATGACTTCGCCCAGCGGCTGCGGCTGCGCATAGCTCTTGCTCTCGTTCATGCGCCCGCGCATGTAAGGGTCCAGGCTCAGGTAGTGGTGACGCACCAGCACCTGGCCGTCTTGCAGTGCCGGCGTGGGCGTTTCGACGAGTTTGAAGTTGCCAACGGTGGCTTCGCCCTGGGGGCGGTTGTCCAGAAGGATTTGGTGGTTGCTGGGCATGGGTGTCTCCTTGGTTGTCAGTCGGTGGACGGCCCGCTCGCCTCGCGGCGGGCCACGTATTTGAAGGTGCCGGTGGCCACCGCGCAGAGCTGGCCCGCGGCGTCGTAGACACGGCCTTCGGTGAAGGCCATGCTGCGGGTGCGGTGCTGCAGCGCGCCGCGCGCCACCAGCTTGACGCCCGCAGGCACTTTGGCCGGGCGCATGAAGCTGGTTTTCATCTCGATGGTGACCACGCCCAGGGTGGGTTCGACGCTGCGCGCGGCCGTGGCCATGACCACGTCCAGCAGCGTCATCACGGCGCCGCCGTGCGTGACCGCAAAAGAGTTGAGGTGCTCGGGGCGCGGCGCATAGTGCAGCTCAGACTCACCGCCCTCGAACTTCTCCATCGTGAAGCCCAGGTGGTCGACGAAGGGGATGGTGGCGCCAAAGGGGATGCTCATGTTCCGTCTTTCGCGCCGCTTCAGCCGCCAATGATGGCGCTCACGCCGCCGTCCACCGCCATCCACTGGCCGGTGATGTGTTTGCCGGCGTCCGAGGCGTACAGCGCGACCAGGCCCTTGAGGTCTTCGTCATCACCCAGGCGGCGCAGGGGTGCGCTTTGGGCCATCTTGTCGGCGCCGAGCTTTTCCAGCAGGCCATAAGTCATCTTGCTGGGGAAAAAGCCGGGGCAAATCGCGTTGACGGTGATGCCGTGTTCGCCCCACTCGCCCGCCAGTGCGCGGGTGAAGTTGATCACCGCGCCCTTGGAGGTGTTGTAGGCAATCGTCTTCATCTCCGAGGGGTTGCCGGCCAGGCCGGCGATCGAGGCCACGTTCAGGATGCGGCCCTTGCGGCGCGGGATCATGCAAAGCTTGGCCACCTCTTGCGAGAGGATGAAATAGCCGCGCACGTTCAGGTTCATGACCTTGTCCCAGGCTTCGACCGGGTGATCTTCGGCTGCGGCGCCCCAGGTGGCGCCTGCGTTGTTGACCAGGATGTCGATCGGGCCCATGCGTTCGACCGTCTCTGCGGCCAGGCGGCGCAGGTCTGCTTCCTTGCCGCAGTCGGCGGCGATCCAGCGCGCGTCGATGCCGGCGGCCTGCAGTTCGGCAGCGGCCTCTTCCAGGTCGGCCGCCTTGCGCGAGCTCAGCATGATCTTGGCGCCGGCCTCGCCCAGGGCGTGGGCCATTTGCAGGCCCAGGCCGCGCGAGCCGCCGGTCACCAGAGCCACCTGGCCCGTGAGGTCAAACAGTTGTTGGATCGTGCGTGTCATGGTTGTCCTTCATCAAAAAGCGTCTTCGGGCACGTCGGCGCACGTGCTGTCGCGGCGGCTGACCACCTGCAGCCAGGCGCCGATCTTGGGCAGCTCGTAGCGGAAGAAATAGCGCGCCGCGGCACGGCGGCCCACGGCGGCGGGTGCATCGCCCTGCGCGTGTTGCGCCACATCCAGCCAGATCCAGGCGATCACGGTGTGACCGAAGGCCTGCAGGTAGGGCACGGCATTGGCCAGCGCCTCGGCCGGCTGCGCGCCCTGCCAGGCGGCTTGGGTGGCCGCGCCGACCTGCTGCAGCGCGTCGGCCAGCTGCTGGGCCTCGGCCTGCCATTCGGTCGAAGCTTTGGCGATCGTGGCCTGCATGCGGGCGGCCAGCAGCTTCAGGCCCTTGCCTTCTTCCATCAGCACCTTGCGGCCCAGCAGGTCCATGGCCTGGATGCCGTGCGTGCCTTCGTGGATCATGTTCAGGCGGTTGTCGCGCCAGTACTGCTCGACCGGGAAGTCGCGCGTGTAGCCATAACCGCCGTGGATCTGGATGGCCAGGCTGTTGGCCTCCAGGCACCACTCGCTGGGAAAGCTCTTGACGATGGGCGTCAGCACCTCCAGCAGCAGGCGCGCCTCGTCCGCGTTGGCGGGCGTGCCCGTGTGCTGCTCGTCGACCAGGCGCGCGCAATAGAGCGCGAGCGCAAGCGCCCCTTCGCTGTAGCTCTTTTGCGCCAGCAGCATGCGCTTGATGTCGGCGTGCTCGATGATGCGCACCTGCGGCGAGGCCGCGTTCTTGCCGGCCGGGCTCATGGGGCGGCCCTGCGGGCGGTTCTTGGCGTAGTCGAGGCTGGCGTAATAGCCGGCCAGGCCCAGCATGGTGGCGGCCATGCCCACACCGATGCGCGCCTCGTTCATCATGTGGAACATGCACTGCAGGCCTTGGCCGGGCTTGCCGACCAAATACCCGATGGCCCCTGCGCCACCGCGCACGGGGTACTTGCCTTCGCCGAAGTTCAGCAATGTGTTGGTCGTGCCACGCCAGCCGCATTTGTGGTTGAGGCCGGCCAGGGCCACGTCGTTGCGCTCGCCCGTGAGCTGGCCCTGGGTGTCCACCAGTTTCTTGGGCACGATGAAAAGCGAAATGCCCTTGACGCCCGGCACCAGCTGGCCGTTGGCGTCGGGGATCTTGGCCAGCACGAGGTGGACGATGTTTTCGGTGAGCTCGTG
>JACCDU010120738.1_pt1 | contig 10507 bp, 10 predicted proteins | sample 7446081 | NCBI WGS metagenome assembly JACCDU01 (sample SAMN15323447, study PRJNA562643) | freshwater metagenome | isolation source: river surface water | place: USA:Blue River Watershed | collected 2017-08-17
ATGATGAAGTCATCGAAACTCAAGGCGAAAGCGAGCATTGCTGCGGCCATGATTCCAGGCAGTAGCAATGGGAAGGTGATCCTCCAGAAAACGTTCGACGGGCTGGCGTAGAGGTCCTTGCCGGCCTCTTCAAGCCTTGGATCCAAGGTCGCTACTCGAGCCTTCACGGTAACCACTACGAAGCTCAAGGTGAACATAATGTGGCCGATAACAATGGTCCAGAAGCCCTTGCCGATTCCAACGTTCAAGAACTGAGCAGCAAGACCAGCACCCATTACTACCTCTGGGGTTGCCATCGGCAAAAAGAGCAACAGATTGGTAGCTCCGCGGCCCTTGAACTTATAGCGTCCAAGTGCGATTGCGATAGCCGTGCCCAGCACGGTAGCCACGGCGGTTGCAATCACCGCGATGGCGATTGAGTTTCCGAACGCATTGCAGACCTCTTGCTGGTCACAAACGTTGAGCCAGTTATCAAAAGTAAAACGCTTCCAAGCGATGTTTGACTTCTCAGTCTCATTGAACGAGAAAACGAAGGTGTAAGCGATTGGAATCATCATGAAGATGAACGCGAAAGCTACATAAGTTGGCAGTAGCCACTTGCCTAGCGAAAGCTTCACAGTAGGTCCTCCGTTCCCGAGCGGCGAACGTAGGTAGAGACGATGATGACAATCGCTGCCATCAGCATCACAGAGAGTGCTGAGGCGGTTGGGTAATCCTGCATTCGGAGATAGGTGGCTTCAACCACGTTTCCAAGCATCGAGGTATCTGAGTCTCCAAGGAAGTCTCTGGAAGCGCTGATGTAGTCTCCCGAAATCGGGATGAAAGTGAGAAGAGTTCCAGAGATAACACCCGGCATAGACAGTGGCAGAGTGACCTTCCAGAAGGTCTTCGCAGGACCTGCGTAAAGGTCAGAGCCTGCCTCTACAAGCCTCAGATCCAGGCGCTCTAGGGATGTGTAAATCGGCAGAGTCATGAAAGGAATGAAGTTGTAGGTCAAACCAAAGATGACCGCAAACGGAGTACCAATGATGTTTTGATCTGCCGGCAGCAGAGTAAGCGCTTGGAGCACTTGGGTAACAGGCGACTCATTGGAGAAGATCTGCTTCCAGGCCAGGGTGCGTAGCAAGAAGCTAATAAAGAACGGTGCAATAACCAGCGTCAGCAGCAGTGCCTGAAGAACTGGACGGTTTCTCGCCTTAACACCGATGAAGTACGCAATCGGGTAGCTAATGATGAGTGCCATCACGGTTGCGATCACGGCATAGACAAAAGAGCGGAAGATCTGTGGTCCATACTGCGAGACGGCGTAGGTGTAGTTGCCGAACTCTAGGCCGTAGTCATACATGCCGATTACCCCGGTCATGCTCGCAGTCTTCAACGAAGTGATGATCAACGAAATCAGTGGAGTCAGGAAGAACAGACCTAGGTAGATAACACCAGGCGCTAAAAGCACAAATGCAACTCGAGAAGACTTAGTGGGCTGAGCGGTTTTTGCCCCGCCCTGCCCCAGTGCTGCGAATGCCATTGCTATGCCTCGTCGTTGTCGGCCTTGCTGGGCAGGTCACTGAGCCCGAAACCGTGCTCAACCTTCCAGCTAATCCACACCTGGGCACCGAGCTCAACCACCGGAGACTTGCCCACGTTCTGAGCAAACACGGTGATGTCTCCGAATCCAGGAACATCGATGAGGTACTGGTTTGAAACACCAGTGAAGCGGATGTCAATGATCTCGCCAGGGCCAACCAGGTTGTGGTCGGAGCCTAGATCTGGCTTGCTCTCATGGAAAGTAACCTTCTCTGGCCTTACTCCGACTGCAATCTTGCCGGAGTGCTTCTCTGATCTGGCCTTCGGGGTTGCAATCCTCTGCCCGTTGCAGCTGATTGCAATTACGGAGTCGGTGTTCTCGGTTACCTCACCAACAAAGATGTTGGACTGACCCAAGAACCTTGCTACGAAAGCAGTCTTTGGTCGGTCGTAAAGGGCCTCAGGGGCACCCATCTGCTCGATCTTTCCAAGGTTCATGACGGCGACTGTGTCAGCCATGTCCATGGCCTCTTCTTGGTCGTGCGTCACGTGCAAGAAGGTAAGGCCGACTTCCATCTGAATGGCCTTTAGTTCAACCTGCATCTGCCGGCGCAGCTTTAGGTCAAGTGCTCCAAGCGGCTCATCTAGCAATAGAAGTGCAGGGCGGTTCACCAATGCTCGTGCCAAGGCCACGCGCTGCTGCTGGCCACCCGAGAGCTGCTGCGGTTTGCGGGCAGCTAGGTGGGAAAGCTCAACCATTTCAAGTGCCTCATTGGCCTTAGCCAATGGGTCTGAAATCTTGCGCTGACGCAGACCGAAGGCAACGTTTTCCAGCACGCTCATGTGCGGGAATAGCGCATAGCTCTGGAATACCGTGTTGACAGGGCGATCGTGAGGCTTGGTGACGGTCACATCCTTGCCACCGATTAGAACCTTGCCGACTGTTGGCTGCTCGAGTCCAGCGACAATTCTCAAGGTCGTGGTCTTTCCACAACCCGAAGGGCCCAGCAGGGCGAAGAACTCGCCCGCTGGGATCTTCAAGTCAAGGTCATCGATGGCGGTGAAGCCAGGGAACTCTTTCCTTATACCTACTAGCTCGAGATCTTGGCCTCTCGCAACGAACTCTTGCGACACCTATGCGCCCAAAAGCAGGTTCTGCCACTTGGTCGAGAAGCGCTGCTCCTCCTGACCGGTAAGTGCGCGGAAGGCCTGGGTGTTCTTCAAGAAGTTCTCGTCAGGGAAGATCAGTGGGTTGGCTGCCAACTCTGGGTCGGTCTGTGCCAAAACTTCCTTCGCACCAACCACTGGAGTTACGTAGTTAACCCATGCTGCTAGCTCAGCTGCGTTCACTGGGTCGTAGTAGTAGTTGATTAGTGCTTCAACGTTCTTCTTGTGAGTAGCACCCATCGGAACAATGAACATGTCTGCGGAGATGGTCGAGCCAGACTCAGGCACCACGAATGCGTAGTCATCTGACTCGGTCTCGAAGTTGATTAGGGTCACATCGCCAGACCAAACAGTTGCGGCGATGGTGTTGCCGTTCTTCAGGTCCTCGACGTATGAGTTACCACGGATGTTGAAGATCTGGCCACTGGAAACCTGAGCTGCGATGAAGTCAACTGCTGCGTTGAATGCATCCTCAGTCAAGGAAGACTCGTCGCCGATGTTGATGCCCTGGGACATTAGAACCAAACCAACGGTGTCGCGCATCTCTGAGAGCAGTCCAACGCGGCCCTTTAGCTCAGGAAGCCATAGGTCATCCATCGAAGTTGGGGCATCCTTGCCGGTTGCCTCCTTGAAGCGTGCCTTGTGGTAGCCGATGCCACCGAGGATGCCCTGGAATGGGATGGAAAGGTTGCGCTCAGGGTCGTTAGCTGCGCCGAGGTAGGCAGGGTTCAGGTTTGCCTTGTTTGGAATGTTTGCAGCATCCATGGTCTGAAGGTAGCCAAGACCGATTAGTCGGTCTGCTAGCCACGAGGTTGGGCAAGCAACATCGGCACCGATGTCCTGTCCCAGCGCTAGCTGGTCCTTGACCTTTGCATACCAGGTGTCGTTGTCGTCAATCTCAATCAGGTAGTCAACTGCAATGCCAGTCTGCTCCTGGAAACGGTCGAGGGTCGGGGTGTTGCCGTTCTCATCCTCGTCCATGTAGCCGGTCCAGTTGTGCCAGGTTAAAACCTTCTCGGTGTCGGAGACATCGGTTGCTGGAACCAAGGTGGCGGTTGCTGGGGCGCAAGATGCCAAGGTCAAAGCAGCTGCGGTTCCACCGATACCGGCGAGTGCTGCTCGTCTTGAGATCATGTTGTTACGGGCCATCTGCACTAGCTGGCGCATCATTGGGTCTTCAGGAAGTCCACGCTTCATTACTTGTCTCCTAGCTTGGGGGCATAAGCCCATTTACCAACAGTCCTTGGCCCCAATGGCTTCCGGAACACAGAAAGTTTCTCATACTGGGGGGTCGATTTGAACCCCCAGGGAAACTTTTTCGGCTTAGTCGCCGATGTAACTCATTACGTGCTTCACGCGGGTGTAGTCCTCAAATCCATAGTGAGACAGGTCCTTGCCGTATCCGGAGTGCTTGAAGCCTCCGTGTGGCATCTCTGCAACCAGTGGAATGTGGGTGTTAATCCAAACCGCACCGAAGTCCAAGAACTTGGCAAAGCGCATTGCGCGAGTGTGGTTTGAGGTCCAAACTGAGGCGGCTAGACCGTACTGAACATCGTTAGCCCACTTCAGAGCCTGGTCGTCGGATGTGAACTTCTGAACCGTCATCACCGGTCCGAAGATCTCCTCCTGGATGTGCTCATCGGTCTGCTTGAAACCAGACAGCACAGTTGGCTCTAGGAAGTAGCCGTTGCCAGCGATCAGGTTGCCGCCGGCTTCGATCTTGGCGTGGTCTGGTAGTCGGTCAATAAAGCCCTTGACGCGTGAAAGCTGGTTGGCGTTGTTCAGTGGTCCAAAGAGGATGTCTTCCTCGTGAGGCATGCCGACCTTTGCGCTGTTTTTGACCTCTGCCAAAAGCGCTGCCATGAAGTTGTCGTAGGCGCGCTCGTGAACCAAGAGGCGGGTTGCTGCGGTGCAGTCCTGGCCAGCGTTGAAGAATCCTGCGGCAACAATGCCCGCAGCGGCTTTTGCAAAGTCTGCATCGTCAAACACGATTACTGGAGCCTTGCCACCTAGCTCAAGGTGCACTCGCTTGAGGTCGCTGGCTGCACTCTTTGCAACCTCCATTCCGGCACGAACTGAACCTGTGATTGAGACCATCTGCGGGATTCGGTCCTCGATCATGGCTCGACCAGTGTCGCGGTTACCGGTGACGACGTTGAAGACGCCTGCGGGCAAGAACTCGCTGGCAATCTCAGCGAGTAAAAGCGTGGAGGCAGGGGTGGTGTCCGAAGGCTTTAGGACGATGGTGTTTCCCGCTGCAATCGCAGGAGCAAACTTCCAGGTCGCCATGTTCAGTGGGTAGTTCCAAGGTGTTACCTGTCCGATCACACCGATGGGCTCGCGGCGGATGGAAGAGGTGTGGTCGCGCATGTACTCAGCGGTAGCGCGTCCCTCTAGGTTTCTAGCAGCCCCTGCAAAGAATCGGATCTGGTCAACTGAGGGCATGATTTCGTAATCCACCAGAGTGCCGCGAGGCTTCCCAGTGTTTTCGGACTCGACGTCAGCCGCCTCCTGAGCACGTGCCTCTAGGGCATCTGCAATTCTGAATAGCGCAAGCTGGCGCTCACTCGGAGTTGTCTGGCTCCACTCCTCAAAAGCCTTCTGAGCGACCTCGTAGGCCTTCTTCACATCACTGGAGGATGAAACCGGAGCGGTTGCATAGACCTGACCGGTCGAAGGGTTGATTACATCGCTGGTTTCTCCAGAAGTTGGTGCCACATACTCGCCACCAACAAAATTCTTGAGCTGCTTTACGGTCACTCCATGCTCCTCATCGAGATAGTAGAAAAACTCTAATCTCGGGCGGAGGTTATCAAAAGCAAAATTGAAAAATTCGCACGAATTCGAAGCAAAATCACAAAAATCCTTCGGTTTGGTTTGGAGTTTTCAAGTTTTTCTTGGAATACTCGGCGTATGTCTCGAATGCTTCGCACTCGCCAGTCTCAACTAGATGAGATTTCAAAGCTCATCGTTGAGCAGCTGCAGCATGACGGCCGCAAGTCCTATGCCGAAATCGGCAAGGTGGTAGGCCTGAGCGAAGCTGCTGTGAGACAGCGAGTTCAAAAGCTCACCGAGTCTGGGGTTATGCAGGTTGTTGCAGTAACGGACCCTATGCGACTTGGGTTTAGCCGCCAAGCCATGATTGGCATCAAGGCTTCGGGCGATGTGAACGACGTTGCCGAAGCGCTATCCGCTATCCCTCAGGTCGATTACGTGGTCATGACTGCGGGTTCTTTCGACCTACTGGCTGAGGTGGTCTGCGAGAACGATGACGATCTAATCAGTCTGCTCAATGGCAACATCAGGCTTTTGTCAGGGGTAGTTTCTGCAGAAACCTTTGTTTACCTAAAGCTCCACAAGCAGTTTTACAACTGGGGAACTCGATGATGAGCCCGGTCCAAACCACAAGGTAAAGAGTAAAAAATGACAATCCAGGACAAAAAGCTCAACCCCCTGAAGAAGTTGTTCCCCAAGCGCAAAGCCGCCACCCCAGCCGAACGCGACCTGCCACTTTTCGAGGCAATGCGCGCGGGCAAGGAGATTGGCGACAAGGAGCTTCAGCGCTCAGCTAAGGACCACCTGTGGATGCACTTCACTCGCCACAGCCCATTCCAGACCAACGACATGCCAATCATCGCGCGCGGTGAAGGTGCATACATCTGGGACACCAAGGGTCGCAAAGCTATCGATGGCCTGTCGGGACTGTTTGCAGTAAACGCTGGGCATGCCAGGCCTGAACTTGCGGCAGCAGCAGCCAAGCAGATCATGGAGCTGGACTTCATGCCGCTTTGGTCTTATGCGCACCCAAGAGCCATTGAACTAGCAGAACGCCTGCTGTCATACACTCCAAAGGACCTAAACCGCGTGTTCTTCACCACCGGCGGTGGCGAAGCGGTTGAGAGTGCTTGGAAGATTGCCAAGCAGTACTTCAAGCTCACCGGCAAGCCGCTAAAGACAAAGGTCATCTCGCGAATGACTGCCTACCACGGCACTAGCCACGGTGCCCTTTCAATTACAGGCATCCATGCCATGAAGCAGGCTTTCGAGCCACTTGTGCCCTCGACCTTCAGAATTCCAAACACTAACTGGCACCGTGCAAAGGACCAGTTCGCTACAGAAGAAGAGTTCGGGCTGTGGGCAGCAAACAGACTTGAGGAAGCGATCAAGTTCGAGGGCCCGGACACCGTCGCAGCTTTCTTTGCAGAGCCGATTCAGAACTCTGGTGGCTGCTTCACAGCCCTACCTAGCTACTGGAAGCGGATTCGCGAGATTTGCGACAAGTACGACGTGATCTTGGTGGCCGACGAGACCATCACCGGCTTTGGACGCTCGGGTGAGATGTTTGGTGCTCAGCGCTATGGCATCGAGCCAGACATGATGATTACCGCGAAGGCAATCACCTCTGGAGCGCAGCCTCTCGGAGCGCTATTCCTAAAGGAAAAGTTCTTCGAGCCCTACACCAAGGGAGTTACGACTTTCCCTCACGGCTACACCTTTGCGGCCCACCCGGTTGCCTGCGCTGTGGCATTGGCAAACCTGGACATCTACGATTCCGAGAAGCTGGTAGACAACGTAAGGACCAACTCCCCTATCTTCAGAAAGACGCTGGAGAAACTGCACGATCTGCCGATTGTTGGCGACGTTCGAGGCGACGGTTACTTCTTCGCTATCGAACTAACCACCGACAAGGCAACCAAGCGAGCACTTACTCCCGAGCAATCGGAGAAGTTAGTTCGCGGATTCCTAAACGCAGCGATGTTTGAAGCAGGACTTTACTGCCGAGCTGACGATCGCGGTGACGCGGTCGTGCAAGTGGCACCGCCACTTACAGTTGGCCCCAAGGAGTTTGACGAGATGGAGCGGATTCTTCGTCAGGTGCTGACAAAGGCTTGGTCGCTACTCTAAAAAGCAGTGGATTACCCGCATCTGGTGGCGCTTGTTCACTGACATGTACGGGGAACCGAAATCCCCGCAGCGTGCCGTCAAATAACTCTGCGTAACCGAGCGTTTCCGGCTGCAATGGCCTAATCGGCAGCCCAAGTTGGGCCCGATCGATCGAGTCAGCCCGAAGTGAAAAACGACTGTGACAGTTACTCCAAATGGTCCTCGAGATTCCAGTCATGGTTTGAGAAGCCCCAACGAAGTGAATGCCTAGCGATCTGCCCTTTGCAGCAATCGACTCAAGTTGCTGCGCCAGCGAATGATTTCGCAACGCTTCGGCAAGCTCATCGACGACCACCAGCGTGGGGGCTCCCGGCTTAACCAATCTCGCCCTCAGGACTTCGGTAGCCGCCTCCGCCTGATTGGAAACAAACAGGCGGATTGGTGTGGTGAGAGCTTCGTAGTCAAAACCTCCCTTGAAGTCGATCACGATTACCTCGCCTTGAAAAGAGGCGATGATGCGCTTTAGCAGCTCGGTCTTGCCAGATCCGGTCTGCCCCACCACTAGGGCATGGGGCGCCTGCTTTGAAATGGGAGATGGAACCAACTGGGCATCTAGGGAGATGCCCAGTGCCCAGGGTGGAACTTCCGCCAGGTTCGGCTCGATTGCAGCCGGGGGAAATAGTGCAGGGTAGACGATGTCCCGGACCTTGGTTGACCAAGTCCAGGGAAAGAGATTGAGCCTGATATCTCCAAGCCAAACTCTGCCCCCTTCCACCCTCACGGGCTGGGTGGTATCCAGCTTGCGTTGTGCGCCAATCACCAGCCACACCAGCAGTGTCAGGCCAGATAAGACGAGCAGAACTACTGAGCCTGAGGTGAGAAAAAGATAAAGGCCATAGCCAATGCTTGGCAGCAGAAAAAGCATGTTCACGGAAGCAGTTTGCGGGAACTGCTTGTGGTGTTTGACGAGAGATCGTTCGACTGTGAATAACTCAACGATTCAGTTATCCACAGTTTTTCTAAAGTCGACAAAGCTGGCAAGCAAAGGCGCAATACTTTTCGCATGGAACTTGGAACAGTAAAGGTCATCGAGTCGCCTATCGGTCAAATCGCATTGGGCGCTACTGATAACGGGCTGGCTAGCGTGACGATTCTTGAACCCGGTCAACGCAGGGCTGAGTTCAGCAATGACACTGCCTCAGCTAATCATGCGACTGCGGCAGCTGAGCAGCTACGTGAGTTCTTTGCTGGCGCTAGGAAACAATTTGACCTGACTCTAGATATCAAGGGAACCGAATTTCAAAAGGCGGTCTGGGGAGCAATTACAGACCTGGGCAAAGGCGAAATCCTTAGCTATGCACAACTCGCCAGCGCGATACAAAAACCATTGGCCGCTCGGGCGGTCGGAGGTGCTGTCGGCTCGAACCCTGTGCCGCTAATCATCGGGTGCCACCGCATCCTAGGTTCTGGCGGAAAACTCACCGGTTACTCAGGTGGTGGAGGTCTCAAGACCAAGCAATGGCTGTTGGATTTTGAGGGTATCGCTTTCAAGTCATGAGCAGCTCGAGAGTTTACGCCGATGGTCTCGAGCGCTGCTCCTGGCTAAACGATGACCCCATCTACATTGATTACCACGACAACGAGTGGGGTAAGAGAGCCACTGGCCAGCGCGATCTGTTCGAAGCTATCGCCCTAGAGGGCTTTCAGGCGGGCTTGAGCTGGCTGACAATACTTAAGCGGCGGGAAGGTTTCCGGAAGGCATTTTTCAACTTTGAAATAGACAAGGTTGCCAGAATGACCGATGCGGATGTTGAACGCCTAATGAATGATCCAGGCATCATCCGAAACCGAGCCAAGATTCTCGCGACTATCCACAACGCCAAGCTGATTCTTGAACTGGGTCTTGATTTGAAGCGAGAGCTTTGGGCATTTGCACCTTCTCAAACTAAGACTTCGACGGAAAATTTTGAGTGGCTGAGCGTTAGCAAAGACTCGATCGCCCTAAGCAAAGCGCTTCGGAAGCATGGATTCAAGTTTGTAGGACCAACAACTATGTATGCGCTCATGCAATCCACAGGCATGATTCACGACCACGCACCAAATTGCCACTGGCGAGAGTGAAAATCTGCCTAGGCTTAGGACACAACTAGCTCAGGAGGACTAATGACGCCGGAGCAGTTCAACAATGTTTACAGGTCTCAGCTTGCGGAGATTTCGAGATTCTTGGCTCGACGAGTTGCACCGCACGAGGTGGAGGATCTCGCAGCCGATCTATTCGAAATCGCTTGGACTAAGCGTGACTCAATCCCCCAAGACCTTGAACTCCCCTGGCTCTACAAGACCGCTCGCTACCTGATTGCCAATCACAGACGAAAGACTCAGAACCGAGCTCGCATTTTCAGCATGCTCTCCGCTCCGGAAGCTGCGCCAAGCGCAGAGTCAATAGCTCTTGCCGATGTTGGTCTTGGCTCGGCTTGGGAGAAGCTGTCTAGCGCTGACCGCGAACTGATTTCGCTCTGGTCACTTGAAGGACTTGATGCCAAAGAAATTGCAGTTGTGATGGAGATCAGCCCAAACGCTGCAGCGATTCGATTGACCAGAGCAAAAGAGAAACTTCGGGTTTTGCTGGCCAATGAAAATTCTGAGACAGAAAAGACACTTAGCTAGATATGAATGAAGAATTTGATCAACTAAAGAACCGCATCGCCTCGGCAGACCCTGCCAAAGATGCGGCTCTCATCAGTGAATCAACAGTGGCTGCAGCAGCCCTTGGCACTGGAGCAAAGGCGCCATGGAGCAAGCGAGTTCGCCAGCTCACTCTCTCTGGCTCGTTGCTAGGAACTGCTGGCGCGTTCGCTTGGGCGATCTCCCTGGCACTCCCCCAGCAGCCCTTGATACAGATGGCGAGCAGCCCAGCTGCTGGAGCAATGGC
>JACCDU010048566.1_pt1 | contig 10499 bp, 9 predicted proteins | sample 7446081 | NCBI WGS metagenome assembly JACCDU01 (sample SAMN15323447, study PRJNA562643) | freshwater metagenome | isolation source: river surface water | place: USA:Blue River Watershed | collected 2017-08-17
GACCTGTTTGAAGGTAGAGCATGGATAGGGATATCTGATTCGCTCAAAAACAAAAAGAACAAAGAAATAATTGAGTCTTTTGTAAGCGGTTGTGGGGGAGTGCTTTACTGGCTAACTTCAAAGGAACATGATGAAACGGTTGCCTTACTTTCTCATTTACCTCAGATTTTAAGCAGCTTGCTAGCTTCAAAATTAAATGACGTTGATCCAAATAAACTAAATCTTGCTGGTCAAGGACTTCGCGATGTAACAAGATTGGCAGCCTCTGATGCAAAATTATGGGCACAGATTCTCACTTCAAATAAAGATTCAATTCAGCCACTGCTTAAAGATTTCATCGCATCATTAACAAAACTTCAGGATTCTCTAAATTCAACAAATCAAGATCAGGTTGCTGCCATGTTAAATCGCGGCATTACAGGAAAAGCACGCATTCCAGGAAAACATGGCGCGAAAAATCGTGATTACTCGTTTTTACCAATAGTCATTGATGATAAACCAGGGCAATTAGCATCCATATTTAATGAATGCGCGAAGGTTGATGTGAATATTGAAGATTTGAGCATTGAGCACTCTCCAGGCCAAGAGACTGGGTTAATTACCCTTTCACTTTCTGCGCAAGATTGCGAAAAACTATCTGAGCACTTAATCAGCAAAGGATTTAGGGTTCATCCCACCAAAAATCGATAAATAAATATAAATACTAAAGATAGACTAAGCGCCATGTCCGCTCTTGTTTTAGCCATAGATGGTCCAAGCGGTTCCGGAAAATCCTCAACATCTAAAGCAATTGCGATCAGAGCTAATTGGAGTTACTTAGATACTGGAGCTTTATATCGAGCTGCTACCTGGTTGGCTCTCGAAAACAAAACATCAGAAGAAGAAACGCTGGTTGATTTATTAGAACAAAACTTAATAACTTTTAATACAAACCCAAACGACCCACGTATTTTTGTGAATGATAAAGATCTAACAGATGAAATCAGATTACACAGAATAAATGACGTGGTTAGTTCAATTAGTTCAATGGCAGGTGTTCGCAAGAAACTTATGGAAATTCAAAGAGAGTACATAAATAACGCACCTATCGGAATTGTTGTTGAAGGAAGAGATATCGGAACTGTGATTGCTCCGAATGCTCAACTTAAGATATATCTGCATGCAGATATCGATGCTAGAACTCAACGCCGGGCGGGTGAAATTACTGAAAATCTAGCGATTAATACCATCACGCAATCACTTGAATCCCGTGACGAAGTTGATACCACTCGTTCGATTTCGCCCCTTGCGCAAGCAGAGGATGCTGCTGTAATTGATTCAACGAGATTGACACTGCAAGAGGTTGTTGATCAAATCTGGAAATGGTTAAAACAAAGGAATCTTCTGGGATTACCAACTATTGCTGTTATTGGTCGTCCTAATGTTGGTAAATCAACTTTAGTTAACCGAATGATTGGTCGTCGAGAAGCAATTGTGGAAGATACACCAGGTGTAACTCGTGACAGAGTTAAGTATGAAGCTGAATGGAATGGCCGGAGATTTTTCTTGATTGATACGGGTGGATGGGAGGTAAAACCAGAGGGAATCTCAGAGAAGATAACTGCCGGGGCAGAGGCTGCAATTAGAGAGGCCGATTTAGTTATGTTTGTGGTTGACGCTCAAGTTGGCGCACTTGATGAAGATCAATCATTAGTTGACTTGCTTCGCAAGAGTGGAAAGAAAGTAATTTTAGTTGGAAATAAAATAGATAACGCTGAGGATGAAGCTGATGGCTATGCACTGTGGAATTTAGGATTAGGTGAGCCAAGATTTGTATCAGCACTTCATGGACGCGGTAGCGGCGACCTTTTGGATCTATTGATTGCTCAACTTCCGGAGGTTGGAAGTGCACCAGTTGATGATGGATATCGAAGAGTTGCATTGGTCGGTAGGCCAAATGTTGGAAAATCTAGTTTGTTAAATGTTTTAGCAGGTGCACCTCGAGTTTTAGTAGATGATGCAGAGGGCACCACCAGGGATGCAGTCGATGAATTGATAGATTTTGGTGGATCCACTTGGAGATTTATCGATACAGCTGGAATTAGAAGACGAGCACATCAATCAAGTGGTACTGATTATTACGCTTCATTAAGAACTGCGATCGCATTGGACAGAGCAGAAGTTGCCTTAGTAATTTTTGACGCTTCTCAGATATTAACTGAACAAGATATACGAATAGTTTCTATGGCAGATGAAGCAGGAAAAGCCCTGGTCATTGTGATGAACAAGTGGGACTTAGTTGATGAGGAGCGGCAATTGGTTTTAGATCGAGAGATCGAACGGCAACTAGAACGGTATCCATGGGCCCAGCGAGTTAATCTGTCAGCCAAAACTGGTTGGCACCGGGATCGGTTGGCGCCTGCCCTTCGAACAGCCCTTACAAATTGGGAAAAACGAATTCCTACCGCAAAATTAAATGCATTCTTGGGCGAATTAGTAGCGGCCAATCCACCACCAGTTAGAGGGGGCAAGCAGCCTAAGATTAAGTTTGCAACACAGGCAGGAACATGTCCACCAAAGTTTGTGGTTTTCGCCAATGGGTTCTTGGAGAATGCCTACCGACGATTTATTGAACGTCGTTTACGTGAAGTATTTGGGTTTGATGGCACACCGATTGAGGTTGCAGTGAAATTAAAGGAGCGTGATGATGCTTAACATACCCAACGCTTTAACTTTACTAAGGGCGCTTGGGGTGCCAGCATTTCTATATACTTTTTTAGTCCTAGAAAGGCCCTTTCTTAGTTTTACAATAATTGCTATCGGTGCCTTAACAGATTATCTGGATGGAAAAATTGCTCGAGCCTTAAATCAAACCTCTGAATTTGGTGCCAAGTTTGATCCTGCCGTAGATCGGTTCTATATAGCTGCGGTGATTATTGCCCTTGCAGTTAAAGAGTTCCTGCCATGGTGGTTAGTAATCTCAATTATCGCCAGAGATTTGATTTTGCTGATGGTAGTAATCTTGCAACGACTAAGGGGCGTTCCTTTCTTATCGGTTTCCTATTTAGGCAAAGCTGCCACCTTTAATTTGCTCTATGCATTCCCTTTCTTACTTCTAGAAGATGTGTCGGTTATCGGACCGTTTTGCTATCTAGTGGGTTGGGCCTTTGCCATTTGGGGAGTGAGCCTGTACTTTTACACAGGTATTGAGTATTTGATCAAAGGCATCAAGAGCTCGATAAAAGGTAGATAGGGGAATCATGTCATCGGTACCTGCAGAACTTCGCTACACAAAAGAGCATGAATGGATTCAAGAGTTATCACCAACTAAATTCAGAATTGGAATTACCGATTTTGCACAAGCTGCTCTAGGCGACATTGTTTACATTCAACTTCCTAAGACGGGTGCTGAGATTAAAGCCAACTCTGTGTGTGGTGAGGTTGAGTCAACCAAATCGGTATCCGAGATTTACGCACCAATTACCGGAAAAGTTGTAGCGGTAAATGAAAAACTAGATTCAAATCCAGAAACCATAAACACCGATCCATATGGAGCTGGATGGATTGCTGAGATCGAGATTGCATCTGCTCCACTTCAGGATGTTCTACTTTCTGCTGCTGATTATCAAAATCTAACGGCTTGACCCAAGCCAACTAGGGCAATAGTGTGAGCCTCTAGTTGAAGGTAAATGAATGGAGGAGTGATGGCTGATAAAGCAACCCCGCCAAAGGATCTAACCTCCACTCTTAACATGCGTCAATTAAGGGCAATCCCACAAGCCCAAGTGTCCGATGAGGTTTTCAAATCATTATCCGATGAACAACGAAATGTTTTGAACAATCTACCAAAAGGTCAAGGAATTCTCTTTGTACTAAAAGGTGCTGGTGTTGGTTCAAGATTTCTGCTTGATGCGGCTGAAACTAAGATTGGTCGGGATATTAATAATGAGATACACCTCGACGACATTACTGTTTCAAGATCCCACGCTTTAATCACCAAAAATGATGGATATCGAATCAAAGATCTTGGAAGCTTAAATGGAACTTATTTGAACGCGATAGCGGTTCGAGATGCTCAAATTCAATCAGGAGATGAAGTACAAATTGGTAAATTTCACCTCACACTTTTCATAGGGGATAAGTAATGAATGTTCCAGCACGGGCATATCTGAGTATTGGTGAAGTATTATCACGATTACGCACTGAATTTTCTGATATTACGATCTCAAAGATACGGTTTTTAGAATCAGAAGGTTTAATTGAACCGCAACGAACACCAAGTGGTTATCGTAAATTTACAACCAATGATTTAGAAAGACTCCGTTTCGTATTACTTGCCCAACGTGATCAGTATTTACCATTAAAGGTAATCAAAGAGAATTTAGATGCGATGGACCGTGGTTTGGTTCCAGCAAAAGTTGTCGGAGGAATTGCTTCTCCTAGATTAGCTTCCAATGAGGGAGTACTTACTGCTGAACAATTTAATACCGAAAATGATCTTCGCTTAACCCGCGCTGAGTTATTATCTGCAAGTAATCTCACTGAAGATCAGTTAGTTGAGATTGAATCATATGGTTTGATCACAATTCGCGGACGTCATTACGACTCAGACGCTCTTGCGGTTGCTAAAGCAGTTGCAGAGATTTCAGCCTTTGGTATCGGCGCCCGCCATCTTCGCGCTTTCAAAACTGCGGCAGATCGTGAAATCGGTTTAGTTGAACAGGTAACAACTCCACTGCTTAGGCAGAAGAGCACGGAAGCTAAAGCAAGAGCTGAAGAGGTTGAACGAGAATTAGCATCATTATCAATACGACTACATGCATCTTTGGTGCGTGCTGGTTTACATCGCAGTAAATAACTTAGTAATAAATGAGTACTTATCATCCAGTTGAAGTTATGGGCGTTCGAGTTGAGATGCCATCAAATCAACCAATTGTTTTGTTAAAAGAATTAGATGGTGTTCGCTATCTGCCTATCTGGCTGGGTGCTGTTGAGGCAACCGCAATAGCTTTTGCTCAACAAGAGGTTAAGCCACCTCGACCTTTAACCCATGATCTTTTCAAAGATGTAATTGGTGAATTAGGGGCAAAACTAAACACTGTCTACTTAACCGAACTTCGCGATGGAATCTTTTATGCCCAGTTGAATTTTGAAGATGGCCCAAAGGTCTCGGCAAGACCAAGTGATGCAATTGCCTTGGCTCTTCGAATGGGGGCTCCAATTCTTGCCAGCGAGGCGCTGCTTTCAGATGCTGGGATTGAGATTCCAGACCAAGCAGAGGATGAGGTTGAGCGTTTTAAAGAGTTTCTTGACCAGATTAACCCAGAAGATTTCCTAGGGTAAGTCCAACTCTAAACCTTTGGTTGAGTTTTCTCGTGTCGCAGAACAGTCTTGATACTGCCATATTCTACAATTAAGCCTTCCCCATAGAATTGAGTCCCCATGAACACCTCATCGGATATCGGCTACCGCGGAGCAACTGCATGTGTTGCCGCTGGAATTTCTTATCGTCAATTAGATTACTGGGCACGTACTGGATTAGTTGAGCCTGGTGTTAGAGGCGCTGCTGGTTCAGGTTCTCAACGTCTATATAGCTTTCGAGATATCTTGGTACTAAAAATTGTTAAGCGTCTTTTGGACACAGGTGTATCGCTTCAAAATATTCGAACCGCAGTTGAACATTTGCGATCAAGAGGTGTTTCAGATTTAGAGTCGATCACATTAATGAGCGATGGCGCATCAATTTATGAGTGCACTAGCCCTGATGAAATCGTAGATCTCCTTCAAGGTGGTCAAGGAGTGTTTGGCATTGCCATCGGTAAAGTTTGGAGTGAAGTTGAAGGCTCCCTTTCATTGCTGCAGGGTGAAAGCCTTGAGGATGGATCCCTCGTGGTAAGTGGTGAATCTAACGACGAGTTAGCTCAACGTAGAAAGCTTAAAGGAGCTTAAACCAACTAAAATACTTCCCTAGACAAAAAACAATTTGGGGGAGTGATGGAACATAGATCTGATTTTGTAGATCGCCATGTAGGTCCTAATCATTACCAAATTCAAACCATGCTGCTAGAGCTTGGTTACAAAGATTTAGATTCATTCATTAAAGCTGTTGTGCCAGCGAACATCCACATAAAAGGTGAAATTGAGAAATCTGTGCCGATCGGAGTTTCTGAGAGTCAGGCATTGAGTGAAATCAAGAAACTGGCCTCAAAAAATATAATTAAAAGAAATTTCATAGGGGCTGGGTATTACGGAACGAAAACTCCGGCAGTTATTTTAAGAAACGTATTAGAAAATCCTGGTTGGTACACCGCATACACTCCTTATCAACCTGAAATCAGTCAAGGAAGATTAGAAGCAATCTTTGCATTTCAAACAGCGGTCACAGATTTAACTGGTCTTGCAATTGCCAATGCTTCTATGCTTGATGAAGCAACTGCTGCTGCTGAAGCGATGACTTTGGCCCGCCGAGTATGGCAAGGAAGTGATGATGCTGCTTTCTTAATAGATTCGGAGTTACATCCTCATGTTAAAGCGGTAATTCAAACACGTGCAAAACCTCTTAAAATTAAGATTATTGAAAGTGATCTCAAAAGCTTAAACATCACAGGTGAGATCTTTGCTGGTTTAATCGCCTATCCAAATTCATCGGGCGAAGTAAAAGATATTCAGCCAATTATTAAGGCAATTCAAGTTAAACAAGCCTTAGCAATCGTCGATTGTGATCTTTTGGCGCTAACTATTTTCAAGTCACCAGGGGAGTGTGGAGCAGATATTGCTGTTGGATCAGCTCAAAGATTTGGTGTGCCTATCGGTTTTGGCGGTCCTCACGCAGGTTTCATGTCGGTACGAACAGGATTGGAAAGATCTCTACCTGGCAGATTAGTGGGTCAATCTGTTGATACTCATGGCAATTTGGCCTTTAGATTGGCTCTACAAACCCGTGAGCAACATATTCGACGTGATAAGGCCACTTCAAATATTTGCACAGCGCAAGTTTTATTGGCAGTGATCTCTGCTTTCTATGCGATGTGGCATGGACCATCTGGACTTAATGCAATTGCGACTCAGATCCAGAAATTAGCGTTGAATTTCAGATCATCTTTGAAAAATGCTGGATACCAAGTAGACGAGTATGAGATTTTTGATACTGTTCTAATTCATACCGATAAAGCCGGTGATTTGTTCGCTGCTGCTGATAAAGCGGGCATGAATATAAGATTAATAAGCAATAATCAACTAGCTGTAAGTTTTGATGAGCAAACCAGTGAGGAAGACTTACAGGATCTGCTCAAAGTGTTCAAGGCAGAGATCATTAATGCCAAAGCTAGCTCAACTAGATTTGCTAGAACCACAGCGTATTTAACACATCCAATTTTTAATACATATCATTCAGAAACCTCAATGTTGCGCTATATCAGGACCTTATCTGATCGAGATTTAGCATTGGATCGAACAATGATCCCGCTAGGTTCATGCACGATGAAACTTAATGCAACTTCCGAAATGATTCCTATTACCTGGCCTGAATTCAATTCGATTCATCCATTCGCACCGGTCGATCAAACGCAAGGTTATGTTGAACTTATTGATTCATTAAGTAATTGGTTAACTTCCGTAACTGGCTATGACGCAGTTTCACTTCAACCTAATGCGGGATCGCAGGGAGAGTTTGCAGGTTTGTTGGCAATTAGAAATTACCTAGATAGTAAAGGTGAACAGAATAGAACCATCTGTTTGATTCCTTCTAGTGCGCATGGAACTAATGCTGCAAGTGCTGTTATGGCAGGCATGAAAGTTATTGTTATAGCTTGTGATGAAAATGGAAATGTTAGTTTAGAGGATTTAAAGAATAAGATATCTGAATACAAGAGCGAGTTAGCTGCGCTAATGGTTACGTATCCTTCTACACATGGAGTTTTTGAATCAGCGATATCTCAAATTTGCGAGATGATTCATGATGCTGGGGGACAGGTGTATGTTGATGGAGCAAATCTGAATGCCCTCGTTGGCGTTGCAAAACCCGGAAAATTTGGTGCAGATGTTTCTCATTTGAATCTTCATAAAACATTTTGTATTCCGCATGGTGGTGGCGGTCCGGGGGTAGGACCTGTGATCGCTCGATCTCATTTAGCACCATTTTTACCGAATCATCCAGCAAACAAAGCTGCTGGTCCTGCCACTGGTCCAGGTCCTGTTTCAAGTGCTCCTTTTGGTTCTGCCTCAATTCTTCCGATTTCATGGATGTATATACGAATGATGGGTGGATCAGGATTAACTAAAGCCACAGAGGTTGCAATTTTGTCAGCAAATTATCTAGCGATGAAATTAGAGCCATCTTTTCCAATTTTGTATAAAGGCCAAAACGGGCATATAGCTCATGAATGTATTATCGATATAAGAGAGTTAACCAAAAAAACAGGCGTAACAGTAGATGACATTGCTAAACGTTTGATGGATCACGGCTTCCATGCACCGACAGTGAGTTTCCCAGTAGCTGGAACAATGATGATTGAACCTACCGAATCCGAAGATGTTAGAGAGTTGGATCGTTTTATATCAGCAATGGAAAGCATTAGAGGAGAGATTGCAGAGATTGAAGCAGGCGAGATAACTATCGAAGAATCTGCATTGCGTTTTTCACCTCACACCATAGGAGATCTAGTCAGGGATGATTGGGATCGTAAATATTCACGCGAAAAAGGAGCATTTCCGACTGGTGAAGCATTTGGTATCGGCAGAAATGGAAAGTATTTGCCAACTGTTGGTCGTATTGATGGTGTTTACGGGGATAGAAATTTGGTATGCAGTTGCTTGCCGATCGAGGAGCTTGCTTCTAACTGAGGTCTTTTACTTTACATAATGTAGATTATCGGCGATGCAATATACGCCTAAAACCCCATACCTGGACCCTATAGCCCGCCTCCCAAATGATTCCTGGGCTCATCTTTGATTTTCCATTAGCTCGTTCAATGAATGTTATTGGTACTTCTTTGATATCAAAGCCAAGATTTACAGCTTTCATGATTATTTCGATCTGAAAACTATAACCTTGAGTTTCAATTCTGCTTAAATCCAAACGTTCCAGTAATTGCCTTGGTAATACTCGATACCCCGAAGTTAGATCTTTAAAGGGTAATTTAAGAATAAATGCTGCGTATCTGGTTCCAAATTTAGAGATATATCTTCTTCTTTTGGGCCAATTTACAACCTGGCCACCAGCCATCCATCTTGTTCCTATTACTAAATTTTTGGTGCTAGATAAAGATAGAAGTTGAAGTATTTGCTCTGGTTGATGACTTAAATCTCCATCCATTTGCATGAAAAAATCATAATTTCGCGCCAAACCCCATTGAAAGCCTGCTAGATAAGCAGAGGCCAAGCCTTTTTTGGTGTTTTGAGATAGCACAAATACATTTTGATATTTGGCGTCATTCACAAAATCTGCAGTTCCGTCCGGTGAATTATCGTCAACCACGAGTATATCTAAGTGGTATTGATTAGACACTAGATCTCTCACTTTATCGATTCTTGCGATAAGTGGCACAATAGATTCAGATTCATTAAAAGTCGGGATTACGATTAGAACTTTATACATCCATCTTCCATCTTCTATACCCAAGCATCATCACTAAGAATCCTAAGGAAATACTTTCTACCAAAAAACCAATTTTTTGAGCATTTGTTTGACCAGATATGGTTGTAATCTCTTTTATTAATGTGCCAGGCTCAAACTTTTCTAAAGAACTAGTAACTTTGCCGTTTGTGTCAATAAAGGAGGTGATACCAGTGGTAGACACATACGCAACGCCTCGCCCAGACTCAATAGCCCTAACTCGAGCAATGTTTAGCTGCTGATCTAACTGTGGAGTATCACCAAATGTGGCGTTATTTGTTTGGATAACGAGAAAATCATTAACATTTTCTTTGGTGAAACTGTCATTAATCAACTCATAACAGATTAAAGAATTGAATTTCATGCCATTCACATTGAAAGTTATGAATTCTTTACCAGGATAGAAATCATCGATCCTAGTGGCGTATTTTGAAACACTTTCGGCAACTGATCGCAAAGGTAAATATTCGCCAAATGGTGTTAAATACCTTTTGCTGTAGGTCTGTGAGATTTTAGGTTCAAAAAGTATTGCTTGGTTATTTAACCCCTGAGAGCTTCTCGTTACCGCCCCAACAAGAATAGGTGTATCCAAATCTTGAGAAAGATTTTCTATTTGAATCCGAATATCATCATTTCTAAACACATCTACATCAACAGCATTCTCTGGCCAAATTATTAGATCCACTGCAGAAGGAGAGATTGAAAAGGTAGTTTGATTCAAATGACGCATAAATACTTCTCTTGGTTTATTATTGAAATCCAAACCTAAATTAACCGCTCCCCCTTGAACCAAAGCCACTTTAATTGGTTTACCTTCAATTACATTATCTGGAATGAAATAGATTGAAGTCAAGATGACTGCAAGAATTAAGATGTGTTTAATATTTCTTAAAACCACTATAGTGGC
>JACCDU010470154.1_pt1 | contig 10495 bp, 12 predicted proteins | sample 7446081 | NCBI WGS metagenome assembly JACCDU01 (sample SAMN15323447, study PRJNA562643) | freshwater metagenome | isolation source: river surface water | place: USA:Blue River Watershed | collected 2017-08-17
ATCAAAGACATTGGCCGCGTGATTCGCATGTTGGCCAGTCGTGGTGACATGGCCATCTTGTTGTGCGAACAGTATTACGACTTTGCTGAAGAGCTGGCTGATGACTACTTGGTGATGGAACGCGGCGAGGTGATTGCGCGCGGATTGGGTTCGGATATGCATCGGGATAACGTGCGTCAGTTGGTTGCTATCTAAAAACCTACATAGACCAAATACGCGGCGGCACATCCGACATGCCCCACATGCCGCGTCGCCACGAAGCCCAAACCCCACGCAACAAATTCTGCGCAGGCTCCACCAACGGCGACAAGGTACGCAACACCACCACACGCGGATGCGGCGATGTGACACCCGCCACCAAGCCCGCAGGTGCAACTTCGGTCAGTTCACGCGCCAAGGTCAGCGCGAAATCACGCCGGTCACGCGGCAAATCGGCCCCACACGCAAACACCAAAGTGGCCATGCATCGCTGCTTGGCCAAACCCAAAGGGCCATCCATCAAACGTGCGTCTTGCGCGTCAATCAAACCGCGCTCTAGCCACACACCCGACACCTCCATGTGCTGCTGCAACTGGCCACGCTCAAAAGGCAATTTTGCATTCGGCAAACCCAGCGCCGTGATGTCCCACGCCATCATCTCTGCGGAGGGAGCTAAATCAAACACCGCATGGTTCAACCCGTGACAGCCGTTGTAGGCAATGGTCTCAAGTGGCAGCCACTCTAAGCGTGCGCCCTCACCCACATGCGCTTTGACTTGTTGCGTGGCCAAACCTTGTTCGCTTCTGTAAAAACGTGTCGCGCCAGGGGTAGTCAGCAACGCATGTGTGTTGGCGCCTAGGCTCAACTGAATGTCCAACACGTCGCCACCTACCAAACCACTGGGCGGGTGCACCAGTACGTTGTGGCACACCGCATCACCTTCTGGATAAAGGCTTTGCAACACACGCAATGGACCTTCGTGTTCGAACTTCGCCACCGTGCGCTCCGCGCTAAGGGTGTAGTCGAGTTTGAGATGTGCGTGCCAACCAGTCATGGGATGATTTTCGCTCACGACGCAAGGTTTTCGCCGCCTACACTTGAGGTGTGACTACAAATACCAACAAACAAATCGCCATCATTGGCGCAGGCCCCGCCGGCCTGATGGCCGCTGAAATACTCAGCGCTGCAGGCGTTTCTGTGCATGTGTATGACGCCATGCCTTCGGTGGGCCGCAAGTTTTTACTGGCAGGCTTGGGTGGGCTCAACCTCACACATGCCGAGCCTTTTGACATCTTCACCACCCGCTATGCCGAGCGCACCGAAGCTTGCGCCGCTTGGCTCAAAACGTTTGATGCAACTGCCATTTGCGAATGGGTCAAGGGCCTAGGCTTGGACACGTTTGTGGGCAGCTCGCAGCGCGTCTTCCCCACCGACATGAAAGCCGCGCCGCTGCTGCGTGCGTGGCTGCATCGCTTGCGTCATCCCACACAGGGCGTGCCAGTGACCTTTCACATGCGCCACCGTTGGAACGGGGCCTTGCAACACGCGGACAAAAAATTCACATTGATCTTTGACACACCACAAGGCACGCATACCGCGCACGCCGATGCCGTGCTGTTGGCATTGGGCGGTGGCAGCTGGGCCAAGCTCGGGTCGGACGGTGCATGGCAACCGTGGGTCAGCGCACTGGGCATTGATGTGTCGCCACTGCGCCCCAGCAACTGCGGCTTTGATGTGCAAGGCCGCGATGGCCATGCTGGCTGGAGCAGCCATTTATCAGGGCAGTTTGCAGGCACGCCACTGAAGTCTGTGGCCTTGTCATTCACCGACAGCGTGGGCAACACCTTCAGCCGTCGCGGCGAGTTTGTGGTGACGGCCACGGGCGTGGAAGGCAATTTGGTTTACGCCGCCTCAGCCTTGTTGCGCGACGACATTGCACGCAGTGGCAAAGCCACTTTGCACTTGGACCTCAAGCCAGACTTCACGCCTGAGCGCGTGTTGGATGAGGTGTCGCATCCGCGTGGCACGCGCTCGCTCAGCAGCCATTTGAAAAGTCGCCTCAACCTCACGGCTTTGCACTTGGCACTGTTGCACGAAGTGCTGAGCAAAGAAGCCATGCACAACCCCGCGCAATTGGCATCGACCATCAAGCATTTGCCCATCACGCTGACGGCCACGCGCCCCATCGATGAAGCCATCAGCAGCGCAGGCGGTGTGCGGCTAGAGGCACTGGACGCAAACCTAATGGCTACCGCCCTGCCCGGCCTGTTTGTGGCGGGTGAAATGCTGGACTGGGAAGCCCCAACGGGCGGCTACCTGCTGAGCGCTTGCTTGGCCAGTGGCCGCGTGGCGGGCCTTGGCGCAGCGCGGCTCTTGAGTCATTGCGCTTTATGATTAGGGCATTGCTTAGTTTTTAAATCGTTCTCACCATGTTCCGCACCCTCCTCAAATCGAAGATCCACCGCGTTGCCACCACACAGTGCGAATTGCATTACGAAGGCTCCTGCGCCATCGACGAAAACCTGCTCGACGCCGCCAACATTTGTGAAAACGAACAAGTCCACATCTGGAACATCAATAACGGCGAACGCTTCATCACGTATGCCATCAAAGGCGAGCGTGGCTCGGGCATGATTTCGGTCAACGGCTCTGCCGCACGTCGTGCGAGTGTGGGTGACTTGTTGATCATTGCGTCATTTGCGCAAGTACATGAAGACCAAGTGGCTAAGCACGAACCGCAATTGGTGTTTGTGGATGAACACAACCAGCAAGTGGGCTTGCGCCATCATGTGCCGACGCAGGCTGCGCCTGGACATGGTACGGATGAGTGTTGAGCTGAATTAACTATTCCCCAGATAAAAACGCACGATCTCAAGATCGTGCGTTTTGCTTTGTAAGTTCATTTAAAGCATTGGTTCTAGAGCATATTTATTATTGAATTTTCCTCTTGCTAAAACTACGATTCTGGTTTTTAAAATTTAACCAGTCCCATGAAATTCGCCATCGCAATGATTCTTTTTATTGCAAGCTTCAGCACAACGGCTGTCATTCTTTCGGGCATCTCTTCGAAGTGGCCAACAAGAAAAATCACGCCTGCGCATTCAATAGACATTAAATGGGGCGAAGGATCTGAGGCTGGAGTACCAGAGAGCACAAGCCTCAACTAGAGCGGATCAATCGATATACCTACCCAGTTGGTTCTAGAGCGAATTTAGTATTGAGCGATTGCACTAGCTTCTCTAGCATCTCGGTCTCAATTCAACTAATGAAGCGAGACTAATATGAACCGATTGAAAACAGGTGTTTTTTTAGGCGCAGCGCTGCTTGCCAGCATAGCGTTAGCTCCGTATGTAGGGGCGAAAATTGCACCCAGTGCAGATATTCAAGCAACGCTTGGCAATGACGAAGATGCATTCACATTCGTAGGCAAATGTCCTAACGGAGACAACTACCGCCTTGTGTCGTACCAGATGGATGTTTCAGGAGTGCATCAGTCGTTTTACGACTATGAAGGACCCGCTGGTAAGGGCAAGGTCAGCACAAGTGCATCACCCAAAACCATGTCGGTTCGCGTTTGTAGACAGCTTGCAGAAATCATCAATCAGAATTATTGGGAATAACCTGTTGAAGATTCATCTATCCATTGAATATAAATTCTCGGGAAAACCTACAAACAATAGGCTAGAACACCCGCTTGTCTTACTGCTTGAAAGTGTGAATGAAGCCGGGTCCATCGGCAAAGCTGCGAAGCAATTGAAGCGGTCTTACCGGCAAGTCTGGGGTGAGTTAAAGCATTGGGAGTGTGAACTAAATACCAACTTGATTGTTTGGGGGAAAACCGGCAAAGGCGCAAATTTAACGCCAGAAGCGATTCGATTTTTATCGGATATCACCCAAACACTGGTTGACTTACAGCAGCAAGTGGCACAGATCAAAAATCGTGTCGAGAAGTGCGTTTCTGTTCTGAAAGATTCCCGCACTGCGCATCTGGCACTGCATTAACCAACTATTTATAGCTACTCCTAATGCGTCAATTTGTGCCTGCGGCCTGTCTACAACCAAAGTTTAGTTGAACCAAACCGACTGACTGAGTAGCATTACTTATCAATGGATGCAAATAAATCAAAGTCACTTCTCATCATCGATGACCACCCGGTTTATCGCGATGCTCTACGTGAAAAGTTAAGCAGTGAATTTTCTAAAGAAGGTATTGAAGTTAGCGTTGCCAGCAATGCCAATGAAGGTTTATCGCTGCTGGGGCAGTCGCATCAGAATTGGGTAGTTTTGTTAGATGTGCTTATGCCCGGCTTAAGCGGACTTGCTGGCATCAAAGTTTTTAAAAACATTCCAAACGTCGAGCACGTTGTGTCCATTTCTGGACTTGATGTGAACGCGTGGGAGCCCAAGACAGCATCCGCAGGCTCCTCTTTGTTTTTATCAAAAGACAGCACCGCGGATTTCATTATTTTGAAATTGAGACCATTGTTAGCTATAGACCCAAGCTATGTTGGTGCCAAAGAAAGCCTTGAGCCAAAAGAGTTTCGACTCACACAAAGGCAATTAGAAGTACTTGATTTGATTGCACAAGGCCATCCAAACAAAATCATTGCGGACTATCTGGATATCAGTGAGCAGACCGTCAAGATTCACATCAATCAGATTTTTAAGGAGCTGCGTGTTTTTAATAGGACGCAGGCCATGATCAAAGCCCAAAAGCACTGTTTGCTTCTTGAGGCTAGATCGTCGTAATTTGTGAATTTAGCTATGCCAGACGACAGCAAATATGCGCGTGTAGGTGAAGTTCAATCTAACAACTTCTATTTGTTACGTGAAAAAGCAAGCCATGTCACGAAGGCGGCGCGTTCCGCAACCATTGCTAACGTCTTAGCACCACTGCTGTGTATTCCGGCTTTCAAAGACGAAGTCAGACCCATGCATTTAGGTATCTGGCTGACTTATATGTTTGTGGTGGTGGTTGTGCGGACGTGGATTGTTTTCAAGCTGAAATTCAAAGCCGAAGAAATTATCAATCCGCAACACAACCTCAGACTGATGACGCTTGCGCTGGGCAGTATGGGTATCGGCTGGGGCATGGGTTGGGTGTTGATGGCGCCAGACTTACTGCTAATCAATCGGGTGATTTACGTTTACATGATTACCGCCGCATTGATGGGAAGCATGTTTGCATACAGCGTGCACAAAGTGACGTTTTATGCGTTCACGCTTCCCATCATGATTCCCTCGCTAACCACCGCTTTGTGGTCTGTCGACCTTTTTCCTTGGACCTTCTCTGTGGGCATGGCTACTGTGTACATTGTGGTGCTAGGCATTTCTAAGAGTTTTTCACAAACATTCGAAGACTCTGTTCGTCTTAGATTTCGCAATGAACGCCTTTATCAAGAACTTGCCAATGAGCGGGATCAGTCTGTTGCAGCGAATATCGCCAAGTCTAAATTTATTGCTGTCGCCAGTCACGATTTGCGTCAACCCATGCATGCAGTGAACGTCTATTTAGACATCGTGAATGCAGACAATTTTCCAGAGCAAGACAAGTTGTTATTGACGAAGATTAAAAGCAGCGTCACCTCGCTCAATTCAATGTTTGACTCTTTGTTGAACATCAGCAAATTAGATGCGCATGTCACGCCGGTCAATAACCGTACATTTGGACTTCAGGAGCTTGCCAATTCGCTTCGCGACCTGTACGAAACGCGCGCCAAAAACAAAGGTTTAACCTTCAAAATTTCGTTTCTAGATTTGAATGTTTGCGGTGACAAGTTGCTCTTACAGCAAATCATTGGCAACCTCATCTCAAACGCTATTCAATACACAGAAACGGGCTCCGTTGAGGTGAAGCTCATCACACAAAACGACCGTTTGGCCGTCGAGGTTGTTGACTCAGGGTGTGGCGTTGACGATTCGGAACAGCAACACATCTTCGGTGAGTTTTATCGAGCGGATAGAACCCGTTCGCTGCATGATGGCCTTGGCCTTGGCCTATCAATTGTTCAAAGGCTCTGTAGCCTCATCGGGGCGGATGTGTATCTTCTTTCGAGGTTAGGCGAAGGCTCCAAATTCATCGTCACCACGCCTTACTTAGCTTCATCAAATGATGAAATTTTCGAGATGACAGAGGCATTGCTCAAGCCTCTGCATACGCATCGTATTTTGCAAGGCAAATACATTGGCGTGATTGAAGATAACCCCATCATCATTGATGCCTACCGACAAACACTCGCAAGTGAGGGCGCTTATGTATACGTACTGTCCGATTCGGAGTCCGAACTAGACGCTCAACTAGAAAGCATCAACCGCATTGATTGCATCCTGAGCGATTACAGATTGAGTCAATCTACCGGTGATGTGCTGATACAAAAAATTCGAGAAAATTACAACAAAGAGATACCTGCCATCATCGTGACCGCAGATACCTCGCCGTCTCACTTCAATTTATTTGCCAAGTTGAATGTGCAGGTTTTGCACAAACCGATCAGCTTTCAAGAGGTGGCTCAAGCCCTTCGGAAATTGGTGGAAGTCAAATAAAACCATGGCCTTAGCTATAAATGAAACTTTCATGTTGGCGTCAGTGAAGCATCAAGGCGCATTGACTGCACCCTGCAACGCATCGTTCGTAGTGCCATTCAAAAAGTTTCATTACGCATGTGCAAAACAGTAGGCCAAGCCTCTATTTCTGTCGCGAACTGTGGGCCTTGCGACTGTTGTACACAGTCAAAGGAACTAAAAGCCTTGGTGCCTAAATAATTTTCAACGCGTGGCACCCCAAGCGAACTTAGCCGCCAACGCCATCAGCACCACGCCCACCGTGCGGTCTAGCCACACCAGCTTGCCCTTGATCCATGCCATCACACGGGTAGATGAAAACACCAGAGCCACCAGGCCAAACCACAGCAGAGATTCGCACACCAGCAGCAGCCAAATAGTGGATGTGTCTGTGGTGCTTAGCTCTGGGGTGAGCACTTGTGACAACACCGAGCTGAAATACAGCATGGCTTTGGGATTGAGCAAGTTGGTAAGCAAACCTGTGATGAACGATTTCGCACGGGGCGCTGTTTGCGTAGCTGCTGGCAGTGCGCCCGTCGAACGCAAGCATTGAATGCCCAGCCACGCTAAATATGCGGCACCCACATAGGTCAGCACGTACGACAAATGAGGCAACGCCGTGATGACGAGCGACAAACCAAACGCGCACACCAACACGTAAATACCAATCGAGGCAGCCACGCCCGCTGCCGCCCACAAACCCGCGCGTCGACCTGAAACAAGCGACATGCGGGTGACCACAGCAAAGTCAGGGCCGGGTGAAATCAAGGCCACCGCATGGATGGCCAACACCATGGCCAATGATTCCAACGTCATGCACATCTCCTAAATGAAGTCGTGCACTGTGCCACAAAATAGTTACTGAGCCATGGCTTCGATGGCGATGTCGATGCGCACGTCATCACCCACATAAGGTGCGTACTTCCCTGCATTGAACTCGCTGCGTTTGATCACAGTGAACGCGTTGGCACCGAGTGCGGGCTTTTTCATCATGGGATGAGGCATGGCTTGAAAGCTGGTGACGGTCAACGTCACTGGCTTGGTCACGCCTTTGATGGTCAGTTGGCCTTCGATGCTTTTTGGCTTGTCGCCTTCAAAGATCACCTGGGTCGATTTGAATGTAGCCTGTGGAAACTTGGCCGTGTCCAAGAAGTCTTCGCCTTGGATGTGTTCGTTGAAATCAGCAAAGCCAGTGCTGACCGATTTCATGTCGATGACGATGTCCACCGAGCCTTTTTTGGCCTCCGCATCAAACACCACTTTGCCTGTGGTTTTGCTGAAGCTGCTCAGCTGTGTGGAGTAGCCAAAGTGTGAGTACGAGAAACGTGGGAAGGTGTGTGTGCCATCCACACCGTAAGTCACAGGTGCGGCCACGGCAGATGCCAATGCGCCAGTGAATGCCAAAGCGGCGGCAATGCGTTTGATTGATTTCATTTGATAGTTCCTTTTGAAAAGTTATTTGCCAGAAATGGCGGTGAGTTGAAAATTAACTTGGATGTCGTTGGCCACCACATCGAATTTGGACCAGATGCCTTCGCCAATCGCAAAGTCTGCGCGATGCATGACAAAGCCACCCGTGAACACACCTGCGGTGCCTTGCGTGGCCAACTTGAGCGGAAATTTGATGTCTTGGCTTTTACCTTTGATGGTGAGCACGCCTGTCACGTCAAACTGGTTGGCACCATTGGCTTTGATGTGTTTGGCCACAAACGTGGCCTTAGGAAACGCTTTGACGTTGAACCAAGTCTTGCCCACCACTTCGTCATCGGCGTCGCTTGAGCCCGCGTCGATGCTGGCCAAGTCAATCTCGATGTCTGCTTTGGCAGCGGCAGGTTTGGCGGGGTCGAAGTTGAGCTGAGCGGCAAACTTCTTGAAGCGACCGTCCATGGCCACGCCCATTTGTTTGTATTGAAACGTGACTTTGCTTTTCTCGGGCTGAATGACTTTGTATTCGACGGCAGCAGCGTTCATCGCGAGCCCCAAGGTCAGCGCGAGGCCAGTCAAAAAGGTGGAGAGGTGTTTCATGTGTTGTCCTTCAAGGTGCTGCTGTGCGTGGGAAGCATGCGTTTCAAAATATCGTCTTTGTCCACCCAGTGGTGTTTCAGTGCAGCAGCCACATGGCCTGCCAACAAGAACAGCAGCACATAGTTAAGCGCCTGATGGACGTCTGCGAGCAAGTGGCCCAACGCTTTGTCTTTCTCTAACAAATCGGGCAATGGCAACACGCCAAACCAAACGGTGGGCACGCCTTTGGCAGAACTCATCAACCAGCCCGACACAGGAATGACGATCATCAAACCGTACAAAGCCGCATGGCCCAAGTGTGCAAAGCGTTGCAGCAACAACGGCATGCTGCTGGGGTACGCAGGTGGCGGGTTCAGCACACGCCAGACCAAGCGCAACCACACAAGCACAAACACGCTCACGCCAGCCCATTTGTGCCATGCGTAGTACTGCAGTTTTTCAGGCGATAAGGGCATGTCGGTCATCACAAAGCCCAAAGCGATGAGGCCTGCAAAAACAAGTGCCATGCCCCAGTGGAAGAGTTTGGTAATCGCGGTGTAGCTGTGGTTCATATCTAGGCTCTCAATTCACAAAGGCGTAACCATCCATGGCGATGACGTAGTCACTCACGCCACGGTAAAAGGCTTGGGGGGTAGCACCAGCGCCTGCGGCACCCAGCGCCACATACAGCGGCAGCAAGTGGTCTTCACTTGGGTGGGCTTGTCGACCCTCGGCGGAGAGTTGGCGGTAGTTGAGCAAAGCGCTCACATCATGGGTGCTCAATTTCTCAGCCACCCAATCGGCAAACTGGTGCACATAGGCAGGGGTTTGGCCATGGGTCGATGCCACCACCTGCCAGTCGCGCAAGTTGTGCGTGATGTTGCCGGAGGCAATCACCCAAATGTTTTTCTCAGCCAAACTGGACAACGCTTGGCCCACGCGAAACGCGTGCTCGGGGCCTGCATGGGTTTGCATGGACAAGGGCACGATGGGCACATCGGCATCAGGAAACATTTGGCGCAAGGGTTGCCATGCACCGTGGTCCAAGCCGTGTTGGCTGCTGTCGTCCACGTCCATGCCTGCGTTGCGCAACGCGGTGGTCACTTCTTGTGCCACCTCTGGGCAGCCTGTGGCTGGGTATTGAATTTTGTAAAGCGCTTCTGGGAAGCCATAAAAGTCGTGGATGGTTTCCAGCTGCGTGGCCACGCTGACGGTGGGAATGCGGGTGTCCCAATGCGGGCTCACCACCACGATAGCACGCGGAGTGGGCAGCTTTTGCACCATCTCCGACATGGCCGCGCCCGCAGCACCTGCGTTCAGGGCAAAGGTGGGTGAGCCGTGCGGCACAAAGAGGACATTGCGAAAAGTTTGCATACGTTTTCTCGAGTGTTGAGTACGTAATGTAGGAATGATTCGCGAATAGAAAAAGTACCCAATCTTCAATTATTTGTTGCAAAATTAGCAACAATGGACAAACTCAATGCAATGCAACTTTTTGTGCGGGTGGCCGAAACCGGCAGCTTCACCGCCGTGGCTGACCAACTGGATGTGGCGCGCTCGGTTGTGACCCGACAAATCTCGGCGCTCGAAAAACAACTGGGCATCAAGCTGATGACGCGCAGCACGCGCAGCCTCACGCTCACCACCGCTGGTTCGGCCTACCTTGAAAAATGCCGCGTCATCTTGAACATGGTGGACGCAGCCGAGTCGAGCTTGCTAGAAGAAAAAACCGAGCCGCGTGGTCGCATCCGTTTGGGCTTGCCGTTGAGTTTTGGTTTGCAGCGCCTCATGCCTGCACTGCTGGAGTTTGCGCAAACGCATTCGCACATTGAATTGGTGATGGATTTTTCAGACCGGCGCAGCAAGCTGATTGAAGAGGGCATTGATGTGTCGATTCGCATCACCAGCCGTTTAGAGCCAGGCGACATCGTGCGCAAATTGGGTGAGTCGC
>JACCDU010782087.1_pt1 | contig 10494 bp, 8 predicted proteins | sample 7446081 | NCBI WGS metagenome assembly JACCDU01 (sample SAMN15323447, study PRJNA562643) | freshwater metagenome | isolation source: river surface water | place: USA:Blue River Watershed | collected 2017-08-17
CACCGTTGTTGAACGAAGCATTTGTGGCTACCAATCTTGAAAATCAATTGGCGCGCGTGACGACAGCCTTTATCAACGACACAAGTCGAAATAAAATTTCAAGTCAATCTGCTCAAATCTCCTCCATTTTTTCTTGGTTTAAGGGGGATTTCACCAAAAAAGGAACCCTTATTGAATTTTTGAATCGCTATTCTAAAGTGAAGATTTCGCCCAATGCCCGCATCACTTTTCTAGATTACAATTGGAATTTAAACGAGTAAGCTGAATTTTTGGGTAAGTTTAGGTTCAACTTTGCCATATGAGTTCTCGTCACTACGTGATTATTGGAAATGGTATTTCGGGCATCACCTTCGCAAGGCATCTGCGAAAAGGGGATGATCAAGCCCGTATCACCGTGATTTCAGGAGAATCTCCCTATTTTTTTTCACGCACAGCCCTGATGTATGTGTACATGGGGCAGATGAAGTGGGAACATACACAACCCTATGAACCGCATTTCTGGAAGAAGAATCGAATCGATCTTGTGCAAGCTTGGGTCAAAACGATAGCATTTGAAACCAAGACCTTGTGTTTTGAGTCGGGAGAAACCCTCAATTACGATTTTTTAGTTTTAGCCACCGGTTCAAAGCCCTCTTTTTTTGGTTGGCCTGGACAGCAATTAAAGGGTGTGCAAGGACTTTACTCCAAGCAAGACCTGGAGACGATGGAAGCCACTACCAGTCAATCCATTCAACGAGCTGTGATTGTGGGTGGAGGCTTGATTGGCATTGAGTTGGCTGAAATGCTAACCTACAAGAAAATTCCGGTTACCTTCTTAGTTCGAGAAAACCGGTTTTGGGAGCAAGTCCTCCCTAAAGCAGAAGCAAGTTTGGTCCAAAAACATATTCATGAACATGCAATCGACCTCCGTCTCCAAACGGAGGTGAAAGAAATTTTATCTGATGCGGATGGAAATGCGCGGGCAGTAGTGACCACTGCAGGAGAAGAAATTCCTTGCGGCTTTGTAGGCATTGCTACTGGAGTGACTCCAAATGTGGATTTTTTAAAAAACACTGCTTTAGCAATTGGAAAAGGGGTAAAGGTCAATGCGTATTTTGAAAGTTCGGTACCCGATGTGTATGCTATCGGAGATTGTGCGGAATTTGAAAAGCCTCCTGGGCCAGGCCGACGGACTTTGGAGCAAGTCTGGTACACCGGGAGAATGCATGGGGAGACTTTGGCCTACAATTTTTGCCATAAGCCGGTGACTTATCAACCCGGAGTATGGTTCAATTCGGCAAAGTTCTTTGCCATCGAATACCAAACCTATGGATTGGTATCACCTGAACCAGTAGAAGGCGTAACTGATTTTTTTTGGGAACATCGAGAGGGAAAAGTCTCTTTTCGCATGAGCCTAGACCAAGAAGGAAAAATCCTTGGCGTCCTGAACCTTGGCTTTCGTTTGCGCCATGAGTTCTTTGATCGTGCGATTCGAGAAAAATGGTCTGGAGAAAAAGTTATGCAAGAGCTAGCAAATGGGCTGTTCGATCCGGAATTTTATGACTCGTATCACCTAGAGATACAAAAGGCATTTCAAAGGCAATTTGGAGGAACTATCGTTTCATCAAAAAAATCTTTTTTCCAAAAACTATTCGGGGCAAGGCAATGAGAGGAATTCAAGGTATCGGTCTGATCCTATTTCTATTGGGCATGTTGGTCTTCACGGCACTGCCGTTTTTGAGTAGCTATCGCCTCACGGAAGCTATGGTGGGAGATCAAGTCAAAGAACCTCATCGAGAAAAGTTGGCCGAACTCCTTCAACCCATGTATGGACAAAGTTATCCTTCAACGCATGCTTTTTTAAGGGCTTATTCGTCCAATTTTGACCCATACAACGAGGAACTGAAAGCAAAGCAAGCTTGGGATCAAGTAATCTGGGATGATTATGGATTTGCCTTAGCCAAAGCGGCTGGCCAAGGACCTGCCCGATCGCATCCTTGGAGAAGTTTGGCCTTGTCAATAGGACTTGTGGTGCTGGGAGGAGTACTTTTTCAGTTTGGAGGGACCAGCTCAGTGCATACAAGTTTGGTGCATACTGGCGTATTCCATTCCTCACTGAAAAATAGAGGTGTAGTGGGTATGCTTACTGGTACCTATTTGGTTGGATTTTATGTGATTTTGTACTGGTTTCCTGCCTACCTCTCGCCATTGGTATGGATGGTGGAACCCATTGCTCAATTGCTATCAGGTGGTCCTGCCAGTCAATGGTTTTTGTATGGCTTGGTGTACACCCTAGCGATAGGTGTGATGGGGATTCGGATGGTGTTGAAGTACCGAGACAACAAGTACCAGCAGCTGCGAACGGCTTCGGTGGTATTCTTTCAAACAGCCTTTGCCTTCCTAATTCCAGAAGTACTCGTTTTGTTGAATAAGCCCTATTTTGATTTCAAGAATATTTGGCCGCTGGATTACGATTTTTTCTACGATTACCAGATAGACACCTTTCTGTCAAGTGGGGGAGTAGGACTATTTATGTTGATCTGGGGGATTTTATTGATTGTAATTGGTGTGCCGGTATTTACCTATTTCTATGGCAAGCGATGGTATTGTTCTTGGGTCTGTGGCTGTGGAGGTTTGGCAGAAACAGTCGGGGATGGATTTCGTCACCTCTCTGACAAATCCCTGAAGGCCTGGCAATGGGAGCGTTGGATGATCCATGGGGTGCTAGCCTTGGCGGTGGTCATGACTACTTTGACAATTGTCAACTATTTTTCTTCCTTCAGCATTTTGGGCCAGGTGACCAATCAATTGCATTCCTTCTATGGATTTGCGATAGGCTCTGCGTTCGCGGGGGTAGTGGGAACAGGTTTTTACCCATTTATGGGGAATCGGGTCTGGTGTCGATTTGGTTGTCCTTTGGCTGCTTATTTAGGCTTGGTACAACGATTTAAATCTCGCTTCCGAATCACTACCAATGGTGGACAGTGCATCTCTTGCGGCAATTGTTCCACCCATTGTGAAATGGGCATTGATGTGCGTGCTTACGCCCAGCAGGGGCAAAACATCGTGCGCTCCTCCTGCGTGGGTTGTGGGGTCTGTGCGTCTGTATGCCCACGTGGGGTATTGAAGTTGGAAAATGGTCCCGAAGAAGGGCGTATACACGAGTTTCCGATCCTAATCGGCAACGATTCGATCAAATTGAGATCCTAAATGGTACTGGTGTATATCTGTGCTGGCCTTTATTTTTTGGGGATGGGTTTTATTTTCTTGTATAGCCTTGCCCAAGGGCATTTGTTGGTTCATTTCTTCAAGTTTCGAAAAAGGGAAAAGTTGGTTTCGCACCAAATCCCTAATCCTTGGCCCAAGGTCACCGTTCAGCTTCCCATCTACAACGAATTGTATGTAGTAGAGCGACTGATTGATGCAGTAGCCAAACTCAATTATCCTTTTGAATTGCTTCAAATTCAGATTTTGGATGATAGCACGGATCAAACTGCCGAATTAATCCAAGACAAGTTGTTGGCCTATCCAAACGTAAATTTTCAATACCTCCACCGAACCAATCGACAAGGATTTAAGGCAGGGGCATTGCGAGAAGCTTTACCCGCAGCGGAAGGCGAGTTTATTGCGATCTTTGATGCAGATTTTGTGCCTGATCCCGATTTTCTGATCAAGGCCTTGCCTTATTTTTCTTCGCCTCAAGTAGGCATGGTGCAGAGTCGTTGGACTCACCTCAATCAAAACTTTTCCTTACTTACACAGCTGCAGGCCTTTGCCCTAGATGCCCATTTCTTGATTGAGCAGTCGGGGAGAAACCAGCAAGGGGCCTTTATTAATTTCAATGGAACGGCAGGGATTTGGAGAAAAACTTGCATTCTTGATGCGGGAAACTGGGAGGATGACACATTAACCGAAGATTTGGATCTGAGTTACCGCGCCCAGCGGAAAGGATGGAAGTTTGTGTACCGACCTGAAATCGAATCCCCAGCAGAATTGCCTCCAATTCTATCGGCAATCAAATCTCAGCAATTCCGATGGACAAAAGGCGGGGCAGAATGTGCGGTCAAGCATGCAGGGAAGGTTTTTAAAGAAAACCATCCCATGGGCATTAAATTTCATGCATTTGCCCACCTATTCAATTCTACCATTTTTATTGCCATACTCTTGACTAGCTTTTGCAGCATCGGGTTGTGGTGGGGGGTGCAGATGAAGCTGATTCCTTTGGCCCTTTTTTGGGCCTCAGGGATTTCCATGCTTGGGTTTGTGCTAGTAGCTGGGGTATATCTGGTGTCCTACCTCACTGCACAGCAGTATTCTTGGAAATCAATTCTTGGAGCTGTTTGGAAGTTGCCCCTCTTTTTTTCGGTATCCATGGGTCTGGCCCTACACAATTCTCAGGCTGTAGTGGAAGGTTTAACTGGAAAAAAATCACCTTTTATTCGTACCCCAAAATTCAATCTGGAAGCGGGGAATGTCTCACTTCAGGCCAATGCTTACCGGCTACGCGCTCTGCCGATGAGTACCTGGTTAGAAGGGGGGATGGGGTTAGTGTTTGGAGGAATGCTTGTTTTGGGAATCGTCTACAACAATTTCCTTTTTCTACCATTTCATGGGCTATTGGCATTTGGTTATAGCCTCGTGTTTATTTCATCTTTCCGGACTCGTTGATGAATGTCTTGAATACCCCTCCAATTGTGGATGTCATCATCCCAGCTTTCAATGAAGAAAAGTCCATAGCCCAAGTGATTGGGGATATTCCTGTACTGGTTAGGCATGTTGTGGTGGCCAACAATAATTCCACAGACCGCACCGCTGAGGTGGCAACAGCAGCGGGTGCTCAAGTTGTCTTTGAGGCTCAGAAGGGGTATGGAAAAGCTTGTTTGACTGCCATGGATTGGATCAAGCAGCAAGAAGTTCAACCCGATATTTTGGTATTTTTAGATGGAGATTACAGTGATTATCCGCAGGAATTAGAATTGCTGATTGCCCCCATTCTGGGAGGAAATGCCGAAATGGTTATCGGTTCTCGGTCCTTGGGGCAGCGTGAAGCTGGCTCCATGACTCTTCCACAAGTCTTTGGAAACGCGCTAGCCACTACCTTGATGCGCTGGATGTATGGGGCCAAATTCTCTGATTTAGGTCCTTTTCGGGCGATTCATTGGGGTCAATTACTTGCATTGGGAATGGTGGACCAGAATTTTGGATGGACCATTGAGATGCAAATCAAGGCGCATCAAGCAGGACTGAGGCATCAAGAAGTGCCGGTACGGTACCGAAAGCGAATTGGTGTTTCCAAAGTGAGTGGGACTCTGAAAGGGGTTATTGGCGCCGGATATAAAATTATTTTCACGATATTTAAGTATTGGCGGCTCTTTCGATAGCCGCTACTGATTGATCCACTCTTGGCTTCTTATCCCATGCAAAAACTAGCTAGATTAACACTGCCTATCTCTTGGTTTCTTTTTTTGGGTGCAGTTGGAATAGTATCCTGTGCTCCAGAGAGTAGGGAGGGGGTGGTAGAAACTCAATTTGCAAGTTACTGGTACCAGGGAACTGCAGAGGTGAACGTATTTGACTTGCAGCAAAGCAGGTATGGAGCAGTTCGGCCGGGTAAGGCAGTCATGATTTTTGTCACCGAGGATTTTTCCAAAAGTAAGCAGGTCAAGTTGGATGCTCCAGAAGAAAGACCATCCGATGCGCAGAAGGTGCTGAAATTGAACATGACACGAGAATTTGTGACGGGCGTGTATCCCTACCATACCATGCTATCCGTATTTACGCCAGTATACGATGACAGTCCAGCTCCAAAATTGACTGCTTCGGTGACCGAATGGTGTGGGCAATCCTTTACTCAGCTCAATCACAAGTCAGGGAAATATACGGCAAAGCAATTTTCCTATTTTGAATCTGAAGGTGACTTGGAATCCAAACTTGATGGACAAGCAGAAGAGGAGCTATTTACCTTAATTCGACTTCATCCCGACTTAGTTCCACTGGGAAATGTCAACTTAATTCCCAGCCTTATTTTTCAGCGCTTTGCTCATATTCCTTTAAAAGTACAGCAAGCGACCATCTCACGAAAAGCCTTGGGGTCGGACCAAGCAGAGGTTAAGATCATGTATGCCGAGATTGGTCGGACGGTTTCCATTCGCTACCAGCAACTTTTTCCCTACGAGATTACTGGGTTAACAGAAGTTTGGACCAAAGAAAATGGGCAGCAGGAAGTGACCACGGCTACGCGAACGCACTTGAGGCAGATGCCGTATTGGAAGCAAAACGAGCAAGTATATGAATCCCTTCGAAAGGAATTGGGACTTTGAGTGATCCAGTGAAAAGCGTGCTCAAAGTTGCTTTAGGCCTTGTTTTGGCGGGGACTTTGCTATTTTTAGCACAGGTTCCTCGGGAAAATTTTGGATTGACGATTCTCCTATTCTCTCTTGCATTTGGAGGCATGCTGGGTAGTTACCTGCTCTCGGAAAAGGTGGTTAATTTCAAAAAGCTGCTTCTACTGGGAATACTTTTGAGGGGATGCCTTTTCTTTTTTGAGCCGAATTGGTCGGAGGACGGAGCGAGATTTTTGTGGGATGGAGAGCTTTTACGTCAAGGTCAGAATCCTTATGGCTTGACTCCAACGCAAGTACTAGAGCAACAAGTAGAGGGAAACGGGCTAAATGCAAAGCTTTTCGCAGAACTGAATTCTCCGAATTATTATTCTGTATATCCTCCTATCAATCAAGCCCTCTTTTGGATAGGTGCATGGGTAGGGCAGGGGAGTATAGCCCAAGGATATTTTGCACTTCGATGCATGCTTTTGTTGGGGGAAATTGGTGTTTTTTACCTGCTTTGGAGCCTACTTGCTCGATTTGAACTCCCTCAAAAACAAATTCTTTTGTACTGGTTTAATCCCTTAGTGATCGTGGAGGTTGTGGGCAATCTACATTTTGAAGGAGTTGTACTTTTGTATTTACTTGCATCACTACTGGGTTTGTCTAGGCAGAAGCTTGGATGGTCAGGAACATTTTGGGGATTGGCCGTGGGAATGAAATTGCTACCTTTCTTGCTCGCCCCAACTTTTTTCTTTTGGAAGGGTGTTCGAACATCCCCTCGCTTTTGGGGTGTGGCTTTAGGCACGCTATTTTTATCTTTTCTGCCGCTAGTCTACTTGAATTCTTGGGAAAATTTTCTGCAAAGTTTGCAGCTCTACCAAGGGAAATTTGAGTTCAATGCCTCGCTTTATTACTTGTTTCGAGCGGTAGGCTATGAGCTAGCAGGTTACAATACAATTTGGTACTTGACCAAAGTTGGAATGGGATGTACCCTCTTTGGAGCAGTTTTGATTTCCTGGAAGCGGTCAAACGTTTCCCTCTTTGAAATCCCCGATGTATGGGTGCAGTTGTACTTGTTGTACTTCTTGATGCAGCCGGTGGTTCATCCCTGGTACTTGTTGCCAGGATTGGGCTTATCGCTATTGACAAGAAAATGGACCTTTATCCTTTGGTCTTTTGGAGCGATTTTTTCCTACCAAGCCTACAGTCAAAACCCGGTTCAGGAGCAACCGTTGTTTTTAGGTTTGGAATATGGATTGGTGTTACTTGGTCTTTACTTGGACTATTTTCAGAAGCAAAGAACTGCTACCTTAGGTATATGAAAAATGCAGTGTTGTTTCTTATAAGTCTCTGGGCTTTCACCGCTTGTACCCCAAGCCCTGAGGAGCAGGCTTTAGATCTTTTGGACAAGTCCATTGTAGCGCATGGAGGCAAGGAGGGTTGGGAGAATTTGAAGGGAATTAAATTCCAAAAGTGGACGAGGATGTTGGATGCAGAGGGCAATGTCGAATCCGAGTTGGATCAATCGCATGAGTTTCGATTTAGCCCAAGATTTGAGGGGAAAATTAGTTGGACCAAGGATAGTGTACCGCATTCGATGAGTTGGGATGGGGTAGTCTTTCGCTACCAGATGGGGGGAAATGAACTATTGAATGCTGATTTTTTAGCTTCGAAAAAGAAAGATTTTGATGCTGCATTTTACACGGTTGCTCAGCCTTGGAAGTTATTGGACAAGGGAGGAAAACTGATTTACGAGGGGGGAAAGACCCTAGAAAATGGTACCAAGGTGGAGTCGATTCGTGTGGATTATGGCCCAGATTCAGATACTTGGTGGTACTATTTCGATCCGACCACCTATCTGATGGTGGGCAATGAAGTTAAGCTCAAGGACCATCGAAGTTTGGTGTACGATCTGACTACTGAGCAGGCAGACAACTTGCTATTTCACGGTACCCGAGAAAGTTGGCGGGTGGATGAGTCTGGAAAGCGCTTGTTTCTCCGGGCGGAGTACCGTTATTCAAACTTTGAATTGGTGTATTGATTGTAGGTTCTTTATTTCCGTTACTTAGAAGAATTTTATTTAAACTACTACAGCTATGAAATTGGTATTATTCAGTTTAGGCCTGCTATCTCTTACTTTTTTTGGGATTTCCTGTGATTCCAGGACTGAGGTAGAACAAATCGTGGATGCGGCTATCGCTGCACATGGAGGTGACCGCTATGCCGCTACTGCCATCGATTTTGATTTCAGAGGAACACATTATTTTCTTTTCAAATCGCCTACAGCTTTTGAATACCGCCGAGAATTTACCGACTCAACGGGTCAGGTAGTAGACGTATTGAATAATGCGGGTTTTACACGAAAAGTCAATGGAGTGCTGATTGATACCTTAGCTGAAGAGCGGGTAGGGGCATTTTCTCGATCGGTCAACTCGGTGGCTTATTTTGCTTTTTTGCCCTATGGGCTCAATGATGCAGCGGCTATCAAAACCTTCCTTGGTCAAACGAAGATCAAGGGAAAGGATTACCATCAGGTCAAAGTGACCTTTAAGGCGGAAGGAGGTGGCGAACACTTTGAAGATGAATTTTTGTATTGGTTTGGGGTAGAAGATTCCCGCATGGATTACATGGCCTACAGCTACCATACCGATGGGGGTGGAGTTCGAATGCGAGAAGTTCGCGAGGCACGCGAAGTAGGAGGGATTCGCTTTCAGGACTACATCAATTTGAAGGCGGCAAACAAGGAAACTCCCTTGGATTCCATGCAGTACTTGTTTGAAAAAGGAGCATTGGAGAAGCTTTCTGAAATTAATTTGGAGAATATCCGCACCTCCCCAATTCCGGAAAACTAAGCGATTGTTTCTTTTTTGGATTGGCGGTAAGGACTTTTTTTGATTTTTTAGTAACTAGGGGATGCAAACCCAAAAAAGCATATCCCTATGAATCGTAGAAGAGAATTTTTGAAAACTACCGGACTAGCTGGTCTAGGACTATTTGGTGCAAGTAGCGCCTTGGCCGACTCCATGAAAGTATTGCCTTTGGAAGCGTCTTATGGAGATTCTCGACTGCAGTCGTTCAACATGTCCGGCTTTGCTGCTCCTAAACTGGCTACTGTTCGCGTTGGGATAGTGGGCTTGGGTATGCGTGGACCTGGAGCAGTGGATCGCCTGAGCAAAATTGAGGGCGTTGAAATTAAAGCACTTTGTGATTTACTTCCAGAGCGTGCGGAAAAGGCAAAAAAGTCTTTGGAAGGAAGCATTCATCATCCTGAATTGTATTCGGGTTCGCCATTTGCATGGAAAAAAATGTGTGAGCGCCCCGATTTAGATTTGATTTACATCGCAACCCCTTGGGAGTGGCACACCCCAATGGCAGTGTATGCGATGGAATCAGGCAAGCATGCCGCCGTGGAGGTGCCTGCAGCCAGAACTTTGGAAGAATGCTGGCAGCTCGTAGAAACTTCCGAGCGTACCAAAAAGCATTGCATGCAGTTGGAAAATTGTTGCTACGATTTCTTTGAGTTGATGACCTTAAAAATGGCTCGAGAGGGATTTTTTGGAGAAGTAGTCCATGTGGAAGGGGCTTACATCCATGATTTGGTTTGGCTCAATTTTGACAAGGATAAGGGATATCAGGGTATGTGGAGGCTAGAAGAAAACTTCCGAAATGGCAATCTCTATCCCACCCATGGGCTTGGGCCCATCTGTCAAATTTTGAATATCAATCGTGGGGATCAGATGGATTACCTGACCTCTTTGTCTTCGAATGATTTTCAGATGCAAAAGAAAGCTCAGGAACTTGCTGCTCAAGATTCCTTCTGGAATGGCTATGCAACGAAAAACTATCGAGGCAATATGAATACCACGATTGTCAAAACCAAACTTGGAAAAAGCATCGTAATCCAGCACGACGTGACTTCGCCTCGTCCCTATTCGCGATTGCATGTGGTGAGTGGCACCGAAGGCTATGCTCAAAAGTATCCTGAACAAAAAGTAGCCAAAGGGCACAGCTGGATGAAAGAGGATGAGATGATGGCGCTCAAAGAGAAATATACCCCAGAGATTGTCCAAAAGGTAGGCGAACTAGCCAAGCAAATTGGAGGTCATGGAGGCATGGATTTCATGATGGACTGGAGATTGATTGATTGCTTACGCAATGGGCTTCCGCTAGATCAGGATGTGTACGATGC
>JACCDU010944673.1_pt1 | contig 10494 bp, 11 predicted proteins | sample 7446081 | NCBI WGS metagenome assembly JACCDU01 (sample SAMN15323447, study PRJNA562643) | freshwater metagenome | isolation source: river surface water | place: USA:Blue River Watershed | collected 2017-08-17
GAGCAGACGAAAGCGAGAAGACATGCGCCAAAGCGTTCTGGACACCGAAACCACCGGCCTCTCGGCCGAAGGTGGCGACCGCATCATTGAGCTCGGATGTGTGGAGCTCTACGCCCGCAAGCTCACGGGCAACAACCTGCATTTCTATTTCAACCCCGAGCGCGACAGCCACGAAGACGCGCTCAAGGTGCACGGCATCAGCAACGAATTTTTGCGGGACAAACCCAAGTTTGCGCAACTGGCCGATAACATCCTCGAATATCTTTCGGATGCTGAGCTGATCATCCATAACGCAGCGTTTGACATTGGCTTTTTGAACAAAGAGCTCGAACGTGTGGGCAAGAAACCGCTCAAGGCTTACGTCAGCGGCGTCATCGACACCCTGGCCATGGCAAAGGAAATGTTTCCTGGCAAGCGCAACAGCCTGGACGCCCTGTGCGACCGACTGGAAGTGGACAACTCTGGTCGTACTTTGCACGGCGCCTTGTTAGATGCCGAGTTGTTGGCCGATGTGTACATCAACATGACGCGCGGCCAGGAGGCTTTGCTGATCGATGTCGGCGATGTGCAAACCGATTCGTTCGGCGTGTCTGTGCAGGTGGACTTGACCGGTTTTGTTTTGCCTGTGCTCAGCGCCAATGAGCAGGAGTTGTCCGCCCATGAAGAGGTGCTCACGCAGATGGACAAGTCCAGCGGCGGCAAAACCATCTGGCGTCAGCTCGCGGCAGCTTGATTTGTTCGTATTTTTTGCGAGCGACGTTTTTGAATGGCCAATTTTATGTCATAATTGCGGTCTACGCTGCAAGGCGATAGGGCGATTAGCTCAGCGGTAGAGCACTGCATTCACACTGCAGGGGTCACATGTTCGATCCATGTATCGCCCACCAAGATCCAACCCCGCAAGTCATTGACTTGCGGGGTTTTTTCTTTCTTGAGCGACTGTACAATTTCGGTTCGGACAAAATGGATAAAACATCCATTTCTGTGGCGAATTCAAAAATTGACAATCATGAGGCCCTAGCTTGATTTATGATCGGGCCTTACCCTCTCACCTTCAAAGGATATAACCGTGAACAAAGCAGAACTGATCGAAGCCTTGGCTAAAGAAACTGACCTGTCCAAGGCCGCTGCTGGCCGTGCTGTGTCGGCATTGGTCGAGATCATCACCAAGACTGTCGCCAAGAAGCAAGACGTCCAACTGATTGGTTTCGGTACTTTCAAGGCCGCCAAGCGCGCTGCCCGTACCGGCAAGAACCCACGCACTGGCGAGAAGCTGAAGATTGCAGCTGCCACCGTTCCTAAATTCACTGCCGGCGCTGCATTCAAAGCTGCCGTGAACAAGAAGAAGTAATCCTTCTCTTTGATTCAAAAAAGCGGCCAGGTCCAAGACCTGAGCCGCTTTTTTCATGGGGAGTTGAAAAGAGACATGAAGACCTTCGAGTGCCCGCCAGGAGACAAGATGTTCGTTTCAATTTTCCGGAGATGGCGCAGATGCATTGACCCGCTGTTGTGCGGACTGGGATGGGCCTGCTTTTCCTGGGCGATGGCCGCACCGTCTGACTATGGCATCGCGGTCGATGTGGTCGAGCAAGAGGGCTTGTACAAAACCAATGCCAGTTTCTCTTTGCCCCTGAGCCTTTGCCAAGCTTACCGTTACATCACGGATTACGACGCCGCCCAGAAAATTCCAGGGGTCATCGCATCGACATCGACGCGGCTGGACGCGGGTCACGTGCGCATTGAGCGTGCCTTGCAGGAGCGGATTCTGTTTTTTCCTGTCAATTTCCGGATGGTGCTGGAGATGACTGAATGGCCCAACAAGGGCACGGATTTTGTTCAAATTGAGGGCGAAACCAAATCCTACAAAGGCTCTTGGCGACTGGAGGAGCAGGGCGCAGTCACGCTGTTCCGCTACAAGGCCGAGTCGCAACCGGATGCCATCTGGCCTAAGGCTGTGATCCACTACTTCATCAAGAATCGTCTCGCCAGCAGTTTTGAGGCCATGGCCGTTGCAGGGCTGGCATACCGTTCTCACGCTTGCCGCGTCGGGGCATCACTCTGAGCGGAAAATTTTTATGCAGGATAAAGTCGTTTCATTTGAAACAGACTGGACCGATGGGCATCAGTTGCAGTAAGCTACAAGGTTTTCCACGTAACTTGTTGTCGTCATGGACAGTTCGCTCCCACCCATTCCTGCCAAGCGCTACTTCACCATTGGTGAAGTTGGCGAACTGTGTGGTGTCAAGCCTCATGTGTTGCGTTACTGGGAGCAGGAGTTCACCCAATTGCGACCCGTCAAGCGTCGAGGCAATCGCCGCTATTACCAGCACCATGAAGTGTTGATGATCCGGCGAATCCGTGACTTGCTGTACGACCAAGGCTTCACCATCAGTGGTGCGCGCAACAAATTGCAAGAACTGGTGCAGGCGGACCGCCAGGGGCGACGAGGCGTTCAAGATGCTTCAGGGCAAGATCTCGATGCAGAACTGATCAATGAGGCGATGTCTTTGGTCGTATCTCCCTTTGACTTTGGGGATGCCATGTCCGATTACCCCGCTTTGCAGCAAGAGCTTTTGGAAATTCGTGCATTGCTCACCGTGTGAGTGCAATTTCTCAGGGTATAATTTAAAGCTTGTCGGCGTGTAGCGCAGCCTGGTAGCGCACTTGCATGGGGTGCAAGGGGTCGCGAGTTCGAATCCCGCCACGCCGACCATTTATTCCTAATGAAATCAACGGGTTACATCTCTGATGGATGTAACCCGTTTTTCTTTGTCTGCGTAATACGTAATACCATCATGGCGCTCAGCCAGGTATGTTTTAGTGACTTTTCAGCTTTGCGGGATCATTTGACATCGATCCCCTCCGCGTTCGCATCAATGATGAATTCTGTGCCGCGTACACCCAGGGTGACGGTGCCGGTGCGAAAGACCACCTGATCGGGATTGTGCTTGGCGATCTGCCCCGACACAACCGCTAATGAGCCGCGTCGGACCAGGGTGTCCATGTGTCCGGCATGGGTGTTGCGATCAAATGCGTACTGGCTTAATTCAATCGTCGAGTTGGGGCCTGCGGTGAGCAAGGTGCTGTCTCGCAGCGTGATGCCCACACTGCTGCCTGGCCCGCTGAGCAATTTGTCCTGGGCATGCAGTTGTGAGCCTACGGTCACGGGAATGCGCTCGCTGCCTCTTTCGATGTGGGCCGAACCTTTGACTGATTTGATTGTTCCTGCCACTTCAAACGCATGGCATGCGCCCATCATCAGGATTGTCGAAAGAAAAATGGCAATGGTTTTCATGTTCGGGTCTCGGGTTCTGCGCTCGTGTTTTGATCGGGCGCAGCGGTGTTGTGGCTTTGAAGGTTGTCCAGTACGGCACGTTCCCCTTGCGGACGTGACAGTTGCAGGGGGTCTTCGTGCCTGACATCTGGGGGTGATTTTTTCAAGTTGTCGATTTCAGCCAGCACGGTTGATACCAAGCTGCCCATCACTGCGCTGACAATCAAAAAGAAGGAGGCGGCATCAAACAACAGGCCTGTCGTGACAAAAATTCTGTAGCCAATCCAGATGATGAAGCTGTTGGTGGCCAGCGTGAGCCAGAGGCTGGATTTGGGCACTTTGCGCAGATATGTCGTCAGCAAAGAATGGGGTCTTGGCATGTACCAGATCAATGCGCCACCCACCAAAAGCAAAGCCAGTGTTTCAGCCCACTTGAACCAATACGGTCTTTTCAGAATGCGGTTGTCAAAAAATGATTCGATGATCTGTGCCTGAATCTCGACACCCGGCACAGTCTCGCCGATGGCTGTGGTGCGCATGTCGTTCAATCCCGCGCCAGTCAAGCCGATCAGTACCAGCTTGCCAGACAACATGAGCGGATCAACCTTGCCCTGCAGAACATCTGCTGCGGACACATAGCGAGAGGCCATGGTGGCGTGTTTGGAGAAATGCAGCCGTATATCCCCTTTGGGTAATGTCGGCACAGACAGGTCCGCCACGTTGACCGCAGCAACCCCTTGCGAATTGACGAGCACATTCACAGAGCTTGAACCTGTCGCCACACGCAACATTTCCAGTGCCAAGGCGGGTACCGCTTGATCTGCCAGACTCATGACCAGCGGCACATGGCGCACCAGCCCGTTTTCAAGATCGACACTCACCAGGGCCTGGCCTTTTGCAGCGACCTGCAATTGCGGCAAGCTGGCCAGCACGTGGTCAAAACGGCGCGAAAAATCCGGTAAACGGTCCGATCCCTCTATCTGTACCGGCCAAGTTCGCATGCCAGCACTTGTGGTGTATGCCGAGACATCAAAGCCAGCGGCACTGAGTACAGAGGGCGTTTCCCGCAAGGCTTGCACGAGCACAGATTCATTGGACGGCAAGCCAGACAAGGCCTGGGCTAAAGTTCGGTGTTCCGGGGCCAGGGCTTTAGCCACTTGTGCGGGCGATGTTTGATCGAGCTCGGGCATGTAGATGTCCAGGCCGACTGCCGCCGGTTGATATTTGCCGATGGTTTGTATCAGATCAGCCAAGTGATAGCGGGGCCATGGCCATTGACCGAAAGCTTGCATGCTTTTTTCGTCCACCGCCACAATCGTCACTGGCTGTGACTGGGGTATCCGGGGAAACTCTTTTTGGTACCCGTCAAATAAAAGGTTCCGCCCCGAAGCAAAAGGTGATCCGAAATACGCGGTGACCAAGCTCCATGGCTTGTGCAACTGTGGCCAGGACGGAGGCAGTTCCGTCAGGATGTTCATGGTCACTGACCACAGCAAAATGAACAGCGCTGCTGGCCGTCCTCTTCCTGTGATCAGGATTTTCTTAATCAGTTCCATCGCGTCTTTTTGAAATCAGCGGATATGGATTTCAACGCGGCGATTCAGTCCCTCTTGGGCCTCCGAAGCGATGGGTTCTTTGGCTCCTCGCCCAATGGCTGGAACGTCCCGAACATCGATGCCCGCCAGACGAATCAGCTCACGCACAGCCTCGGCACGCTTGAGTGACAAAGCATCGTTGATGGCGGCACTGCCGGTGCGGTCGGTGTGACCGATCACCGTCAACTCTGGGGCAGGTCGTGATTGAAGGTAGGCTTGCAAACCGGCCAAGGTTTGGGCCGACTCGGCGGTCAACTGACTGTCAGAGCCACTCACGAAGTACAAAAGAAAACTTTGCGGCCTGGGCGCTTGTGCATCGAGCAACTGGCCATAACGAGTTCGCACTTCCGCCTCGTTGAGCTGGACTTGTTGGGTCGAGCCTTTGGGCATCACATCCAAACTGGCAAAGGGCGTGTTGAGCAATCGCTCGCCATCAGAACCCCTGACCACCACCGCACTGGCGGAGCCATCGGCCGATGGCAGCAAGATGATGCGTTGTTGGGCCACTTCAGCTTGAGGCCATGCCAGTGCAGCGGCAAGAGCCAATGCGATGAGTCCAGTCAATTCCATAAAGAGCCCGTGCGTCGGAAGCGAAGAAAGTGCAGGGCTGGAATTTTAACTTTTTATCGATATTTGTAGTTATATGGTGGTGAAAATAAAGAAATTTAATTTCTTTGTAAATATCATTTTTGCCGTTTCTGTGATGGGTTCATGCAGGCAGAGCCCATGACTTCGACCAGGTTGTCCAGCGCCATGGCCAAGTCAAAGTCCTTGTCGGTCAAGCCTGATGCATCGTGGGTCCACAGGCGCACCTGCATGTGGGTGTAAAGGGACACGAACTCTGGATGGTGGTCTTGTTGTTCGGCCAATTCCGCGGCTTTGGCAAAAAATGAGGCGGCCGATCGGAAGCTGTCGAACGTCCATGACTTGCTGATGCATTCGGGCTGAGTTTGTCGTGCCCAGCCTTGGAGTTGCGCCAGCCGCTCAGTGATTTGCTGTTCGTTCAGGCGCATGAGTGAAATCCTCGGGACTGTGGCATTGAGGCTGTTTGGCGCATCAATGGGAGGCTGGTGAAGGCGCCGCTGCCGAGGGGCTGAGGAAGTGGGCGGCCCGAACCATCAAGGGCAGACCGAACATCCAGCTCAAAGCCAAGACAGCGATGTTCGGTAGGGTCTGGACCACATCAGCTGCACCGAGTTTGGCACCCGCGATGTAGTTGATGGGGCCGAACAACGCGCCCAATGCAGCAGACAAAAACCAAGGCTGTGATTTCAGAAAAGCCATGGACGAATTCAAGGTCAGGCCAAACAAAAGCCAAAGCATCCACAACCAAAAGGGACTCAATGGGAAAAGTGCCGAGCCCTCAAAACGGAGCACTGAGAAAAACTGCAGCAATGAATCCATCACGATGCCCATCAGCATGACCAGCAGCGCAAGTTGGATTTCAGGCAAACGCCGTGCCGTGACAAAGAGATGAACACAGGCCAGCAGGGCACCATAGATCATGGCTGGCCCCTCAAGCCCCCAGCCCACACCCGCGACCAAAGCCCACCAAGCGGATTGAAAAGCGAGGGCGTTGAGGATGCGGTTCATGCAGCCATTCTAGAAATTTGCTGCGACCTTGGTGTGCCCGTGGTGAAGGACGTCCTGCGTTCAGGCAAAGAAAAAGCCCCTGCACGTGAATGCAGGGGCTTGTCTTTTTGGCTCCTCAACCTGGGCTCGAACCAGGGACCTACGGATTAACAGTCCGGCGCTCTACCGACTGAGCTATTGAGGAACAATACTTAAATTATAGCGTCATATTTCGCTGCTTTTGAGAGGGAGAAGCAGATTTTTTTTAAAAATCTGCACACACCATTTCAGAAGCTCGCCTTGACGGCCAAACGCAGTGTGCGTGGTGCTCCCGGATAAAGGTAATAGTGACCGAATTGTTTGGGCGATTCGCGCCAGTAATGGCGGTTTGCCAGGTTGTCGATGGCCAGCGTCCATTGCGTGCGGGTGCCCTCAATGCGCGTGTCGTAATGCGTGGCAAAGTCCACCGTGGTCCATGCCGGCAAGTTGATGCTGCCATTTTCCAGCACACGCCGCTCGCCTTCATGGCTTACGCGCAGACTGCTGCGCAGGCCAGGGACTTCGATGAATCGGTATTGAACCAGACCACGCCAAGTCATGCGCGGCACATTCAAAGCAGTCTGTCCGTTGATGCTTGGATCAATCTCAGCGTTTTGGCGCTTGGCATCGATCCAGGCTGCGCTCACATCGCCACTCCACTGGCCGCGTGTCAAGCCTCCAGACAGCTCCAGACCGCGGTGGTGTGCTTGGCCATCGATTTGACGTGTGCAGACGTCACCCTCTGCATTGCAGGCATCCGCAGACTTTGGCCGTGTGATGTCAAAGACGGTGGCTTGCCAACGTGTGGTGGTTGTCTGGCTCTTGAGTCCCAGCTCGTACTGCTTGCTGCGCAAAGCAGGGAGTGCTTGGCCCGCGTTGGTGTATTTTGTTTTGTTCGGCGTGACTTCTGATTCAATGCCCTCGCCATAGCTGGCGTAAAGGGTTTGATCGGCAGTCAATTTGTGTGTCGCAGCCAACCAGGGTGTGTTGAACGAACGTTGATCGCTCACAAATTGGCTGCCATCGGTCTTGGCGCTGCTGCGGCTCAGCTCGGTGTGGCGCAGACCCAGCCAAACTGAAGTTTGAGCCGTGAGTTCAATGCGGTCACGCAGCGAGATTTCGGTGGCGTATTCACTGCGGTTGGTGTTCAGATCGCCTGCGACGGGTTGGGCTTGTGGGCTGTCCGATGAGCCATCGATATTGCCCGTGCCTGCCCAGTTGTTGGCTTGTTTGTCTGACAGCCGGTCCAACAAGCGTTGGCGCATGAAGCTCAGGCCTACATCGTGACGCAGACCTGCCAGTTGTGTTTGCCCGGTGATTTCAGTTTGAAGTGCATCACTGATGCGGCGCTCGTTGTCGCTGCGGTAGTCATACAGGTCAAAACTGCCATCGCTGTAGAAACGGTCGCATTGGGCACCACCACAACCGAATGCAAAGGTCAGGCGATCATCGGTGCGCAAGCGTTGTGCGCCGTATTGAGTCGTCCACAACCAGCCATCCCCCAAATTTTGTTTGAACCGGATCGAACCTGTTGTGCCCGCAAATACACCGGGCACGGACCACGGTTGGCGTGTCAGATTGGTTTTGCCGTCAACGGCGTTGGGCAAACGATTAGAGCCGTCGAGAATGCTGTACCCATTCACCCCCATCTGCTGGCGCTCGCTCTTTTCGATTTCCCATTCCAGCTTGCTGTCGGCCGAGATACGCCAGTCCATGGCCAAGGCGATCAGGTTGCGGTGGCCTTGGGTGTTGCGGATGTAGGGGTTCAGGTCTTCGTGGGCGGCGTTGAATCGGTAGCCGAAGTCCTTGTTCTCACCGAAGCGGCCACCCAAATCCAGCCCCACGCTGCTGCTTTGGCCTGGGCCATGACTGGCGCTCACGCTGCGGATGACTTCGTCGTTGCCGCTGGGGGCGCGCTTGACCACGTAGTTGACCAAACCGCCCGGCGCACTGGTGCCCGCCTGGATGCCGCTGGTGCCTTTGAGCAGCTCGATGCGTTCCTTGTTGTCCATGCCGATCATGGTCTCGGCCGAGATCGGCAAGCCCTCGCGGCGGTAGTTGTAGCGGTTGTCCAGCGTGTAGCCGCGCACACTCAGCATGTCCCAGTAGGCGGGCGAGTTGTAGCTGTCGGCCACGCTGGCGTCCAGGCGCAGGGCGTCCGACACGCGCTGTGCGCCAATGTCTTGCAGCACCCGGCGGTCAAAGCTGACAGCGCTGAACGGCGCTTTGCTCAAAGGCACATCGCCAAAGCCACTCACCTGCGAGGGGGCGGTGTCGGTGATGGTGATTTCGTTGGCGCTTTGTGCGTGGGCCAATCCTGCAGCGAGCATGGCCACAGCAATGGTCAATTGGCTGGCACGAAAAACAAAACGGTCAGAAGACCGGCGGGAGAATGGCGAAAAAAATGCCATGACGTTTCCTTCAACGTAATGGCAGGTCGGCTCACTGGGAACGTGGTGCATCCCGAGTTGGATGCCGTTCTTTGGACAAGCTTCCCTGCGCGAGGATTACCTCAATCAGGTTCAAAGGGACTTTCTCAGTCGAAGCCCTCACGGACTTCAACACCCCTAGCGAATGCGCTACACCTTGTGCAACGCGGATAGATTTTAGGCGATGCCCAGACGCTGATGCAGCAGCGTCGAGGTTGTCGTGTACTGCAGCAGGGTTTTTTCGGCGGGCCGCAACATGGCCACAGCGCCAAAAGCGGCCAGCGTTGCTTCGTGGAAGCCGCACAGGATCAGCTTCTTTTTGCCGGGATAGGTGTTGATGTCGCCCACGGCAAAAATGCCGGGCTCCGAGGTGCCGAAGTTTTCGGTGTTGACCACCAGTTGTTTGCGCTCCATGGCCAGGCCCCATTGCGCAATGGGCCCCAGTTTGGGCGACAGTCCCAGACAGGTTTGCAACACATCCAGCGGCAACCACTCCGACTCGCCTTGGGGGGTGAGCAGCTCCAAGGCCTGCAGACGGCCCGCTTCACTGCGCAGGCCAGTCGGCTGACCCGGCACAAAGCGCATGCGGCCAGCTGCGCAGGCTTGTCGCATCAGGGCGATGCGCTCTGGCTGGGCGGTGAACTGGTCGCGGCGGTGTAAGAGCGTGATGCTGGCGGGACCCGCACCTTGGGCGGCCTGCTCGCAGGCGTCCAGGCAGGTTTGCAAAGCGGCGTCACCGTCACCGGCCACCACCAAGTGCTGGCCAGCCCAACGTGCGGGGTCGGCCTCTTGGGCAAAAACCTGCGTGCCGTTGAACGCTTCCAGCCCGTCGATCACCAGCTGGCGTGACACAAAAGCGCCGACGCCTGCGGCCAAGAAGACGGTAGATGCAATGAGGCTGCTGCCGGTGGTTGTTTCGACGAGCCAGCGGCCATCGGCTTGGCGCCCCACTTGAGAGACCAGCTGGCTCAGATGGAACGAAGGCTTGAACGGTGCGATTTGCTGCTGCAAACGCACCACCAACTCGCGACCGGTGCACACCGGGATGCCGGGGATGTCGTAGATCGGCTTGTCCGCATACAACTCGGCGCATTGCCCACCCACATGGGGCAGGGCATCGACCACATGGCAGCCAATGCCTTGCAGCCCCAGCTGGAACACCTGGAACAGACCCACGGGGCCTGCGCCAATGACCAAGGCTTCGGTTTCAATGCGTGTCGACATGGGCAGTGAGCGCTTTAAAAAAAATGGCCGAGAGATTCGGCCATTGTGCATCGGAGGGCTTGTTCAGCGGATCAGCTCGGCGAGCTTACCGGACTTGTCTTTCCACTGCTCGGCGTCGGCCATGGGGGCTTTGCGCTTGGTGATGCTCTTCCAGGTGGGCAACAAGGCCAGCTCGGCATTGATTTGGGTCATGTGCTGCTGATCGGCCGGCAGGTCTTCTTCGGCATAGATCGCGTTGACGGGGCACTCGGGGATGCACACGGCGCAGTCGATGCACTCATCGGGGTCGATGGTCAGGAAGTTCGGGCCTTCGCGGAAGCAGTCCACAGGGCAAACGTCCACACAGTCGGTGTACTTGCAC
>JACCDU011171004.1_pt1 | contig 10494 bp, 4 predicted proteins | sample 7446081 | NCBI WGS metagenome assembly JACCDU01 (sample SAMN15323447, study PRJNA562643) | freshwater metagenome | isolation source: river surface water | place: USA:Blue River Watershed | collected 2017-08-17
AGGGCGCTATCGGCGCTACAGGCTTTACTGGATCCCAGGGTCTTCAAGGTGCTCAAGGCGCACAAGGTGCTCAGGGCGCACAAGGTGCTACTGGATTTGTTGGATCACAAGGTCTGCAAGGCGCGCAGGGTATTGTAGGTGCGCAAGGTGCTACCGGCTTTACTGGCTCTCAAGGTCTTCAAGGTACCCAAGGTGTACAGGGTGCTCCTGGATTTACCGGTTCGCAAGGCCTGCAAGGTGTACAAGGTGCTCAGGGCGTTCAAGGCGCGCTTGGTTTCACAGGCTCACAGGGTCTACAAGGCGCTCAAGGCGTACAGGGCGTTGTCGGTGCGCAGGGTGCTCAGGGTGTTCAGGGCGCTGTTGGATTTACTGGTTCGCAGGGTCTTCAAGGCGTTCAGGGTGTTCAAGGGGCTACAGGCTTTACTGGCTCGCAAGGACTCCAGGGTGTTCAAGGTGCACAAGGTGTTCAAGGCGCTATTGGCTTTACTGGTTCCCAAGGTCTTCAAGGCGCGCAAGGAGTACAGGGAGCTCAGGGCGCTACCGGCTTTACTGGTTCGCAGGGCCTTCAAGGCGCTCAAGGCGCTATTGGTGCACAAGGTGTTCAAGGCGCTATTGGCTTTACCGGATCCCAGGGACCTCAAGGCGTTCAAGGCGCTATTGGAGCCCAGGGCGTTCAGGGTGCACAAGGCGTACAGGGCGCTGTTGGTGCTCAGGGCGTTATCGGCTTTACAGGTTCGCAAGGTGCACAGGGTCGTGATGGTAACTTCGGCGGTGCATCATTCTACTATAAGTGGTCGAATGATACAAGCAGCATAGCAGTTGCAAACGGTTATATTGAAGTTACAAATACAAACCCAACAGTAGCTAACTTTGTAGGCGTTTCGTATCTAGATAGAAACAATAAAGACTTAACATCGTTCCTTCAGACTATTGACGATTCGACATCAGCCATTAAGGGCTCGATTAAGATTACTGAAGAAGCAAACACTGTTAACTTCATTATCTATAACGTAACGGGTACAAGCACACAAACCCCTGGCGATGGTCACTTTGATATTCCGGTTTCGTTTGTTGCTGGTGCGTTTACACCTCCTGCAAACAATACAAATATTGTTGCATCGTTCCTCGTTTCTGGTGATAAGGGCGACCAAGGTCCGATCGGCTTTACCGGTTCGCAAGGTTCTCAGGGTGTACAAGGTGCAGTCGGCGCTCAAGGTGTTCAAGGTGCTCAAGGTCGCCAAGGCGTGCAAGGTGCTGCAGGCGCACAGGGTGTTCAGGGTGCTACAGGCTTCACTGGTTCGCAAGGTGCACAAGGCGTTCAGGGTACAGTAGGCGCACAAGGTGCTCAAGGTGCAACCGGCTTTACTGGATCTCAAGGTCTTCAAGGGGCGCAAGGCGTCATTGGCGCACAGGGTGCGACAGGCTTTACAGGGTCCCAAGGCCTACAAGGCGCGCAGGGTGTTGTAGGTGCTCAAGGTGCAACCGGCTTTACTGGCTCGCAAGGGCTGCAAGGCGTACAGGGTGCCCAGGGTATTGTTGGTGCCCAAGGTGCTCAGGGCGTTCAAGGTGCTACCGGCTTTACTGGTTCGCAGGGGCTACAAGGCGTTCAGGGTGCTACTGGCTTTACAGGATCACAAGGTCTACAGGGTACCCAAGGGCGTCAAGGTGCGCAAGGCGACTCGGGCTTCACAGGATCGCAGGGTCTACAAGGACGTCAAGGCGTTCAAGGCGCACCAGGATTCACCGGTTCGCAAGGCGCGCAAGGCGCGCAGGGTATTGTAGGTGCTCAAGGACCTCAGGGTGCACAAGGACCTCAAGGTACGCAGGGCGTTCAAGGTGCTATCGGCGTAGGATTTACAGGCTCTATAGGTGCAATCGGTTATACCGGTTCTGCTCTTATGGGGGCAATCAACTATTCGCAGAATGCTGCACCTCAAGTAACAGTAGTTAATACAGCGACTAATACCGCTATTGCTACAACAACTATTACTACAAGCGGTTCACCTGTACAAATTATTGTATCGGGTGATGCTAACCCGCAAGCTGCCGGTACATGGGGTAGATTGCAGTTTTACAGAGGTGGTACACCAATTGGTGGTATTGTTCATTATGAATCATCTGCTTCTAATGAGAACGTACCGTATGCATTGCAATTTGTAGATACACCTGGTGCTGGTACATTCAACTACTCGCTAAGAGTACTTGATATGGCCGGCGGCAACACCATATTTGGTGAATCATCCGGGCCAGTTATTACAGCGGTTGAACTTCAGAACGTTCGCGGTTTCAGTGGCTCGCTTGGCTTTACAGGATCAATCGGCTTCACTGGCTCGCAAGGCCTGCAAGGCGCCCAAGGTGTACTAGGCGCTCAAGGTGTTCAGGGTGCTCTCGGCTTTACTGGTTCCCAAGGTCTGCAAGGCGCACAAGGCGTCATCGGTGCGCAAGGCGTACAGGGTGCACAAGGTGCGACAGGCTTTACTGGATCACAAGGCCTTCAAGGGACTCAAGGTACACAAGGCGTTCAGGGTGCAACTGGTTTCGTTGGCTCGCAAGGTCTGCAGGGAGCTCAAGGTCTCATTGGCTTTACTGGCTCGCAGGGACTACAGGGCGTACAGGGTGCTGTAGGCGCACAAGGTCCAATTGGATTTACCGGTTCGCAAGGCTCGCAAGGCGTACAAGGCGCTGTAGGCGCTCAGGGACCAATCGGGTTTACTGGCTCACAAGGCGCGCAAGGTGCAGTAGGCGCTCAAGGCGTTCAGGGTGTTGTCGGTGCTCAAGGTGTTCAGGGTGCACCTGGATTTACTGGTTCGCAGGGTCTTCAAGGCGTTCAAGGTGCTCAAGGTATTATCGGTGCTCAAGGCGCACCTGGCTTTACAGGTTCAAGAGGTGCACAAGGATTCCAGGGCGATGTAGGTGCACAGGGACCAAGCGGGTTCACCGGATCCCAGGGTCTTCAAGGCGTACAAGGTGCAGTAGGTGCACAAGGCGTTCAAGGCCCTGTTGGTGCTCAAGGCGTACAGGGTGCGCAAGGTGCTGTTGGCTTCACTGGCTCGCAAGGCCTGCAAGGACGCCAGGGTGATGTAGGTTTTGTAGGATCTCAGGGCCTTCAAGGACGTCAAGGTGTTCAGGGCGCTCCTGGTTTCACAGGCTCGGCTGGATTCACTGGTTCTCAAGGCCTGCAGGGTGCACAGGGTATTGTTGGTGCTCAAGGACCTCAAGGCGTCCAGGGTGCTACCGGGTTTACAGGTTCTCAGGGTCTACAAGGTGCGCAAGGCGTTCAGGGTATTGTCGGCGCTCAAGGTCCACAAGGCGTTCAGGGTGCTCCTGGATTTACCGGGTCGCAAGGTCTACAAGGCGCACAGGGTGTTCAAGGTATTGTTGGTGCGCAAGGACCTCAAGGCGTCCAGGGTGCTCCAGGGTTTACTGGTTCACAAGGCCTACAGGGAGCCCAAGGCGTTCAAGGACCAGTTGGCGCTCAAGGTATTCAAGGTGCTCCAGGCGCTCAAGGCCCTCAAGGTGCGCAAGGCGTTCAGGGGCCTCCAGGACCTATTGCTGGTTCAACTACACAGATCATCTTCAACGATGGTGGTTTTGCTAACGGTTCACCAAACCTAACATTCAATAAGACTACGAATCTTCTGACTGTTTCTGGCCCGGCTACTATTACAGGCAACCTAACCGTTACTGGTACACAGACAGTTGTTAACTCGAATATCGTTGCTATCGGTGACGCGATTCTTGTACTGAATAGTGATATTCCTAATAACGTAGCTCCGACAGAAAATGCTGGTATTGAAGTTAACCGTGGCTCGTCAGCTAACGTTCAGTTCCTTTGGAATGAAACAAACGATCGTTGGTCTACAAATGGCCAGCCAATGGATGTTACAAACCTGATTGCATCTGGTTTTGCAAACGTTGCTGGTACACTTAACGTTTACGGTAATACTTCGCTAAGAGGTACAACATCGATTATTGCTCCTAACGGCAATACGATTACAATGACCATGCTCGATGCAGACGTTCTATCGTTCTCGGGCCAGACAGGTCAGCTGTTCTCTATTGCTGATACAATGTCCGGAGTAATCTTCTCGGTTAACGATATCTCGGGTATACCGTCGATCGAAGTTTACGATACAGGTAATATCAGATTTGCTGAGTACGGTGGCAATGTCTCCATCGGTACATCGAACTCATCGTTTAGACTATATGCTAACGGTACATCATTCTTCAATGGTTCGGTTAACTATGAAGGTATCTCTTTCAAGGATGCTGTAACAACTACAACAACATCCGTTACTCAGTTTGCATTAGCATCGTTCCCAGTTGCAGATTATGACTCAGGTGAAATTCTGATTCAGGCTGCAAGCGCTGGTGCGTTCCATGTTACTAAGCTGCTATTCACAAGTAACACAACAGTGTCGATTGCAACTGAGTATGGTACGCTTCAAACCGGTGGGTCACTATTCACTGTTGATACTGATGTGAGCGCAGGCAATGTTCGTATTCTAATCACACCCGCGTCTACAACATCGACTACATTTAAAGCGACATATGAGTTGCTGACAGCGTGAGGTGAATAATGGCTATAGTTTATAATACTAATACCGTTAAAGATGGTCTCATCTTTTGTTTAGATGGTGGCAACGTTAAATCTTACCCCGGTACTGGTACGACATGGAATGATGTAAGTCTTCGTAAGAACAACACTACATTAGTAAATACACCTACGTATAACGCAAGCGGTCATCTAAGCTTTGCATCTGCGAGCTCGCAATACGCTACAGCTCCTTCGCCTGGCAACTTAAATACATGGACTGCAGAAGCGTTTGTAAGATTTACATCTTCATTCGGTACTAAAGTAGCAATGGTTGTAGGCGGTCAATATAATGGCACTAACATGCTTAACTTTACTATTGGTACTAATAATGCGCCTACCAACTATAATATTGCTGTTGGGTTCTTTGATGGTGCATGGAGAAGTACAACAGGGGTTAACTATGCATTGAACACTTGGCATCATATTGTAGGAACATATGACGGTACGACTATAAGACAATACACTAATGGTGCTCAGGTAGACTCTTTAAATTATACCGGGACGCCTACTTCGGGTGGTGAAATCCGAATCAATAGACGCTGGGATGATGTTGTATCTTCGGGCAATCTTTTTGATACTGATATCGGTGCTATTAGAATCTATAGCAGGGCTTTAACAGCAGCTGAAGTTTTGCAAAACTTCAATGCAGTGCGTGGTAGGTTTGGTATATGAGCTTAGGGCATGGCGCGAGCATAGTTAAAAACGGGTTAGTGTTTTCAGCAGATTTTAGTAACGTTAAAAATATTTCTGGTACTACACTTACAGATATATTTAACTATCCGATCACACTTACTAACTCAGGAGCGAGTACATTAGCCATCACAGGCGGGTATGCTGATTTTACACCTGCAAATCTTATAAGCACTGCTACATTTTATACTATATCAAATACCTATTTTAATACAATAGCTAGTGAAATGTCTTTCGAAACTGTAATATATCCTGTACAAAACTTGGGTGCTGATGGAAACTATGTAAGACCTATAAGCCCGAGAATAACCGAGACAAGCTCACCGCTAGGGTTTGGAATAGGTACGGATAGAATTGCTACAGAAATCAATACTACAAACGGGTGGAATACAGCGACGACCGTAACGTCTACTATTACAGGTCTTAATAAATGGTATCATATTATACAAACAACGTCTGTTACAACTGGTTTATTTAATACCTATATTAACGGCATTCTTGTAAAAGATCAGGCATTCACCGGTACTCCTAATGGAGGGGGTGGATTTCTAATAGGTAGAGGATTTTACGGCGGCACAGCAAATTATTATGGGCGGGTAGGATATCTCAAAGTGTATAACCGCGCAATAACCGCGACTGAAGTATTACAAAACTATAACGCGGTTAGAGAAAGGTACGGGATATAATGGCTGTATTTTCAGGTCCAAGAATCTCTGCTATCTCTAATGTAGCTGTATCCATGGATATGGCAAGCGTTAAAACGTATTCCGGTTCAGGTACTTCTGTTGTTGACCCCTTTACTAAGACAACTAACGAGCTGTCTAATAGAGATAGTTACTTTAAGGTATATGATCTTGAAGTAGGCGACTATGTGCTGCCATATTCATCACCTACTGCATTACCTACATTTAGTGCAAACAATTCAGGCACTGTAACATTCGACGGCACTAATAACAGTTTGAGATTTGCAACACCTACACTAGGTTCAACTATTACAGTTGAGATGTGGGCAAGACTAGGCGCTGGTTATGCAAATAATACCATGTTTGCGTTTGATACTTACACTGTTTCTACTTGGAATGGCGGGCTAGGATTTAGTACCACGACTAATGATCTGTTTGGAGCTAATAGTGTTACAGTTAGCGCTGTAGGTGTAACTAATACCTGGAGACATTACATCTTTGAAATGAGAACAGATGTATCCTATTCTAATAATAAAATCTACATAGATGGTACTTTAATTACACCCGTCACTCAAGTGCTAGGTACCGAGACTACATCTAATAGACGATTTAGTAACTACGGCTCAATATCATCATGGCCAAATGTTGATGGGACAGAAATGCCTATGACATTTGCTAGTGTTAAGATCTACAACAGAGCACTTACTCAAACTGAAATCACAGAGAGCTTTAATGCATCGCGAAGCAGGTTTGTATAAACATAAATAAACCAGCAAGACTTTTTCTATTAAGGAACTATTATGGCAAGAAAAGTATTACTCGAGGTAGGATATACTTTCAATCCTTCTACAAGAACTATTGTTTTCAATAAAGCGGTTCTTCAAGAAAGATTAGTTTTAATTACGAACGTCACCACTAATACGGTGATCTACAACTTCTCGGATCCTAATCTTCGAGCTACTTCCTATACAGTGAACGCTGCCAACTACCAGCAAGGTGCTTCTGTTGACTTCAATACAAAGGTTGTTACTGGTGCAAAAGATACTACAACAGTAGTACTCAATTACAATACTGCGTCGATGAGCTCTGGCGATAAGCTACAGATTATTATCGATGAGTATGAAGAAAGAATGATGCCAGCAGAATCAATGGTTGATCCTGTTGCTAAGATGAGAGTCTCAACACCGCAGTCCCTTATTGATACTGACTTTGAATATTCAGTGCAACCTACAAAATGGGAAGCATTGGCGTTAACACAGAACTACCCTTCATTCTACGCTAAAGGTTCAGCTGGTATTGCATTTGACGTTACAGCACTATCAGGAGGCGGCCAATCACCTAGATCTACTATTACAGTTTCAACATCTGTTGCACACAACCTTGTGGCAGGTGATATTGTTTCAGCGCAAGATACAACCAGCAATCTCGCCGATGGTACGTTCCTAATTGAATCTGCTCCAACATCAAATACATTTACATATCTTGCTAAGGGTGTTGTTAGTGGTTCCATTCTTGATACAGGATATACAACTGTATCGGCGGGCGGTATTTTCCCAGGGGCAAGAATACCATTAGCTGTTTCAGGTAGTGCTATGACTTATTCCGGTACTACAATTACTGTTACAACTGCCGACCCACATGGGCTATACCCAGGTACACCTATAAGCGTTTCTGGTGTTACTGCATCGACAAACCCACCAAATGGATCGTGGGTAATTACAAACGTTTCATCCCCAACGACATTCCAGTTCACTGCAGCTTCAACACCCACGGGTACACTTGCTTCTGGTACAAACTTCCAGAGCTGCTTACTTTATACTAGACCGGAATCGTATCAGCAGCACAGAGCAACCGATGGCGGTGTTTTAATTACAACAGGTAGTAACGTCACCGGCGTACAGCAGATTCGTCAGACAAGAAGATACTTCAGATATCAGTCTGGTAAATCGGTCCAGTTCTCTACAGGTGCTAAGTTTACACCAACATTCGATATTAACTCTATCACAGCTTCCAGTACAACTGTAACTGTTACTACTGCTCAAGATCATAACTTGCAAGTCGGTGCAACAGTAGTTATTGAAGGTGTTGAATCAACTGCTGGTTCAGCTGATAGCGCACTCTATAATGGAACGAGAACTGTAGCTTCTATCACCGGCCTTAAGACATTTACTTTCACAACTACAAGTACACCAACCGATACAGCGCCTGGTGGTACGAACGTATTAGCAACTGCCACTAAATGGACATGCGCAGCAGTTCGTTCGGGTATGTTTGATGAGCAGAATGGCTTCTTCTTCGAATACGATGGCAATCAGCTCTGGGCATGTAGAAGAGACGCTGTTAAGGAAATGTTCGGTACGCTTACTGTTACATTGAACAGCGGCGCTGTTACAGGTTCAGGTACAAGCTTTAGAAAGCAGCTTGTTGTAGGTGATAAGATTGTTATTAAGGGGCAGACATACGAAATTGCTCAGATTGCTTCTGATACATCTCTCAGAATTAATCCGCAATATCAAGGTCCAACACGCTCAAATACCAAGTATCTAAAGGTTCAAACATATAAGGTTCCTCAGTCGCAGTGGAATCTTGATAAGATGGATGGCACTGGTCCATCAGGATACAATCTTGATATCTCTAAGATGCAGATGGCTTATATTGATTATACCTGGTATGGTGCTGGCTTTATTCGCTTTGGTTTCAGAGCAGTAAATGGTGAAATTGTTTATTGCCATAAGATGCCAAATAACAACGTTAATACTTCGGCGTATATGCGTTCTGGTAACCTCCCAGCAAGATTCGAAGCGTTCAACCAAGGACCTTATACTAGGCTAGTTGCAGGTAATACCGCGACGAGAGGTTCAGCGCTTGCATCTACTGATACAACACTACACGTTGAAAACTCGTACGGGTGGCCAACAAGTGGCTTCGTAATGCTGCAAGATGGTACAAACTGCGAACTAGTTCAATATACAGGTATTGGCTCATACAATTCGACTGTACGTGGCTATCCGCTAACAGGCCTGACAAGAAGAACAACCTATTCTATTGCAGGTATTAACGCAGCTGGTTCGTTCAACGCGTCAGCTTATACGCTCTCAGGCACAGCTTCATCTGTTACATTTACACCAGACGCCGGTGTCGGAGGCGCTGGTACAGCGCAAGTATCTGTACAGTGCTTGCAGAATACTTGCGCACCGGTCGTTAGCCACTGGGGTGTATCTGTTATTATGGATGGTCGTTATGATGACGATAAGTCGATCATCTTTACCGCTGGTATGAATAGATACTTAAACATTGCAGCTGGTGCGCAGAGACCTCTACTTGCTGTTCGTATTGCTCCATCAGTTGACTCAGGTACCGGTAGAAACTTTGGTATTCGCGAAGTTCTGAATAGAATGCAGTTAACACTTACAGCTCTAGGTGTATACTCACAGGGTCAGTTCCTTGTTGAAGGTATTCTTAATCCGCAAACAATTACAGGCACAGGTGCAACATATACATTCCCAACAAACTGGACTACAGTATCAGTTGGCTCAGGTTCACTTGCGCAAGTTGTTTACTTTGATGATACTGCTGCTTATAATGCTACAGCTGCTACAGCAACCGGGGCATTTACAGGCGGCGATAGAATCTTTGCTGCGTATACAGAAAACTCAGGTGGTACAAACTTCTCTGCTACAAGAGTCGAACTGTATAACGTCCGTGATCTAGGTACTTCAATTCTTAGCGGTGACGGGCAAGCAGGGACTGTCAACCCTGGTTATCCAACAGGCCCTGATATTCTTCTTATTGCAGCAAGAAATATCGCGCCATCAGGTAACTCAAACATCGCATGCCGTATTTCCTGGACTGAGGCGCAGGCATAAATAAAACAAACGCCAACCCAGGGAAAGTGAACTGTGGCAAACGATAAAGCTTTTGTAGTCAAAAACGGTATTACTATCGGTTCGACCGAAGCTATCAGCGCGACTGGCGCATGGGTTGGTTCTCAAACAAACGTTAAAGGCTTTCAAGGTATTCCAGGTGTTGCTGGAGCTCCAGGTTTAGCTGGTGCCGCTGGTGTCGCTGGTGCTCAAGGCGCGCAAGGGGCACAGGGTAGACAGGGCGCGCAGGGCGTACAAGGTACCATTGGCGTTCAAGGTGCTACAGGTGCGCCGGGGGCCCAGGGTGTAGCTGGTGTTACAGGTGCAACAGGTAGCCCGGGCGCGCCAGGTGTAGCAGGTACAGCAGGTGTTGTCGGTGCCCAAGGAGCCGCTGGTGCGCAAGGTATTCCTGGCGCACAGGGTAGACAAGGGGTACAAGGCGCAATCGGCGCGCCAGGAGTGCAAGGTGCTCAGGGGTCTATAGGCGCTCAAGGTGCAGCAGGCGCGCCGGGTACTCTTGGTGTTCCAGGGGCTCAAGGTGCCCAGGGATCAATTGGCTCTCAAGGAGCACCGGGTGCACTTGGTGCTCAAGGCGCGGCAGGTGCTCAGGGAGTTAGTGGCGCTACAGGGTTAACAGGCGCGCCAGGTGTTCAAGGTGCAC
>JACCDU011197237.1_pt1 | contig 10489 bp, 7 predicted proteins | sample 7446081 | NCBI WGS metagenome assembly JACCDU01 (sample SAMN15323447, study PRJNA562643) | freshwater metagenome | isolation source: river surface water | place: USA:Blue River Watershed | collected 2017-08-17
CCGGTCAATGGGTCAACAATTTCCAAAGGAGCTGTTTCGTTTGCAGCGTAGTGGAATAAGTTAGCAGTCAACAACCATGATTTGTAAGTGCGGAATGTGTCGGTACCCATTGCGATGAACAAATCGTCTTTGTCAAGGATAGCAGCAGGAAGCAGGCTGTAAATCTTTGCGATTGCGTCATCAATGTTTGATGAAGTCAAAGAAGTCAGCTGAGTGTAACCGCCACCAGTTGCAGGGTTGCCCTCGATAGGGTCGCCAGCACCACCAAAACCAAGGTCGCCAAGGATAGTCAGGAAGCCGTCAAAGAAACCGCTGTTACCTGAACCACCGGTTGCGTCACCCTGCCAAATAGCAGTTTCCAAGGCTTCGGCAATTTTGCCAGCCTTTTCGTTACCAATTTGCTCTTGGAATACTCCTAAATCTACTGGGCTACCAGCAGCCAAACCGATTTGAGTGTATTTAGTTTCAAGAGTTTTAGGGCAAAGGGTTTCTTCAACCTTGATTTTGCCAACGGTGATTGTGCGCTTGGTGATAGTAGTTGAGCCGCTTGCGGTGTAACCACAACCATCAGTTTGGAAATACACATCGGAATAAAGCAAAGGCAGAATTTCTGCGCTTTTTACTCCGGGAACAACTTGTCCAGCACCCTGCAACAGAGATGCAGTTTTACCGCTGAACATTGATTTTACGAGTAGGTCGGTTTTGACTTCTTTGGTGTAGTCGGTCAGACCTGAAACAACGAATGCCATTTTATTTAATTATTTTTTAAGGTTTTTGAATGCGGATGCGAAGCCAGCCAAAGCTTCATTCTTTTCAACTTTGGTGTGTCCAAAGGGCTTTGCAGCGGGTTCGGGGGTTTGGTTGCTGAATTTCTCGAATACGGCAAAGGTTTCTTCAACTTTACCCAGCATTGAAATAATGGTCTTTTCAAGGTTAGCCATTCTTTCTTCTACGCTTGCGCGGTAAGTTTCGAAGTTTTCAAGGGTTGCAAATTCAGTCATTTCTTCTTCTTTTTTGCCAGCTTCAACTTCCATTTCCTTTTCTTCGATTTCGGTGATAACGCCGCCCTCGGTTTGGATTAACAGACCGCTGTCAGTTTCGTGAACTCCGTCTGGTGCAGGAACTTCGCCCTCTGGGGTAACTACGATTAAAGCAGAACCGATTGTAGGTGCATCGCCCTCATACTTAATGATTGTGCCGTCAACGAGTGTCAACTCACCGAATTGCGCCGGGGTTGGCTCATCATTGAAGCGCATCTTGATTTCTTCGCCAAGTGCTGAAAAAGCACTTTTAAGTTCAGCGATTTCTTTCTGAATGTTCATTTTGTTTAAATATTATTTTTTGAAATTTGGTGCAAAATTGTCTTGATGCTATGGGTAAGGGCGCGGAGTTCTTGCGCGATTGTTCCCTCATATTCGATGTCAAACATCCCCTCAACTGAAAACCCTTTCCATTCCCCTGCTTTGACTTTTTCCCATATAGCGTCATTGTCAACTAAATATGACACGAACATTGAGCCGTCTTCTGCATCTTCAAAACCTATGGGCGGGTTGATGCCGCGTTCCCGATTGACAAAATACATCTCAATCATGTGAACGCCCTCGTTTACGGGTGTGGTGTGGTCAGTATTCACGGCAGAATAACTGCCCTTACGCGCAATCTTTTTGGCAATAGTCCAAATGGTGTCAGCGTCAAAGGTTACATAGTATTCGCCCCGCGTGTCATCATGCCTGTAAATGGGTTTGTTTGCCAGCATTGCAGCCCCGGTGATGATGCGCTTTTCTTCGCTTTGAACTGCGAACTTTTGCTTGTCTATTTGAGCCAGTTTTCTTTGCGCCCATGCGATACCTTCATCACCGCCCCATGCTAACCACATTAAACGACCGCATCCGTCGCCTAATTCTTTGGTGCTGTTTTGTCTGTGGCGTTCAAAACCTGCCATCCGTGCGATTGTTTCGCGGCTTATGGCTTCACCACCTGCCAGTTGGTTTGCCCTTTGTTTGCCTACATCTGTTCCGCAATCCCCCCAGCCGTTTTCTTCTGCCCAACGGAGTGCGATTTTAGCATTTTCTTTGGCCGCTTCCGGGTAGTCGTTGTAACTTTCAAATTCCTGAAATAGTAAAAAGTCCTTTTTTATCGCGGGCTTTTCAACAAGGCTTACGAACTCAACGCCCGTTTCATCGTCTTCATTGACTACTATCCGGTAAATTGGTAACTCATTCATCACTTGTAAATGTACCTTTTAAACAACTGACACATTTCGCACCCTGCGGACACGGGTTTGCGTTTTGGTGATGTCACCTTCAAGCACATAAACCTTGCCCATTCCTGCGAACTGCCCGGCTTCTGTATCGGGCAAAGTGCCACCCGTTAGTGGGGTAGTTTGTGGGGCGTTTGGTGGGGCTGGTTTGTTGCCGCCACCGCCTGCTGCTCCGCCGCCTTTTAAGATTTGTCTTGCCCTTGCTGCATTACTTAAAATAATAGCCACAAATGAAGCATATTTTGCCACGCCTGCAAGTCCACCCGTAACAGCGTTATCAGGTGACGCGGGGCTGAATGCAGATGCCTGCGCGTTTGACAAGGCAATAGCCGTGTCCGTTGCTATTTGTGCAAGTGCAAACGCCTTTTGTGTTTTTTCATTTTCCCCTGCAAGGTCGGCAAGTGAACCCAAAACCGATGACACGCTGCTTAATGTGTCCAATCGCATTTGACGCTTTGCCGCTTCGGTTGCCTTTGTCGCTTCTTCTTCGCGCTGTGCGATTTCCTGCCGCTTTTGAGCAAGTGCCAGTTCAATGTCGAATATCTCCTGCGAACCTGCCGCTGTGTAATCCTTTGCCGTGGTCAGTTGCCTTTGTAATCTTTCAAGTTCAAGGGCATCAAATTCGGCTGCCGTTGCATTGCGCTTTTCAAGTTCTAAACGCCTTGTCGCAAAGGCATTATCGGTGGCTGCTTTTTCGTCTGAAAATTCCTTTTCAGTTGCTGCCTTAAAATCGTCATCACGCTTTTTCTTAATTGCCAGTTCCTTTTCGGCTTGTGCCTTTTGCTTTGCCAATACCTCTGCATTATAATCGTCGGTTATTTTCTGCATCGTGGCATCGTGCTTTATTTTAATTTGTTCAACTGTCCACCCCTTATATTGTTCGCCTTTGATTTCTTCCGCCCATGCCATTTCAGCGGCTTTCAATCTATCTTCAAGACTTTTGGCTTGTAACTGTGCTATCTCGATTTGCGCTTTGCGTTGGTTTTCTGCCAATTTATTTGCCGCTTCTGCGCCTGCTTTTGCCGCTTCAATGTCTTGATTGCGCATTTCCAACAGAATGCCGTCGCGTTTGCTAGTCAATTCCATTAGTTTCTTTTCGGCCTCTGCAATAGTTTTGTCACCCTCTTTTGCAACCTCTTCGGGATTGAACAAGAATTTTGCTGCCCCCTCCGAAAAGGTATTAATCATTTTGGTAATTTCCTGATTAATGTTGAATGTGGTTATTTTGCCAAATCCTAACGCTTCACTTGCCGCGTTTGCTGCTGATATCAAAGCATCTATTGGCGCAGCCATTACACGCAATCCCAAATTGGCAACCTCTAAACTACCCTTAATTAGCTGCTGTGTAATATCCTTATTTCGCTTTGCAGCGGCAACTTCCAAATCGCGCGAAGTCTTGGCATTTTTAACAACAACTCTGGCCTTTTCAATTTCGGTGTTCAGCTGGTTAACCTTCATCTTTTGAATGTCGCGTTCCGATTTCCCTTGTAACTTCAAAGAGTTTTCGGACAGTTCCAAAGTTTCAAACTTCTTCTCCTCGGCTGCAAGGTTCTTTTCGGCTAACTCGTTCAGCTTCTTTTGTTCGGCTGTTACACCACCGACCGCGCCCTTAATGTCATCCCAATAGGCTACAACCGTACCCAACGCCACCAACAGCAAACCGATACCCGTTGCCGCAATAGCCCCGCGAATACCCTTGAAACCTTGAATAGTGGTTTGCACAAACCCCTTCATGCCCTTTGACATATCCATAATTCCTTGCACACCCTCTGCGAATGCGGTTGCGCCCTGAACTTTCGCAAGTATTTTTGTGGCATTTTCGCCCTCGATGCCAAACAAAGCCATTGCGCCCGTTGCCCCTTGTATGCCGCGTGCAATACCCTGCCCGACATTTGCGAAGACTTGGAATTTATCAGGGTTTAAACCTTTGACACGAAGCCCAAAGTCTTCCATTTGGTCTTTAAGGTCAGCAACCCTTGCCGCTGCCGCTTGTGCTTCCGGTGAAAACTCACCAAACTTTTGAGCCAATGCGGTTGCTTCGTTTGTGGCTTCCCTGATTTGCGCCTTTAAACTTTTTACGCTTTCTGTTCCGCCCGTGCTGGCGTTTATTTTTACTGCAACTGTTGTTTCTTGTGCCATTATTTTTTACTTATTACGAACCACTCATTGCCATCGCAAACAATTTGTATGCACTCGTAATGATTGGTAATTGTGTATGTTTCGCCCCCGTCTATGTATTCACCCCCGTAGCCGTCAATTATTAACTGATGCGCCCCGGTATTTTTGTAAATGTAGTAAGCCTTTGCCGTTGCCGTGGATGCTTCCGGCAAGTTGATTGTGGTATTCGCTGCAAGGTTTACAATTAAAATGTCCTCGTACAAACTTGGGCTGTATGCCGTTGTTCCGCTGACTACCTTAATTCTGTTCGTGCTGAAATTTAGTTGCGTCATTGAATGCCCTTGCAGCCATACTTCGTCACTCAAAACCATATCCGCACCCGCTTGGCCAATGACCACAGCCCGTTCACTATCCGGCGCGAATGTGACCCCGCTTGAACCGAACGCTGCATTTTTCAGGCCGTAGTTAGTAATCGCGTCACCAACTCCGATTCCGTCACCCACCGTGTTAAAGTCACCAATACTGATGCCCTTGTTTTTTATGACCTTGCCATTTGTGCCACCGCCCCGTGGGTCGTACTCCTCTTGTGTTCCACCGCCTTGTGTTCCACCGCCGCCCGTTGTTCCCGTTGTTGCTGTGAATGTCTGCCCAGTTTTCAGGAACAGGAACTCACAAATGTTAACCGACGGGTTTATCGGGTCATAATCTTCAATTTTGTTTAGCCTGAAATAGTTGCCGTCAAAGAAATACAAGTCACGGAATGACAGCTTTTCCATATCCGCCGGGGTAAGGTGAAACGCCCCCCGTACAATTTTGCTATCCTTGTCGGTAATTTCCTGAATGTACTTGCTCCAATAGGCATTGTAAAGGTTGTTATTGGTAACAGCCGTTCCGGGCTTCAATCCAATCATACGAGGCAACCCGAAATTTATATCCGTTGTTGATGTTTCAGGGCTGTCCAAATGCCCCATAAACGGATATTTTTGCTTTACATGAAGCGTGGGCGTGCCTGAAAAGTTGGGCGAACCCTGCACCACTCGGTAAACATTGCAGTTAATATCGTTATATTGCAGGATGCGAAGCCGCCCGGCCTTTTGTTCTTGGCTGTTGGTTTCGATTGAAGGAAAATACTTGTCGGTTTCCTGCTCGGTTTTAACAATTTGCGTAGGCGCAAACCCGATTTCTATCTTCTTTTCATCCTTTACAAAGTCATTTTCAACAACGACATAGCGGTCGCCGTAGGTTCTGCCGTAGTCTTCCTTATAGTATTTGTTTTGTTCATCGTCACCCTCTGCATAGGTAAACACATAACGCCCAGCGTCAAGGTCGCCCATTGGGGTAATTTCAAGCGGCTGCAATAAATCCCGCTTCATCGTCCAATTGCGGACAGTTGAGCCGTAAAAATCCTCACGGGGCAAAATTACCACCGTATTAGCTGCGCTTGGGTCAGGTTCGCAGTACAAGTTGAACATCGTAAATACCCACCGCATAAATTCGCGCTGCTTGGTTTCAACGCCGGTGAAAAACCCTGCAAAGTCCATTTGCTCTCCATACCCGTAATTGCTTTCAACTATGTAATTGTAGAATTTGCAGTCAGCATCCAAAGTAAATGTCGGGTTTATTATTGTACCCGCACCGCCTTGTTTGGTAAGCCAGTAATAAATTTCTACTTTATCGCCGTCATTCAAACGAACTGCCGGGAATGTAAGGGTATTGTCAATGGTTAGGTTTCCGCTTCCGTTGGCTTCAACTTTCCAATAGATACCCGTTTTGACTACATTATTCACATAAAGCTGAAAATATATGCCATTGGTTTGACTTGCTGCCAATCCGGTTGCGCTTCCTTTTAGGTATAAATAAAATTCGTGAACCTGATTGCTGTATTCAGATGTGAAACTTGATGTGCTTGTATTCCATTGATTAGACGGGTCTAATGTTTCAACCGGGAACAATAACTTTTGCCCGGCTGGTCCCACTGTTGTTGAGCCGCTAAACTTGGCTTCAAATTGCCGTTGCTGAATTTGTGTATCTGATAAAATCGGGTTCTTTGTAGGGCAGGGAACAACCAGCCTTTTAAATAGCGTAGAATTGAAAAACGAACCGCTTGAATAGTTATACCCCGCACCGCTGAAAATCTTGTCCACTATCTGTTTGGCGTAAACATACGGCGTCATTTTATCCGTGTACAAATTATCGTAGGCCTGACCATAAGTTCCGTCATCAACCCACCCGTAAACATACCCCTCACCAATCGGATTGCCACCGCTGAAATTCACATATCCCGAACTGCCATTTTTAACGATTGAAGTATCCCACGAATTAAAAATATTGGTGGCGTTTATGATGTGGTTGTACTCGGTAAAATCCAGTTCTGCCATTCGCTTGTCTGCTATCTTTGCGAACAAGTCAGCCAACTGCCCGTGCATTGTGCATTCGTACTGAATTTCGTGGCGGTCAGTTACATTTATATTTAACAGCCGTATAAAGCCCTCTATTTGCGTAATTTCATCAACATAAAGCGAAGCCGACGCTTTTAAGTTCGGGTTGAAATCGGGGCTAAAATTCGTTGTTGTGGTGTTGCGGATTGACAAGTTAAGGTCAAACAAATGACTGAACAATTTATTATTCCGCTTTGTACCGGGCAAAGTAAATGTTTTGCTCCAATCACTTGACCTGCTTTCAGGCTCACGAATATCCGCGATTGACTTGTTGATTAAAATCCCGAAATCGGTAGGCAGGTCAACAACCTGACCGCCACAGGCTAAACGGACATTGTTCATATATTTTGCAGGATTTCAGGTTCGGTATATTCAACCTCAATACGAAGCTGTTGCGGGCCGTCATTAAGGTCAAACACTTCGACTTGGGTGTTGGTGATGTTCACTGGAATATTCCCGTCCAAATACACCACCGGGCTACTGATTAATTCATCAACCCATTGCCATTCAAGGTCATTCAGGAAATCAGTGTTCAGGATGACTTTGCGCGACTTGGTTGTGCTGTAACTTGCGATGCCGTGGGCGGCGGTGTCGCGTCCGTATGCCGTTCCGGTGAAACCATAGGTATTTCGTTTTAATTGTTTTCTATCTACTGAATAAACATCGCGGTTCAGCATTGAACATCGCAGGGTTTCAAAGCCGCCCAATCTGTTGAGGAAGTACAATACCCGGTGCGAATATTTGCTGCATTCTTCAACGATGTCAAAACGATATGCTTCGCTGCCGGGGTCGTCGGTGTTGTTCTTAACTTGTATTGTATAATAGACAGTACCCACCGGAACAACCGAACCTGCCGTGCCGCTGTAAAGGTTGCCGGAAGTAATTTGGTTAAGGTTGACCACGCCTGCCGCCATCCGGAGTAAATATTCGTCTTTATTACTCGCGTTCAAAACTTGTTTAATGACGCTTGTGGTGGCGTTGCCTGATGCATCATAGGCTTTGACTTCAACCCTATCTGCGCCCAATGCCGTGCCGCCCCTCATAAAATAAAGGTAATCGTATTGGGTTCGTGTAACCCGTCTGCGCCTAATTGTGGTCAGAAACTTACGGCTCGTACCGGGAAAAGTAATTTCGTAGTCACTAATTAACTCACTATCCCATTTTGAGTATAAGCCGTTCCAAGCATATTTACCCGTGTCGCTAGTCAGGTTTAGATACTCCGTGCCATTGTATTCCTCACCAAATTCAACTGAATAAGCAATGAATGAATTGCTACACTTTGCCGGGTGCAATGTCGCCTGCGCGAAGTCAAAGGTCACATAATTTTGAAGGATGCGACTGATGTTAAAAACGCCGTAGTTCGTACCCGTGTACAAAGGTGCTTTGAGTTTGGCTAAAATAGTGCCAGACGCGTCTTTAATCACGGCAACAAATTTAAAGTTCGTTAATGCCGTGTTCGTGCTGCTTAATGTATAAGTCAGGTCGCTGTAAACGGGTGCTATATCCCCCGGTTCATTTTCGATGGTAATCGCCACATAGGTAAATGTACCTTTTATTCTTGCGGTGTACCCTCAACCATTTTAACGCTGATTGCTATGCGCTGCCCCAAGGCTTCGCCCAAATGCTGTGCGATTGCGTTTATCGTGGTGGGGTTCAATACATCCCTTACAAAGTTTGCGCCCTTGTAGCCGAAGCGTTTAATTGTTCCCTTTTGTTTGATTTTACGGGCAACCACAACCGCAAAGGATTTCACCTGCTCTTTTGTGTTCAATCCTAATTCCTGCCGCATTTGCCTTTTGTTTGCCGCCCATTCTTCTAAACTTTTGATGCTGACAATAGTTCCCGGCTTTTGCCCTTGGTCAACTTGTGGCCAATAATCGGCTGCAACTATTTCGGCAGTCACCCCGTCTGCTACTTTGTAGGTTCTCTCCGCATTGATGCTGTCCACAAGGTTACGGGTTGAAACCAGTCCTTTGCGTTCGATGTCCTTTTTAAGTTCGTCTGTGATTTTTGTGGCAACTCCGATTAAAATTTCTTCAAGTAGGTTTGTCGGCTTAAAACTTGGATCTTCTGCATTCTGCCCGATTTTAGACAGCGCACCTGAATTGATTGCATCTAATTGGTTTTTGGTAATGCTCACGCTTTAAAATGTACCCAATAAAAAAAGGGGGCGAACCCCCTGAAAACAAACTATGAAAAACCCGAAGTGCAAATATACACTATTTGTTTAATATTTCCGAAAGCAATGCAATTACATAAACATTGCCGTCTTTTGCCCGTTTGGCATCGTTTGCAGCTTGGTTCAGTCTTTCGCTTCGTTGCCGGGCTTCTTCATTTTTAAGTGAGTAAGCGTTCAGGAACTCCACAACCGACATATCAAAAAAGTAATCGTATTTGGTGCGGTCGCCACCTGCAAGGCTGTCAACTACCCTTAACCAGATTAAGCCGGCGCGTTCCCGCTTCCTGCTGTCTTCTTCAACTCCTTCGCCTCTTGCTCCAAAAATGCTTGGGTAGCCGCCAGTAATTCGGGCAAGCAAGTCGAAAAAAAAAGCGTGTAAGCGTATGCCAAACTGATAGGCATCTTTTTTTGAAACAACTCGGCGGTGCGGTCAAAGTCAACTGCCTTTAATTCCATTCGCTTGGGTAAAAATACCCGGTAAGGCACACACAATGCTGCCATAATTTTGTGCAGATTGTCAATCCAATTACCACCGGCGAACAAGTCCTGCACGGTGATAAACTGCCCGGCGGTTAGTTGGTGTTGATTTGCGGCAAATCGGTACACATAATTGCCGCAATGAAAGGCGGTCAGGTTCTTTGCAGTTGGCAGTTCAGACATAAACGCCAGCCGTGCCAGTTGCCGTTCCATTTCTACAATAGGCAAGTCTTCTATTTCGTCAGTTGTTCTGCCCGATAAAATGGACAGCGTTTTAATTTGATTGTCCAGCGTCGGTTCAGTCAACTTCTGCAATTGCTGAAATTGTCCGATGCTAATTTGCTGCCAGCTTTTGGGTAGTTTCATTTTACAAATTTATACCAAAGTTCCCGAACTATCCACTTACTTACTTCCCACATCAAAATTATTATTACTGCCTTCATTTTACACTTTATTAGCTTTTTGCTTTACACTTTATATCACATAGAAAACGCCCTTTTTATTCCTTTGGCTGCAATGCCGGGCAAGGGCAAGGGCGCAAACCGCGTCATCGTGCAACCCCGTTGGTGCAGAATAACGCATCCCCGTTTGAGTGTGTTCAAATTCAAAGTTCCGCATCTCGTCTGCGATAACTCCCTCCGGAAAACCAATCGCCCCGGCGTGAACATCAGCGGTCAGTTGCTCCATTAGTTGCTGCTTTGATGTGGATGTAAACTTCACCCCAATAACACGCGGGCAAACCCGTTGTATTTTCTCAACAATCGGGTCACCAACTCCCGTGCTGTCAATCGCTGCGGGTGTCTGCCCTACCAACTGAATTATTTTTTGCTCCGTTTGCGCCCAATCCATTTGAAAGCGGTCAAAGTGTGCCACATTGTAATCGCTGTCCAGCCCTATTATCACAGTCCAGTCCGTGTATTTTGCAAGGTCAATGCCGTACCATTCAACTGGCTTCCCGGATAGTGGTTTGATGCACTGCTGAATGTGGCTCAATCCGAACGGGTTGCTGCCGTCCTC
>JACCDU010588852.1_pt1 | contig 10487 bp, 13 predicted proteins | sample 7446081 | NCBI WGS metagenome assembly JACCDU01 (sample SAMN15323447, study PRJNA562643) | freshwater metagenome | isolation source: river surface water | place: USA:Blue River Watershed | collected 2017-08-17
ATCTTCAGATCGCCACCAGTCATGTCGTTGACTTTTTTCGCGTAGTCAACGGCGTACTCATGGAAGATGTCCTTGGCGGGCCAAGTGCTCTGCCAGCGCATGTTGATTGGGCCGGTTTGAGCCTTAGCAACCATAGGTGCGGCAACAGTGGCCACTGCACCAGCGGCGACAGCTGCGCCTTTCAGTACATTGCGGCGGGCGGTGGTCTTCTTGATGTCTGTCATGAGGGAGGTCTCCTAGGTTTTTGTCAAAGACATGAATGGGAGCCGTGATTCTTATCTTTTGCTGACGCTGCGCGGGGTGGGTTTGCCCTAGGGCAAGGCCTCTAACCCTTGAAATTTGTCTCCTTGGAGACCTGTCGCTTCTATACTTCACACTCAATTTTCAATGCACCTATCACTATGAGCAACAACGAGCTGGGCTACGCGGGCGACATCACCCCAAACACCGCCTACGAATGGATGCAGTCCGGCCAAGCCGTGATGGTGGATGTGCGCAGCGAAGCCGAGCTCGCTTGGGTTGGTTTTGTACCCGGCGCCGTGTCTGTGCCGTGGAAACAATGGCCAGGCATGGCCATGAACGCTGGCTTTGATGAGGCTGTGCAAGCCGCAGCCAACGGTAAAAAAATTGTGCTCTTGTGCCGCAGCGGCGTGCGTTCAATCGCCGCCGCCAAACGTGCCACAGAGCTGGGCCTTGAGGCCTACAACATCCTCGAAGGCTTCGAGGGCGATGCCAATGCCGATGGGCATCGCGGCACCCAAGGCGGATGGCGCATGCGCGGCTTGCCTTGGCGACAAAACTAATTCACACACCTATGACATTTCTTGCACTCGATGTGGGCAACACGCGCCTGAAGTGGGGCCTGTACGACAGCCCCGCACCCGGCGCCAAACTGCTGGGCAGCGGCGCGGTGTTTTTAGAAAACATCGACCGCTTGGCTGACGAAGATTGGCGCGAATTGCCCGAGCCCACCCACATGCTGGGCTGCATCGTGGCGGGCGAGGCCATTCGCCGCCGCGTCGAAGAACAAATGGAGTTGTGGGACATCACACCACACTGGGCCGTGTCGTCAGCTGCTGAGGCGGGCATGACCAATGGTTACGACCACCCCACGCGCCTAGGCGCTGACCGTTGGGTCGCCATGATCGGCGCGCATGCGCGCATGCTTCGCAGCGTCAACGGCGACGCACCCAAGCCCATGGTGGTGGTGATGGTGGGCACGGCGGTAACGGTGGAAGCCATCGATGCCAGTGGCAAGTTTTTAGGCGGTCTCATCCTGCCCGGCCACGGCATCATGTTGCGCGCGCTTGAGTCGGGCACAGCGGGCTTGCGCGTGCCCACAGGTGAGGTGTGCGAATTTCCCACCAACACCAGCGATGCCCTCACCAGCGGCGGCACCTATGCCATTGCGGGTGCTGTGGAGCGCATGGTGCAACACGTGCGCCAACACTGCGGCGCAGAGCCTGCGTGCTACATGACGGGCGGCGCAGGCTGGAAGATGGCACCCAGCATGTCAGTGCAGTTTGAGTTGGTTGACTCGCTCATCTTTGATGGCTTGCTAGAAATTGCCAAGCAGCGCTTGGACCATCCATCGCCTGTGTGGCCTTCGCGCGCCCTTTACTAACGCGCTGTATTAACTTTGGTTTGACGGGATAGCCCTTTATGACAGAGGGCTGGCGCTGCGGCTAGACTCAAGCCATGAAAGTCATTGATTCCATCGCCCAGCAAGCATCAAACTTGGCGGCCATTCGCCGCGACATTCACGCCCACCCCGAGCTGTGTTTTGAAGAAATTCGCACCGCCGATTTGGTGGCGCAAAAGCTGACTGAGTGGGGCATCCCCATCCATCGCGGTATGGGCAAAACCGGCGTGGTGGGTATCTTGAAATGCGGCACCAGTGATCGGGCCATTGGTTTGCGCGCCGACATGGATGCTTTGCCCATGCAAGAGTTCAACCAATTCGCACATGCCAGTCAACATGCAGGAAAGATGCACGCCTGCGGTCATGACGGCCATGTGGCCATGCTGTTGGCGGCGGCGCAATATTTGTCCAAGCACCAAGACTTTGACGGCACGGTGTACTTCATCTTTCAGCCCGCCGAAGAGGGCGGTGGCGGTGCACGCGAAATGATTCGCGATGGCTTGTTTGACAAGTTCCCCATGCAAGCCGTGTACGGCATGCACAACTGGCCGGGCCTGAAAGAAGGGCAGTTTGCTTTGAGCGCTGGCCCTGTGATGGCGTCGAGCAATGAATTCAAAATCACCATCCACGGCAAAGGGTGCCATGCGGCCTTGCCGCACAACGGCATCGACCCCGTGGTGATTGCTTGCCAAATGGTGCAAGCCTTTCAAACCATCATCAGCCGCAACAAAAAGCCAGTTGATGCAGGTGTGATTTCGGTCACCATGATCAACGCCGGCGAAGCCACCAACGTGGTGCCCGATCACTGCGAGCTGCAAGGCACTGTGCGCACCTTCAGCCTAGAAGTGCTCGACATGATCGAGCAACGCATGCGCGACGTAGCCGCACACACCAGCGCTGCCTTTGGGGCCACTTGCACCTTCGAGTTTGAACGCAACTACCCACCCACCATCAACCATCCCGCAGAAGCCAACTTTGCACGCGAAGTCATGGCCGACATCGTGGGCGCAGACAACGTGCTGGCGCAAGAGCCCACCATGGGCGCAGAAGACTTTTCGTACATGCTGCAAGCCAAACCCGGCGCGTATTGCTTCATCGGCAATGGCGATGGTGTGCATCGCGAAATCGGCCACGGCGAAGGTCCGTGCACCCTGCACAACCCCAACTACGACTTCAATGATGCGCTCATCCCATTGGGTGCTACCTATTGGGTCAAACTCGTAGAAGCCTCGCTGCGCTAATTTCTCTAATTGGGGTCAGAACCCAATTATTTAACTTACATTTGGTGTGAGTTGGCGCTCGAACTAGTAAGCAGATAACAGCGCGTTCAAGTGTGCTTTGTGCTCCGCCGTCGCATAAGGCAGCAACAAACTCAACACACTCTTAGCCCCGCGCAGCAGCGATGCTTGCGCACTCTCGGGCTCTAGCGCGTGGCGTGGGTCGCGCACGTATTCGTAGCTCAGCCACCACGTCAGCATCACCACCATATGCGTGGCAGTGGCTTCACGCTCACTCACGGTGATGGCCAAAGCGCCATCGTGCTCAAGGCTATCGAGCAGCGTGCGAAAGGCCGTGGTTTTATGCAGCAGCGCGTCTTTGATGTGGGTTTCTAACTTGCGGTTCTTGCTGAGCAAGTCATTCAAGTCGCGATACAAAAAGCGGTATTGCCACACCAGCTCAAACAGCGTGTGCATGAAAAACCAAGCGTCTTCCACATCGTGCACGCCAGGCGCTGCATCTAGCAGCTCATCCAGCGCCACCTCGTAGCGGTTGAACAGCGCCGTGACCAGCTCCTCCTTGGCGGGGTAGTGGTAGTACAGATTGCCGGGGCTGATACTCAGCTCGGATGAGATCAATGTGGTCGACACATTGGGCTCGCCAAAGCGGTTAAACAGGTCAAGCGTGACCTCCAAAATCCGCTCAGCGGTACGGCGTGGCGCTTTCTTTGCCATGTTGTTTTATTGGGGTCAGAACCCAATTATTTTTTGGCTGCTTTCTTGGCGGGCGCTTTCTTCGCTGCGGTCTTTGCCGCTGGTTTTGCCGCAGGCTTGGCAGCAGATTTAGCTGCTGCTTTTTGCTTCGCCCCCAGTTGCGCTTCAAGCGCCGCCACACGCGCATGCAATGCTTTCAGCTCTGCTGCTGACGGCACGCCCAAGCCATGCAAAGCCTTGGCCACGCGCTCTTCAAAAATACCTTCCAACTTGCCCCATTGGCCTGTGGCGCGTTCGCTCAAAGTGTGTGCGGCTTGCGTCGCTTTTTGTGTGGCTTCGGCCAGTTTTTCTTCGGCAGTGGTGTGCACCTTGCGTTGCATGGTGATGCCATCGCTCACCAGCTTTTCAAACGCTTTGGTGCCGTCTTGTTGTGCCTTGGCAAATGCGCCCAAGCCTGCCAGCCAAATTTGTTGGGCTTGCTCTTTCACGTTGTCAGACATGGCGGCTGGATCGAATGGGTTTTTGGTAGACATGGTGAATCTCGTTAAAAATAAGTTTCACTTTAACCCGCCAAAGGAAAGGTGGCAACGAGATTTCCCCTATTTCAATCAGGTTAGCTTCAAACCAACTTCGATCTCCAAGACATCATTTCTACGATGAACATGCCTGCTGCAGAAACCATGGGGCAATCTTTTGAGATCCTCGCGCAGCAAAAGGTTCCGCCAGCAAACGGCTAACTGTTTGGTTGGTGAGCTTTGTCAAAATTTACCGTTATTTAGAATGCAAAATATGAGCACCATGAACATCTCATTGCCCGATGCACTCAAGTCATTTGTCGACGTGCAAGTTGCGCACCGTGGCTACGGCACCAGCAGCGAGTACGTGCGCGAACTCATCCGCAAAGACCAGCAAGCCCAGCAGCTACGCACCTTGTTGTTGGCTGGCGCGCAGTCGCCCGCGCAAGAGGCAGTCACCCCCGTCTACTTTGGCGCTGCAAGATGTGGATGATGCTGTGGCGTGTGCTTCACATGAGCCGAGACATTCCAGAAGAACTCCAATGACAGAGACAAACAACACCGCTTGGTACGTGGTTCACACCAAACCCCGCCAAGAAACCCGTGCCTTTGAAAACTTGCAAAACCAAGGTTTCAACTGCTTCTTGCCCACCCTGCAAGTGCAAAAGCTGCGCAACCAAAAAGTGCAGACCATCACCGAGCCCATGTTTAGCCGCTACCTGTTTATTCAGCTAGACGACACCACGCAAAACTGGGGCCCCATCCGCTCTACCATGGGTGTTAGCAAGCTGGTCAGCTTTGGCCCGCAGCCTGCCAAAGTGCCAGCTGAGTTCATCGCATTTTTAAAAGACGCTCCACCCGAAACCCTAGAGCGCATGTTTGCGCCTGGTGACAACGTGCAAGTTGCCAGCGGCCCGCTGCAAGGGTTAGAAGGCAAATACATCGCCCACGATGGCGAAACGCGTGCTTTTGTATTGGTCGATTTGTTAGGGCAACCGCAAAAGCTGCGCATGGCTGTGGAGAGCTTGCGCGTGGTGTAAGCTTTTGCCCATGCATCAAGTAGTTCCGGTCATTCTTTGCGGCGGCTCAGGCACGCGACTGTGGCCTTTGTCGCGCGCGGGTTTTCCAAAACAATTTTTGGTTTTATCGGGCACGACCAGTTTGTTTCAGCAAGCCGTTGAGCGTGTCAATCGTTTGGCCGCGCCAGACATCACGGTGGGCAACACCTTGGTGGTGACCAACGAAGAGCATCGCTTCTTGTCGTTAGAGCAGCTGCGTGAGCTAAAGCATATCCACGCCACGTTGTTGCTAGAGCCCACAGGGCGCAACACCGCGCCCGCGCTCACATTGGCCGCGCTGCAAGCCACACAAGACGGGCAAGACCCCATCTTGGTTGTCACCCCCGCAGACCAAACCGTGCAAAACCCAGCGGCATTTAAAACGGCGCTTCAGCAAAGCATTCGCGCCGCTGCAAATGGGGGCATCGTTATTTTGGGCATCACGCCCGACAAGCCCGAAACCGGCTACGGTTACATCCAGCAGTCTGGTGCTGTGGGTGCGCATGGTGAATACACCGTTGCTCAGTTTGCCGAAAAACCAAGTTTAGAAGTTGCTAAGGCCTACTTGGCAGATGGACAGCACACATGGAATAGCGGCATGTTTGTGTTGCGTGCCAGCACATGGCTTAAAGCCTTGCAGCAATTTCGCCCTGACATCGCCGCAGCCACGCAAGCAGCTTGGCAATCAAACACTGTCGATACACCTTTCATCCGCCCTAACAAAGAGGCCTTCAGCCAAGTGCCTTCCGAGTCGGTCGACTACGCCGTCATGGAAAAGTGCCCAAGCTCTAGCTATCCCATTCACATGGTGCCGCTAGACGCTGGCTGGAATGATCTAGGCGCGTGGGACGCTGTGTGGCAAGTCAACCAAGACGGCCACCAAGACGCCCAAGGCAACGTCGTGCAAGGCGACGCCTTGTTGGCCGATACGACCGACACCTTCATTCACGCCAGCAGTCGCTTGGTGGGCGCGGTGGGTGTGAGCAACCTCATCGTGGTGGAAACCGCTGATGCTGTGTTGGTGGCTGATCGATCGCAAAGCCAAAACGTTAAAAAACTGGTGCAGCAGCTAGAAGTGCAAAAGCGTCAAGAGCTCAACCTGCACCGCAAAGTGCATCGCCCTTGGGGTTGGTACGACAGCATTGACGAAGCCGAACGCTTCAAAGTCAAACGCATCCAAGTCAAGCCTGGTGCAAGCCTGAGCTTGCAAAAACACCACCACCGTGCTGAGCACTGGATTGTGGTCAAGGGCACGGCAGAAGTGACGTGTGGTGACAAAGTCACCCTCATTACCGAAAACCAGTCCACCTACATCCCCTTAGGTGAAGTACACCGCTTGGCCAACCCCGGCAGCATTCCATTAGAAATTATTGAAGTGCAATCGGGGAGCTACTTGGGTGAAGACGACATCATTCGATTCGAGGATACCTATGGGCGCGGCTAACCTGAGCGACAAAATATACGTCGCAGGCCACCGAGGCATGGTGGGCTCTGCCATCGTGCGCCACTTGCTGGCGCAGGGCGTAGCGCAAAGCCAAATCGTTACTCGCACCCATGCCGAGCTAGACCTGACCAACCAAGCCGCAGTACACGCCTTCTTCCAGCAAGAACAACCCACACAGGTGTACCTCGCTGCAGCCAAGGTGGGTGGCATTCATGCCAACAACGTGTACCCAGCAGATTTCATCTATCAAAACCTCATGATGCAAGCCAACGTCATTGAGGCCGCATTCCAAAGCGGTGTGCAAAAGCTTTTGTTCTTGGGCTCTAGTTGCATCTACCCTCGCATGGCGCAGCAGCCCATGCGCGAAGACGCGCTGCTCACTGGCACGCTTGAGCCAACCAATGAGCCCTACGCCATTGCCAAAATTGCAGGCATCAAGCTGTGCGAAAGCTACAACCGTCAATACGGGGCAAGCCACGGCGTGGACTACCGTAGCGTCATGCCTACCAACCTCTATGGCCCCGGCGACAACTACCACCCTGAAAACAGCCACGTCATCCCAGCGCTCATTCGCCGCTTCCACGAGGCCAAACTGGCCAATGCGTCCAGCGTTGCAATCTGGGGCACAGGCACACCGCGCCGCGAGTTTTTGTATGTAGACGACATGGCTGCTGCCAGCTTACACGTCATGCAGCTGCCCAAAACCACGTACGACCAACACACCACGCCCATGCAAAGCCACATCAACGTGGGCAGTGGCTCGGATGTGACCATTGCCGAAGTGGCTCAGACCATCGCCCAAACTGTAGGCTTCACTGGCCAAATTGAATTCGACACATCCAAGCCCGACGGCGCCCCACGCAAGTGGATGGACAGTTCGCGCCTCAACGCCCTAGGCTGGCACGCCAAGGTAGATTTACAACATGGCCTTGTTGCCGCCTATCAAGACTTTGTGAGCAAACTATGACGAACCCCACCCAACCCAAAGTAGCCCTCATCACCGGCATTACCGGCCAAGACGGCTCATACCTTGCTGAGTTTTTGCTGGAAAAGGGCTACATCGTCCACGGCATCAAGCGCCGTGCGAGCTCGTTCAACACCCAGCGTGTCGACCACATCTACCAAGACCCGCACATTGAAAACGCCAACTTCAAACTGCACTATGGCGACCTGAGCGACACCAGCAACCTCATTCGCATCGTGCAAGAAACCCAGCCCGATGAAATCTACAACCTAGGCGCACAAAGCCACGTGGCCGTGTCGTTCGAATCGCCCGAATACACCGCCGATGTTGACGGCATGGGCACCCTGCGCTTGCTAGAAGCCATTCGCATCTTGGGCCTGGAAAAGAAAACCCGTTTCTACCAAGCCAGCACCTCCGAGCTCTATGGCTTGGTGCAAGAAACTCCGCAAAAAGAAACCACACCCTTTTACCCACGCAGCCCCTACGCCGTGGCCAAAATGTATGCCTATTGGATCGTGGTCAACTACCGCGAAGCCTATGGCATGTATGCCTGCAACGGCATTTTGTTTAACCACGAAAGCCCGCGCCGTGGCGAAACATTTGTCACCCGCAAAATCACCCGTGGCTTGGCCAACATTGCGCAGGGCTTAGAACAGTGCCTGTACATGGGTAACCTAGACGCCCTGCGCGACTGGGGCCACGCCAAAGACTATGTGCGCATGCAATGGATGATGCTGCAACAAGACCAGCCCGAAGACTTTGTCATTGCCACGGGCGTGCAATACAGCGTGCGCCAGTTCATCACATGGAGCGCCGAAGAGCTGGGCATCACCCTCAAGTTTGAAGGCCAAGGTGTGAATGAAACTGCCACTGTCGCCGCCATCAGTGGTGCCAACGCGCCTGGCCTCAAGGTGGGCGATGTGGTGGTCAAAATCGACCCCCGTTACTTCCGCCCCACAGAGGTCGAAACCTTGCTGGGCGACCCCAGTAAAGCCAAAGCCAAACTTGGCTGGACGCCAGAAATCACGGTGCAGCAAATGTGCGCTGAAATGGTGGCTACCGACTTAGACGAAGCGAAAAAGCACGCGCTACTGAAAAAGCATGGGTATCAGCTCAACGTGAGTGTTGAATAATTAATTTTGTGATTCTCATAGTTGACAAAATGCATATTTTGTAAATAATGAGAATCAGTATGTCAAATTCATCCGCCCCCGATACCAAGCAAACCCTAGCGGCGCTTCAGGCGTTGGGTACTCAGTTGCGCGCCCAGCGTAAAGCCCTCAAAGTCAATGCCACAGTGGCCGCAGAAGCCGCGGGCATTTCTCGTGTCACGCTGCATCGCATTGAAAAAGGCGAGCCATCAGTCACGATGGGGGCGTGGGCAAATGTTGCGGCAGCTTTAGGCATGCAGCTCAATCTGGAACAGCAGCAACTACGCTACGCACCGACAAACAACAGCCCTGCAAAAGGTTGGTGGCCCGTGCGCATTGCGCTTGCCGACTATCCGCAACTCAAGGCCTTGGCATGGCAGGTGCAGGGCACCGACCAATTGACCCCCGTCGAAGCTCATGACATCTACGAGCGCAATGCGCGCCACATCAATGAAGCAGCGATGAGCCTGAACGAGCAAGAGCTTCGCCAAGCCCTCCAAGCCGCCTTTGGCAAATAAGTTGAGCATGTTTAAGCGCCCTCATCACCAACGCATCGCGCATGTATTGGCAGCACTTAACAGTGATGTACTGGCCCAGCACCATTGCTGGTTTGGTGGCGGTACCTGCATTGCCTTGCGCTATGGCGAATACCGCGAGTCGGTAGACATTGACTTTTTAATTTCAGATGCCGCAGGCTACCGCGAAATACGTCAAATGCTCACCGGTGCACAAGGCCTTGCACCCATCGTGCGCCCAGGGGCCATGCCTTTGCAGCTTGCGCGTGATGTGCGTGCAGATCAATACGGCATTCGCACGCAGGTGCTGATGGATGGCCACGCTATTAAGTTTGAAATCGTGCGTGAAGCACGCATAGAGCTACAAACGCCCACACCACCAGACCAAGTTTGCGGTGTCTCTACCCTGACTGTGCTTGACTTAGCCACTAGTAAATTGCTAGCCAATGCAGACCGGCAAGCCGACGACGGCGTATTCAGCCGCGACCTCATTGACCTAGCCATGCTGAACCTCAGCATCGTGCAACTACGCGCAGCGGTAGACAAAGCCAGCCAAGCCTATGGTTTGTCCATCTGCCGCGACTTGGCAAAAGCCATAGATCGTGCAGAGCAACGGGTGGGGTGGCTAGACCGCTGCATGCAAGCCATGGCCATGGAAACACCCAAAGCCCTTGTGTGGCAAAAAATACGCAACCTTCGACGGGTGTTGCCATCGCCTTGACAAAACTCCCAGCCCATCTAAAATTCTGACCCAACAAGTCATATTTAGGAGGCCCCATGCAAACTTGGCCCATGCAACACGCCAAAGCGCACATGTCTGAACTCGTGCAGCTAGCCACACACAGTGGCCCGCAGGAAATCACGGTGCACGGCAAACCTGTCGCTGTGGTTCTTTCTAAACATGCGTTTGACCAAATCACAGGCGCACAGCAAAGCCTCGTCGCCTTTATGCAAAATTCGCCGCTCACAGATTTGCCTGATGAGGCCTTTGCGCGCAACACCAGCACTACTCGTAGCATTGAACTATGAGCTACCTCATTGACACCAATGTGTTGTCTGAGCTGCGGCGCAAGCAGCCCAGCCCCAACGTGGTGGCTTGGGTTCAGGCTCGGCCAGCTTCTACTCTTTATATAAGCGTGCTCACATTAGGCGAACTTCGTAAAGGCATCGCTACGCTGGGCGATGGTGCAAAACAACAAGCCTTGCTTGACTGGCTAGATGTTGAGCTGCCGCAGTTCTTCATGGGGCGAGTTTTGCCAATCGATGC
>JACCDU010376896.1_pt1 | contig 10485 bp, 9 predicted proteins | sample 7446081 | NCBI WGS metagenome assembly JACCDU01 (sample SAMN15323447, study PRJNA562643) | freshwater metagenome | isolation source: river surface water | place: USA:Blue River Watershed | collected 2017-08-17
ACAAGCAAAAGCACAACTTCCAGCACTCAATGCAAAAATAAAAGTTTTGGAAGATATACCCACACACAAGGGGCTTACTGGTTCCGTTGGCGCTTACGGAATATCTCGTTTTACTCCACTCACACCAGATAAGGGTGCTCGACAAGATTTTAAGGCGACCATTCATCAGCTTACAAGTGAGTTGACACTTGACAGTCTTATCAATTCAAAAGCAAAGGGTGCGACATTTGGAGCACTTTCTGAGGGAGAGCTTGGCTTGCTTGCAAAATCGGCAAGCAAGCTCAACGATTGGGAGGTAAAAGATGAAAATGGAAATGGCACAGGAATTTGGGAAATAGACGAGGCATCGTTTCTTGCTGAAATTGCAAAAATAAAAGAGTTTGCTGAACTTGATAAAGCAAGAAAGTCCGGGCAAATATTTACACCTGATGAGCGCTCTGTGTTGGATCAATTATTCAGCGAGCCGTCGAGTGCGGAAATTAGCAACTTCGACCCATCATACTTCTACTAATATGGCTTTCACAGAACAAGAAAAACAGATAATTACGTTTGGTCGAGCTAATGGAAAGACTCGTGAGGAAATTGAAAGTGCTATTGCTAAGTTGCGTTCAGGTATCAAGCCTGTACCACCTACTTTGCCTGAAACAGAGTCCAGTGTGCTCGAAAAGACAGGCTCTGTGGCATTAGGTGCACTAAAGGGTGCTACTGAGAGCGCTATTGGCACCGCTCGACTTGCACAGACGGCAGGGCAAGGAGTTCTGGCGGCACTTACGCCAATGACATTTGACCAAGTACAAGAGCAGTCAGGTTTCAGGTCGCTTCAAGGTGAAGATGCAAAAATGATTGATGAGATGCTTCAAGCTAAAAATCCTGAGGAACGTGCAGGGAAACTTGCCGCTTTTGGTGCTGAAATACTATTAGGTGGCGGTGCAAAACTTCTTGCTCAGGGTACTTCAAAACTTGGAAGCATTTTAGCACCTCGCTCTCAGGCAATCGTTTCTAGTGCAAAGGAGCTAGTACAAACTGGAATAGATAAATTACCAAAAACACAAGAAGCATTGAGTGGTGCTGTTCAGACAGGCAAAGAAATTGCTGAACGTGTACCTCGTTTTGTTGGCAGAGTAAAGGAAAGCGCAGAAGAAGCCGCTATTCGTTCTCAACGTATTGCCACAAGCCCACCAGAAGTAGGAAAAGCAATCAAGGTTGGACTTGATGATCGAGTAATAAATACTGTACAGCAAGCAGACGCTCCAACAATCAAGGCATACAAAGAAATGGTGGATATTGCCGAAAATCCAGGCAAGACATTAAACATGAAACAGCGACCAGAGATTGTTGCCGGAAACGCTGCCGACGAGCAGTATAAACTCATTGAAACAAAGCGCAAAGATGTTGGCTCAAAGATTGGTGATGTTGTGGATGGTCTTTCAAAGACAGTAAAAGCTCCAATGGATGAAAGTTACGGTATTCTTGATAATGTGCTTCGTGAGCAAGGTATTGGCGTGAAATACACAAATAAGGGCGTAAAATTGGATTTTTCAAACACAAATCTTACTCCAGCTGAGCGCGCAAGAGTTGAAGAATTATATAAACTTGCCACAGAGGGTGGTGAGAATCTTTCTCCTCGTCAAATAAGAGACAAAGACAGTCTATTCAGTAAACTACAGCGTGAGTCACGAATGGAGGGCGTTGGTGACATTATCGTAAAAACAGATCAGGGAGATATGAGCTTGTTCCAAGTGTTTCGTGATGTGTTTTCCAATAAGCTCGATGATGTTGCACCAACAATTCGAGAATTGAATAGAGAATACCGTAAATACGCGACTCTTCAAAAGGATATTGAAAATAGCATAATCAAAAGCGGAAACTTCCAGACGACAAAAGGTGTGAGTGATGCTGAGTTTGCACAAACAAATCTTCGCAGACTTTTAAGTGACGCACAATCGGCGGCAGACTATCGTGCTATTGCAAAAGAAATGGACACTGTATCGCGTGAGCTCGGTTATGCAGGTGCAAACCCAGAACAACTTATAACATTTGCTACAGAATTAAGAAAAATATTTCCAGAAACAGTACCACAAACAGGATTCCAAGGAGGAATACAAGCAAGTTTGTCAGGTATGCTTGAAAAAGTGATTGAAGCAGGAAAGCCAACCACGAAAGACCAACAAAAAGCACTAAAAGAGCTTTTGGAGTCTATGTCATCATCTTCCACCCAATGAAAATCAGGTATAGAAACCACAATGCGGGGAAAATAATGGCGAGTCCGATAAGACCAGCGAGCACTATAAGGATTCCTATTTGTTCCATCCCCTCACGATACCCCACTTACTAGCGACGGTCAATAAAGTTATCCACATGCCCACCGACACCAAGCTCGAAAAACTGAAAACGCTCCTCGATACTTTGAATGACGGACTCACGCGTCAAGAGTTTGAGTCTGCCGTCAAAGCCCTCGTGGACTACGTCAAAAAGGTCGATGTCCGCACAGAGAGCGAGCTTGCCGGCATCAAAGACGCGGTGGAGCGTGCCATTTTGCGTATCGAATCCACCGCCACAGAGACCACCGCCTCCACCACCAAGGATATCCAAAGCAAGGCAGAGAAGCTCATTGACGAGATAACCTTTGCGAAGGAGGCGTTTCTTGCAGAGGCGCAGGCAAAGCTCGACGCAATCAAAGACGGTGAGGATGGGGAGGACGCTGACGAGAATGAAGTGGTGGAGAAAGTCCTTGCACGCATACCACCAGTGGAAATACGGGAAGAGACTGCTGAGGCTATTCGAGACAGACTGGAACAACTAGAAGGAGAAGAAAGACTTGACGCAAAGTCTATCAAGAATCTGCCAGACTATTCAAAAGACATAGACTCTATCCGAAACATGCCACACGCAGGATCGGTGGGCGTGAACCTGACTGTCGGTGGCACATTTCGAGGGCAAACACGAGACCTGATTTTCACTGGAGCCGGAGTCACTTCGACTCTTGTTGGAAATAAATACGTCATCGTGGTATCTGGTGGCGGTGGAAGTGGTACCACGGATGTGGAAACTCCTACTGGAGCAGTCAATGGAACCAACGACACCTATACCGTAGTAAACGAACCAAAGTACATTATCGTTGACGGTGTGTCTAAGTTTGTCACCCTGCATTATACATATTCATCAGGAACAATTACAATTACTGATGGAGTGTTGCCCACACAATATATTCGTTCAATTTATTCTGCATGAAAAACCCAAACCGATATCTTGTTATCTATATCCTTGTTGCCGTTATTTTTGCGTGCTCTTGGACAATCACCTACGGTGCCTCAGTCGTCTCTCTCGGGAAAGACGGCACATCAGAGTATCTTCTCTACCCTACCGACTCCCTCTCTGCCCACCGATTTATCGGCACCTCAACCTCTGCCGTCAATACATTCCCGACTGCACTCTTCACCTCGGCGAGCACCACGAATTTCGGTATCACTTCGGTCTTGTCGAAGATACTCAAAACAGGCTCGGACGGACATATCGAGGGTGCCACCGCAGGCGTGGACTACGAGAATCCTCTGACCGTCACCTCTCCGATTACACGCACCTTAAACGCACTGGGCTTTGACTTCTCGACGCAAAACACTTGGACAGGACACAACATCTTCTCCTCATTCTTTGCCACGAACGCCACGACCACGAACGCCACGACCACCAATCTTGGCGTGACAAATATTTATGCCAACAGCTCGGCAGGCATCGACATCCATTCCAATAACGGCACCCACGTCGCAGAGTTTGGGCAAGGTGGAGGCTCAAACGCGACATTCTCGGGAGGCGTCAACATCGACGGCGCGACACGACTTGCCACCTCGCTGACAGGGCTTCTCAAGGCAACGGCAGGCGCAGTGTCTTCGGCTGTCGCTGGTACGGATTACCCAGGACTTTCATCACAGAATACGTTCACAGGGCACAATATTTTCTCATCGCTCTTTGCCACAAACGCTTCGACGACCAACGCCACGACATCCTCATTTGCAGTCACAGGTTCTGGCACCTCAACCTTTGCAAACGGCATCAACCTTTCGACAGGGTGCTTTGCGGTAGGTGGCGTGTGTGTCGGGCAGTACACCGCAGGGTGGCTTCTCGGTTTGAGTGGAAACCAATTCTATGGCTCCTCATCCCCGTCATTCGGCTCTATTCAGGCGACAAGCTCAGCAACCTCAACTATCGGAAACCTCGACGGCAATCACATCTTTGCCTCAACCTTCGCAGGCTCGGATGTCGGTGCCAAGGTGATGAACGCCTACGAAGTGGCGGCAACAGGCTCAGTCATCCACATGCCACCCCCAGGCACATGGACAACGCCTATCAATTTTGGCATCAACCGCAAATACGTCGTGCTCCAGTGTACCCCCGAACAGGTCTACAGCTACACAGGCTCAGGCTCCGCCGTCACACTCAATATGGGCTACGTCAATTTGGTGCGCGGACAAGGCATCCGTGACTGTACGCTCGACGGTAACCTCACGGGAGGCACCGTTGGTATCACGCTCGGAGGCTCAAACGGCGCACCAGGCACCATCATCCAAAACGTGCGAGTCTTTGAGTTTGCCACAGGTACAGTCATCTCCAACAACACATGGGACGTGAACTATCAGGATTTCACCGCCCAGTACAACGACCAGAACGTGCTTATGAACGGCACGACAAACATGGGAGAACAGATCCGTTTCACAAACGCCAATCTCTCAGACTGCCAGACAGGAAAGACCGCAAAGTGTGTAGACCTCACCTCAGACGGCGCCTCGATTGAGTTTGACAATCTTGCGCTCGATGACGCTCAGCTTCACATTGAGAACGGAAACGCTCGCGTCAAAATCGACGGCTGTCATGTGGAGAATCCCAACTACGCCGCCCTCGGACGCTATACGCCCATCGTGATTGACGCAGGGGCAAACGTCGCCGTGACTATCTCCAACTGCTTTATGCTGAACGCGGCCGCGCTCGATGCAGACTCTTTCTACCAGTATATCCAAAACGGAGGCAATCTCCTTCTGACAGGCAACACCTTTGCGAGCTACACCACCACCGTGCCCGTCGTCGTGACAAACGATAGCGGACTTGTCGGCTACATCTCAGGCGACATCGGAAACAGTTTCCAAGGCAACACCCCGACGAGCGGTATCGCCACTTCTGGGCGCAAGTTTGCCGTTGACCCTACGACATTTCTCACCTCGTCGCTCGGAGGCTTCCTCACCAACTCCTCAAGCTCGACCATCCAGACGCTCTACTCGACCTACCAGAAAGGCGCAGAGTTTCTTGTCGCATCAAGCGCAGACCCTATCGCCAATCGCGGAGGCGTTTCAAGCTATGGAACATGGCCTCTCGTGCTTCAACACACCGCCTCGACCAATGGCGCCTCGACAGGTATCGGCTTTGCCGTGTCCTCGACACTCAATTCTGTCATCGGTGGCGGTATTGCGTTCATCCGTACAGGAGGCTCATCAGTCGGTGACCTCGCCTTCCTCACCAATCAATCTGCCGGCACCTCACTCTCGGAGCGTATGCGAATACTTTCCACGGGGGAAGTGGGTATCGGCACGACGACTCCAGGTAATAAGCTCGCCGTGAATGGCACAGGACTCTTCACTGACCTCCTCACTTCCATGCGCTTCATTGCGACCTCGACGAGCGTTGCCTCAGTCTTTCCCTACGCTTCGACCACGGCAATCTCGGCAACATATGCCTCAACCACGAACCTCATTGTCTCAAGCGCAGGTGCAGGGACAGGATGTGCTCAATTCTCATCAGGAGGAACACTGACGAACACAGGGACTGCTTGTGGGACAGGTGGCGGTGGTGGAGATAGTAAGTTCTCGACTTCGACTATCAACCCTCTCGCTATCTACATGAACGCAGGGGACTCCCTTGGACTTGGTACCACCACCAACCGCTCTGCCCTCTCAATGTTCACCATTGCGACGACCACAGGGACACACATCACGTTTCGTAACGGCAACCACACATGGTTTCAGAAAGTGAATGACACAGGGTCACTCTTTATCGGCACCACCACAGGAGCTTACGCCACTTCATCCCACACGGCACTCATTGTCCCTGCGACTGGGGGACTCATCGTGCAGGGCTCGGGAAGCTCGACGCTTCTCAATGGTATCACTATTCAAAATGGGTGCTTCTCCATCAACGGGACGTGTATCGGATCGGGAGGAACACTGACAGGCACCAACGCAAGTGCTGGGCGCGTGCCATTTTGGACATCCGCCAACAACATCTCAGGTGATGACAACTTCTGGTGGGACAACACCAACAAAAGGTTTGGTGTCGGAAGCTCATCCCCTTGGGCGAAGTTTGCACTGGTGGGCGAGGCACTCACGCGACCCCTCTTCTCTGTCGCTACGTCGACCACCAATGGCACCTACTCGACACTGTTTTCTGTAGAGCAAATGCCAGACAAGTTTACGTTTCTCAATCCTCGCAGTTGGGCAAACATCCATCTTGGTGGTGCAACAACATCGGAGCGCTTTGACATGGACAACATTGAAATGTTTGGGCGCATCAATCGCGATACGCTTTTGATTGACTGCAACACCCTCAAGTCCTCACAACACACGTCGCTCACGGCAGACATCACCGCGGCAACGGCAGGCTCTCCCTGTGGTGGTGGCGCGACCTTTGACGAGCTTACTGACGCAGATTTCAGTGTCGTGGCTCCTGGGCAAGCGTCTTCGACTGATGGACTCCCTGGAGCAGGAGGTAGTGGAGCAAACGGCTGTAATGACGGCGGTCCTTGGTATGCCATCACCGCTTCTGCCGTGACCCCAACTCAGACCGCAGGAATTGGTGGCATGTTCCGTGGAGGCACCGTGGCAAATCATACCGTGGCGACCAATCCCGCAATGAATGTCACAGGAGGACTCCTTGTCGCTTCGGGCACCCCTGTGATGGAAGTCACCATCTGTACTCCATCGGCTTCTGCTTCATCCACGATAGCGTTTGGGTTTGGCTTCACCGATGTGGCACTCAACACCATGCCGTTCAATGTCGGACCAACGACGGCAAACGGCGCTTACTTCATGGCTTCCTCAACCAACACATGGCGCCTTGTGTCCCACAATGGAGGCACAGGCTCAGCAAACACCAACATTGTGGAAACCACCCTTGCGACCTCGACGACCAAGGCAACCCCACAGACGTTCCGCATTGCTCGGACTGCCACCTCGACCTATGTGTACCAGATGAATTATGGCGCAAGCCCTGCAACGTGGACACTGGTTGCCGTCTCATCGAGTCAGCAAACCTCACGCTCATTCTCTTGGTTCATTGCCAATGTTCAGACCGTAGTCGCAAAGCGCCGTACCCACCTCTACTTCCGTGATTTACAAGTCTGGTACTCACCTACCTATAGATTCTAGAGTATGAAAAAAACACTTGCCATAATCCTCGGTGGGGTGGTCGGTCTGGGTGGGTACGTTGCCCTTGGTGGCGATGTGGAGCCGACTAAAACGCCGACACTTGCCGAACAAAACAATTCTGGGTGTGCAGTCCACGGACTGTGCACCTATGATGGCATCGAATACTCAAAATTGATTAAGAACAGTGTGCCAGTAGAAAATTATCCGAAGACCAAAGCAGAGTTTGACATGGTCAAATCTACACTTGAATGAAAAAACTTACCATCTTTACCCTGATTTTGTGCCTCACCGTCTCTGTCGCCATTGCTTCGGAATCTCTCGACGCGTATTTTGACACAGGCGACGATGCGACCTATAGCGGTGGATACGGCACGACCGACAACATCTATGCCCAAACATTCACTGTTGTCACATCGGGAGACTTCCCCTACATTGACCTTTTGGGAACACGGTGCACCAGTGGAGATTACACCGTAACCATCCGCACCACGACAGCAGGAGTGATTGATGGAAACTCAGGTATTCTTGCCACCGCCTCTGGTGCGTGTACTAGTCTGAGCGCTACATCCCCAGATTGGCACAGATTCACGTTCAGCTCACCTGTGGCACTCACTTCTGGTGTCGTCTATGGGGTAACCATCATCACTACTGCCAACTCGTTTGGGTGGCGTGGAGACAGCACCGCGCCATCATACACAGGTGGGCAACTTTGCTATGATAATAGTGTGCCTCGTGACGGAAATCCATTTACCGCATGCTTATCCACAGACGACCTGATGTTTCGACTCTACCGCACCGATACCGTCAGTTATACGCCACTAGATTACAATATTCTCTATGGCGAGTGGTATGATGCAGTAATAGCCACTTCGACATAAATCTGGTATAATACTCCACATATGGCGTCACGCGATTATTACGAAGGCATGGAAATTGATTATGCTGAGGCTTTAGTAGGGATTCTTGCTGTGCTCTTTATCTTTGGTGCTCCAATTGTGATTATTGGATATGCGGTCACGCAACTATTTGCGTAAAACCATGGAAGACCGCAGACACAATGACAACATCCTCATTGAGCTTGCCACACTCGGCACCCGTCTTGATGGCGCCCTTGAGGAATTGAAAGCCATGCGGAGTGACATCAAGGAGGTGATTACCACCCACTCAGCACAGATCCGTGCCATCGAACTGACGCTTTCCGAGCAAAAGGGCGCAGGCAAAGTCCACGGTGCCATTTGGGGAGTGCTCTCGGGTATTATGACTGGACTTGGTGTCCATATTCTCAAAAACTAATATGCAACAAGGACTGCGACCATGGGTCAAAGACGAGCGAGATATTCATCTGGGGGCACTCTTTACCCCACCAAAAGACCGACCAACGCGATATATCGTGCCTTTTTTTGACAACTATGAGGCGAAAGACCAAAAAGACACAGATTTCTGCTCTGCCTTTGCAACCACCTCGGCGATGGAAGCCACAGAGCGAGTGACACTCTCCCCTGAGTTCTTCTTTGCGTGCTCAAAAACCTTGTCGCTTGACCCTGAGGCGTGGGGGCAGACGCTCACCATGGCAGGGCAGACAGCCGTCAAAATTGGCGCTATAGAGGCGTTTGGTGCTCCTTTGACACTAGATAGCACCTCGCCTGATACCTTGCGCCAAATCTCATCGTGGGGGGATTTAGCACCACTCTTTGACCGCGCAATCGTGCATAAACAGAGTACATTTGCCACATGCAAGGGGTCAAAGGACGCTTTTGACAACATTTGTGACTGGATATACAAGTTTGAGCGCCCTGTGGTGATGGGCATGGAGTGGGGGACACCCAAGGAGGTGCAGACGATTGACGCGGTGATGCCGGGATTTGGTCACGCGGTGGTGATTGTCGGTTTTGACGGCGAGTATGTGACGCTTCTCAACTCATGGGGCAAAGACGCTGGCGACAAGGGATTCTTCCGTGTCCATCGGCGTGTCGTGAACGTGAGTGCACCACGATTCGGGGCAATCATGTTCACGGATATCTCCATCGAGGAGGCGAAGCGATACATGGAGCGTGGCGCGAAGCTCGATGAGAGTATCATTATTGCCCTTTTGCGTATGGCAGGGCAAAAACTTAAACAATTATACACTATGCTTTTGAAACCAAATCAGGAGAAGCTCGAAAAGATGGCGTATGCCATCAGGGAGTTTGAAGGGTGGGCGTACCCTGGGGGCAAAGACCGCACAGGGAAGGTGCACCCACAAGGGAGCTTGTCGTACCGAAACCACAACCCAGGCAATGTACGGTGGTCAAAGTACCAAGAGGGCAAGCGTGGAGGATATTCCTATTTCAAGGACTATGAGACAGGGTGGAAGGCACTGCTGTTTCAGATCGAGATTGCCTACAATGGAAAGTCACAGGTCTACAAGCCCACTGACACGCTACTCACGTTCTTTGAGAAATATGCACCCAGTGAAGACCACAATCATCCCGAGGAGTACGCCAAGTTTGTCGCCAAAGCTCTTGGCGTAGGACTCGACGTACCTTTATCCGTTATTCTTAAATAAATATGCAAAAGCTCAAAGTCGTTTTACAGGCTATCACAGGATACGCAGGCTCGTCGGAGTCGCCAGAGAAAATCAGTGCACGCTTTATGGGAGTCTCGATGGGGACTATCACCATGATTGCGCCCTTTATTGCCGGCTTCTTCTCCACGACCGTCGAGATGGTGATGGCACAGATTCAGCCCCTCATGCTTGTGGTGGCAATCGTGTTTTACTTCTACGGCATGATCCGCGCCGTCTGGTCGGCACTCAAGGCGCACCCCACCTTGGGAGGATACCTCAAGTAGGATACAAAAAACGCCGTGATGGCGTTTTTTGTTTACCGTGACTACTTTGAGAGTATACCACAGGAATCACTACCAGAGCGGTGGTAAACGGGGGTTCTGACTGGCGAGACTCTTTATATATATGGAAAAATGTTTCGCGTCGAGGACCATCAACCTGTCGCTTCTGGGAGCTTGACATATTATACCACAGATTTGCGTGTTCAAGGAGAGTTATCCACAGCACACCGCCCTCCATAGTGGGGGCGGT
>JACCDU011323500.1_pt1 | contig 10484 bp, 14 predicted proteins | sample 7446081 | NCBI WGS metagenome assembly JACCDU01 (sample SAMN15323447, study PRJNA562643) | freshwater metagenome | isolation source: river surface water | place: USA:Blue River Watershed | collected 2017-08-17
ATAGCCGCCTGAATGATCCCGGCCACCGCGTTCAGATTTGCGGCAGCGGAGAAGTTCAGGCCCGACACCGTGGTCAGAGTGCCGCCGTCCTTGATATAGCGGAACGCGCCCGCCGTGATCGCCTGCCATGCGGTAATCGACTGAGCCGCAGCCGACAGCGTGGCACAGACCAGCTTGCCCTTACTGGCGCTCGAAACCCATCGACCGATCTTCAGATCAGTAGGCTGAGGGGTTTGCGAGAACCACAGATTCGCCGCCTTGTACTCAGCCGCAGTCGTGCCGAAATCAGCCGCCACAGCGTCAAGCGACGAATAGGACCGCATCCGCTCCACGGTGTCGATAACATCGGACGAGCCGAGAATCAGAAGGGACGAAATGTTCTGAGCCTGCGCAGCTTTCGGCGTCAGGTTGACAGATACCTTAATTAGCCGAGATACCGGCAGACCTGTAGCCATATATTACCTTTCGATGTTGATGGCAGTTTGAGAAACCTCAGTATCAAGCGACAGATGCGCCGACTCGATAGCAGCGACATTATACCGCCTGACTGTGCGGCGTCTTACCATAACCTCCATATCCGCCCGCTTAACCCATTTGCCGTTAATCAGCGCCGGGGCTGTAATGGCGTCAGTGCAGTAGACGATGGATGCGTTCATAGCAATCAGACCGTCACGGTTCTGGCCGATCATCAGACCATCGGCGAGAATGGCGGCATACTCGTTGCATCGGGGGCCATAGATCGACACGAGGAATTTCACTTCCTCGGTCCTAGTCACGTCCTGCCCCATGTCGCCTTGCTTGATCTCTGAAACATGCGCAAAGGTATCGCGACGCTCTCCCATGTTTCCAAAGGCAATCCAGTTAACCGTGATGTCGGGAGTAGCTGGCGGCTCAGGTTGCCAGCGAGGGCGGATTAGAGCCCCTGGAAGGCCCGTCACGCCCGCGATAACGTCGTGCATTACCCTGTCTAGCGGCGAGTCATAAACGGGGCCCGTAGAGCCCGTTAGGTAGCCTGCTTGCGTGCTGTTGATCGCCATTACAACACCCCCGCCTGACTTTGCTGGATCTCTGCCAGCACTTGATAAAAGCCCCTGCCGAATCGGTGATACGGCTCCACCCGTGTGACCGTGTACCGATCACCACACCACACGATGATGTCCGGCTGATTGCCACTCGACGCACTGCGGACCTGAGCTGTGGTCACAATCGACAGTCCGCGCATGGAAATAGTGCCATCGTCGCGCCGATCAAAGCCCTGCGGCTCGGTCTGCGTGATCGTGCCGTATTTCTTCCCCATCGCGCGTTCGGTCACGGTAGATTCACCGTAACCGTTCACCGTCTCGTTTCTGCGGATCAGGTCGAATCCATCCGCGAAAGCCGGGTCCATCGCCACCCATCCAACATCAAGCGTAGGCATTACTTATTCCTGATCACGTAGGTTGCAGCGTTTCTCATCGCGCCAGTGTCCACTAGCGTATTAGTCCGCGTCACGCCTCGCGCCTGCCGCTCTTCAAGCGTGCGGTCTGACAGTTCAGGCGGTATATTGCTGTTGATCTTATCCTTGATCGCGGTTGACGCGATTAGGCCAATCTGATGCAAGCCTTGATCGACAACATCCCGCCCTTGATTGATGGCGTTAAGCATCTGGCCGGCCTTATCCCCCAGCGCCTCCTTGCAATCGTCCATCGCTGGCGTCATAAAAGGGCGAGCCGGGATATTCCGCTCTGGCGCCCCATTGTCATGGATGTACGCGAGCTGGGCGTTCGTCTGGCCTTCAGCATCAGCACGCGGCGCGCCCTCAGGGAAGCCGACCAACACATCCGTCTTCGCGAGCTTGGCAAGCTCCGCCATGATCTTATCCATGCCCTGCCCCGTGACCTTCAGCCCCTTCATACCGGCCACATCCCCGGACCCGTCCACGCACCAGCCGCAGCGGATTGGATAACTGGCGATGCGCCCACCTGAATCGGGCCAATACCAATCAGGTTCACCAGCCGGATATATCGAGTGCCGTAGCTGGTGAGGTTCCACGCCCCCATACCCGCCTCAGCCGCGCCGCTGGTGTCATAGCTCACCGACACCGTATCCACCGACTTAGACGACACGATGCCGCTTGCTGCCTGACCAGGAGCACCACCAGCCGCAGCGGCTCGCCCATCCATTGCCGACAGCGCGAGATTGTGGGCAACGAAAAGCCCTGCGCCGTAGTCAATCAGATTACCCCACCGATCGGCATCATGCAGCTTCCCGGCAATCTCTAGCCACAGCTCCACCATCGGATCGGTGTACGAAGCCACATCCCTGAACTCAGGGAACAGCTCACGAAAGGTCACGGCATCAAGCGTAATCATCACACCCTCACGACACCATGAGCCGCAGCGTACCAATGATCCGCCACGTCCTCAGGCACTTCATTGATGCCCTCAATCAACGAGACAACCTCGCCCGATTGCCGACGCACATTGCACCGAACGGGAGCATGAACCTTGACAAAATGGGAAATTCTCCCATCTTCAACCGTTACTTCTTGATCCTTAACAGATTCTGAACTATCAATAGCCCCATCGTTAAGAATTTTTGAATCCTCGATAATCTTTCGTGGTCGTGCCATAACTTCTCCTTTTCGGCATTATACAAAAGCAAAAACCCGCCGAAGCGGGTGTTATTCGAGCGGGCGTCAGACTACTTCAGTCTATTCCTTTACGATGCGGTAAGCCATGATATCGCCGCTACAGCCGTCGTTACGCCAGTTCCACCTGCAAACCAGATCAGTGCCAACGCTCTCGGTTCCGTCTCGAAAACGCACATACACCCGAGCACCCTCCGGCAGATCCGGCCCATCCTTGCTGCTGAAGTCCCACTCAATCCAGCCATCGGGCGCCGTCTCGGCTTTCGGCTGTTCGGCGCCGGGTTCTTCTACCACGCCCAGAATGCGCGACAGGAACTCTTCTTCCGTGCCCTCAAAATCGTCAACCTCGAAGTCCTCAAACTTCACGATAACCTTTTCCCCGTGGCGCGAGCGGCTGATCAGGATCTCTTTTATGTGAGTGTGGATGGTGTACTCGTCACCAAGACCCCACTCAATCAGAGTGCCCACGTCGATCGTGGACTCCTTAACCTGAACGGCCCGCGACAGCACCTCGCAAACTGCCGACTGGTACTTCAGCGACGGCATTTCACTATAAAGGACTTCCGCACGCCTATACGCATCTCCATCAAAAGCACGCGAAAATTCAGACATCAAGCAATCAACATTGGTGTAGACGCCAAGATCATAGTCTGATTGTCTCAGCAAAGCATACGCCTTAATCAGCGTCGATTCCTTGACGTGAACCATCTTGTCGTCAGCAAACTTTTTCGTGAACATCATCTCTCCTTTGCGGGCCGCACTGTGCGACCCATGAATGCAGTGTATGCGCCTTAGGCGGTGCCGTCAAGCGGAATCTTTGCCCTCAGCTTTGGCGATGGCAGCACGGGCCGCCTTCACCTCCGGGGTGTCTTCCGGGTCCCAGTAGCCTGCGTCGCCGCTCTCGACTAAATCACAGTACATGGCAACCATGCCTTTCAGCGCATCCAGAAGTTCTGGCGCGGTGGAAACAACCCGCGCGTTAGCAATGGCTTCATCGGCTTGCTCAGGCTGGTTGACCGTGTGCGCCATCATTGCCACCATCAACCCATTTTCCGTTCCCACTATTGGGCATCCGTTTGGCTGAGGTCGCGTGTAATGCCTCCACGGACCCGGGGTGTGCTTTGCTTCCATCATCTCTCCTTTGCGGCCACTGCGGCACAAGTGAACTCTAAGCCCTCTTCGCCCAGCCGTCAAGCCCTCATTGAACTTCCCGCCATGTCTTCGCTCCAACCGTGCTAGAATCCGCAACAAGGCACAGAGGGGCGGCCTTGTAAAACAGTTGTATGGGCTAGCATCGGCCCAACCCCAAAAAGGCCGGCCAGTGGCTACCTACACTGCGTGCCGTCCAGCGTTGCACCGGCGACTAGGGCAAGTTCGTGAGGCCAATGGGTGACAAGAAAGCCAAGCGAGCGATGAACGGTGACCTCATGGGTGGTCTGGGATCTTTCTCTTCTGATTGATCTGGGGCGGGAGTGATGAAGAAATTCCTTCTCATCACCCTAGCAGAACCCTGCCCAAAAGAAAAGGGCCGAAGCCCTTGATTTATTCAGCCTTGACCCAGATGATGTACTGCTCATCTAATCGCCCCCAAGCAAAGCAATTTGGGCTGGCGCGGCATAAATCGTCATCTTCATAAAAAACACATGCTTCACAGATATCGTCATTGTTTTCCATCAATCGAGAAGGCGGTGCGGTTTTTGCCACCACCTTCACGCCATCCGGCGTCGTCCATTCGGTACGGGTTTCGAGGTTCATTTCACTTCCTTCGTTGCGTGTTGCGATGTAGTGATCTTCGCGCATCCTGCCGATCTTTGCAAGCTTGTCTTTGTGCAAGATGTCACGGCAAGAAAAGGGCCGAAGCCCTTGATTTATTCAGCCTTGACCCAGATGACGTCTCTTCCATCCATGCGGTGGTCACCTTGACATTCAGGAAGGAAATGACACTCCCTCTGGCTATCCTCTCCGTAGCAGCCACTACAGACAGCATGCCCGAATCGACTGTCCGCAGGGATGGCTTCTAGCTTTACACCACCAAGGGTCGTGTATGCATTCCGCGATTCAAGCTTCACGTTTCTCTCCTTCGTTGCGTGTTGCGATGTAGTGATCTTCGCGCATCCTGCCGATCTTTGCAAGCCCTGCTTTGCGCAAGATGTCACGGCAAGAAAAAAGGGCCGAAGCCCTTAGATCACGACGCCTTGATCAGCCCCATCAACTCACGGAACCTTGCCCGATACCAGTGCGGCTGCGTCTCCCGCTGGTTCCGGTCGCTGCTGACGTTCTTGCCGTACTTCATCCCCGCATCAGTCACAGACCAATACGCCTTGGCGCCACGCGTCGAAGGGCGTTCCATGCGCACGATGAGCCCAGAAGCCGCCAGGAGCGCGTTAGTCGCTACAGCAGACATCTTGATGCCGTGTTCCTTCAGCAGCTCCGTAAGGCTTGCTGTGGGCTCGCTGCTGCCCGAGGCCGAGCCCGTAGGCGCGTCGATTGCATAGGCCGGCACCATCGGCAGAAGGGAAGGGGCGGTAAGCTCCATCGCCTTGCGGGCCACGCCAAGACGTGCGGAGCCCTCAAGCCGCAGCATGGTCGCCAGAGCGTCCGCCACCTGCATAGCCTCCACGGACGACGGCATAGCTTGGGGCGCGGCAGCCGGGGCCGCATACGCCCCAGTCCTGCGGATCGACGGTAGAACCTCCTCGAAAACCCACCGCTCAAAAGCTTCGGCCTCGGGCAGTTTGCTAGAAACGATCAGCCGCATCACATCAGGCTCAGTCAGGATTCGCGCCTGCTGAGCGCGTCCTAGAGCGTCTTGGATGGGGTGGTGAATCGCCACCCCACGACAATGCTGCTTGATAGCGTTCACCGTATCGGCGTATCCGAGTCGATCGGCGACATCCTTGCCGACAAAGCCCGGCTCACCATTGGGACGCGTGACCGCACGAACCGTGAAGCCGTTGAAATTAAAAAGCGTGATTTGCATCTTTATCCTTGATCAATCCATGATGAAGCGTGGCAAGGCGGTGGATTACCCGCCTTTTCGGGAGCTACCCTAGCCACACACTCAATATAGCACAGACGCAAGAAAAAGCCGACCCCTTTTGAGAGCCGGCCTCAAAGCGTGAGGATGTCACGCTATGTTGTTTTTAGGTCACAGGCCCACACGGTACCCGAAAGTTTCCCCGTAGCGGGTTTCGACTTGACCGACACGCGCGTAATACGTGGTGGCGTGGTACAGCGACACGTACTGCACCGGAGTGCGCTGCAGCGGGGTGATCGGGAATTGGACGTACTTCGGATCCTTAGCGTAAGCCATCATCAGATCGAAGTTGCCCGACACGCCGATAGTGCCGCCAGTGCCAGCGCCCATAGCGTACTTGACCGGCTGAATGCTGATCGTGCCACGGCCCGAAGTAACCAGAATGTTATTTTCCAGCAGATACTTCAGAATCGAGACATTACCCGCCGAGCTAATGGTCTGGGTACTGATATAGCCGAATTGCTGCGGCGGAATCAGGATGGTGTCCGGCATCACGGCAAAGCCCGAAGCAGACCACACCGAAGTAATCAGTTCGTTAATGTCGTTCAGGATTTCGGCCGGGGTCTTGCTGGTCCACTTCGCCGAGCCGCTGGCGCCGTTGACGACGTTGGACACGTTAGTGACAAGCGAGCTATTCAGCAGACCTTTAGCGCCGGTGTCAGCGTCACCGATGTACGCCTGAGCATCGGCATCCATCTGGAACTTGAGATTCAGGGCGTCCAGCTTTTGCGCGTCGATCGGGCGACCCAGGCGAGCGGCCGACTCAAGCTCAGGGATAGAGAACTTCAGCTCCATTTCCCAAACAGTCAGGGGTTGGGTAATCTTGCGAATATCCACGCCCACGCCACCGGCCTGATTAGTCTGCTTGCCCGACCACGACTTACCGCCATTGGCCGCGCCACTGCCGGTCATGCCGCTGGCAGCAAAACTCGACAGGGTGAACGACGCAGCTTCGTCGCCGATACCCACGTCGGTACGCATCGGAATATCACGCGAGTACGTGACCGACGCCAGCGGCATATTGATCGTTTGATCAAGCCGCTCCAGCTCGCCGATCAGGAAAGCACCAGTCGAGTCAACGGTACGGCCATCCGCAGTACGGTAAGCCTGATCGAACGCCTTGCCGCGCATCGTGCCAATTGCATCAATCACAGCGTTTTGAGCACCATCAAAAGTCAGCATACTTATTCCTTATTAAGCGCGGAAGATTTCAATTTCAGCAACGTTAGTGGCGTCCATGCCGCCAACAAATCGGGCGTTAGTGATGGCAACGGTATTGCCAGCCGACGCAGCGGACTGGAAACCACCCTGCACGTTAACGCCCGAGGTCGCGGCGATCCAAACGTGAACAGCGCCTTCCTTGGCCGGGGCAGTCGAACCGGCCGGCAGTTGCACGAACACAAAACCGGCTCGAACGTTATCAACGATCGCGCCAGCATCCGGGGCGCCAACACCGAAGCCGGTAGCGGTCGATTGCGACGGGTAAGGACGGGCCACGACACCGTGAATTTTGGTGACAGCGGTATCGGTAGCGATCAGGCCGCGAACCGAGTTATTCGCCGAGCTTGCGACCACCGGATAGCCATATTGAGCAACCGGGTTAGTTGCATCGTTCTTTTCCGCCACGACGCTAACCGGGTGAATTCGGTTAATGTCGCCCGGGATACCCTGCGGCATGCGAAAAGCGTAAGCGACATCGCGAGTAGCGGCGCGCACCTTTTGAGTTTCAGCCATATATTTTCCTTTCGTGGGTTGAATGGCTATTCTTACTTGCGACCAGCCCAAAAGGCATCGTGTCGCGCCTGCATTTCTGCAATCGTCATTTTACTACCGCCAAACTTCGGGGCTTCCTGCTTTGCATCGCCGACAGCCGCGCGGTTATTTGCCAGCTTCTTAGCACCGACAGCCGCCACGAAAATCAGCGCAGCGTCCTTGCAATCAGCCTTGGTGTAATCGCAACCGCCCGACACCGCATCAATGATCGCCTTACCGTCCTTGGTCGCATACGCTGCATCCATTGCCTTGCGACGCATGGCACACATATTATCCACCGTAGACTTACGGGCAGCCTTGGCGTCCATCGTCGGCATCTTCAGGCCCGGCGCCAGAATCTCGGCGTCAGCAATCAGCTTTTGCCACGAGGCCACCAGCGCGCCCGAATCCTTAGTGCCGCACATATCCTTTTCCGGCTCGCCTTCAGGCATTTCATCCTTCGTCTCTTCCGGCTGATCTTCGGGCACTTCCTCCGGCGCTTCGTCTTGCGCACCAGTCACCGCCGCCAGCTTTTCAGCCATTTCAGCCAGCTTGGCAAGGATTTCCTGATGTTGCGATTCCAGCGCAGCAAACCGCGCCTCAACCGGGTCTTCATCCTTCACTTCATCCGGCTGGACAACCTCGCCTTCCGGCTTTTCGCCCGCCTCATCACCGCTCAGGCCATTTTCACCAAGGTGGAAATGAATGTGAGTTTCCTTTTCCTGCTCACCCGGAACGCCATCCGCCAGCTTCTCCAGTTCGGTTTCCGCGTCCTTGAAGAAACTCCGCGCACGCTCCAGAATGGATTTCGCTTGCGTCATAAAATTAGGCTCCTTATTTGCCTGTGGTTGAAATTCACTATCCCTAATTGCACAGCGGGGACCGCACCGGCCTTTTTCCACTAATGCAACATGATTGCCAATTATATTTGATTGCTTACCCTCTCCATCCGCCGTTTGCTCATAGTCCGCATCATACCCGCAAGATACCTCGCGCTTGCCGGACTTAACCAGTTCAATGGCTTTCTTGTCGTTGATAATCAAATCAGCAAGAATCAGCTTTACCGACTCATCTCCCGGCATTACCCCCTCGCGTGGGTTAGTCACCGTGCCCACGGCATATTTCCGCCAGTTCTCGGGCGTCACATCCTCGCGCGGGTGGTCATCAGTCACCGGCACCCCCGCAAAGCTGGCGATCGTTTCCGGGCGCAGAAGCTCATCTGCATCCCGATATACATACGCCATGCCATCGCGGCCAATCTTAACCGGCGTTTCCCCCGGGCCATACACCATTCGCCCCGTGCGAGCGATAGGCACATTCATGCACACAATCGACCCATCGGCGCGAACGTGGATATTCTCGCTAAGCGACTCCACCGTGTAAAAACCCGTGCCGTCGAAATCTTCTGTTTTCTGTCTCACAGCTCTTCCCATTCCACCATATATACCCCCGTTGACGTGGAGTTATCCGTATTCTCAAGCTTGAGATAATACACGCCGGCCGGCAGCATCCGGTGATTGTTTTGCGCGCCGGATACCGTAGTGGCGTGACCTCCCGAGCTAGTTCCAGACACGCGAATAACCTCCACCTCCGTCCCGCTTGAAATCTGACCGCCCGACGTGATATCCGCGACCGTCACGTAATCAGGACCGACGCGATGCGATGTAGTGCGGTTTTTAGACACTACCGGCAAAGCACTACCAAACACCCCCGATTCTGTCGCGTTAACCACCGCTGCGAATCGAACCCCACCGCTAGTAACATTCAGGGACTGAGATTGCAAAACAAAATCAGACCCCGATTGAAACCGGATGACGGCGCTTTGACCCGAAGGGATTGAAAACTCGAAAAAGGTCCGAAATTGCCGACCCAGCAAAAGCCGGGCCGACACCACCTCCACCGCCGTCCGAGAGAAAGATTCAAGTGGTGTCATGTCCGTACTCACCGGCAGGGGATTAAGCAGAGGCACCGGATGAATCGACCCATCCCGACCCAGACCACCAAATAGGCCGTCCGAGCGTCGCATCAAAATAGCAGTACCCCCGAGCACCAGCACCGTAGCCACTGAGCGCGGGCCTTTGGGCGGTCGTGCCCCCGTCCTGCAATGTGACGCGATACCACCCAGTATTGCCGGTGCCCGTTTGTTTGCTCCAAAGCGCGATACCCTGCGCACTCACGTCTTGACGGCTGTACAAGCTACCGGGGCGTGCAGTGATAACACCTTCCGGCGTCCCGGTGCCGACGATGTAATCTGCAGCTTGATTGCGGCCAGGGGCCGGCAATTTCATCCGGCCGGCGCCGACATAAAGCTGACGATTAGCTGTCAAATCAAGCACGGGATCGGCAATCGTGTTGCCGCTGCCGGCGTTGCCTACGATCGTGTTGTCGTATGCGTCGAGATTGTTCGGACACTCCTCGTAGACTGTCCACGACACGCCGCCGTCTGATGCCGCCCCGCTCGTGTGCGTCGGCGCAGTGGCTCCGGTCACGCCCCCTACCGCGTCGGCGCGGTAGATAATTCGCCCATTGTACTGATAACGATTTTCGTCCGTTACAGCAACGCCTGAAGCCCAGAGTGGGTATGATCTAGCCAAGGAATTAACAGTGGAACAAACCCATCGCCAAGTCACGCCGCCATCGGACACATCCCCGCTTGCGTGAGTTGGCGCAGTCGCACCGGTCGTTCCTGGACCTGTGGCGCGGTAAATCGCGGTGCCGGACTTGCGGTATAAATTCGAGTTTGCGACCTCCTGCCCGGCCGCCCACGCAACATATGCATCGGTCGCCACTTTGACCACGCAATACTGCGTCGGCCGCGACTGGTCATCGTCAAAATGGTTTCCGACGATGACGTTCTTACGGGCCAATCCACCAAAAGCCGGGGTGCAGGTAATACCCGCATACTGCCCGCCATCTGTCAGCGATTCCCGGCCGTTGTTTTTCCCGTAGTTTCCGACGACAGTATTGCGCTCGCCGTAGATACCGATGCCGTGATTCTTGCAGGACGTGCACTCGTTGTTCTCGACGGTAGTCCAGTAGCCGGTGACGTAAATACCGTTGTCGCCC
>JACCDU010028595.1_pt1 | contig 10482 bp, 13 predicted proteins | sample 7446081 | NCBI WGS metagenome assembly JACCDU01 (sample SAMN15323447, study PRJNA562643) | freshwater metagenome | isolation source: river surface water | place: USA:Blue River Watershed | collected 2017-08-17
GGTTCAAGCTGATCGGGAGCGACATCTACCCCGAGGTACCCGCCTCCACCCTCGCCAGCATCGAGGCCGTCAACGCCTCCACCGACGCCCTGGCGAGCATCTGGCAGCGCGCCACCGTCATCCTCGCGGGCGAGGCCGCCCCCGCTGTCGAGCGCGTGGCCAACGTCGTGGTGGGGCTGGCGCTCGGTGCTTTGGACCTGTTCGAGACGTTCGCCTCGGGCAACGACATCGTCCACGAACTCGCGGTGACGCTGGCCTCGGGGTTGACCAGCGCGATCCTCGGGCCGGTCAACGCGCTCCAATTGCTCGCCGAGGGCTGGCTGGCGGTGGCGGACGCGATGGGGGTGGAGGTCAGCCCGACCACCCGCGCGGCGATGGAGCAGTTCATCAACCTGGACCGCACGCTGGCCGAGGGGCTGGTGGCGGCGACGGGGCTGGCAGCGGGGGCCTCCGGGCTCAGCGATGCGCTGGACCGAGCCTCTGCGCGGGGCGCCGATTTCATCGCCACCCAGCAGCGCGCGACGGCGGCGCTGGACGGCAAGAGCGACGCCATCGCCCGCCAGAAGGAGCAGCTTGCCTTTCTGGCGGAGGTTCAGGGGATCGTCAACGGCGGGCTGTCGGAGGAGGAGCAGGAGGCGATCGCGGCAGCCAAGGCGATCGAGCAGCTCCGCACCCGCGCCGCCGAGTTGGGCATCACGGCCGAGCAGATCCAGCCCGCGATCGACCAGCTCCAGCGGGCGCTGCGCGACAGCCAGAGCGCGCGGGCGTTCGCGGCGGCGATGGAGGAGGCGGCGAATTGGGCCGAGGGGCAGTTTGCGCCCCGGATCGACGAGGCGGCGGCGGCGCTGGGGGACTTCCGCGCCAGCCTCGCGCAGATCGTCCCGCCCGAGAGCATGGACGCGCTCAGCCGCCTCGCGCTGCTCCAGGCCGATCTCGCGCTGGCGTTTGGCGAGGGCAAGATCAGCGCCGAGCAGTACGCGGCGGCGCTGGCAGACGTAGAGGCGGCGAAGGCGGGGGCGACGCGGGCGGACGCGCTGGGGGGCGCCCAGGCGGCGATCGGCGCGGCCTCCGGGCTCAGCGGCCTGGTCTCCCTCGATCCCAGCGGGATCAGCGCCGCCGTCGTCGCGGGCATGCAGGCGGTGGCGGACATCGGCGCCGGGGGCGGGATCTTCGCCGACGTGACCGAGCTGCTCGACGGCTTCATCGCCGGGCTGCCCGCGCTCGGCGGGGTGATCGCGGGGTTCGTTGAGGATCTGCTGGTGGAGACGGTGCCTGCGTTGATCGGGTCGCTTGATGACCTCGTGATCGGGATCGTGGACGCCGTGCCGGATATTGTTATGTCGCTCGCGGAGTCCATCCCCGAGATCGTGACCGCCTTGGTGGACGCCGTACCAGAGATCATCCTGGCGGTGGTGGACGCGATCCCGGAAATTGTTACCGCGCTCGTGAAGGCCGTGCCGCAGATCGCGGCGGCGCTGGCGGCGGCGGCCCCGCAGTTCGTGATCGCGATGATCCTGGCGCTGCCGGACCTGCTGCGGGGGCTGGCCGAGATGGCGAAAGAGAACCTGTTGGCCATCTTCGGCCCGATCGGGCGCGGGATCTCGACGGTCACCGAGGGGCTGGTGCGCGGGGCGGGGACGGTCGCGGACTTCCTGGCCGACGCCCCCGATCGGCTGTCGGCGGGGTGGGATCGGGTCGGGGCGGCGATCGATGGGTGGATCCAGCGGATCGTCTCGTGGATCAAGGACGCCCTCGACTTCGGCACTGGCGAGGGGGAGGTGTTCGGCCAGGGCGGCGCGGTCGATCGGGGCGCGAACAAGGCGCGCGGCTGGATCGACGGGGCGAAGGAGACGGTGCGTGGCTGGTTTGATGAGGGGCTGGTGGGCGGCAACAGCGGCTTCGCCACCGGCACCGACTACGTCCCGAGGACGGGCCTCGCCCTCGTCCACCAGGGCGAGCGGATCGTCCCAGCCACGGGCGCGGGCAGCGGGCGCACGTCCATGATGGACGGCGGCGGGGGCGGGCCGACCGTCAACATTAACAGTTTGTGGCCACCCAGCCCGGCCCAGGTGGAGGGGCTGGTACGCGAGATCAACCGCCACCTGGGGCAAGGCGGGCGCGGCCTCTCCTGGAGGTCGTGATGGGGAGTCCGGCGATCTACTGGTACCCGGACGCGGCGGGCTACCTCCACACCATTGATTTTGGCGAGGGGCTCAGCGACCTGCAGGAGACCCCCACCGCCATCGCCGAGGACGCCTATGGGGGCGACGGCACGCCCTACCGGCACCACCAGATGGCGGGGCTGCGGGTGCGGATCGTCCTGGAGCGGTTCGGCACCCCCGGCGCCGTCAGCCTGGAGCGCGAGTTCTCCTCTCTCCAGGCCCACCTTGATCGGGGCGGGCTGATCGGGTTCTCCGCCGATCACGCGCGCACCTGGGCGGGCATGACCGTCACGCCCCCCAACCAGGGCGCCCAGCTCGTCACGACCGGCGGCAACGGCTTCTCGGCCTGGTCATCGAGCGGATCGCCCGTGGCCGGGGACGAGATGGTGATCGAGCAGGGATCGCCGGACTGGCTGCGCGAGGTCGTGACCTGTGACACCCTCGCGGCGTCCCCGCCGACGATGATCCCCACCGTCGACAAGATCCGCTACAGCTACGGCGGCCCGGTGATCTGCCGGTTCAGGGACTTCTATCCCCTGCTGTTCCGGCCCAAGGACCAGCTCGGGCGCGCCATCGTCAGCCACGATCACCGCCGCAATTACACCCTGGATCTCACCCTGGAGTACCTCCTGGGCGCCACCCTGGATCTTTGGACAGGCGGCGATCCCGAGCTGGAGGGCGGCAACCCCTTCGCGATGATGCGCGGCGCCTCGACGCCACCGGCAGGCCCTCCCCTGCGCGGCGCCACCTCCACCTATGGATCGGGCGGGTCGTCGCTCCAAGAGCTGCTGCGGCAGCGCGCCAACCCTACCGGCCTGGGGCGGCGCTGATGGCGTGGTCGTCTACCTTCCTCGCGGCCCTCTCGGATCGCCGCTACCAGCTCCGGTATCGGATCGAGACGTACAGCGTCCACCAGGAGCCGGGCGCGGTGTGGGTCGCCGCCAGCTACCCGACCTCGGGGGCGGCGCTGCGGCTCGCGCCCGACGTCGACGTGCAAGGATCGACGCTCAGCACGCGGGGCTGGACGACCACGTTTGGGTCCTGGTCCGTCTCGGTGGTCGGCGACCTGAGCGCGCTCGCCAAGATCACGCGCGGCACGATCTGCCGGCTGCTCGCGGGCGTGGAGGGGATGGCGGATATCGACTACGCCCCGATCGCCATCGGCCAACTGCGGAACGTGCGGGGCCGCCCGCCTGCCTACCGGCTGGAATTCGTGGATCTGTACGCGGCGCTGACCCAGCGGTTGCAGACGGCCTACAGCGTCTCCCTGCTGTTCGACGGCGTCGGCAGCACGACCACGCTCAGCGCCGCCTACGCGGTGGGGGACACCACCCTGGAGGTCGCCAGCACCAGCGCCTTCTCGCGCGAGACGGGCGGATCGGGGGCGCTGCTGATCACGCCCACCTCGGGCGATCCCTTCTACCTGACCTACACCGGCACCGCGACCGGCCCGACCCGCTTCACCGGGGTCTCGGCGACCGGGCAGATGGGGACGACGGCGGTGGCGACAGCGGCAGGTGACGTGCGCGAGGTCGCCTACCTCGCAGGCCACCCGCTCGACATCGCCCGCAAGGTGCTGTGCTCCAGGGACGGCAGCAACGGCGCCTATGACACGCTCCCCGGCTACTGGGGCCTCGCGGTGCGCGACGCGCTGATCGACCACACCGACATCGCCCAGACCAAGACAGCGATGGCGCCCGCCTCGGGCAGCTACGCCTGGGCCTACGCGCAGCCCGAGGTCGTGGATAGCGCGTGGTCGTGGCTCCAGTCGTTCCTCTCGCCCGCCGGGTGCTTCTTTGGCGTGCGCCAGGGGCAGCTCACGATCCGCTGCGCGCGCTCGATGGCGGCGGCGACCCCGGCGCTGGCGATCACCGATCGTGACATTGAGGAGGTGGAGGATCACGAGCTGTTCGCCTCCTCGCATCCCCCGGAGTACCACGGACTCCTCGTGAACCCAGGCTCGGGCAGCGGCAGCAGCGCCTACGACACGGACGTCGCCACCCTGCCCTACGAGCGCGACATCACCTATGACCTCGCGGACCGGCTGTTCTCGAACGTCACCGACGTGACGGCCTCCGACCTCGCGCGACTGAGCGAGGACGCCCGCCGGGTGCCAGAGCGGCTGGTGCTGCGCTGCGCGGGGCTGCGGCTGGCCCAGCTCGTGGTGGGGGACGTGATCGAGCTGACGACGCGCCAGGCGTGGGCGCGCAACCGCCAGCCCTACAGCGCGCGGCGGGCGCTGGTGGTGGAGGTCTCGACGCAGTGGGCAGCCGCCTCGGTGCGGGTCGCCCTCCAGGTCTACCCTGAGGACGAGGCGGTGTTCTCGTGAAGCCGCTCATCGCCCCCCTCGGCCAGCGCGTCACCGAGGTCGCCCGCGAGGGGGCGCGCCTCTACCTCGATCGCGTCCGGCGCCGCATGCAGGCGCTCTTGCCGGACGGGACGACGCTGGATCTGGAGCACACCGGCAGGCGGGGGGTGGCGGGGGGCTACGCGAGCCTGGACAGCAGCGGCAAGGTGCCGAGCGCCCAACTCCCGAGCGCGAGCGGCGGCACCCCTGCCCACGCCGACCTGACCGACCTCGCCTGGACCGACTCAGGCCACACTGGCACGGGGCTGGCTGGCTTCTCCGGAGCCGGGGCGGCGGGCAACGTCTCCATCGGCACCGGCCTCAGTCTGACGGCCGGGACGCTGGCGGTCGACACCACCACGATCTCGACGACGGGGTATGCGGAGGGGCTGGCGGCTGCGGCGGAGGCAGCCGCAGAGGCGACGGCGGCGACGCTGGCGGCGGCAGTGGAGGGGGCCAGCCAGCCCCGCGACGACGACCTGACGGCGCTGGCGGCGCTGGCGTCGACGGGGCTGCTCGTGCGGACGGGCGCGAACACCTACGCCCTCCGCACCCTGAGCGGCTCCGGGGGGATCACCATCTCCAACGGAGACGGCGTGTCGGCGGCCCCGGTGATCAGCTTTTCGGGCGGCACGGGACTCGACGACAACCCTAACCGCGCCCTAACAATATCGTTCGTCCCGTCGAACGCTACGATCTACAGCCGCGACGGCAGCCTGAGCGCTCGCTCGGCCTCAGCGGGCAATACCGGCGACTTCCGCACCACGATCTTCTCGGGATCTATCGCGGACCTGTATACGACAAGCATGAATTGCGGGCGTACCTCGTGGGTAGGCTCTACGCGGTACATCTACTACGAAGTGACCATCGTGACCGGCGGAACGATCAGCTCTGTCTGCCGGATCAAGAGCGGGTTCACGGCGGGCGGCCTGACCACTATCGACGCCGAGACAGCGTTACGTCCTACCGCCATTTTTCGGTATGTGACAGGGTTGGGGCATACAAAGTTTATGTGCTACAGCCAAAACGCCAGCGGTTCCGAGGAAACCGACAGCGGCGTGACCGTGGCGATAGACACCAAATACGTCTTTGAAATCCGCATGAACACAGCGGAAACGCTGTTTTTTATTAATGGGTCGCTCGTCGCCACTCACAGCAGCTACAAGTTCCCGACATCAACGGATTTTGGGTTCCAGACCGGCGTTTACTCCGCCAGTCGCCCGATCCACGTCGTCGGGGGGAGGTACTACGTCGCATGGCCCTAACTGTTATCGGAGAGGTCTGGAGGCGCGCAAACTCGCACCCGCACGGGGCGGTGATCACCGCGCAGTACTTCGACCCAGAGAACGTCTACGAGGACGGAACCCCCGTTCTTTGGGTGGAGTTCGGCAGCAAGACCCTCACCTACAATTACCGCGAGCTGGCCGATCTCGGCTGGGAGCGCGTCACCCCGGAGTCCTGAGATGGCCACCCCCAAAGAAGAATTGGAGCGGCACCGCTGGGAGCAGCTCGCCCGGGGCCTCGACTCCGCCACCAAGAGCGCCGAGGCCGCCCGCCTCGCCGCCCTCGACGCCCAGCAGGCCGCCGAGACGGTGCTGGCCGACTACCGGAGATCCCCCCTCCGCATCCTGCTCGATGCGTTCGTGGCCGCTGACTGGAAGGGCCGCGCTGCCATCCTTGCGCTGCCCTGCCTGACGCTGCTGCTGATCGTGGTGATCGCGGCGGGGGAGAGTCCTACCGAGCTGATCCGCGCCCTGGGGACGCTCTGGCACGACTGCCCGCCAGCGGATACGCGCCACTCAGAGGAGGAAGCCGATGGAACGCCTTAGCGCCGCCGAGTCCGCCCGCCTCGCCACCCTGCCCCGTTACCCCTTCGGCCAGTACGCCACCATCCTGCTCCTCTCCTGCGAGATCGAGCAGCAGGCGGGGGCCGAGACCGCCGCCCTCTGGATGCGCCAGGGGGAGGAGATGGCCGCACTGTCGGCCGCCACGCCCGCCACCACCGACCCCCAGGACAGGAGCCACTGAGATGCTGGAAGATGAAGCCGAGTACGCCACCGACATCACCGAGACGAGCGACATCAACGTGGCGACCGGCGTGGTCAAGTACCGCGTCAAGGTGGAGAGCGAGGCCGAGCTGACGGCGGCGCAGCGGGCCACCCTGAAGGACGCTGCGGACACGAGCTGGGCGGCGCTGCGGACGGCGTGGATCGGGATCGACGACCGGGCCGCCTCCTGGCTGGACGCGATGACCGCAGCCGAGAAGGCCGAGATGCGGCGGACGATGCGGCGCCCCCTTCTGCCCGCGTAGCTACCGGGTCAGCCACCGCAGCAGCGCCCCCTTGATCGCGCCCCGTAGGCTCCGCTCGTACTGAATGCGCCAAGCCATGTCCAGCTCGGCGCGGTAGCGGTGCGCGACGGCGGCGAGGCGGCGCACCTGGGCGGCGTCTGCCTCGGTCGCGGGGCGGCCCCCCAATTCGCGCCGCAGGATCTCGGCGTCGACGGCGACGCTCAGGCTCTGGTGGCGGATCTCAGCGAGGAGCAGCAGGAGGGCCTCGTCGTCCATGCTCCTATTGTAAGGCCCCGGCTGCCCTTGCCGCGCGAACGGCGCGCAAGATCGCGTCCGTCAGCGTTTCATCGTCCAGGGGGAGGCTTTTGACCTCCTGTTCTTCGTCTACGGTGAGCAGCAGCGACAACCGTTGTGTGCGGCGCCGCCCCGTCGGCTTTCGACCTGCGCCCGGGCGACCGCCCCCGTGCTGTGGCTTGTCGGGCCTCACTCGATCTCCGTGGTGTCGTCGGTGAGGTCGTCACCCATCCCCCACCTCCGCATCTCGCGGAGGTTCGGTTGCCAGCACTGACCTTCCGCCGGAACTTCCGTCCAGCTCGACAGCAGCTCGGGATCACCATCCTGCGCCAGCACCAGCTTCACGTTGGGCTTCTCCGTCCAGATCGCGCGGGCGATCTGGATCAGGTTGTGCGACTCCATGCCCTGCAACTCCTGATCGGGGGTGTCGTCGCTGAATTGGATGTGGATCGTCGCCATCTTTTCCCCTTTCGCCGGGCTTTCACCGGCTCGTCAGCGTGGTCGCCGCCGGAATTGGCGGTCGGAGCCACGGAGGGCGCCCCAGGCGGGGCGGGTGGTGTCAGGCGGCGAAGAACCAGCCGTCGCGGTTCATGGTGCCGTCGCTCTCGACGCTGTAGAAGCCCTCGCCCTGCGGCCCCTCCTCGAAGGCGTCGACGCGATCCCAGCAGTCGCCGCTCACGGCGATGTACCCGCCGCCCTCCAATTCAACGACTGCCCCCTCGCTGGTGCGGAGGTTGCCCCAAACGGTGGTCCCGAAGCCCTTGAGCACGTCGTTGAGGCTGAGCGTGCCGCACTTGAACGTCTGCCCGTCGCCGAAGATGTCGACGATGTCGGAGGCGGAGGCGAACCGCAGCACATCGAGGACGGGCGAGCAGTTGCCGAGGTCGCTGAAGTCGAAGTCGGCGAGCCGGAAGATGGCGCGCAGGGCGCCAGCGTTGTTGCCCTCGCTGACCATGTTGGCGATGTCGTTGGAGACGATGGTGGAGTTCCAGGCGTTGACGAAGGCGACCATCTCGGCATTGACAGCGGCGTTGTTGGAGAGGGACATCTTGGCTCCGGTGTGGGGCGGCTGGTTTGGCTCCGCTCTCCACGTCCTCAATATGCCCCACCGCTTGATATCTGTCCACCCGGATTTCAAGATATCCGACGCCTTGACATCTTCTTGACAAGCGCCCCGATCACACCCCGTCCGATCACGCCATTCCCCAGCGTCTCCCCCCCGTCGCCTGCCCCCTACCAGAGCCGAGCAGAAGCGGTACAGAAGGGGGGTGGGCTACCTCAATCGATGTCGGGATTTTTAGTCCACCCTGGCAATCCGCCTTGAACCAAGCATAATGGCAAAGTCCGACGAGGCTTCCGGTCAGGCCGCCCGCCGGGGGTAGGGCAGCGCCGAGGGCTCAGCCTCGATCCGCCCCCGCGCCGAGAGCGCCCAGGTGTAGGCGTGGTTGCCGGGGTGGGCGACGCGGGCGAACGACGGCAGCACCCTCGCCAGCCACGCCGCAGGCTCCTCCCCTGGCTGCCGAGGCGCAGCGCCCGCCCCCACCAGATCGCGGCTGGCGTACTCCCAGCCCCGCTCCTCGTTGCGGATCTTGCTCAGCGCCCGCTCCGACAGGAACCGCCCATCAGCGTCAAGGTAGTGGGTGCGCGGCTTAGTCCTGCCCCGGTAGCTCGCGTTGAGCGCCTGGTAGATGGTGCCGACGTGGCCAGGGGTGACGGTGACGCCGCTGGCGGTGTGGCGGGGAAGGGGATCGCTGAACGACACGACGGCCCGGACGGTGGGGATCTCGGCGGCGAGGGCGCGCAGGGCGCGAGCAAGGAACCAGGACTCGCCGTTGAACCCGACCTCGTCGAGCAAGACGAACCGGCCCAGCTCGACGCCCTCAGACGTCTGGACGCCCGCCCACCGGGGGATCACCGCCTGCGCCATCGGCACCGAGAACACCGCCACGCCCACCAGTTCGGGGCGGAACCACCCGGCCTGCTCGCGGTACAGCCCGACCCGGCAGCGGGCGGCGGGGTAGCTGCCGCTGTAGTGGTGCTGCTCGACAAAGGCGCGGGCGAGCCGATCGGTGGTGATCACCTCGACGCGGAAGGTGGTGGGGTCGAACCGATCGCCCCGCTGCCGGAAGCTCTCCCTGCGATCCCGCCAGCGCTGCTCCAGGGCGCTCACGGGGCCTCCTCGCTGTACATCTCGAACCCCGGCACCACCACCGACAGCGCCCGCCGGATCGCCTCGGTGCGGGTGTAGCCGGGCGCCCAGGACTCCATGGCAGCGACCTGATCCGGGCTCAGCCGCACGCTGATCAGGGTAGTGCCGCCCTTGATGCCGTGGCGGTAGCCGCCGCGCGGGGTGGGAGGCGTGGTGGGATCGAGGGGGCGGGGGCGTCTCGGCATAGGTGCTCCTGGAGGTGGGGTAGCAGTTTCGGCCCAGCCCCGGCACGGCGCCAGGGCGGGGACTCATCAGCGGGGGCAACCCCCCGGACTGCTGGTTTAGATGCCGTACCCGCCGCAGCGGGTGTAGTAGGCCCCGGCCCACTCCTCGGCGCCCTCGATCCAGGGCGGGCTGAAGGCGTCATCGGGGAGATCGGTGGTGTCGGCAGCGTCGGCAGCCAACACCTCCTCCCAGGGGGCGGGGGTGGGGTAGTCGGTGGCGGGGTGGTAGTCCAAGCGAACCTCCTTGCCCCCAGAAGGTACACACTGATTGTATACAGTCAATAGGAACAGGGCAATCAGATGGCGGCCTGCCCGCTAAGGCTGTGACGGGAACGGGCAATCTCGGGAAGCGCGGGGAAATCGGCTCGTTGACGCGATCCGCTTCCAACGCCGTGCTTGCATTTTCTTTGGGTCTCTGTCATACCCGGATCGGTTCAGGTCGAACCCCGGCTCTTGCCGACTGTGACAGGAAGCTGTGACAGGCGGCCCCGATCGGCTCCATCTTCGACGACGTCGACATCGAGCGCCGCCCGCTCGATCGCCCGCCTCCGGTCGGCCTCGCTCGCCCGCCGGTAGTGCCGTAGCGCCGTCGCTGGCGAGTGGCCTGCGATGTCGGAGGCCGCCCCGATGTCGGCCCCGCTCTGGTAGAGGGCGTCTACCGCTGCCCGCCGGATGCCGTGGGGGGTGGTGTGGGCGATCCGTAGCGAGCGACACGCCCGCCGGAGCGCGCTGCGGATCATCTCGCCCGCCCCGCTGACCGGCCACACCGCCGCCCCCGGCTGCCGGAGCCGCCACTCGCGCAGCCTGCCGACGATGATCGATCCCAGGGGGATCGTGCGCTCGCCGGTCTTGCCCCGCACGGTGATCCTCGCCTGGTCGAGATCGATCTGCGCCCACTGGAGCCGCTCGATCTCCCCGACCCGGCATCCCGTGGCCGACAGCAGCCACACCGCCAC
>JACCDU011109874.1_pt1 | contig 10477 bp, 10 predicted proteins | sample 7446081 | NCBI WGS metagenome assembly JACCDU01 (sample SAMN15323447, study PRJNA562643) | freshwater metagenome | isolation source: river surface water | place: USA:Blue River Watershed | collected 2017-08-17
ATTGCCTGTACCCACTTTAACTAGTTCAATGTGCGCCGTGAGTTTTTCATTTGCGGTCAACAAAACCATTCCAGGGTTTCAAGGCAGATCCGGTGAAATAACAACACCTCACGGGGTGATTCAAACCCCCGCATTTATTCCAGTTGGCACAAAAGCAACTGTTAAATCAGTTTTACCCGAGTCGGTTGAGCAGGTTGGGGCTCAAGCGGTCTTATCTAACGCTTACCACCTATATCTACAGCCCGGCCCAGATACCTTGGATGAAGCTGGTGGATTGTCTAAGTTTATGAATTGGGATAAACCCACCTTCACCGATAGTGGCGGTTTTCAAGTTATGTCACTTGGTGTTGGCTTCAAAAAAGTCATTGATATGAATGGAGATTCACTCAACACTGATGATGTGATAGCAGAGAAACGTGAGCGCCTGGCCCATGTTGATGATGAAGGAGTTACCTTCAAATCTCATCTCGATGGCTCCATGCATCGATTCACTCCAGAGATCTCTATGCAGGTGCAGCACAAGATTGGTGCTGACATCATGTTTGCCTTTGACGAGTTAACCACTTTGCACAACACCCGCAAGTATCAAGAGAGATCTCTTGAGCGCACCAGGCTATGGGCTTTGCGTTGTCTCGATGAGCACAAGCGTTTAACTGATGAGCGAAAGCACAAGCCATATCAAGCGTTATTCGGAGTGCTTCAAGGCGCGCAATATGAAGATCTGCGCCGCAAAGCATCACGAGATTTAGGCACCATGGAATCCTCTGGAATTTCCTTTGATGGCTTTGGCATGGGTGGAGCGTTAGATAAATCCATTCTCGGCACCATTGTTAGCTGGATGGCTGAGGAATTGCCGGTAAACAAACCCCGTCATTTACTTGGAATCGGTGAGCCAGCCGATTTATTTGCCGGAGTAGAAAATGGCGCTGACACCTTTGATTGTGTAGCGCCTACCCGTGAGGCTCGCACCAGCGCTGTCTACTCCCCCGATGGCAGGTTTAATGTTTCAAATGGCAGCTACAAAAAAGATTTCAATCCAATTGATAGTGAATGCAGTTGCTATACCTGCGCAAACTATAGCCGGGCTTACTTAAACCATCTGTTCCGTGCCAAAGAAATTCTTGGCTCAACCCTGGCAACAATTCACAATTTGCACTTCATTGTTAACCTAGTTGATCAGATGCGCTTATCTATAAACAACGGTGATTTTCTAGAGTTCAAAAAAGAATTTCTGGGTCGTTATCACGCCCGCGGAGCTTCAACAGACTCCTGACCAATCTGCACCACTCTTTTATACGCAAGAATCGAGAGCAGAGTTGCAAGTGCTCCGCCAATCAAGAATGGCAATCTCAATCCGCCCCGCGCAATCACGCCACCAAATAGTGAACCAATTGGCATAAGACCCCAAACGATTGTCCGCCTTGCCCCGTGGATTCGGCCATATAGATGTGCCGGAATAATTGATTGATAAAGCGACATCAGCAAAATATTCCAAACCGAAATAGTGAATCCCATAACGACCGCTATTGCCACAAATACATAAGCATTAGGTGCCAATCCAAAGAAAATCACCATCAAGGATGCCAAGAAAAGGTTTAGTGCCAGCGCTCTTCCTCTGCCCAACTTTGCAGATACAACTGGGGCCATAACTGAGCCTGCAAGAGCTCCAATACCTTGTATCGCCAAAACTACTCCGAAATAGGAGGGAGCGACATTTAGCTCCTTCAAAATAAACAGAGGCGCTACCGCATTTGATAGGGCGTAGAAAAATCCAATTGAAGTGGTAATTACTACGATGCTGAAAATCCGCTTATCTTGATACAGGTAGTTCAAGGCAAACTTGATATCTCCTATTAGTCCCAAGCGCTCTTTTCCTTCATCATCCTCATGCACTGGATTCACATCTGCATGGAAAGGAAATAGTGCGAGCAAAACTGCGGCAAGAAAGAAGCCTGTAGTGGAGAAATAAAATGGCAAGGCAATCGCTATCGCGTAAAGAAAGCCGCTTAAAGGTGAGCCTGCAAACTGCGCGACAATAACCTCGGAGATCTGGAGTCTGGAGTTACCCCGCTCGAAATTTGATTTATCTAAAATCTGCGGTAAGACTGATTGAGAGGTTGTATCTACCAATACTTCACAAATTCCAAATAGAAAAACACAGACCAAAAGAATCCAAATGGTTATGAACTCCTGTGATATCGAGAAGGCAACAAAAAGGGCCAGAGCTGACCGACCGAAATTGCCCAACACCAGTGCTTTTCTCTTATCTATACGGTCTACCAAAGCTCCAATAGGAATGGCGAAGAACAACCAAGGCAGCAATCCCAAGGCAGATAGAAGGCCAATCAGTATCGGATCCTGAGTGAGCGAAACCGCCAACAGTGGGGCCGATAACTTTAAAACGCCATCAACTAAGTTGGTGATTAGCGAGGCGGACCAGATTCGGGAGAAATCTTTACCTAAAGGCAGTTTCTCGGACACAGCCAAATAATATCTATGGCTTCAGTAATTCCTTCATTAATTCGATTTCAGCTTTTTGCGCCTTGATTATCTGCTTTGCCAAGGCGGAGACTTCTTGATTTTGTGAATCAGTAACCATCTCTGCCATCTCAATTGCGCCTTCATGGTGCTTGATCATTCCTTCCAAAAACAGTCGATCGAAATCAGCTCCTGTAGCGCTCTCCAACTCCTGCAACTCCCTATCAGATAGCATCCCTGACATGCCATGGCCAGCATGAGAGCCCATCTCTAAATCACCCCAGGATTTCATCTGCTCTATCTCTGGAGCCTGGGCATTCTTTATCTCTGTTGCGAGCATAATTACCTCTGGATTGCTGGAATTCTTCAGCGCTAAATCTGACATGACAATCGCTTGCTCATGATGCGGCACCATCATCGCCGCAAACATCAAATCATTTGAAGAGTAATCCTTGGTGTTTTCCCCTCCGGTAGCGCAGCCAGCAAGAAATAACATCAAGATTCCTATAGCAAATTTCTTCATAACCCCGATGATAGGGTAGAAATATGGATTTTTCAGCATCAAATTACGCAATAGAAATTGCTGATATCAATGATTCGGAAACGTTGGCTCAAATAATGGAGCTATCGGATAAGGCTTTGAATCCAGAAGCATCTTCTGTTTCAGTAACCGAAGCGGAAGAAGTTCTTAGCGGATATATCGATGGGGTCGCGGCACGAAGGTTAATCAATAAAGCTAGCGGGAAAATTGAATCGATAGTTACTGTTCATCCTGACAAATCTAGAAGCCGCATCTATGCTGACAGTTGGCAACTCCCTGGCTCTAATCTCGAAACCCTTGCACTTAAAGTAACTGTGAAATTGGCACGAGAGATTTCAAGAGAAGACGCGCTTTGGATCGGAGCCAATGCTCTCGACCAAAAATACATTTCAGTTCTCAAAAGCTTTGATTTTGATTTATTGCGTACCTACTGGGGTCTTCGGGCGCCGGTAGGAAAGGTCGAGTTTCCAGATCTGCCAACAGGATTTCAAATCCGAACTGTTAGCTCTGAGGAGGAGTTGAATTCTTGGTGGAGAGTTCACCAAGACTCCTTCCAGTTTCATTTTGGATTCATGCCTCGCCCATTTGAGGATTGGAAGGTGATGGTTGAGAGGGCGGTTGGAATTGATTTGGATGCTCGGTGGGTGCTGTTTCATGAGGACAAAGCCGTTGGCTTCATTGAGTGTAGTGACATCAAGAAGGAGCAAAACACCGGCTATGTCGACGGCCTCGGAGTCATTCAAGAGTTTCAAGGCCGTGGCCTTGGTGAACTACTTCTTAAGTGGGCCTTTGCTTACTACTCGGCGCAAGGACGTTCTCATATAGAGCTTAACGTTGATACCGGTAATGAATCTGGTGTCTTGAGACTTTACGAAAAGCTAGGCATGAAACCTAAGCACTCCTGGCAACAATATGAGAATTTAGATTGGGAAAAAATAAACTTCGGCTAATTGCTTTTGATTGAGAACCTAATCAAAAACGATGAAGTTAGAGTAGTGATAATCACATAGGCCAAAGTTAGTGCCTGCAGTTCTACAGCAAAGAAAGTCGATGCTGACAGTCCTGCAATCACCATGGAAAACTCGCCACGCGGGATTAGAAGTGCTGCAGCTTTGAGTGTGGTTTGTTCTCCTTGAAGGTCTCGCACCGCCCACCAGGCAGTAAGAAACTTAGTTCCAACCCCCACCACAGACAGGATTATCGCTGGTAAAAGCACTCCTGGTATGTCAGATGGATTTGTACTGAGCCCAAAGAACAAAAAGAATATTGCGGAAAACAAATCTCGAAGCGGTGCCAACCGAACCCTGGCAACGATTGCGACATCACCTGTCAAAAGCAAGCCCACTAGAAAAGCCGCCACTGCTCCGGAGAAGCCAAAGTAAGTAGCTACTCCTGATGCTAGAAGCGCAGAGCCAAATACGGTCAGCAATACCGTCGCAGTATCTCCCATGATTAATGGCGCGTGTGGAATGTGAAAACCTTTAGCTCCAATTAGTAGCGCAATTCCTGTGATTATGAGCGCGATAGAAACTGAAATCAACCCAGTGATTACCCCCAGGGAAGCCAGAAGCGCGCTAAGTATGGGCAGGTATGGAGCCAGGAAAAGATCTTCAATAACTAGAACGCTGACTGCACGCTTGGTAGATTCGTTGGATTCCAACCTGAGATCTTTGATGAATTGGGATGCGATTCCAGATGAGGAAACATATGTGATTCCACCTAGTGCAAGGGCTCCTAGTATTCCCCAACCCAAGATGAATCCAAATAAGAAGCCGGGCAAGAAATTCAATACTAGATCGACAAGGCCGAGAGATTTACGTTGTTTTACCGAATCAAACAACTCTTCAGCCGAGTATTCGAGTCCTAACATAAGCAACAATAAAATTGCGCCCCATTGCGCTCCTAGATTCAAAAACTCATCACTGAAAGATAGATCGACGATTCCGCCATTTCCAAAAAACAAACCTGCAACTAGAAAAATCGGTACTACTGAGAATCGAATTCTTGAGGCAAAGTAAGCGGCAATTCCTAGGCCCAACAAAACCGTACCTAGCTCGCCCAGCACCAGGCCATCTTCCTTCGATAGCGATGCTGCAACCTCAATCATGGACTGAGTTTAGTCTCCTACTTGCTGGCAGCGACCGCTTGCTCGAGATGTGCGCGGACATGCTTTGTCATGTATCCGACATAGTCAATTAGTGAGATGGGCTCACCATTGGCTTTAATCCCAGTTTTCTCTAGCTGTGAGGCAGTTAGTCCGGACAATAGATCTAGATTATTGCGCCGCAAAACAGCAAAGGTTTCGACTGAGGTGCGGGCATCACGATTAACTTTGAGGGCCGCAAAGGCATCCTCATCCCAATTCGAGAATTGATAATTGTTGGAGGTAAGGATCATGCGAACTCTCAAGGAAAGTGAAATCTCTGCATCGCAGATATGGGCTAGGCATTGTGATGCGGTCCAACCTCCATCAGATGGAACTTTATCTAAAGAGAATGAGAAGGTTTCGTAAAACTCCTGCACCCGTGCAACATCCTCCATGTACTGGGCAAAAACTTCCTTGCTCATATCTCCCCTAATCTAGATCCCGGCGCAAAGTAGTGCGCATCGCCACGAGCGAAAACGCAGCGGCATAACCCAACAGTACAAGTATCGCTGGGCCGGGCGATAGATAGTTCTCAATGCTGAAGTTGAAATCATTTGCCCCAAAGTCCAGATCCACCAACCCAGTGATTGCTCCAGCTGGCAGGTACTTACCAATGGACTCAACAAATGCGACAACCAAACCTTCAACAATCAAGGTCCAGATAACCGCACCGGTTACAGCTGCAACCTGATTCTTCACCAAGGCACCCAGGCCAACTCCGACAATTCCTAAAACTATGCCTGATAGGGCTGATGCTCTGAAAACCTTCCAAATCAACTCTCCGGTAACAGGTGCGTGCGGCTCAAAAAAGGTTAAAGCAATCAATCCTGAAGATAACGCAATCAGAAATGAAAAGATCTGAACTATCAAACCAGCCAAAGCAGCAGCGATTAACTTAGCAACCAATACGGTGCTGCGTTTAGGGGTTACTAAAAATGTTCCTACCGCGGTTCCATGACGAAACTCATTGGTCATAATCAAAATACCCATAATCAAAGCAAATAAATAACCACCAGCCGCATTTGCAAATACCGCGTTAATTCCCTCTGGAGCTGAGGTGCCAGAAAAACCCATTCCCATTCCCCGGGTTTCAGAGTTGAGTACAACAATCGGGGCGACGGTTCCAAGAGCTGCAAAAACCCCGCTCCAAAGAAGCAGCAGCCAATTAGCTCGCAGATAGATTAACTTGCGCAGCTCTGATTGAAACAAGGCTTTCATGCGCTCCTCCTCAGAGTTAAATCAAGGAAGGCTTCTTCTAGTGTTCTGCCCTTGCAAATCTCGGTGATGCTGCCCTCGGCAACCAGTACGCCTTTATTGATAATGACGACATCATCAACTGTATTTTGCATCTCTGCTAATTGGTGGGATGAGATCAAAATTGTGCGTCCCTCCGCCGCTAACTTCTTTACAAACTCACGTAGCCAAACGATTCCAATCGGATCCAAACCATTTGCGGGTTCATCCAAAACCAAAATCTCGGGATCTCCCAACATGGCAATCGCCAAGGAAAGTCGCTGCTTCATTCCCAAAGAAAAACCTTTTGTTCGCTTGCCTGTGGCATGTTCGAGATCAACCAACTTCAGTAGCTCTGGGATTCGTGCAAAATCAATTTCGGAAGCGCTAGCCATTACCTTCATGTTCTGCATCGCGGTTAATCCAGGATGAAAGCCACGGCTATCTAGCAATGCTCCAACATGCTTGATTGGTTCTGAAAGATCACTGTAACTGCCACCATTAATCAACGCCTGACCACTGGTTGGAGTAACCAATCCCAATAGACAGCGCAGAGCGGTACTTTTGCCAGCTCCGTTTGGCCCAAGAAATCCCGTAACCCGCCCTGAAACTACCTGGGCGGAAAAGTTTGAGACCGCCAACACATCTTTATATTGCTTAGAGAGATTCTTAAACTCGATTTTGATTTCTGGCATAAGTGAACCCTATCCCTCTTACTCTTTCCCAGGTTGAATGCCGAGGTAGGTTAACACCGCAAGAACCCTGCGGTGATTTTCATCCCCAACTTTTATATCAAGTTTGCTGAGAATATTTGAGATGTGCTTTTCTACCGAGCCTTCCGTTATATACAGTGACTTAGCGATTCCAGAGTTAGATTTGCCCTGCGCCATCAAAGCCAAAATCTCACGCTCTCTCTTGGATAACTCTGATAAGGCTGGCTGAAGAGACTCTTTATCCATCGCCTCTCGGACCTCACGCTCACTTACCTTTTTTGAACGATTGAATTTCTCTAGCGCTCTTTCAACTCTGGGCAGCAATGTTCCAGACAAGAAAGCCTCTACCAATAGTGCGGTTGTTCTAGCGATTCTTGGAATCAACCAAAGTGCCAGCAAAACCAATACAAATCCGATTGCCAAACCTAAGTTTGAGTTCAAATCCCAAGAGATGGAACCTGAATCGATTATTAGACCATCTTGTGTTGACTCGCCAAATTGAAGTCGAATCTGCCCTTGGTCACCAATGAATCTGATGCTTCCGGTGAATTTGTCACCGCCATCAATTACCTCAAAACTCCTACTGAAATTGGAGAGCGCGAGAATTCCCAAAGCGCTCAATATTGTTGCTATTCCAGCTAAACCTGAGACAACAAGGACAAAGGAAATCAGCGCCCAGAAGAAACCTACAAAAATGTAGGTTAAAGCCAGCCAGCTACGCCGTGATGTAACCCTCTCCTTTGCTCCATCCCAGGAGAAAAATGGATTACCGAACCAGTTCTCTGCAATAGGAAAGTCAGTGCCGAGCATGAAGTTGGCCCGCCTGATTTCCCACTCTGCCACCTTCTGCATCGCACTTAAGAGGAAAAGGAAGATGAATATCGTTAGAGGCAAAAATGACCCTTGAAAAAGACCAATCACCGCAAATACAAATAGGGCTAGCAAGATCGGTAATGAGGTCAAGACATATGCAATCTCTCTAGACCGCCTTATCAAGTAAGCCTTAGCTTTATTCATGTGGCAATTCTTAACCAATTAGCTGTTGAAGCAAGAGGGTGCTAGCAGGTGTTTCTGCAATTAGGTGCTAGCCCCGTTAGCCTTGGGTTATGTCACAGAAGACTCATCGCGGCAATGTCTACGCCCGCAATGGAGTGGTAGCGGCGAGCCAACCGTTAGCGGTATCTGCTGGTATCGAAATCCTGAGAAAAGGCGGATCCGCAGGTGATGCTGCAATTGCCATCAGCGCAGTGCTCTGTGTTATCGAACCAGGAGCCTCACATCTAGGTGGTGATGCCTTTGTAATCACTCACAAATCCTCAGATAAATCTAATTTGGCATTTAACGGTAGTGGCGAAGCACCACATGCTGCTAACGCAAATGAGTTCTCGGGCGAGATTGATAAGTATGGTTTTCGTTCTGCCACAGTTCCAGGTCTGGTATCAACCTGGTTTGCAATACACGAAGAGTTTGGCCTCTTACCAATTTCAGAACTACTTGCGCCAGCGATTGATTACGCTGAAAATGGATTCCCCGCCAACTCCGGCTTTGTGCGCAGAATTGCTCATCATCTGAAGCAAAACCCAGATACAACAGTGTTTGAGCAACTTGGAATTTCTACTGATTTAGAGAATGGTGATTTAGTAATTCAACAGGATTTAGCTAACTCACTTAAGCTGATTGCAGATGAAGGACGCTCGGCTTTTTATGAAGGTGAGATTGCAGCCAGACTGGTCGCGGCATCTAACGGCTGGTTTAGCCACCAAGACTTAGAAAAACATCGCACCCGAGTTGTACCTCCACTTTCAATCAACTATCGCAACTATTTGGTCCACGGTCAGCCGCCACCAAGTCAGGGCATGATTCTGCTTGAAGAGTTAAAGCTCGTAGAGGGTTTTGATATGGCTAATCTCTCTGAGGCCGATCGAATTCACATGATGGTTGAGGCCAAGAAGATTTCCTTCGCCGATCGATATGACGTTTTGGGTGATCCCGAACATGTTGATGTAAATGTCGCCCAAATACTTTCTGACCAACACATCGCAAAACGTCGTTCCGAGATTGATATGGGTAGTGCAAATCTTGAACCTGCAAAGGAGAATCAAGAAGGCAGCGATACGACCTATTTCTTAGTCGCAGATAGAGATGGCAACGCTCTCTCTTGGATTCAAAGTGTCTTTCATGGCTTTGGTGCATCATGGGCGATTCCCAATACTGGAATCATCATGAACAATCGTTTAACTGGTTTCTCATTGGATCCCAACTCCCCTAACTTCATCCAGCCTGGAAAACGTCCTGCGCACACTTTGAATGCTTGGACCGTAACCAGGCCAGATGGATCTTTGGCACATGTCGGAGGAACACCTGGAGCTAATGTGCAGGTGCAATGCAACTTCCAAATGATAGTGAATGCAATTGATCTAAAGATGACACCACAGGAAAATGCCGAAGCTCCGAGATGGCAACATCTAAACAAACCTGGGGAAACTTCCACAGTGGAGAGTTATGACGGAGTCTTGCAGATTGAAGGTCGCTACCCCAAAGAGCTGCAACGAGAACTAACAAAACGTGGCCACGATGTGCAGTTCCTGAGTGATTATGGTCATGGCTCTGCGGTGCAATTACTTGAAGTATTAGAAAACGGCACCTACATAGCTGGTTCCGACCCGCGCAGTGAAGGTCATGCCTCTGGCCTTTGATTACAAGTTAAACTAGGGACATGAAGCTTTACGATGAATTAGGTGGACCTTTTGACATGATCATGGGGCTGCCAGTACATCCTCTAGTAGTTCACTCCGCGGTCGTATTAGTGCCGCTCGTTGCATTTTCAGCTTTGGCGATGTCCTACTGGCCCAGCTTCTCTAGAAGATATGGCAAGCCAGTTTTGATTCTTGCTGTAATCGCACAGCTCTCGCTATTTGTTGCCAAATCCAGCGGTGAAGCTTTCGAAGAACGCTTGGGTAAAAAGGTCGAGCGTCACGCAGAATTTGGTGAGATTGCACCACTTACATTCATCCCACTATTGATTTTGGTGTTTGTTCGCTGGCGCATGGATCGCTCCGGTGCAACAGTTGGATCGCCACGAGTACGCCGGATGGTTTCAATCCTTTTGGCCTTAGCTGCGATTCTGGCTTTGGTTTACATTTACCTGACCGGACACTCCGGCGCAGAATCAGTATGGGGTTGGTTAGCTAAGAATTAGCTTTGCGGCCAAGTAACTTGAACATCGCATAGCTGAGCAATCCACTAACCACTGATGCCACAATTACGGCAAATACCGCCAGATTCTGAATCGCGACGGAATCAAAAGCTAAGTTTGCGATGAATATAGCCACAGTGAAGCCAATACCTGCAGCGCTTCCTGTCGCC
>JACCDU010521058.1_pt1 | contig 10476 bp, 5 predicted proteins | sample 7446081 | NCBI WGS metagenome assembly JACCDU01 (sample SAMN15323447, study PRJNA562643) | freshwater metagenome | isolation source: river surface water | place: USA:Blue River Watershed | collected 2017-08-17
AAGCTACTAGTGCCCCTGAAGCGGTAGAAGTACCCGTACCCCCATTTGCGATAGAGACTATACCCGTTACATTCGCCGCATTACCTGTGATATTTCCAGATGGAGTCGCATAATCCACACCTGCTGTTAAAGCCGTTTGCTTGTTATTAAACGTTGTCCAATCCGCTGAACTTAAGTAACCATTCGCTGAAGCCGAAGCAGCGGTCAGGCTGAAATTACCTGTAGATGCATTATAACTTAAAGGGCCAGTCGCACTGATGGCGCCTCTTACTCGAGCGTCCGTGTAGTACTTATTTGTGCTCCCTTCTGCTACGTCGTTTGTCGTTAAAACTACGTTAGGTCCAGGAAAACCGTTCACTGAAGAAACGTAATTTGAAGACGCTAACTGAATCCAGTTACTTGCATTAGAAGCTGGTAAAGCACTTAACACGTAGTTATTATTGTTATCCGTTCTGATCGCAATACTTCCCACTTGCGCTCCATTGATGTTAGTCATGGCATTAGCCGAATTGACTACTGATACGTTTTGGAAGGAGATGGCTGGAATTTGAACAGATGGAATTTTTCCATCGTTTCCTAAAGTGGCTACCCCATTGTTTGCTGCCTTTTCAGTGATGGCAATAAAGTCAGTCGTTGCACTATTAGCCGCAGTCCCAAAAGTCCGTTGAGCTAACACATCCGTCCCGATTACTAAACCTAAATTCGTTCTGGCATCTGCAGCTGTCGTAGCGCCAGTTCCACCGTTAGCAATGGCTACGGTACCCGTCACATTCGCCGCATTTCCAGTGATGTTACCTGTCACTTTTGAACCTGAAACAGTCGCAATTTTTGCGTCAGTCACAGCTGCATCTAAGATTTTAGTCGTCGTTACTGCACCTGCAGCAATCGTTGGAGAATCTGCTGTTCCCGATAAATCACCCGCTAATTACACTAAACCTTTAGCTGAAGCACTCGCATCTGGTGGCGTTACTCCCACCGGAATCGTGATGTTCGCTGTACCGTCAAAAGGGATGCCATTAATTGTACGAGGTGTTTCTAAAGCCGTAGCTTTTGCTGCTAAACGCGCACTATTCGCGGAAGCCGAATTTCGGCTATCAATGTAATCCTTAATGGCTTTAACCGATGGATATTTCACCGTCGATGCAGAGTCTGCTTCGATGTTAATAGACTTATTTGCAAGCGATTCTTTTGCGTCTAATATCGCCAAAGTCGCCGTAGAAACTGGCTTATCTAAGTCAGACGTATTATCCACTTTGTCTAACCCTAAATTTGCTCGAGCTGCCGTAGAAGAAATCGCACCCGTACCCCCAGCACTAATGGGTAATACCCCCGCTAACTTATTTGCCGTTTCTGAAAACAAGGAATAGGGTACATAATTTAACGTTTGGTTCCCCACTACCACATAATTCGTCCCGCCCGTAAAGCTTACTTCAGTCAAAATATTCTTCACATTGCCTGCCCAGTTAAGCGAAGCAAAAGTTCCCCCTTTACCCGTGTTAATGCCGGTACCAATGGTCAGATTAACTAGACCATAGTTATCGGTTTTAGTTTTCTGAATCTCCTGATACTGAAGCGTACCGTCCTGAGATATCGTAAATCTCAACCAAACTTCCTTGTTCACAAAAGGTTGAGCAGAAACGTCTTTACCCGGAATCTCAATCGGAGTCGGGTCGATGATAACCGCCTGATAATTAATACCTTTTGTCTGAGAGTAACCCAGAAATGAGGTTAAAAGAAGCGAGAAAAATAGAATTATTTTTTTCATATTAATTGAACTATTTAGACTGAATCTTTAAACCAAAAGAAAAAGTCGAAGGAACAAAGTTTAAAGTAGAGGCACCAAACTGAATGGTGTCTAAATGTTGAAATTGTGTAAAGACAGAAAGACTTTGATTCACCTTACGCTCTAGCTCCAGTGAAAAACCTAAGAAAAAACGTGCCCCAGAAAACTGATCGTCATCTGACAGGTCCACAAACTTATTTTGAAGAAATTGATTCCCATTCACCATCTTCTGCAAGGAGGCACGACCCTTCAGCGTCGCCTTGAGTGCATAAGGCAAATCTAATTTAGGTCCAATTCCTCCTGTTAAACCCATGAAATCAGTTTGATACGAAAAGGGAATGTTCTGCACATCACCCACCGCATTGTATTGACTGTACACTAATCCCGCATCGTATTGAAAACGAGAAGAGAGGGCCTGCTCATAACTTAAGCTTAAGTTATTGCCCGCTCCAGATTTCATGTAATCTGGATTTTGGCCTTGAGAATTAGAAAATACATACTTAGTGGTATTCACACCAGCTGATAAATTCCAAGTTTGAGCAGATACCGTGCTAGCAACCAGGAGCAATAGGAGGATAATTTTCTTCATAATTTTACTCGTAATTGGCCTTTTAAAAGGGTTTTGGCCTAGTTTAACAAGTAAAATTCGAATTAATAATGCGATTAGTATTAATAAGATAAAACGGATTTAGTCCAAAAAAGGAAATTTTGGACTAGTCAGAAAATGAAATTTTTTTGGACTTGCATCGTTATGTCTCATTTTAAATGTGTAAAATTGTACTCATTTGATTGATTAAATGATTTTATACATATCCCTGTTCTCCATCATCACCTCCGCGATCATCGCCATCTACAATTGGCGAATCAATAAAAACGCGCTCTTATTAACCGGGATATTCGTCATTTTTTCCACCTATGGTTTAACGCACTATTTTACGATTTATAATTTAGATGCGTTTTGGACAGCCATCTTCTACGGAAACCTTTCTCCTCTATGGTACCTACCTGGCGGGATGTTATATCTATATACCCGCAACACTTTAACTGATAGACCTAGCAGCTGGAAAGACGCTATTCACCTCGTCCCGTTCGTTTTACAGGCCATCAATATGGCGCCCTATATCTTTAGCTCTTTTGAATACAAACAAGAGATGGCTCAGCTCATCTTAACGGATATCAATAATGTGAGAACACATGCGAGCGGTTTCTTTCTGCCTCCTGCATTTGCATTTGTGACACGACCGTCTTTGATACTTATCTACGTATTTTTTTGTTTTCGCTTAATTTATGGTTACTCTCACAAAGAGCAAATAGCGTTAACTAAAAACAAGCAAAATAGGCTAGTTTACAACTGGCTAATCACGTTGAACTTTGCCATCCTCATCGTAAGTGCAGGATTTTTATCGCTTACCTTGAAGCTCTATGATCAGCCTATTAGTAAAATCATGATAGACTCAGAGCCCACACATCTAGCTTCAGGTGTTGCCTTTGCGCTCTTGCCACTAGCTCTCATCGTATTATTTCCACAAATTCTATATGGAATGCCGGTAGCTGTTACGAATAAAAAGGCAAAGAAATTGAGCTCCATGGCCGTGGTAGAGACAGATGACCCTTTATCAGAAACAGCAGAGTCCATTTTAGATTACCTGCAGGCGGAAAAACCCTATTTAAATCCGGACTTTGATCTAGAAGATATCGAAGAAGCTTTAGAAATACCTAAGCACCACATCACCTATTGCTTCGCTTTTATCCTGAATAAGAAATTCACTTCTTATCGCTCCTGGATACGCGTAGAACACGCTAAGGGGTTGTTAAAATCTGGTTCAGCTGACACGCTTTCCATCGATGGAATAGGTTCTCAATCTGGATTTCCATCCCGTTCTAGTTTCTATGCTACGTTTAAAACGGAGACTGGCATGACGCCTAGTCAATATTTAGAAACGCTTAGCTAAAAAAAGAGGCTTCATTTCTGAAGCCCCCTTACTCTATTTCATTATTTTCAGTTCTACCCTTCGGTTTAACTTCATTCCATCCACTGTTTTATTAGGTGCAGCTGGGACTAATTCAGAAAACCATGCTAGCTTCATTCGATTCGATTTAATTCCTTTCTTAAGTAAGAATTTGCGCGTTTCGAATACTCGGTTCTTCGAAAGCTCGACGTTGTATGCAACGCTTTGGCGTGAATCCGTATGACCTGTTAATTTCAGTTTCAAGTCTGGCTGTACACCTATAATCCGGTAAACTAAATCTAATGTGGCCTCAGATTCTGCCGTTATCTTAAATTTATTCGTGTCGAAATAGATAACTAAACTCTCCGGAACACCTTGTAAAGCCACTAAACCGGCCACTGTAGGCAATAAATCATCTTTATCCACTACGCCGTCGCCGTCTGTATCTACAGGCGCTGGGCAGCCTTTTAAGGAAGCAATTCCAGCTACTGAAGGACAGGCATCCTCACTATCGATAATTCCATCACCATCCGTGTCAGCAGGCGCAGGACATCCATTTTTCTCCCGAACACCAGCTACCGTAGGGCACTGATCTTCCGTATCAATGATTCCGTCTCCATCGCTATCCAGAGGACAGCCTCCTTTAGCGCGAACACCAGCTACGGTAGGACACTTATCTTCCACGTCTACGATACCATCGCCGTCGCTATCAGCTGGACAACCGTTATTAGCACGCACTCCTTTCACAGCAGGGCACTTATCGTCTTTATCCGGGATACCATCACCATCAGAATCAATTTCGACTGGTTTAGCCGCTTTCTGTGACTCAGGCGCAGGCTTAGGCTTGTTCCCCCACTCGTACACTAAACCTGCGGTATATTGCGTATACGTTCCTCGACCATCCGTGAAGTCCACTTTACCCATTTGGAAGAAAGGAAAACCTAAGTTTACCATCGCACGACCGTATAATGACCCCACAATCTTAAAGTCAAAACCCGTACCGATCGAACCCGTAAAATCCACATCACTATACGTAATTGAAGAAGAATTATCTGACATAATCTCCCCGCTTAAATTTGCAAAAGGTCTAAACTTCTCGTGCGTCTCTCTATCTAGTAAATAATACCGTAAGCCTAGGCCCGCAGAAAACATTTCCTTCGTATTTCTCTTACCATAAAGCAAGGTGGCATAAACATCCACGTTAGGCTTTACTTCAGCCGCATACTGAATTCCATAATGGGTATAACTCTGCACATAGTCGCGACGAGTTAAATAGTTTTGGTACCAAAGATCCGACGTACCTAAAAGCAAGGCAACGCTCTGACGCTTGGGTTGTTTTGCTTGCGTGCTATCTTGAGCATATGCGCCGCTGACAAGGCCCGTAAATAATAAGGTTAATAGTATATATTTCTTCATGGTGTTATTGCTTTTCGGTTTTGGCCCCTTTCTTAAAAATCGATAAACGAACCGCGATCTCATGGGATTGAGAAGTCACTTTGCTCAAAGCCGAACTAGGTAGCTCATAGATATACCCTAAGTAGATCTTAGGACTCGCTTGAATGCCTATTCTCGCGCCGTAACTATCCTTATGACGATACGATACCCCCGCTTCGAAAGAAGTGCCTATACGAGACATCACATTTACATCCCAGCTAACTGGAACATCAGCCGCCACGCGGGCCATAAAAGAAGGCAGTAAAGAAACATTCTCAGACAAGCGGACCGTAGTCCCTGCATTCAAATAATGGTAGGTCACATCCTTATAGCCCCCATTCACATTGCCAAAATCATATCCAATCACACGTGGCTGCGAAATCGCAAAAAAGGTCCCTTTTGTATTACCTACACGCAAACCCCAACCCGTATTGAACTTAATCCCAGTAGAACGATCCCCCTGAAACACTGGATCCGCATTATCAACCACCTGAATTCCATCATAATCTAAACTCAAGCTGGAAGCCGCTAAACGAACCCCGCCCGATAGCTTCCAAGCATCATTCAATTTCACTTGATAGGAAAAATCACCTGCTACCGTCGAAATCTTCAATGGTCCAGCAATATCTGACATCGCTAAAAAGGCTAACCCCGTCTTAGGCTTCCATTTAAAGTTTCCGGTAAACGCCATCGTGCGAGGCGCTCCTTGAATACCGATCCATTGCTGGCGATTCATCGCCGTAATCTCCGCCTGGTGTTCTACCTCTCCTGCAAAAGCGGGGGAAGTAATCACGGGGTTTAGACGATACATCGAATACATCGTCTCTATCTGCGCTTGTACTAGATAAGTCCCTAAAAGTAGGCCTGCTAGTAGTATTAATTTTATCTTTTTCATCTCTATTTAGTCGTGCGGTCTACTGATAAATAATTACTGATGGTAGGCTGTTTGCCATAGAAGTCAAGGATGTAATAATAGGTTCCATCCGGCAATAAGGTGCCAGTAAAGCTATTATCATAACTTTCCATCTCGAACACCAAGGTGCCCCATCTGTTGTAGATCGATAAGTGATTTGGAATTTTCTTCATGATTAAGCCTTTAAAGACTAATCGGTCATTCCGGCCATCCCCATTGGGCGAAATACCCTGCGGAGAGAAAGTCTCACACATATCGGGGTCTAAACGATTCGGGATTCCATCCTTATCACAGTCTGGGAAATCGCCATCTTCATTTAATTCTTCATCCGTATCCGAAATACCATCGCCATCTGAATCCACATCATACGGATCAAGCTTCACATCCTTATCCGTATCCGGTGGAGATAAGCCTTTATTCGCTGAGGAAGGAATTCCTTTCTCATCTATGCTTCCATCCGCAATGCCATCTTTATTAACATCAGATCCATTTCCTTCCACCACATCACTAATTCTATCGCCATCTGAATCTAAATCACGGAAGTTTGGAGTCCCATCGCCATCCGTATCACATAAGGTCGTCGTTCCTGTACAAACCTTATTTTCTACTGAATCCAAGATGCCATCGTTATCAGAATCTAAGTCTAAATAATCCGGCTTACCATCTTTATCCGTATCAACACTTGTCTCTAACTTATCGGAGATACTATCTCCATCAGAGTCCGTATCTAGGCAGTTAGGAATACCATCTCCGTCAAAATCCTTCGAAGTTTCCACGCCATTCTTAATTCCATCCGCATCACAATCTAAGGCTAACCAAGCCGTGCTAGGCGCTAAAGTAATGTTAACCGCCTTGAACGAACATCCATCTGCTGGATCCGTTCCATCGCTTAATTCTGTCCCATTCGTTACGCCATCGCCGTCACAATCTAGCGCTTTCCAATCATCAGAAACATTCGCTTTTACTTGAAGACTTGCCGTATAAACACATGGGTCACTAGGTGCAGAATCCGTACCGTTAGGCACACCATCGCCATCACAATCTGCCGCAGGATCCGCTAAGTCGCAAGCCACGATTGTAATAAAGGCAAACGAAGAAACCACTGGGTTAACCCCTTTATTCGTCACTTTGTATCCTACTGTAACAGTGCCCGTCTCAAATGGTGCCCGTTTATAAGACATCAAGCCTAAAGTTCCATCGAATTCAACTGTTCCCTTCGCCGTTCCTTGATTAGGCGACGCTTGACGTGTAATCTCGGTATTAGGTCCAGGCAAAAAGTCGTCATTTTGTAAGATATTAACCGTGGCCTTGCCCGTATTATCTAAGGTAACTCGATCGTCACTCGCTACCGGAGCGTCTTTGTTCGGATCTGTTCCATTCGGATTACCGTCGTTATCACAATCTAATGCTCCCCAGGTTGACGTAGGGGTTAAGGTCTTAGAAGCGGCAGTGAATGAACATCCACTTGTAGGATCTGTTCCGTCATCTGTTTCTTTTCCATTCGTCACTCCATCACCATCGCAATCCGCTGCACGCCAAATCGCATTCGTCGTCACTGGTGTTGCACCTGCAGCATGAACGCATGGATCTTTAGGGGCCGTGTCTGTTCCATTCGGTGTTCCGTCTCCGTCACAGTCTGCATTCGCCCAAGCGGAAGTAGGTGTTAATGTTTGACTTGCGGCTACATAAGAACATACATCATTCGGATTAGTGCCATCCGTCGTTTCTTGCGAATCTAAAACACCATCACCGTCTGTATCTAATGACACTGCAGCCGTCACCGTCACGGTAACTGATGCTGTAGAAGTACAAGCTGAAGGCGAATTTGTTCCCGTTACAATATAAGTCGTTGTTACCGTAGGCGAAGCCGATACAGTAGCCGTATTTGTTGCAGATAATCCCGTGGCTGGGGTCCAGCTGTAAGTGGATGCACCAGATGCGGTTAATGAAACACTTGTTCCTAAAGAAATAGAAGAAGTGGTAGGAGTTACAGAAACGACTGGTAAAGAATTTACTAAAACTTCTATGGGATGTGCTGTACCGAAAGAACTTCCAATCGTAGCCTTTCTTCTAAAATAGGTGGTCGCTGTTAAAGCAGTAGGATGCGTATATGATGCTGAGGTTGCTCCCGCTATATCTGTATAAGTACCAGCAACGCCATTTGTTGAAATTTGCCAAATATAGGTAGGAGAACCTGACCCCACAGCAGAAGCATCCGTTAAACTAGTGAAAGACGCAGGAGTCGTACCATAACAGATCGATTGATCTGCTGCCGTGGTCCCCGGATTAATATCAGATACCACTAAGTTAAATGAAGTAGTTCCCGTACACCCTGTCGTACTATTTTTTACCGTTAAGGTAAAACCATAGCTATTTTGAGCACTTGCAGGAATTGTAATTACAAGAGGAGAAGAAGTAATTGGTGCATCAACCACAGGGCTAAAACTAGACATAGCTGGAGAACCTGCTGCAAGTGAATAAAGGTCTGCCCCTACTGATAAACTTGAGTATGGAAGATTGAAGCTCGTTGCAGACGTGGTAACATCTGGAACTACATTTACCGTAACAGTAGGTGAAGCATTGACAGTTATACTAGCTGTTCCGCTGTTAACAGGAGTACACGACCCGAGTGTAACTACTGCACGATAATAAGTAGTTGTTGAAAGGTTTGTAACTGTTATGCTGGCAGATGAGCTATTTATGTCAGTTGCCACTGAAAAATTTGAATTTAGGGATGATTGCCATTTTGTGATTGTACCAGTATAACCAGCCAATGTTAATGCCGTTGAATTCGTACCCGAACAAACAACCGATGATCCAGAGATTGTTCCTCCCATACTTTGCTGAACAGTTATCATGACAGAAGAAGTATAGACAGGGCCTTCTGTAGCCGTACTTGCCTTCCGTCTATAATAGGTGTTTACAGAAACTGCTCCTGGAGAATAAGTAGCTGAGTTTGTTGAATTTATTGCGTTAAAATTGATATTGTCCGTACTAGATTCCCATTGATACGTAATTGCTCCTATTCCTCCTGATGCCGCAGTAGTAGAAGTTAAAGCAGCAGGAGTTGCTCCCACACATATCGTTTGTGGCGAAGCAATAGCTCCGGCAGTTAATGCTTGATTTACAGTTACTGTCACCGTTGCTGTATTCGAACATGTAGAGGCAGCCACCCCTGTAACTGTATAAGTTGTAGTTACAGTAGGTGATGCAATGACACTTGCTGTATTAGACGCAGACAAACTAGCTGAGGGAGACCAAGAATAAGTAGATGCTCCCGAGGCTGTCAAAGTAACGCTATTCCCGGTTACAATGGTAGAAGAACTAGGAGATACCGTTATAGTAGGTACGGAATTAACAACCACGGATACTGCTACATTTTGGGTTGTAGCACCAGCAGAAGCTACTGTCACATTTCCGGTTAAACCATTAGTCGCTGTTGACTTTGCTCTTACCCAGACAGTCGTTGCAGAAACAGTACTACTTCCAAACGTAAATACTTGAGAAGCAGCATACGTCCCATTTTGTGTAGTGGCGACTTCAAAGCCAGTAGGTGCCGTTACCGTAACACTAGAAGAGTATATGTTTCCACTAAAAGTAAAACTTTGAGCATCTGAGGGAGAGCCGCCACACGTATTGAATGCTGTCAGAGTTCCACTAGTACTTAAAGTAACATCATTGTCTAAAATTGATCCAGTCGCAGACTTACTACCAATATTAAGTATTAATGTTTCTGTAGCCTCTGGATTAAGATCATCAATTGTAGTGACTGTTATAGAAAAAGAACTTACACCACCAGGTACCGTAATGGTTCCATCACCGTTATCCGTCACACCATTTGAAAAAGTAAATGTAGGAGTGTAATCCCCAGCTGAAGTTGATGTGCCAGATTTCGTAAATGTATAAACTTGTGGGACGTTTGCAGTAGTTGCTGAGCTTAACGTAACACCATAAACGAGATTGTTACCTTCAACTACTGAACTATTTGATAAAGTAATTGTAGATGGTTGTGGGGAATTCGTTAATTCTGAATTCAATGCAGATAACAATCCACTGGTAGCAGCATTTCCGGAACGATTTTCGCCATCAGTAAAAGTAAATGTTGAAGCATATGCTCTTAAACCTAATGTAGTACTTGTCCCATTTGTTGATCCTCCGGCAATAGTATACGTTTGCGAAGACCCATAAGGAATTGAAGCAGACTCACCTTGATTTAATATAAATCCAAAAACCTCAACTGTACTTCCTGTGGTTTCTCTCCAGTTAAGAGCTCCTTGTAAACTTATTGTGGTACCGTTGTTTAAATAAAGTTTTAATGTTCCTGATAAATCATTCCCTTGAGTACCGCCAAAAGAGCTAGTGTAAGATTGTCCAAAACTAATTCTTGCAATACCAAG
>JACCDU011076724.1_pt1 | contig 10476 bp, 9 predicted proteins | sample 7446081 | NCBI WGS metagenome assembly JACCDU01 (sample SAMN15323447, study PRJNA562643) | freshwater metagenome | isolation source: river surface water | place: USA:Blue River Watershed | collected 2017-08-17
CCACCTGCAGTGACTGAACCTTCATAGATAACCGGGTTGAGTTGCGCGCGTGCGGCGTAGATAGCTGCGGTGTAACCAGCTGGACCTGATCCAACAATGACGAGTTCGCGTACTTCAGTGCTCATGTGCGCAGAGTACCGCGTGCACTCTTCTTACTTCCTGCGAGCGCGTTGCCACACTTGCGTGGCGAAGGCGCGCAAACCTGCGATTTCACTCACTTTTAGTGCGCGTGCACAGAAGAGATAAGCCAGACCACTGCCGACAAGGAGAAGCAATAGACGCAGTGCGCGAATTGTCAGAGTTGTCTCTTCATATGCCCAGCCGAAATATTGTGCGATGGCAAAAAATGGCAACATCCCAAGCAGCGAAGCCGCAAAGAGGCGGCCATGTTGACCTGCAAATTCAGAGATTTGTAAGCGCCCTACATGCTTTTTCAGCAACGAGATGGTGATAAATAGCCCGACGATATAACTGATAGAGAAAGCGATGCCAAGTCCGACGGTGACCCAATTGCTATCGAGAGTTGCCAAGAAGAGATAGGAAAGCGCAACAGAGATAACGTTGATGATAATGATTGAAGTAACTTGCGTCTTGGTATCTTCAAAGGCGTTAAAGCCACGGATAAGAATTAAGTTAATTGAGAATGCAACTAAACCTAAACTGAGCGCAGATAATACAAATCCGATGTAGCGTGAATCTTCAAGGCTAATTCCCATGTAGAGAACTTCTGTCATCAGTGGACCAAAGAGCAGCAATGCGACCGCACTTGGCACTGTAACAACGCCCACCATGCGAATAGCGCGGATTAACTGCTTGCGAACTTCTTCAAAGTCTTTAGCTATTGCAAGTTTTGAAAGATGCGGCAAGAGTGCGGTCACAATTGAGATAGTGACAATCGAATAAGGCAACAACATGATGTAGTAAGCGCTTGTATATGGAGTAAAACCAACGCCAGTTTCGATTCCAGCTTGTGCACTTCGCACAGCAGCACTGGTGGCAACATTTACTGTCACCAAGTAGCCGAGCTGAGAAATAAGTACATAAAGTAAGGTCCAGCCGGCCAAACCAAATGATTTGCCAAGGCCTTTGACTCCAAAAGTTAAACGAAGCTGTATTCCTGATCTCTTAACAACAGGGATCAAGATAAGAGCTTGAATCACAACACCGAGGGTTGTGCCCCAACCGAGCAGCTGAACCTGCAAATCGGTAATTGAGTCAATAGTGATGGTGTGCTGGAAAGCCAGGATCGCTGCAAAGACAGCGATGACAACTAAGTTATTTGCTATCGGCGCCCACATAAGAGGGGCGAAAGAGCCACGTGCATTGGCAACTTGCCCAAGCATCGTAAAGAGGCCTAGGAAGAAGATTTGCGGCAAGCAGTAGCGAGTAAAGGCAATCGCGATTTCGCGCTCAGTTTCAAAGCCTGGCGTTGAAAATTCAGGAGCATAGATTTTTACAAGCGCCGGTGCAAAAATCACACCAATTGCTACCAACGCTAAGAGAATTCCAGAAATTGTTGTAACTAAACGGGAGGCAAACCCATGCCCACCATCTTCATCGCTAAAAGAACGTACCAGTTGCGGAACAAAAATCGCAGTAAGAGCTCCGCCGACAAGTAAGTTGTAGAGAATATTCGGCATCGTATTTGCCACGTTGTAGGTATCAGCAAGGAGTGCGGTACCAAGAACTGCTACTGCAAGGAGTGCGCGAATAAATCCAGTAATGCGAGAAAGAATCGTGCCGACAGCCATAATCCCGGAGGCGCGAAAGAGTTCGTTATTTTTCACTACGACTCCTTCGGATTCGGCGGACAGATTGAGTTACTGCACCTAAGAAGAGTAGAACGGCTGCTGCAGTTGTAAACCAAGCAACACGCGAATCAATGATGGTTGCGTTGAGTTCTAGCTTAGAGACTTGGCCGACTAGCAGCCCCTTGGAGTTAATCAATTGTGCTAAAACAAGAGTTGATCCAGGTGCAATCACATCGACAGGAACGAGAATCTGCTGGCGAGATTTAGGTGCCAAGGTTATGTTATTAACATTTTCTATCTGGATACGTGTGTTCATGGGTATCAAAGAGACGCTCACAACGGATGCAGTATCTAAATTATTTACTAAGGTAATTGGTAGCTTTGCACTGCTTGATGTAATTTGATAACGGCCAGCGGTTACCTTCAACTTTTCAGAGACTGCAGCGACAGCTTTATTGTTGTCATAAGTGAAGTAGGCACGTTCCTTCTGTGTCAGCTTTGGATTTAAAGGAATAGCCAACCGTGCACGGAGATCAGTTACTTCAGCAGCTGTAGTCAGAGTGCTGAGGCCGGTTAATAATTTGCGATTTTCAGTGTAGTCGTTGATAAATTCGTAGCTAAGTCGAGAGGTACCTGTAGCCCAACCGCTTTGCGCAAGGACTGGGCGACCAAGAAAACTTTCTAGCTTACTTTGGGCATATTTTGCATAAAAAATTAGCTCGCTTGGCGCAATTCGCTTCAACAACTTTTCATCCGGGTTGCCATACGCAAGTGCAACCACTTTGTTATCTGCACTCCCTGTCTTCAATCGATACAGCCAATTTTCAGCAGCAATAACGGCTTCTGGAGTGACCTCTTTTGGATCACCAAGTGCAATTTTTTGGACTTCGTCAACAAGCGCGGCATCGATGACATAAGTCTTAGTCGAATTTGGTGGAGTGAAGATGAGTCTTCCAAGCTTTCCGAACGGTAAAAGAGATTGAGCTAAATTATTTTTACGCAGAGAGCCATCTGAATTTAGATGAGGCTTATCGACTATTCGAACAACGGGTGTATTTGCAGAGGATGCCGGAATAACAATAAATGAGGAGAGAAAGAGAACTACTAGTAACTTGCTTACTAGTGAGGCTCTCATAGAGCGCTCAACTCTTGAGTTGCATTGGTGCGCGCAATTAATTTCTTTTCATCAGGATAGGCAAGGCGCTCCACAATTTCAGCCAGTGGAAACCAAGCAACTTCATCAACTTCAGTCTCTTGAGCTGCCAGAGTGCCACCATCTTCACGGAAGAGATAGTGGTGAACGGTTTTGTGAATTCTCTTTCCACCAGCCATGAACCAGAAATCAATAACGCCAAGAGATTTCTCAATCTTTGATTCGATTCCAGTTTCTTCAGCAACTTCGCGCAGAGCTGCTTGTTCTGGAGTTTCTCCTTCTTCAATATGCCCCTTTGGTAGCGACCAAAGGATGCGTTTTCCTGAAGCATCTTTAATATCGCGGCGGCCAATTAAAAGACCTAGCTTTCCTGTTGTATCTACGACCAAACCGCCCGCACTGACTTCATCAACGCGCTTTGCATAAGGCTGCTTACTTTTTGTGCTCTTTGGCGCAGACTTTTTGAGTTCGCCAGGGGTGGAGTCGTTAAGAGACTGCGGAGAGCGGTTCGATGGGCGCTTGCGCCTACGTTTCTTCTTCGTACCTTCGCTGCCCGCACTAGGTGCCGGGGTCATAGCGCTAAGCCTACGCGACTACGCTTATCTATTGTGAGCGCTGAGAAGGGTAATTTGGGAGCGGAATTGGCTATTCGCTCCCTGATCGAACGCGCCCCGCTGGCCAGTTCGCTTGCGCAAGCATTTAAAGCCGAGGGCTTTCAGTTGGCCCTTGTTGGTGGCCCGGTGCGCGATGCGATTCTCGGAAGACTCGGTAACGATTTAGATTTCACAACCGATGCACACCCACACCAGACTAAGAAGATTCTCAAGAGTTGGGCTGATAACACATGGGATACCGGAATTCTCTTCGGCACAGTTGCAGGAAAACGCGGTGACACAACAGTTGAGGTAACTACATACCGCACCGAAAAGTATGACGAAGGTTCAAGAAACCCAGATGTTGAATTTGGTGAAACTATTGAAGGCGATTTATCGCGCCGCGATTTCACAGTTAATTCAATGGCACTTGAGCTCACCGGTAAAGAACCAGAGTTTATTGACCCTTATGGTGGCTTGGATGATTTAGTAAAAAAGGTACTGCGCACACCAGTAAGTGCTGCGCAATCATTTAGCGATGATCCACTACGTATGATGCGCGCTGCCCGTTTTGCCAGCCAGCTTAACTTTGAAATTGATCCTGAAGTGTTTACTGCGATGTCAACAATGACGAGCAGAATTTCAATTATCTCGTCTGAACGTATTCGTGATGAGTTTATCAAGATGTTGATGTCTGAAAACCCACGTATTGGGATTACGGCGCTGGTTGATTCAGGTTTGGCAGAGATGGTTCTTCCTGAAATTCCTAAGTTGCGTCTGGAAATTGATGAACACCATCACCACAAAGATGTCTACGAACATTCGATTACCGTGCTGGAACAAGCGATTGCGCAAGAAGAGCGACTTGGTGGACCAAACCTAGTTATCCGTTTAGCGGCTCTTCTGCATGACATCGGCAAACCAAAGACTCGTAATCTCATTGCAGGCGGTGGTGTTTCATTCCATCATCACGAAATCGTTGGTGCGCGTTTAGCAAAGGCTCGCATGAAGGCGCTCCGCTTTGATAATGAGACCATCGATGCAGTCGAAACTTTAATCGCGCTCCACCTACGTTTTCATGGCTATGGCGATGGTGAATGGACAGATTCCGCAGTACGTAGATATGTGCGCGATACTGGCGATTTACTGACACATTTGCATGTGCTTACACGCGCTGATTGCACTACTCGCAACGCTAAAAAAGCTGAACGTTTAGCGCGCACTTACGACAGCTTGGAAGAGCGCATCGCTAAGTTGGCGGAAGAAGAGGAACTTTCTAGAATTCGCCCAGATTTAGATGGTGCACAGGTAATGAAGTTACTTGGCATCTCACCATCTGCAGATGTCGGCAAGGCACTTGATTTTCTGATGGAGCTTCGCATGGAACACGGCCCACTAGGTGAAGAACGTGCGACTGAAGAGTTACTGCAATGGTGGAAAGCTAGACGACATCCCTAAGAAAGAACTTTTTAGGGCGCAATAAAACTATTGCAGCAACCGCCCACGCCAGAGATACAACTAACGGCAACAACCACGAATCACCAGAGAGTGGCAGCACCCAAGCGGCTAATAAAGATGAGCTAACGATCGCAGCATTTACAACTACGTCATAGACAGCGAAGACGCGACCACGGAAGTAGTCATCAATCTTGGATTGCACAAGTGCATCATTAGTCACCTTTAAACTTTGACCACAGAGCGCAGTAAAGAAGGCGGTTGCTGCAAGCAATACCGGGTTGCGATCGATAACTAATAAGAGTGCGCTCACACTGGCCGCGGTAATAGATAGGCGCATCCACCGATGTCGCCCTATCTTTGTAACTCCGCGAGGTGCAATAAGTGCGCCGATAACAAAACCAACTGCGGCAATACTGAGTGTGAAACTAAGCCCAGCGAGTCCAGCGCTGCTATCTGCTGGATCATTAAAGGTATTTCGCTCAAGTAAGAGCGCAGTTAAAGTCAGCGCCGTTAAGCCACCACGATGGATAGCAACAGCGACAATCCCACGAGCTGCATCGCCATGATTTTTAAGGAAGGCAAATCCCTCTCGCATCTCTTTAAATCCTTGAGTGATACTGCCTTTGACAATCTCATGAGGTCGCGGACCAATCTCTGACTTTGCAAGAAGCGAGGTCAAAAGTGCGGCGATGAGATAACCGAAAGAGGCAGCAACGATAAGGAAGGCATCGGAGTGATCTGCCGAGGCAAAGCGGTCGAATATTTTTCGCAGCCCAAGACCAAGCCCTCCACCTAGAACGACCCAGACTGAGCCTCCAGTAACAGCAAGAGCATTGGCGGAGATGAGATTGAGTGGAGTAGTCATCAGTGGAATGCCAGCTGAAAGCCCCGCCAATATAAGTCTGTTTACACCGAATGCAATTAAAACAAATGCTGTAATTACAGTTCCTGTGTAATCATTAAAGATAAGAAATGCAATCACTAGAAGTGTTGCTGATCGCGTGAGGTTTGAGAAGAGAATTGCACGTTGTCTAGAGAAGCGATCTAGAAGCGTTCCAACAAAAGGGCCAATAACTGAATAAGGAAGTAGCACGACTGCAAATGCAACTGCCGCGCTCGTTGCACTTGCTTGGCGCTCTGGCGAGAATAAGAGAAAAGATGCCAGCGCGCTCTGAAAGAGCCCATCAGTGAATTGACCAGACCAGCGAACGCGCAGCAGGCGGAAGAGCTTTCTATCTCTCACTAACTGCCACAGTGACATCTGTTGGGTCATACGAGAAGCGTAGTTAATGAAAGAGGATTATTCTTCTCCTGTTATGAAAACAAAGCGAGGATTCATCGATTATTCACTCGATAAGCGGGCGACCCTGCTCGCACTCTTCCGCGGCGTTGTAGATGCATGCGATGCAGATCCTTATTTAATGCGCGCTGCTAAATATCATGGTGAAAAAGCAGATAGAAAGTGTCCAGTCTGCAAGAAAGATTCTTTAGTTGAACTTCGCTACACATTCGGCGATCAACTAGGCCAGTTTTCAGGGCGAATTAAGAACGGCGGCGAGTTATTAGAGATGGAGCGAGAATTCGGTGAATTCTCTGTATACGTCGTTGAAGTGTGTCGTGAGTGTTCATGGAATCATCTCTGTTCTACCTACTTACTCGGCGATGGCCGTGAGCGTAAAGCTCCAAGGAGACAACGAACACTTGAGGATGAGGACTTTGCTTCGCCATCGATGCGGTAATTGGCTAGTAACCTTACGAACATGGTGAAGAGATTTGTTATCCGCGCTGGTGTTTTTATCGCCGGATTTAGCTTTGTTGCGGGGGCAACGCTCTTTGCCTTTGCCTGGTTTACCGTCTCAATTCCTGATCCCAACGCCTATGTAAATAGCCAATCAACAATTATTCAATATTCCAACGGCGCTGAAATTGGTCGCATCGGAACTCAGAACCGTCAGATTCTTCCGCTTGCCAAGATTCCACTCAAACTTCGCTATGCAGTCATGGCTGCTGAAGATCGCGATTTTTATTCCAATCGCGCATTTAGCCCAACAGGTATCGCACGTGCGTTACTCAACAATATTCGTTCTGGTGATCTCAATAGCGCCGGTGGTTCCACCATTACACAGCAGTATGCGAAGACGGCATTTTTAACGCCCAACCGAACAATTCAACGAAAAATTAAAGAGTTGGTCATCTCTCTTAAGTTAGAGAATGCGATGACAAAAGATCAAATTCTGGAAAACTATCTCAACACTATTTACTTCGGCCGTGGTGCATATGGTGTACAGACCGCGGCGCAACAATATTTCAATCGCAATGCAAATCAGTTAACGCTCTCGCAATCGGCGGTAGTCGCAAGTATTTTGCGCTCCCCTGGTTTGTATGACCCATTCTTTGGAGATAAGGCGCAGAAGGAGAGAAATAAAGCTCGCCTTGAGGCGCGATTCCAATATGTATTAAATGGAATGCTGGAAAAGAAGTGGATTACTGAAGCCGAAGTGAAGGCTGCAAAGATGCCGCTGATTGCACCGCGCACAACTTCAGGTCAACTCAGCGGCCCTAAGGGTTACATTATTGATTCAGTTCAGAAAGAGTTGAGCAAAGTTGGCTTCACTCAAGAACAGCTACTTGTTGGCGGATATGTCATTAAGACAACTCTTGATCAACGCGCACAGACATCGGCAGTTGATGCAGTTAACCGTTTGACGCCATCACCTGCCCCAGCAAACCTTCACACCGCCCTCGTTGCGATTCGCCCTGGCACCGGTGAAGTCATTGCGATGTATGGCGGACGCGACTATGTAGTGCGCCAATTAAATGATGCAACCCAGTCGATTGCGCTAGCCGGCTCTACCTTTAAAGCCTTCGCACTTATCGCAGGGCTCGAGGCAGGAATTCCTTTGACATCGATGTGGAATGGTGATTCACCACAGGTATTTGATGATCTCGGCAAACCATATGAAGTCGCCAATTATGGAAATGAAGGCTGGGGCCAGGTTGATCTGCTTACTGCAACAAAGCATTCGATTAACACTGTCTATGTCCCGCTTGGTATTAAGGCGGGTCTAGATAAAGTTGTTGATGCAGCTCGCCGCGCAGGAATTCCTGAAACAGTAGCCATGATTGGAACTCCATCAGTAACCCTTGGCGTTGCAAGCCCACGTGTTATTGATGTTGCTAATTCATATGCAACCTTTGCAGCGCAAGGTGTTTATTCAAAGCCTTACATGGTCGCTCAGGTAATTGGTCCAAATAAGGGCGTGCTCTATCAAGGAAAGCCTCAGACTCAAGAAGTATTTAGTAAAGAGGTAATGGCTGATTTAACGTATGCGCTCAAAGGTGTTGTCACTGGCGGAACAGGAGCTGCAGCTCTTGGCTTAGGCCGTCCTGCTGCAGGTAAGACCGGTACATCACAATCAAATGCATCTGCCTGGTTTGCCGGTTACACGCCACAACTATCTGCAACTGTGGCGCTCTTCCGCGATAGCGCATCTGAATCTCTTAACGGAATCGGTGGCCTGACATCTGTGACCGGAGGTTCGTTCCCAGCGCGTATTTGGACTGCATTTATGAAGGGCGCGCTACGTAATGAGCCGGTTATGAGCTTTCCTGCTCCTTCAAATATCGGCGGACTTGATCCTGTTGTAATGACAAGTGGTGGTCGCCAAGTCAAGAAGGATTAGCTCAATCTATGCGCGTGACAACTCGCGTAGTTATTGCGTTAGCGCTCCTTGCTTCACTCGTCAGCTTTGCAAAATTTAATTACTGCGCACAAACCGGTTGGAAGACTCCTGATCAATATGTACATGCCTGTTATTCAGATATTCCTGCGCTCTATGGTGAAAGAGGGCTAGATAAAGGGGTTTGGGCTTATAACAACGGCGAAAATTCTGTTGAGTATCCAGTAGTTCAGGGCGCCATTATGTGGGCGAGTGCAAAGTTGATTCCTGATGGTGTAAATAACTATTTCTATGGAAGTGCGTTGCTGCTTGCACTTCTCTTTATCTTTATCGCACTGATTGTCTTTCGTATCAGACCTGAATTCGGATATTTACTACCGCTAGCACCTGCTGCAATTGCATCTCTTTATATCAACTGGGATATGTGGGCGATTGCGGCGATGATGTTGGCAATCTATTGGTTTGATCGCAAGCAAGATTATGCGAGCGCCTTTGCTCTTGGAATTGCAATCTCCACCAAGTTCTTACCAATCTTTCTCCTGATACCTATTGCGTTGATTTACTTTAGACGTGAAGAGCTAATGAAGTTTGTTAAGTATTTGGCTATTGTGGTTGCAACTTTTGTAGCGATTAATCTGCCAGTAGCCCTCACCACTTTTGATGGTTGGTGGCGCTTCTATTCACTCAACCTTAATCGTGGCTCTGATTGGGGCTCGCTTTGGTATGCGCTCTCAAACCTCGGTTTGGATTTGACGCATCAAAATTATCTTTCAGTCCTACTCTTACTAATTTCAATTACAATCTTTGCAATTTACTTCTTGCAGACAGTTGATGTCTTAAAACTTGCCCACGTTGCGCTCTTCATCATGGTTGCCGTCATGGCAGTGAGCAAGGTGTATTCACCGCAATATGTTTTATGGCTTGCCCCTCTTGCTGTCATCGCACTGATTGATAAACGCGATGTGGCAATCTTCTGGTTCTGGCAGGGCGCCGAAGTTCTGTATCACCTTGCTATCTGGCAACACCTAGCCTCGGTTACCGGCGCCAAGTTTGGGCTACCGGTTGTCGCCTATTCGATCATCACCTTGATCCGTATCGGGGCCTCGATTGCCCTGGTCGTACGCCTAGCTGCCCGCCATCGTAAATCGGGCGTATTCCCCAGCGAATTTCTCTTATCCACGGGCGAGAGTTACCCTTAACCTCTTCACGAAGAGCCCGCCGGGTGTATTTGTGAAGAGTATTAACCCTCTTGTCACGTCAAATGCCGTGGCCGTTTAGTCCAAAGGAGGTCGGGTTAACGTATGCGTCACTATGAACTAATGGTAATTCTCGATCCAGAACTCGAAGAACGTACCGTCACACCATCACTTGAGACATATCTCAAAATCATCAAAGACAGCGGAGGCCGCGTCGACAAGCTCGATGTTTGGGGCAAGCGCCGTATGTCATTTGAAATCAATAAGAAGCCTGAAGGCATCTACGCAGTCGTCGATATGCACTGCGAGCCAGCGGCAATCAAAGAGTTAGATCGTCAGCTCAACCTGAACGAATCTGTTCTTCGCACAAAGGTTATCCGCCCCGAGTAATGCACAGCTGTGGCGATTCGCGCCACGGATGTCACTTGCGACGAGTAATTTATAAGTACGGACTCCACCAGTAGAGACCCCCAGAGTAGAAGCTAAGAGAAGAGGAAGAAATGGCAGCAGGAGATACAACAATCACAATGATCGGCAACCTCGTTGACGATCCGGAGCTACGTTTTACACCAAGCGGTGCAGCGGTAGCTAAATTTCGCGTTGCCTCAACACCTCGTTACTTAGATAAGGCTACAAATGAATGGA
>JACCDU011330891.1_pt1 | contig 10472 bp, 12 predicted proteins | sample 7446081 | NCBI WGS metagenome assembly JACCDU01 (sample SAMN15323447, study PRJNA562643) | freshwater metagenome | isolation source: river surface water | place: USA:Blue River Watershed | collected 2017-08-17
AGAATAATAAATAAATTATAGATTCTAATTGTTTTTTAACGTTATCTAATCCTTTAAAATTATTTTGTAAATCATACAAAATTTCAGGCATTAGAGAACTTTCGTATGCTAATTGAACATGCTTACCGAATGCATAGTTATTAAGGCTTTTTGAGTCCATTTTTTAAAATTCATATTTTTGAATTTTTATTTTTGGCCTTTAATATCGTTTGCCTTCTCCATTTTTTTGAACAGCATAACTATTAAGAGTATATTGAATATTTCTGCCTTTTCCTTCTTGTCTTGTTAAATAAAAGCCTGGTTCCATATTAGGACGTTGAACTAAAAAAGACATAGCTGTACTTTCTACTCCACGTTCATTATTAAAAGCATTGATTTTTATATAAAAATTGGGATAAGCTTTTCGACATTCATTTAGCTCATATAAAATGCTAGATGAATTTGCAATATCAAAAAGAGGTAATCCCCACATTTCCCAATAACAATTTCTTGGATGCACATCATCTGTATATTCAATTGAAATAGCAAAACCTTTCTTAATGGCACAGTTAACTTGATTTTTGATTTGTTCATCAGTTAAATCAGGTAATAATGCAAAATTTCCTTGGTTGATTCTTATCATAATAATTTTTAATGTTATTTAAATTCAATTAATTATTAGAAGGGGTAGAATTTGTTTCGTAATCCAATGTATCTGTTGATGCATAGTTAAATGTTATTGCTTTCCATAAATCAAGTGCCACTTGTAAAGGTCGGCAATCTTTAGCAGCATCTTTAAGAATCTCTGGTCCTTCTTTTAAAAAATCACGTCCTTCATTTTTTGCTAATATCATTGCTTCCAATGCTACTCGATTTGCTGTTGCTCCTGCTTGAATACCATCTGGATGACCAATAGTTCCTCCTCCAAATTGAAGGACAACATCTTCTCCTAATAAATGCGTTAATTGATGCATTTGACCACAATGAATTCCTCCAGAAGCTACCGGCATACATTTCCTTAATGATGCCCAATCCATATCGAAAAAGATTCCAGTTCCTCTATTTTCTGTTAATTGTGGTAATAAAAGAGTGTCATAAAAGCCTTTTACAGTATTAGGATCTCCTTCCAATTTTCCAACAATAGTTCCTGCATGAATATGATCAACTCCTGCCATTCTCATCCATTTACAAATCACACGAAAATTTACTCCATGATTTTTTTGGCGTGTATAAGTTGAATGACCTGCTCTATGAAGATGAATAATCATATCATTTTTACGAGCCCAATGACACATTGATTGAATAGCTGTATACCCAATTACAAGATCAATCATAATAATAATAGATCCTAGCTCGCGAGCAAATTCAGCACGTTCATACATATCTTCCATTGTTGCTGCAGTAACATTTAAATAAGACCCTTTAATTGCCCCTGTTTTTGCGCAAGCCTTATTAATACCTTCCATTACATATAAGTATCGTTCACGCCAACGCATAAATGGTTGTGAGTTAATATTTTCATCATCCTTTAAGAAATCTAAGCCACCTCTTAATCCTTCATAAACTACACGTCCATAATTTTTTCCAGAAAGACCAAGTTTTGGCTTTACAGTAGCCCCTAATAAAGGTCGACCAAAAATATCAAGTCTTTCGCGTTCAACAATAACACCTGATGCTGGTCCTATAAAAGTTTTTAAATAAGCATAAGGAATTCTCATATCTTCTAAACGAAGAGACTTTACGGCCTTGAATCCGAAAACATTTCCAATAATTGAAGCAGTTAAATTAGCAATAGATCCTTCCTCAAATAAATCACATTCATACGCAATAAATGCAAAATATTCGTTTTCTGTTTTTGGCACTTCTTCAACAAAGTAAGCTTTAGCTCGATATACATCACAAGCCGTAAGTAAATCTGTCCAAACAACTGTCCAAGTAGCAGTAGATGATTCACCAGCAACAGCTGCTGCTGCTTCAATAGGATCAACACCTGGCTGTGGAGTAATACGAAATAAACATAAAACATCAGAATCTTTTACAGTATAATTAGCGTCCCAATAACCCATTTTTTTATATGGAATTACTCCAGATTCATAACGTTCTGATTTAATGCGAGTTCTTTCTGATGCATCATTCATTAGAGAAATTAATGATAATCGATTATGGTCTATTTATTAAACCTAGTAATGTTTCATTTAATAATTTAAGTGTTAATTACTTTTGTTTTTACTTTTACCCTCATTTTATCTAGATATTATTATAAATAAATAAATTGAAATAAATAGTTACTCCTGAAATTTTCATTATTACTTTAATGGAGTCAAAACCATCTAAGGTTTCGAAATTAATCAAAAAGTTAATGAAAGAAAAAAATGAATGGCATATTTTACGATATGAATTACTCAAAAGTATTCATTTTGAAGAATCACATATTCGTGATGATGTTGATCAAAGTCAAAGATATTTTGCCTATTTACTCAAAAGTCGATTATCACAACTAGAATTACTTCGATTAATCGATTCTGGCTTTTTATCTTTAGCTGTTCAATTTTTTCGTAACCGATTAGTAACACAAGCTTTACAACAGGATCTTTTTAAGCAAATTCAGAAAGATATTAATTTCTCGGCTTTAAAACATAAAAGAAAATATTCTCGAAAATATTCGAAAATAAAAAACAAATTGTCATAAAAGTTTATTTTTTATATAAAGCTTCTATATAATAAGATTGTCCATATTTTAATTTTAAAATATGGGCAAAATGAAAGATGGCGAGTGTAGCCAAGTGGTTACGGCAATGGATTGTGGCTCCATCATGCGCGGGTTCAAGTCCCGTCACTTGCCTTTTTTAAGCTAAAATTTAATAAGGAGAAAGTGAGATTCGAACTCACGGAAGCCTGTTAGCTTCATCTGATTTCAAGTCAGACGCAATCGACCACTCTGCCATTTCTCCATTTTTCTAAAATATTATTTAAATAATATTTTAGAAATGAAATTAAGAATTATAAGTTTGAATTCCAGTGAATTTAAGATTGCTTGGATTTGGGTTTTTTCCAATTGAAAAATCGCGTTTTCCTACAGCTATTCTACCTTCATTAACTTTTTCTGGGAAAACTCCATCTTTAGGATGAATAAATTGAATTTCGCCATTAGCAAATAATCGAAAAATTCGATAATCTTTGATTTTAAAATTATTAAGCAATTGTTTTCCTAAAGCTAAACATTGTTCTTTTTTTGCAAAATAAACAATATTAGGACCTTCTTTCATTATTGCAGCTCCTCCAGTAGGCATCTCAAAAATTCGATTTTCTTCTGAATCCTTTTTAGCTGTCCATGTAATGATATATTTTTCTTCTTGTTCTGCGGATTGCAAATAGCCTCCCGTACTTCCTCCAAACTCAGGAAAATATTTTGCGCTTAAATTCATATTATTCAAATAAAGAGAATGAATCTTCAGATTTTTTCAAAGTATTGAAAAAATTAATAACTTTTTTCAAAGAATGTAGCGGGAAATGGATTTGAACCATTGACCTTCGGGTTATGAGCCCGACGAGCTACCGAGCTGCTCTACCCCGCCATTATAATGGTAAATTATAGTAAGTTTAAGAAAGAAAGTAAAATACTATAAAAAAAAGAGAAAATAATTTTTGAATTTTATTTAACTGTCTTATTTTTCCTTTAATTTTTTGACTTGCAAAAAATTTATCTTTTTTTATTAAAAAACAAAGCTTTTGACAAATTTTTGTATCAAACCATGAGGATTCCTCATAATAAATTTTTGATACTCTAAAATGATTAAAAATTTGCTGCCATATTAAAATTTGAAAAAAATATAAGAGAAAAAAAATACTAATTAAAAAAAAAGTATTAAATATCATAGAATAAAATTTTTAAAAAATTAAATCATTGATGCTAGAATTATTAGCATCAATACTTATCTTTTTAAAGAAAATTAACTTTTAATTGACTTAATAATAATAAAAATTGCATTATAAAAACAATAAAGGTAATTTTTTCTAATTCATTAGAAAAAAAGTTTGTATTTTCTATAGCTAAGGACGAATTTTTGCTTTGATCTTCTTGTAATAAAATACTAATAATAAGAAAAATATTTAAAGCAAAGATAGTTAAACTTAAGAATTCCATTTTTTCTTAACTTTTTGCTTGAATTTGTAAAAATAAAAAACCTAAAGCTAAACCAAATAAAGTTAAAAAAAAAGAAGAAAGTGCAACTGTAAAAATTTCATTCATATTTTTTGTGTATTGATAAAAGATTAATTAAATTAATTTAAAAAGCTAAAATCCATTTCTTCCCCAAATAACTAAAGCTAGAGAGAATGAAAAGACCATCATTAAGCTAGCCCATCCTAAATTTAGAACATCTATCATAATAAATATTTATTATTAGTTTTTTGATTTTTGATATTATATTGTAAGTTTATTTATTTTTTTAAATTAATCAGCAAAAATTTTTGAAAAAATAGTCTGAATTTTTTCCCCAGAATTAATACTTTCCATAGGATCTTTGCGTAAGCGATGTCTTAAGCATAAACTAATTGTTCTTTCAATATCGCTTAAAGAAACTTCTAATCTATTCTCAAATGCTGCCAATGCTTTGGCCGCACGTGTAGAAACAATATCCCCTCTTAATCCTTCAATTCCAAGTTGACTACAAATTTCGGAAATTTTTAATTGAAATTCTTTACTCATTTTAACTTGGGGTAAAAGATTTTGTGCATTTAAAATTCGTTCTTGAATTTTTTCTTGGTCTTTTTGATATTTATCGAACCAAAGCTGAGGTGATTGATCAAAACTTATTCTTTCTTCAACAATTTTTAAGCGTAAATCTGGATCTTTAATTGTTCGAATTTCTGCATGCATTCCAAATCTATCTAATAATTGTGGCCTTAATTCTCCTTCTTCTGGATTTCCTGAACCTATCAAAATAAATTTTGCGGGATGTTTAATAGAAATTCCTTCGCGTTCAACAGTATTCCATCCTGAGGCTGCGGAATCTAATAAAACGTCAACTAAATGATCATCTAATAAATTAATTTCATCAACATATAAAAGCCCTCTATTAGCACGTGCTAATAATCCAGGTTCAAATGTATTTTCTCCACCAGCTAATACCTCTTTTAAGTTAATACTTCCACAAAGTCGATCTTCTGTGGCTCCTAAAGGTAATTCAACCATTGGAATTTTAATCAATTCACTTTCATATTTTTCCTGATTTTCAATTGATTTAGGATCTGTATTAAAAGGGTCATTTTTTATAATTAAAATATCAGGTAAAAGGTCAGCAAGAGCTCGGATTGTTGTAGATTTGCCAGTTCCTCTGTCTCCCATTATCATTACTCCACCAATTTTTGGATCAATTACATTAAGCTGTAAGGCTAATTTCATTTCATCTTGGCCAATAATTGCAGCAAAAGGAAAATTTTTAAAGCTTTTTATTGATGACATAATATGCTTTTAAATTTATATATTTAGAAGTTTAACGAATATTTACTACTTAGGGCAATTTTGTGAGTTCTAAGCATTATCTATTATAAGCTATGATACATTGACTTTTAATGAAGTAAAAATCTCAAATTTCAATTTGATATCACAAATTTTTAGATGAGCCCAGTAGGATTTGAACCTACATTAGAAACTTAGAAGGTTTCCGTCCTAATCCCTTAGACGATGGGCCCCAAAAGGATGATTTTTATCTCTTTTTAATTTATTCGCCTTTTCAAAAGAGATAAATTTATGAAATAGGCGATACTGGATTTGAACCAGTGGCCATCTGCTTGTAAGGCAGATGCTCTACCGCTGAGCTAATCGCCTTTTATATATAGTAAAAATATATGCTTTTTTTAAAAGTTTTGCCAAATTTTCTTTAATTTAAAAGAAATTTTTGCTAAAAGCAAAAATTTCTCTCTATTTTAGTATTTTTTCATTTTAGTCAATTGGTTTTAATTGAAGAACAGGTTCTGTTTCTCTATTAATTCCTTTTTCAAATCCAGCAGCAGCAGCTCTTGCTCTTCCTGAATGCCACCAGTGTCCAACTAATAAGAAGAAGCCAAGGAAGAAATGAGAACATGTTAACCATGAACGAGGTGAAACATAGTTAACAGAGTTAATTTCAGTAGCAACTCCAGCAACTGAGTTTAAAGACCCTAAAGGAGCATGCGTCATATATTCGGCAGCTCTTCGTTCTTGCCAAGGTTGAATATCATTACGGATTTTGTTAATGTCTAAACCATTTGGTCCACGTAATGGTTCAAGCCAAGGTGATCTCATATCCCAGAATCTCATTGTTTCTCCACCAAAAATGATTTCTCCACTTGGTGATCTCATTAAATATTTTCCTAATCCTGTTGGTCCTTGAGCTGAAGCTACATTTGCTCCAAGTCTTTGGTCACGTACTAAGAAAGTAAATGCTTGAGCTTGTGAAGCTTCTGGTCCTGTCGGTCCAAAAAATTCACTTGGATAAGCAGTATTATTGTACCAAGCAAAAATTGAAGCTGTAAGACCCATAACAGAAAGGGCAGCTAAACTATATGAAAGATAAGCTTCTCCTGACCATACAAAAGCTCTTCTTGCCCATGCAAATGGTTTAGTTAAAATATGCCAAATTCCACCAGCAAGACATAAAATTCCTACCCAAATATGACCACCAACTAAATCTTCCATATTATTAATTGAAATAATCCATCCATCTCCTCCAAAAGGCGATTTAAAAACATATCCAAAAATAACTAAAGGATTTAAAGTTGGATTTTTAATTAGGCGAACATCTCCACCACCTGGTGCCCAAGTATCATAAACACCTCCAATATACATAGCTTTAATTACTAATAAGAATGCCCCAATTCCAAGTAAACATAAATGAATTCCTAAAATTGTTGTCATTTTATTTTTATCACGCCAATCATATCCGAATAATGGAGCATTTGTTTCTAATGTATCTGGTCCAAATAAAGAATGATAAATACCGCCAAATCCTAAAACAGCTGAAGAAATTAAATGTAAAACTCCTACAACAAAGTATGGATAAATATCTTTAATTTCTCCTCCAGGTCCTACACCCCATCCTAATGTTGCTAAATGAGGTAATAAAATAAATCCTTGGTCATATAAAGGTTTTTCTGGAATAAAATGCGAAACTTCAAAAAGAGTCATAGCCCCACACCAAAATACCATTAAACCAGCATGAGCTACATGAGCTCCTAAAAGTTTTCCACTTAAGTTAATTAATCTTGCATTTCCAGCCCACCAAGCAAATCCTGTTGATTCTATGCTTTTGTCTGTTGTTATATTTAAATCATTAAAGCGCGTTTCCACGTGGTAATACCTCCTCTGGGAATATATAATTTTCATGTGGTTGATCTTGAGCTGCCATCCATAATCGAATTCCTTCATTTAATAAAATATTTTTTGTATAGAAAGTTTCAAATTCTGGATCTTCTGCTGCTCTTAATTCTTGAGAAATAAAGTCATAAGCTCGTAAGTTTAAAGCTAATCCAACAATTCCCACTGCACTTGCCCATAATCCTGTTACTGGTACAAAAAGCATAAAGAAGTGTAACCAACGTTTATTTGAAAAAGCTACACCAAAGATTTGTGACCAAAAACGATTTGCTGTTACCATTGAATATGTTTCTTCTGATTGAGTTGGTGTAAATGCTCGGAAAGTATTAGCTGCATCACCATCTTCATATAAAGTATTTTCAACAGTAGCACCATGAATCGCACATAAAAGAGCTCCTCCAAGAATACCAGCTACTCCCATCATATGAAAAGGATTAAGTGTCCAGTTATGGAAGCCTTGTAAAAATAATAAAAATCGGAAAATCGCTGCTACACCAAAACTAGGGGCAAAAAACCAGCTAGCTTGTCCTAAAGGATATAATAAAAAAACTGATACAAAGACTGCAATAGGCCCTGAAAACGCTAAAGCGTTATATGGACGAATCCCAACAAGTCTAGCAATTTCAAATTGTCTTAAACAAAATCCTATTAATCCAAAAGCTCCATGTAGAGCAATGAAAGACCAAAGTCCTCCAATTTTGAACCATAAAGTGAAATTTCCTTGTGCTTCTGGTCCCCATAATAAAAGTAGAGAATGACCCATGCTATTAGCTGGTGATGAAACTGCTGCTGTTAAAAAATTACATCCTTCTAAAAAAGAAGACGCTAAACCATGAGTATACCAAGATGTTACAAATGTAATACCAGTTAACCAACCTCCTAATGCTAAATAAGCACATGGAAAAAGTAATAAACCTGACCATCCTACAAATACGAAACGATCACGTTTTAACCAATCATCTACAAGGGAGAATACGCCTACATTTTTTCTTTCGACTTGCCCGATTGTAATTGTCATAAATTTTTTTTCTTATTCTATCCTTCTTTATGAACTAATATTTAGATTTTTTATTTTTTTTATTATCTTATTTTTTAGTTCCTCAAATTGTCTTCTCGAAATTATTATAGTCATTTTGATAATATAACTTTTTAAAGGTAGCTGATTTAATTTTTATATCAAAAATATTATTTTAATTACATATTTATTTTTATTCATAAAACATATAATATAATTTTATTAATTATATATAATATTCTTTGTACTAGCTTATGTAAAATAAAATATGTTTATATAATAGAACAACATTAAATGTATACTAATAATATATAATTATATCTATGACACCTTAACGTTTACTGGGATGTATTTTGTATGAATATGAATCATAAAATAACCATTAAGCTACTAGAAGAGGTCAGCAAGGATAAATTAATATCATCACTTAGTAACAAACAAACTTATAGTTTTTATCTATCAGATGCTTTAATGAAGCAAATAGATTCCATAATTGAAACAATTACGGATTTTAAACTTACGAGAAGCGATGTAGTTAGTTTAAGTCTTAAAAGATTTATTTCTGACTATAAAAAAGAATAATAAGCAAAATATAAATTCTCGCTGTCTTTAAAACTAGATGCTATAGTTATAAATCTAACTATAATATAATTATATATAATTATAAATAATTCTATTTATAATTTTTTATTATTTTCAGATTTTGACCTATAAGCCATTGCTCGGTTCTACTTAAAATTAATTTTATTATAGCGATTTCGATGTTTTATATGGTCAAAATTTTTTCTAGTTATTTTTATCTGCATACTTTTCTATAAATTCTTTTAAGGCCATATTGATAAGATCATTTTTGGTTAATTCATAATTCGGGCTTAATTGGTTTAGGATCTGATCAATACTTTCAACTATTTCTTTAGATAAATTTAAATTAATCTCTTCTCCTTTTCTTTGAACGCAAGAAATTAAATTTTTTTCTAACATGTAAAGTATTTTTTTTTCTTGTTTTAAAAAAGTAAAATCATTTAACGAATTTTCTAGATTCTCAATAATAATTTTTGTTTTATTTACAAATTGCATTTCATTTTTTGTTATTTTTTTCGCATTACTGATATCAATATTCGTCTCATTTAAATTATTTAGTTTTTCTGGCCTTTTTTTGTATATCTTTTCTTTTTTATCAAAGTAATAATATTTCAAAATTCTTTTTAAAACTTTATCGTATGAAAGATCTGTTAATTGCTCGAGTGCATGCTTAACTGTTTCTCCTAGTATAGTTCGAGAGTTCACTAATTCGACGAATTCGTCTCTGAATTCTTCATTTTCTAGCATCAATTTGTCTGTTAGTTTATCCATATTTTACCTCCGTAATATATATACATATGTTATTATATAACAAAATTATAATCTTGTAAATATAATACTATTTATTATAATAAAATTAAATTCCAATCTTATAAATCGAATTTTTTTTTTCCTAAATTCGAACTCTAGGTTTGTTTCTTTTTCTAAAAAATAATTATAAAATCGAACTTGCCCTTCCTCAAAATCAAAATATGTTGTTATTCCGCCATTAATTTCAAATCTAAACGTCTTAACTCAAAATTCTTATTATCAACTACTTTATACAAGCTCGGTAGTTTATCCCAGATATTTCTACAACCTATACCAACAAAGCATACACTGAATTGATCTTTTTTCGGTATTAAATAAATTTCCGATTCAGATGACTTTCCTTTTAAGTGCTTAGAAAAGAATGTATGAACTCTAAATTCCTTATTACTTATGTCTTTTTCAATACAATTTTTATACCAACCAATAATTTCATTTCCTGTATTTTCTGAAATACAAGTAAACTCTAAATAATCTAATTTTATAGTTCCTAGCATATCATTTTTATTAAAAAAATATATTTTTCAAAAAAAATTTTCAAAAAATTTTCGAAAAATTTCAAAAAAAAACTACAAAAAATTTTCCTTTTTACATAAAAATTTACTATACAAATTAAATCTATAGACAGAAAAACTATTTTCCAAGAATTAAAATCTTCAAAAATTAACCAAAAAATCTTTTTTCCCGACCCTTATTTTCTCCTTATAAAATAAAGGATTCTTATGTAAAAAT
>JACCDU010147916.1_pt1 | contig 10469 bp, 10 predicted proteins | sample 7446081 | NCBI WGS metagenome assembly JACCDU01 (sample SAMN15323447, study PRJNA562643) | freshwater metagenome | isolation source: river surface water | place: USA:Blue River Watershed | collected 2017-08-17
CCCTGACGCACCAATTGATTGATGGTTGGCATTGTTTGTAACGTCCCTAAACGTTGAAATTAAAAGAAAACGTGAATCCCTTCGGAAATTCCGAAAAGCCTTCTAGTGTATCAGCATCAGAAGAGGGCGGCAAATCTAGGTCGAAATGCCTCAAATGGGGTTATTTGACCCACAAGCGCACGGAATCCCATGCACGGCCCACGAAACCCGCCTGCTCCACCGTGTCTAGCACCAGCAAAGGCACGTCCACGAGCGGGTTTTGGTCTAAAGTGACCTTCAAGGCACCCACCGCTTGACCGCGGTTGAGCGGCGCCACCAAGGGCTCTGGGCGCGCCACTTGGGTTTGGATGCGACCAGCAGCGCCAGCAGGCACCGCCACCACGATGGGGGCAAAGCGGCCCAGCTTGACTTGACTGCCACGACCTTTCCACACATTGGGCGTGACCACAGCTTGGTTGGCGTCAAACAGCTTGATGGCGTCAAACGCGGTGTACCCCCAATTCAACAACTTTTGCGACTCCGTGGCACGTGCGTTTTCGCTGGAAGCGCCCAACACGATCGACAACAAGCGACGCTGACCGACACCCGGCGCTTCGCGGTTGGCCGTCGCAATCAAGCAAAAACCAGCCGCATCCGTGTGACCTGTTTTCAAGCCGTCCACACTGGGGTCTCGGAACAACAGCAAGTTGCGATTGTTTTCATTAGCAGCAGGTGTGCCTGGATAACGGTACTTTTTGATGGCGTAGTAGCCCACGTAATCTGGAAAGTCTTGCATCAAACGACTGGCCAAGATACTCAGATCACGCGCGGTGGTGGTATGTCCGGGCTCGGTCAAGCCCTCTGGGTTTTTGTAACCCGTGGATTTCATGCCTAATACCTTGGCTTGCGCATTCATCATTTGCACAAAGTGCTCTACCGTGCCGCCAACGCCCTCAGCCAACGCCATGGTGGCGTCGTTACCCGACTGAACAATCATGCCTTTGATGAGGTCCTCGACTGGGACTTTCATCTTGGGGTCGATGAACATGCGCGAGCCAGGCATCTTCCAAGCACGCTCGCTCACACCAAAAGTTTGTTGCAAAGTGATTTTTTTGGCCTTGAGTGCATCGAACACGATGTAGGCCGTCATCAACTTGGTCAGAGAGGCTGGCTCAATGGGTTTGTCTGCATCCAGCTCAGCCAACGTTTGTTGCGCTGTGACATCCACCAACAAATAAGCACGCGCGGCAATTTCTGGCGGCTGCGGCACCACCTGAGCTTGCGCATGCAAAACGCCGGTCAAGCCCAACAAAAAACTGAGAAGAATGGTGCGCAGAAATCGTGTCATGGCGGTTTACAGAAAAAAGCAAGTCAAAGAATTGGCAGCACGACAAGACACCGCCTAATACGTCAGCAGGTTCAGCCTTGCAAGTGACGCACCACTAAATTCTTCAGAAGCGGCAATTGTCCATGAAAGAAATGACCGCCACCGGGCACCACCGTCACAGGCAAGCTTTGTGGGCGAGCCCAGTCCATCACCGAAGCCAATGACACCGTGTCGTCTTGCTCGCCGTGCACCACCAAGGTTTTGTCATGCAACTCAGACGCAATCGGTGCCACCTTGAAGCGCTGCGCCGCAGTACCCACAAACGCCACTTTCTCAATTGTGCGATGCGCTTGCAATTCAGCCAAAGCATGACTCGCCACAAAAGAGCCAAATGAGAAGCCGGCAATGGCCAGCGAACCGCTGGGCGCCACTTGCTCGACAACACGCAAAAAATCGCGAGCTTCGCCCGCGCCTGCATCGTGCTCACCTGCAGATGCGCCTACGCCACGAAAGTTAAAACGCACCACAGTCCAACCACATTGCACAAAAGCACGTGCCAAGGTTTGCACGACCTTGTTGTCCATCGTGCCACCAAACAACGGGTGTGGATGTGCCACGATGGCCACGCCACGTGACGCACCTTCAGGTTCGTCACGCAAAGCTTCAATCACGCCTGCTTCGCCTTGGAGCGTGATTTTTTGAGTTTGGGAATTCATGTCTTAGCGCCCTACGTTGGCGGGCACCACCAGACGCTCAACGGTTTGGCCATTTTTTAGATGGCTTTCAACGATTTCATCTACATCGTGTTTGTCCATCACGGTGTACCAAATCCCTTCGGGATACACCACGGCTACAGGACCACCCGCGCAGCGATCTAAACAACCGGCCTTGTTCACGCGGACACCTCCCACGCCTGCTAATCCCGCCGCTTTGACTTGCGCTTTGCAATGGTCAAACGCTTCTTGTGCGCCGTGGTTCGCGCAGCAATCTTGACCGTTGTCGCGCTGATTGAGGCAGAAAAAAATATGGTGTTTGTAGTACGAGGTTTGTGTCATAGAAGGAATTTTAGTTTTGTGTGCTGCGCTCGCGCGACAATCGCACCAGCGCCAGCATCAACACCGCATAGGGCCACAGCCAGCCCAGCCATTGAACCAGGCCATGAAAACGAATGAACCGCCCCTGCTCCCACGTTTGCAGGGTCTGCGCAAAGTAAGCACTTTCGGGTGATTGGTTGAGGACACTTTGTTGCACCAAAACCGCCAACAACAAAAATGTCCAAGCGGCACGCGCGGATAAAGGCAAGAACACCAACGCAACGACGACGCCGAACACCAACCCCAGCAACACCGGCAAATTCAACCAAACCCAAGCATGCACAGGGCCATAGCTCAGTGCAGCCGATAAAGCCGTCATACCCAACGCGATAGCCAGCACCACAAACATATACAACAAGCGTTGTCCCGTTTGACGAATGACCCCAAAGCCCAAAAGGCAAGGCACCAACAAGCCCAACATCACGCACAAGAGCTCAGCGCCGGGCAGTAAAGGCTCCAACTCAAACGCGCGCAGCGGAATCCAATCTTCAAATGGGGTGGCATCAAACGCACTGGTCAATCCATCTTCTACGCGTTCCCAGACTTGACCTAAACCCAACGGCACGGCCACCGGGAACAACAATGCAACGGGCCATATGGCCATCAAGACCAAGGCCATATAGGCATCTCGCACAAACCAACGGTCCCTAAACTGGCTCCAGCGGCGCAACATCCCCAAATGCTCTAAAGAGCTGGCCAACACCGCACCTATCCAAGCTCCAAAGGAGTTCAACAAAAAGTCAGCCAGCGACGGCACACGCGCTGGCAAATAACTCTGCAAGCCCTCCATCGTCAACGACAACACCGCCGCAGCAAATGTCGTGACGGTCACAACACGCGTACGCCAGCCCATACGCATGGCACTCAGCGTCAACAAGAACCCGAGTGGCGCATAGCCCAGCACATTGGCCACCACATCAAAACCCAACCAATATTTCGGCCAAGGGGCCGCTAAAAAAGACCAAGACCATATGCCTTGGTCACGCCATTGATCAAACGGATACAAGCTGGCGTAAATGATCAACGCCACGCATATTTGCGAGAGAGGCCAAGCGGAAGTTTTGCGCATGGTCCCGAACTACTTTAAAAAGGCTTCACAACGACCAACAGCACAGCAATGGTCAACAAAATCACGGGAACCTCATTGAACCAGCGAAACCAAACATGGCCATGCGTGTTGGTGTGCGCTTCAAACTTGCGAAGCAAGCGACCACAAGCATGGTGGTAACCCAGCGCCAGCAACACGATGGTGAGCTTGGCATGCATCCAGCCATTGCCCACGCCGACCAAGCCAATGCCGTAATGCAGCCAAAGCACTAAACCCAAGGCAACCGCTGGCACCATCAGCAAAGTGGTGAAACGCATCAGCTTGCGCGCCATCAGTAGCAAACGCGCCTCTTCGGCGCTCGACCCCTCAGGCACCATGGCCAAATTCACAAAGATGCGTGGCAAGTAAAACAGGCCTGCAAACCAGCTGGCAACGAAGATGATGTGAAAAGATTTGATCCAAAGCATGGTTGCAGTTTAGCTGCGCGCAAAAAAAGCCCGACACAAGGTCGGGCCAAGTCGTCTCCTTGTTTTGACACAAGAAAACGCCCGCCTAGGGAGGAAAAGCGGGGGGCAGCAAGCTACCCAACTTCAATCTAGCAAAGCCAAACCACCCCCTCAATGGGGACAAGTACTGCGTTTTACACGTAGGTGACAGCCAGAAAGAGGCACAATTTCACCCATGCAACACCCTTTTGCCTCTTTCCCCGCCAACCGCCCACGTCGCCTGCGCCGTGACGACTTCACCCGCCGCTTGGTGCGCGAACACGCTTTGAGCGTGAACGATTTGATTTACCCCGTCTTCGTGCTCGAAGGCGAAAAGCGCCGTGAAGCCGTGGGCTCCATGCCCGGCGTCGAGCGCCTGAGCTTGGATTTGCTGCTGCCCGTGGCCGAGGAATGTGTGAAGCTGGGCATTCCGGTGATGGCGTTGTTCCCTGTCATCAGCAGCCACCTCAAAACCCCTGATGGCGTGGAAGCGACCAACCCCGATGGTTTGGTGCCACACGTGGTGCGTGAACTGAAAAAACGTTTCCCTGAATTGGGCGTGATGACCGATGTGGCGCTCGACCCCTTCACCAGCCACGGCCAAGACGGTTTGTTGGACGACACAGGCTACATCTTGAACGACGAAACCACCGCCATGCTCGTCAAGCAAGCCATGACCCAAGCCGATGCGGGCGTGGACATCGTGGCCCCCAGCGACATGATGGATGGTCGCATCGGTGCCGTTCGCCAAGCGCTCGAAGCGCGTGGTCACATTCACACCCGCATCATGGCCTACAGCGCCAAATACGCCAGCGCGTTTTACGGTCCTTTCCGCGACGCGGTGGGCTCAGCCTCCAACTTGGGCAAGGCCGACAAAAAGGTGTATCAAATGGACCCCGGCAACACTGACGAGGCCTTGCGCGAAGTGGCACTGGACATCGCCGAAGGTGCCGACATGGTGATGGTCAAACCGGGTATGCCCTACCTAGACGTCGTGCGCCGCGTGAAAGACGAATTCAAGGTACCCACCTTCGCCTACCAAGTCAGCGGCGAATACGCCATGCTTAAAGCGGCCGCACAAAACGGCTGGCTCGACCACGACGCTGTGATGATGGAAAGCTTGCTCGCCTTCAAACGCGCAGGTGCTGACGGCGTCTTGACCTACTTTGCCATCGACGCCGCAAAAAAACTACACGGTTTGTCCTAAGCGCTTAACCCACGTGTTTGGCAAAAAAAGCCAGCGTGCAATGCAACGCCAGTTTGGCTGACGCCTCTTGATACGCGCCACGGTGGTCACAGTTGAAACCGTGGTGCGCCGGGTACAAATGGACCTCGACCTCAGGGTGTGCGCGCTTGAACTTGTCAACCGTGTCGAGCGGTATCCAATGGTCTTCTTCGGCGTAATGCGCGAGCACTGGGCAGTTGGGGTGACGGGCGATTTCTTCGTCTGTGGTTGAGCCACCTCCGTAGTAAGGCACCGCCGCGCTAAGCCCCTTCACCAAAGCAGCTGCACGCCAAGTGAGTAACCCACCCCAGCAATAACCCACAACTCCCACCTTGCCGCCACTGGTCTTAGCGGCATAGTCCACGGCAGCCTGCACATCAGCCATCACCCCAGGAGCAGGCAAGGCTTCAATGGCGGTCTTGAACACCATGCCGGCCTGCATATCGTCCGGCGTGTACCCCAATTCCACGCCATGTTTGGCACGATGGAACGTCGCAGGGGCTACCGCCAAGTAACCCTGTGCGGCATAACCATCAGCCACTTCGCGGATGTGTGCATTCACGCCAAAAATTTCTTGCAAAACCACGATGGCACCCTTTGGTGCAGTTTTGGGCTGGGCCACATAAGCTGGAAATTCAAAGCCATCGGCAGCGTGGAGTCGAACAGTCATTGGAGCGTCTCTTTCTAAATTTGAGGGAATCACTATCAAACAGGTTACTCGTTTTTTCACCGCTTCGGTGTATCGTGATCACCAAACGTCATGCATACACACAGGAAACGCCCATGAAGCCAGTTGTTTTAATCACAGGCGCCAGTCGCGGTATTGGCGCAGCCACTGCTGTTTTGGCAGCGCAGCAAGGTTGGGCCGTGGCCGTGAACTACGCCAGCAATGCGGAGGCCGCCCATCGAGTGGTGGCACAAATTCAGACAGCAGGTGGCAGCGCCATGGCTGTACTGGCGGATGTTGGCGACGAAGCTCAAATTTTGCGCATGTTTGCTGAGGTGGATGCCAAGCTAGGACGGCTTTCAGGCTTGGTCAACAACGCCGGCGTGGTTGATGTGACAGCCAAAGTGCAAGACCAAAGCTGGGCACGGTGGGAACGCATGATGCGCATCAACGTGCTGGGCTCATTGGCGTGCGCCCGCGAAGCAGTCAAGCGCATGAGCACCGCTCACGGAGGCACAGGTGGGAGCATCGTGAATGTCTCCAGCGCCGCTGCGCGCATTGGCGCACCCGGGCAGTATGTGGACTACGCGGCCAGCAAAAGCGCGATCGATGCCCTCACGATCGGCCTTGCCAAAGAAGTAGCCGTAGACGGCATTCGTGTCAACGCAGTACGACCGGGTTTGATTGACACCGATATCCACGCCTCCGGGGGTTTGCCCAATCGCGTACGCGACTTGGCACATTTGGTCCCCATGCAACGCGGTGGCACCGCTGAAGAAGTGGCGCAAGCCATTGTCTGGCTGCTCAGTGACGCATCGAGCTACACCACCATGAGTCTGATGGAAATTTCAGGCGGTCGCTAAATCCAGGAACAGTTTAAGCCGCAAAACCACCCGCCAATGCCTTGCGCAAATAGTCGATGAACGCCGTGACCGCACGCGGCACATGAGGTGAATACGGACGAATTGCATAGAGCTGTTCAGCGAATGCGCCGACGGGTTGCCAATCTGGCAACACTTGCATGAGCTTGCCATGTTGCAACGCCGCTTGCGCACTGAAATCGGGCAGCAGGGCAATGCCCAAGCCAGCCAACGCAGCTTCCCTCAACGCCTCGCTGTTGTTCGCAGCAAGCTGCCCCGTCACGGGGACGGTTATTTGATCTTGTTTGCCTCTGCCTTTGCTTTTGAGGGGTGCCAAAGTCCATGTAGGGGTATCTTGTGCGCGCAGGTAATGCAAGCAATTGTGCGTTTGCAAATCAGTCGGTGTTTTCGGCGTACCCGCACGGCGCAAATACGTTTTACTGGCCACCAAGACCGAGTGCGTGCTGCACAAGGTCCAGGCCACATGCGTATCCGGTGGGCGGGCGGTATGGCGAATGGCCAAGTCAAATCCTTCGGTGGCCAAGCTACTGAGTCGGTCCGACATATCCAACTCCAAACGCACATCTGGGTATTCGCGCAAAAAATCTCCCACACGCGGCGCGAGTTGCTGCCGCGCAAATGCCACGGGGGCGGTCACGCGCAACAAGCCACTGGGGACACCGGCCAAATCGCGCACTTGGGCAAAGCTGTGTTCAATTTGCTCGAATGGTGCACGCGTCTCGTCTACCAAGCGCTGCCCCGCTTCGGTTAAACGCACACTTCGCGTCGTGCGTTGAACCAGGGGTACACGCGCTGCGCGTTCTAGCTCGGCAATGCGCTGACTCATGGCCGCCTTACTCACGCCAAGACGCGAGGCTGCCGCGGTGTAACTGCCCTGCTGAGCCAACACACTCAACCAATGCAAGTGATGCCAGAGTTCACTGATTTTTTGATCATTCATGTCTTGATTGTTCACTATTTTGAACAATCAATTCAAACTTTATGACTTGTGAGTGCTCGACACAGTCCCTAAACTGCATCTCATCATTGATTCACAAAGCAGTCCCATGACACACACCATCGCCCACTACGTTCAAGGCAACGCGTTTGCCGGCAGCAACACACGCCACCAAGCTGTGACCAACCCCGCCACTGGCGCCGTCAGCGCCCAAGTCAACTTAGCCAACGTGAGCGATGTCAACGCCGCTGTCGCTGCTGCACAAAAAGCCTTCCCCGCTTGGGCTGACACATCGCCGCTGCGCCGCGCCCGCATCATGTTCAAGTTTTTGGAGTTGCTCAACCAACACAAGGACACCTTGGCCCACATGATCACCGCCGAACACGGCAAGGTCTTCACCGATGCCCAAGGCGAAGTCACCCGTGGCATTGAGATTGTTGAATTTGCCACCGGCATTCCCCAACTGCTCAAAGGCGACTACACCGAGCAGGTGTCTACTGGCATCGACAACTGGACCATGCGCCAGCCCTTGGGCGTGGTGGCGGGCATCACACCGTTTAACTTCCCCGTCATGGTGCCCATGTGGATGTTCCCCGTGGCCATTGCCACTGGTAACACCTTTGTCTTGAAGCCCAGCCCACTCGATCCATCACCTTCGTTGTTCATTGCCGACTTGCTCAAACAAGCCGGCTTGCCTGACGGCGTGTTCAACGTCGTGCAAGGCGACAAAGAAGCGGTAGACGCCTTGCTGGTTCACCCCGATGTGAAAGCCATCAGCTTTGTGGGCTCCACGCCCATCGCCAACTACATCTACGAAACTGGCGCTCACCACGGCAAGCGTGTGCAAGCTTTGGGCGGCGCAAAGAACCACATGGTCGTCATGCCCGACGCGGACATTGACCAAGCGGTCGACGCTTTGATTGGCGCCGCCTACGGCTCAGCCGGCGAGCGCTGCATGGCCATCAGCGTGGCCGTGTTGGTGGGCGATGTGGGAGAGCGTTTGATGCCCAAACTGATCGAACGCACCAAGGCGCTCAAGGTGTTGGACGGTGAAAACCTCGCCGCCGAAATGGGTCCCATCGTCACCGACGCGGCACGCCAGCGCATCACCGGCTACATCGATGCAGGCGTAGCCGAAGGTGCGCAGTTGTTGGTCGATGGCCGAGGCTTCAACGGCGCACAAGCGGGTAAGGGCTGCGACCATGGCTTCTGGCTCGGTGGCACCTTGTTTGACCATGTCACCACCGACATGAAGATTTATAAAGAAGAAATCTTTGGCCCCGTCTTGTCGTGCGTGCGTGTACCCGACTTTGGCAAGGCCGTGCAAATCATCAATGACCACGAGTTTGGCAACGGCGTGAGTTGCTTCACCCGCGATGGCAACGTGGCCCGCGAGTTCAGCCGCCGCATTCAAGCCGGCATGGTGGGCATCAACGTGCCAATTCCTGTGCCCATGGCGTGGCACGGCTTTGGTGGTTGGAAGCGATCGCTGTTTGGCGACATGCATGCGTACGGCGAAGAAGGTGTGCGTTTCTATACGAAGCAAAAGTCCATCATGCAACGCTGGCCCGAAAGCATTGGCAAGGGCGCTGAGTTTGTGATGCCGACCTCTAAATAAGCCCACATCGAACTCGGTGGCACACAAGACACGCGCAAGCAACCGCTACCATTCATGCACCAAACAATAAGGATTTGAGACATCTGCATGAGTGACACCCAGTTTGACTACATCATCGTCGGCGCAGGCACGGCCGGCTGTCTATTAGCCAACCGACTCAGCGCCAATGCCAGCAAACGCGTGCTGCTCATTGAAGCAGGCCGCAAAGACGATTACCACTGGGTACACATCCCTGTTGGCTACCTTCATTGCATTGGCAATCCACGCACGGACTGGTTGTACAACACGGCGCCAGACGAGGGATTGAATGGTCGCAGCTTGCGCTACCCACGTGGCAAGGTGTTGGGCGGCTGCTCCAGTATCAATGGCATGATTTACATGCGCGGTCAGGCGCGTGACTACGACCAATGGGCCGACATCACGGGCGATGCGCGCTGGCGTTGGGACAACACGCTGCCCTACTTCAAACTCCATGAAGATCACCATGCGGGCCCCAACGCCTTGCACGGTGCAAAGGGTACGCGCAGTGAAATTCTTCTGGCAGACAAGACGGTATACGGTGAGACCTTGCGACATCACATAGCCGGTGGCGAGTGGCGCGTAGAAAAGCAACGCCTGAGATGGGATGTACTGGACGCCTTTGCACAAGCGGCTGTGCAAGCAGGCATTCCTGCCACAGACGACTTCAACCGTGGCGACAACGAAGGCGTGGGCTACTTTGAAGTCAATCAAAAGAGTGGCTGGCGATGGAACACGGCCAAAGCATTTATTCGCCCCGCTTGCTACGCACGCCCCAACTTTGAGTTGTGGTCATCCGCCCAAGCAGCCAAACTGGTGATGCACAGCGACGCCGATGGCACGCAACACTGCACGGGCGTTGAGGTGTGGACGGGGCATGGCTACATCACCGTCACAGCCAAACAGTCTGTGGTGTTGAGTGCGGGCGCCATTGGTACACCACAAATTTTGCAACTCTCAGGCCTTGGCCCAGCAGATTTGCTGAAACAACACGGCATTGAACCCGTCATCAACTTGCCTGGCGTGGGTGCCAATTTGCAAGACCATTTGCAAATTCGCTCGGTCTTCAAAGTGCAAGGGGTCGAGACCCTCAACACCCTCGCCAACAGCTGGTGGGGCAAAGCCAAGATTGGTTTGGAGTACGCGTTCAAACGCAGCGGCCCTATGAGCATGGCCCCGTCACAACTCGG